>Ga0315272_10000252_pt1 | contig 26354 bp, 25 predicted proteins | sample C3_middle_MG_FD_203918 | JGI IMG/M metagenome (GOLD analysis project Ga0315272, IMG submission 203918) | Sediment microbial communities from Yellowstone Lake, YNP, Wyoming, USA - C3_middle | ecosystem: Environmental > Aquatic > Freshwater > Lake > Sediment | place: USA: Wyoming | collected...
CCACCGATTTCATCTGCGTGGTCAGGCGATCATTGGCCTGCGGGAATTTTTCGAACGCGAAGCGCGGAATCTTGGTCACCACATAATCGATGCTGGGCTCGAACGATGCCGGTGTCGCGCCGACGGTGATGTCGTTCTTCAATTCATCCAGCGTATAGCCCACCGCAAGCTTGGCCGCCACTTTAGCGATCGGGAAGCCGGTCGCCTTGGATGCCAGCGCCGATGAACGCGACACTCGCGGGTTCATCTCGATCACCACCATGCGCCCGTCGTCCGGGTTGATCGCAAATTGCACGTTCGAACCCCCGGTATCCACGCCGACCTCGCGCAGCACCGCGATGGAGGCATCGCGCATGATCTGGTATTCCTTGTCGGTCAGCGTCTGCGCCGGAGCGACCGTGATCGAGTCACCGGTATGCACACCCATCGCATCAAGATTTTCAATGGAACAGATGATGATGCAATTGTCATTGCGGTCACGCACCACCTCCATTTCGAATTCTTTCCAGCCGAGCAGCGACTCTTCGATCAGCAGCTCGCGTGTCGGCGAAGCTTCCAGCCCGCGCTCGCAGATCTCGACGAACTCTTCGCGGTTGTATGCAATGCCACCGCCGCTGCCGCCCATCGTGAAGGACGGACGAATGACCGTAGGGAAGCCCATCACCTGCTGCACCTGCAACGCTTCTTCCATGCTGTGCGCTATCGCGGAGCGTGCCGAGGCCAGGCCGATCTTGGTCATCGCATGCTTGAATTTTTCGCGGTCTTCGGCTTTGTCGATCGCCTCGCGCGAAGCACCTATCATCTCGACGTTATATTTCTCAAGTACGCCGTGCTTGGCCAGATCAAGCGCGCAGTTCAGCGCAGTCTGTCCGCCCATGGTCGGCAGGATCGCTTCAGGCCTTTCCTTGGCGATGATCTTCTCCACCATCTTCCATGTGATCGGCTCGATATAAGTCGCATCGGCCATCCCAGGGTCGGTCATGATCGTGGCGGGATTCGAGTTCACCAGGATGACGCGATAGCCCTCCTCGCGCAGTGCCTTGCAGGCCTGCGCGCCGGAATAATCGAACTCGCACGCCTGCCCGATGACGATGGGGCCTGCGCCGATGATCAGGATGCTTTTAATATCAGTACGCTTAGCCATTTACTTACCCATCATCGCTACGAAGCGATCAAACAGTGTGTCTACATCATGCGGCCCCGGGCTCGCTTCGGGATGTCCCTGAAAGCAGAACGCGGGTTTGTCGGTCAGTTCAAAACCTTGCAGCGTGCCGTCGAATAACGATATGTGTGTGACACGCGCGTTCTTCGGAAGCGTCGCCGCATCCACCGCAAAACCGTGGTTCTGGCTGGTGATCATCACGCGCTTGGTCTGCGTGTCCTGCACCGGATGATTCGCGCCACGATGGCCGAACTTCATCTTCACCGTCTTCGCGCCCGCGGCCAGCCCCATGATCTGGTGGCCAAGACAGATGCCGAACAACGGCACTCCCGCCTCGATAAATTGCTTGGTCGCTTTGATCGCGTAATCGCATGGCTCCGGATCGCCGGGACCGTTGGACAGGAACACGCCGTCCGGCTCAATCGCCAGCACGTCCTTGGCCGCCGTCTGCGCAGGCACCACGGTGATGCGGCAGCCGCGCTCGGCCAGCATGCGCAAGATGTTGCGCTTAACGCCGAAGTCGTAAGCCACCACGTGGAATTTCGTATGCTCCGCCTCGGGGTAGCCCACGCCCAATTCCCACTCACGCTGCGTCCATGAATAGGATTTTGCACAAGTCACCTCCTTGGCCAAATCCATACCCATCAAGCCGGCAAAACCGCGCGCCGCCTTAAGTGCCGCCGCTTCTTCCGTGCCGCTTGCGATACAGCCGTTCTGCGCACCCTTTTCACGCAGGATGCGGGTCAGCTTGCGCGTATCGATCCCGGCGATGGCCACGACATTGTTGGCTTTCAGGTAATCAGGCAGGGATTGCGTGCTGCGAAAATTGCTCACCGTCATCGAAAGATCGCGTATTACTAAGCCGCTGGCAAACACCTGGCGTGATTCAACGTCCTCGGTGTTCACGCCCACATTACCGATATGCGGATAAGTCAGTGTGACGATTTGCTTGCAGTACGAAGGATCGGTGAGGATTTCCTGATAGCCGGTCATCGCGGTATTGAATACCACCTCGCCGACGCTGCTGCCGTTAGCCCCGATGGATATGCCGCGAAATACCGTACCATCGGCTAAAACAAGAATGGCAGGGCTAGTTTGCGACACCGGATGACTCCCAAGAAAGACTGATAGCACGTATGACATAAAGAAGCGGGACGAACAATATGTTCATCCCGCTTTGGATTGATTTCCATTATAGCCGATTGGAGATGGGGTATCAATTCAAAATACTGGACGAAGCTGAACGAAAAGATGGCTGCGGGTTAATGCTGTGCTGGAGCGCCATTGAGAGCGCAATTTACTGATTACAACAAATTCGATTCCGACTGACATACTTTAGTGATCACTTTCACAGTGATAAAAATATCACCAGAAACCGGTCATTGCACCAAATACTGAGCCCGAGACAAAATCGAACGTTGCTAGGGAGTAACGACCACTGTTATTGATGTAAGGGTCGCCGTTGAAGCGTCAATGTCGACGTATCCACCTCCTGACATTCTGTTTGCACCCACGGTCGCGTACAGCCCATCTGTTCCTCCACCGACATTCGAGGGGTTCGTCGTATTCCCAGTACTTGTTGTCCCGAAATAAGCACCAGTCGATCCCTGCACCGTGTCGAGATGGATAACATTGAAATCGCGAGTCACTATCGTGTAGTAGCTATATGAGCCGGGAAATGTCGCAGTTGCAGTTGCCGTACCCAGAAAAGTATAGCTATACGCTTGCGGGTCATAACCTTCTACCCCCCCGCATGGAAGAGAGGTATTGCCTCCATAGACCTCGTAAGTGACACACTCGTAAGATTGTGTCTTGACGGCGCGCCATGTACCAGAGCCGTTAACATCAGTGACAGTGCCGCTCATGGTTCCATTGTTTACATCGATAACTCCCGACCAGATGGAAGAAGTACCAATGTTAGTAGCCATGTTCAGGCTTATGTTGTTGCCATGAATCTCACCTGCTATGTCAACAATGCCGTTCGGAAGAACATAGGTGGAACAGGGCAGGTGCATCTTGATTCCGTAACCCGTACCCGAATTACTCCATTCCGCCAAATCGGGCCCTCGTTCGGTTTGCCCTGTATAGGTTCGGTAGACTTTCCATGTGCCGGCAACACTTGTGACTGAGAATGGCGGAACAGTATCGCCACCACCGCCGCATCCGACGATCAACAAGCCAAGCAAGGGGATGGAATTGAAGCCGTACCGGAATAGGTGACGCAGAATATTGAACTGTCGCATGATAACCTCCTGCCAGGAGTGTGCGGGATTCAGGCGATAGAGAACCTAAATCCGCATGAACAATATATGCCTTCCAATGAAAAAATCAACGAAGTAAATTACGCATATATTATTGGCAAGAACTGCAAGGGATGACACTGACGTACTTATGTCAATTTCCTCAAGAATTTTTTTGTAGGCTGTATTTTTTTGCAGATTAAAACTCTACCAGCCCGACTCGCGTTCCGGTGTCGCGGTGATTTTGTGGACGCTCAAATCCGTCCCGTTAAACTCTTCCTCGGCACTCAAGCGTATGCCGACCGCCGTCTTCAACACGCCGTAAACGAGATACCCGCCGGCAAAAGCGATCGTCACACCGAGTAACGTGCCGCATAGCTGCGACATGAAGCTCACGCCGCCCATACCGCCAAAGGCCTTAAGGCCAAATATCCCTGCCGCTATCCCGCCCCACGCGCCGCACAAACCGTGCAGCGGCCACACACCTAGCACGTCATCAATCTTCCAGCGATTTTGCGTCAGGGTGAACATCCCTACAAACAGTGCTCCAGCCACGCCACCAACGAACAAGGCTCCAATCGGGTGCATCAGGTCGGAACCCGCGCATATCGCCACCAATCCGGCCAACGGACCGTTATGCACGAAACCTGGGTCATTCTTGCCCATCCATAGTGCGGCCAGCGTGCCGCCTACCATTGCCATCAGCGAATTCACCGCGACCAGCCCGCTGATGTTGTTGATGGTTTGTGCCGACATCACGTTGAAGCCGAACCAACCCACCGTAAGTATCCACGCGCCCAATGCAAGGAACGGAATGCTGGAGGGAGGATGCGCCGAAATGCGCCCTTCCTTGCTATAACGGCCGCGCCTAGCGCCGAGCAACAGCACTGCGGCCAGCCCGATCCAGCCACCCACCGCATGCACCACCACCGACCCGGCAAAATCATGAAACTCCGCGCCGAATGTCGCATGCAACCAATCTTGAATACCGTAATGATGATTCCACGCGATGCCTTCAAAGAACGGATAGACAAATCCGACCAGCATGAAAGTAGCCGCCATTTGCGGATTGAACCTGGCGCGCTCGGCGATACCACCTGAAACGATAGCCGGGATCGCGGCGGCAAAAGTCAGCAGGAAAAAAAACTTGACCAGTTCGTAACCGCTCTTTTGCGCAAGCTGCTCCGCGCCAACGAAGAAATTCGTACCATACGCGATCACATAACCGATGAAAAAATACGCCAGCGTGGACATTGCAAAATCGGTCAATATCTTGACCAGCGCGTTCACCTGGTTTTTCTTGCGAACCGTGCCCAGTTCCAAAAAAGCGAAACCTGCGTGCATCGCCAGAACCATGATTGCGCCCAGCAGAATAAACAACGTGTCGTTATTGATTTTCAGATCTTCCATGCTTCCCCCATCTTCCCTGTAATTATCTTTTGTTCAAAACCCGCAGCCACATTTCCGCGCGCAGTACTAACCTTGCCAGCCATTCAGGTATTTTTCCAGCCAGAACAGGCCAACGATGGTTTTACTCTCGTTGATCTTTCCCATCCGTATCCAATCGATCGCCTCTGTCAGCGACAGCTCGAACACTTCCAGAAATTCGCCATCGTCAAGATTGCGTCCCTGATGCGTCAGTCCGCGCGCCAGAAAATACTCCATGCGCTCGTCGGCATAACCGATACAGGGCCAGGCCGTGGTGAGATGTATCCACTCGCTCGCCACATAACCGGTCTCCTCCAGCAATTCGCGTTGCGCGGTGAGCAGGATATCTTCACCGTGATCGATCTTCCCGGCAGGCAATTCGATGAACTCGCGCTGCGGCGCATAGCGAAATTGCCGCTCCATCACCAGGTTGCCATTGTCCAGTATCGCCAGCACCGCCACTGCTCCGGGATGCTCGATATATTCACGACTACTTACACCGCCATCCGGCAGGCGCACGCTGTCCTTGCGTACCTGTATGAAATTGCCCTCATACATCAAGGCCGACTCCAGACGGGTTTCCTTCAAATCCATTTTTTCGATTACGGTGAATACAGGCAGCGTTAAGCGGCCTGCACGGCAATCCGGTCGCGCTGGGCGATGATGCGGTTATGCTCGTCCACATAGACGAGTTGCGGGTGGAATTTCTGAAGTTCGATCTCGTTGTACATGGCATAGCTGGCGATGATGATGATGTCGCCCGGGTTGGCCTTGTGCGCCGCCGCGCCGTTCACCGAAATAATCCCGGAAGCGCGTTGTGCGCGGATCGCATAGGTGGTGAAACGCTCGCCATTGGTGACGTTGTAGATATCGATCTGCTGGTATTCCCTGATGTCGGCAGCATCCAGCAAATCATCGTCGATCGCGCACGAGCCTTCGTAATGCAACTCGGAGTGCGTGACATGCACCCGGTGCAACTTGGCTTTAAGCATCATTCTCTGCATAGGACACCTCTTGTTCAGACGGCGCGGATTATATATTACCCTGCCGCCCGTGTAATCAACCCCAAAACCTTCAATCGTTAAGGCCAACCTCGACATTATCGATCAGACGGGTGCTGCCCAGCCTCGCCGCCGCCAAAACCACCAGATCGCGTTCTACCGGGCTGGCAGGCAACAGATTGGACTGGTTGCGCACTGCCACATAATCCACCTTCCAACCCCGCGCCGACAGTGCTTCGACCTCTTGTTGCTGTAAGCGTTCAAAATCGCGCTCACCTTGCAGCAAGGCTAACCGCATCTTTTGCAGCGTCTGATACAGGAAAATCGCCTCATCTCGTTCTTTCTCGCTCAAATACTGGTTGCGCGAACTCAGCGCCAGGCCATCGACCGCGCGTACCGTCTCGCCGCCTACAATGCGCACCGGCAGGTTCAGCTGCGCGACCATCTGGCGGATGATATGCAGTTGCTGATAATCCTTCTTGCCGAACAGTGCAACATGCGGCTGCACGATATTCAACAGCTTCAGCACCACCGTCGCCATGCCGCGAAAATGTCCGGGGCGCGATGCGCCGTCCAGTTCGTTGGCTATAGGCGGCGGTTCGACGAACACGGTTTGCCGGGTCGGATACATTTCGTTGACCGACGGCGCGAACACCACATCCGCCAAGCCTTGCAGTTTTTCACAGTCGGCTTCAAGCGTGCGCGGATATTTGTCGAAATCCTCGCTCGGTCCGAATTGCAGCGGATTCACAAAAATGCTCGCCACCACGCACGTGCCCTGCTCGCGTGCGAGACGCATCAGGTTGAGATGGCCTTCGTGAAGGTTACCCATGGTGGGAACGAAGGCGATGGCGCGTTTGTCAGCGAGTCGTGCGCGCAGTTCTGCGATGGTGGAAACCACTTGCATCAAAAACTGTGTTCCTGTGCCGGGAAGCTGCCTGCCTTGACTTCGGCGACGTAGCGCGCCACTGCCTCGGCAATGGATGCAGAACCTTGCATAAAATTCTTAACAAAGCGCGCCTTCTTTCCCGGATAAATATCCAGCATATCGTGCAGCACCAGCACCTGCCCGGAACACGCCGCGCCGGCGCCGATGCCGATGGTGGGGATGGTCAGCTGCGCGGTGATCTCCGCTGCCAGCAGCGCGGGTATAGCTTCCAGAACGATCATTCCCGCACCAGCTTGTTCGAGCGCGACCGCATCTTCAATCAATCTGTGTGCTGCGGCGGATTCCTTGCCTTGCACGCGATAGCCGCCCAGCTGGTTCACCGATTGCGGGGTCAGCCCGATATGGCCGCACACCGGGATACCGCGCTCGGTGAGGAATCGCACGGTCTCCACCATCGCCGCGCCGCCTTCCAGCTTTACCATCTGCGCGCCAGCCACCATCAATTTCGCGACATGGTTAAAGGCTTCTTGAGGGCTGGCTTGATAGGTTCCAAACGGCATATCGGCGATGATGAATACCTGTTTCGATCCGCGCGCTACGCAGGCGGTGTGGTAGGCCATATCATCCAGCGTGACTGGCAGTGTGGTCTCGTGCCCCTGCAACACCATGCCCAACGAATCGCCGACCAGCAGTACGTCCACACTCTGGGCTTCGAGCAGCGCGGCGAAGCTCGCGTCATAGCAAGTCAGCACGGCGATCTTCTCGCCCTTGCTGCGCATTGACTGCAATTTGGTCAAGGTTGTACGCATCATCAGTTCCCCATGCTGAAAAATTCGCGCGGCCCACGCATATCCTCGATACGCTTCAACAGCAAATTGAAATCCTCGTCGTCATCGACAAAGTTAAGGTGCTCGCTGTTCACCATCAATACCGGTGCCGCGTCGTAATGATAGAAGAAATCGCTGTAGCTTTGTGCCAGGCGGAACAAATAACTTTCGCTGATGCCCTGCTCGTAGGGCTGAGCTCGGCGGCGCACACGCTCCGCCAGCGTCTCGGGCGGAGCCTGCAAATAGATCACCAAATCCGGCACGGGCGTCTGTAATTGCAGGTTGTGGTATATCTGCTGGTACAGCGCAAACTCTTCGTCGCTCAGATTGAGGCGTGCAAACAGCGGGTCTTTTTCAAACAAGTAATCCGAAACCGTGCTCGCGCGGAACATATCCATTTGCGCTAGGTCGCGCACTTCGTTGCCGCGCTGGAACAGGAAAAACAGTTGGGTCGCCAGCGCATAGCGCGGCGGATCCTGATAGAACTGGGCGAGAAAGGGATTTTCATCTGGCTTTTCCAGCATCGTCGTGGCACCGATGTGTTGCGCAAGACGATGCGCGAGGCTGGTCTTTCCCACGCCTATCGGCCCTTCCACGACCACATAACGATACTTGTCAAACAGCACCGGAAAGTCTCTCCAAAATCTGATTCAGGCAGTTTTGCGATGCACTTTGTGCCGACCCCACGCCGGGTATGACTACATCCGGTGCGAGTTCAAGCAACGGCCGCAACACGAACGCGCGCAAATGCATCTGCGGGTGCGGAATGGTCAGACCAGGCTCATGCAGTTGCATATCATCGTATAGCAGCACGTCCAGGTCCAGCGTTCGTGGCGCGTTACGTATGGTGCGCTCGCGGCCATGCTGGTGCTCGATGTGCAACAGAGCTTGCAGCAAGGCTTGCGACGTCAATGACGTTTCAATTTTTGCTACCGCGTTCACGAAATCCGGTTGATCCAGTAAACCAATCGGCGCGCTGCGAAACAGCGATGAGCGAGCAACCAAACGCGTGCCCGGCAACCCCTCAATATCGGCAAAAGCGTGCCGCAACTGGGCCAGCGGGTCTTCCAGATTGCTACCCAGCCCGATATAGGCGATATGCTCGGACATCAATCAGGCGACTCGCTCGCAGGCGGCTCAACCGCCGCCGCTCCATTCGCTTCGCCGTCATCTTCAGGGGCGACTTTTTTCTTGCGCGGCTTGCGGCGGCGCTTCTTGTCTGCGGCTTTTTCTGGCTGCAGCATCTCGGCACGGCGTTCTTCACTGGCATCCTGAAACTCGTCCCACCACAAGCCGAGTTCGTCCGCCACCTCGCCGCTCGCACAACGCAACAACAAAAAGTCGAATCCAGCGCGGAAACGTGGCTGTTCCAGCAAACGGTATGGACGCTGTCCGGCGCGCTGGTCGAAACGCTGCTGCATCAGCCAGATCTCTTTCATCACCGCATCCTGGCGGTGCGGGATGGCCAACTGCGCCTTCTGCCTGGCCAGCACCTCGTCCATCGCCTCGTGCATCGAACCGACCGGACGCCCACCTTGCTGCACGCGCGTATTCCACGCCGACAACACCTCGTGCCACAACAACGCTGCAAACAAAAATGCAGGCGAAACAGTCTTGTCCTGGCTGAGGCGCTCGTCGGTGTTGCGCAGCGCCAACATGATGAATTTCTCGCCCATCGGCTGCTCCAGGATCACATCCAGCAGCGGTAGCAAACCGTGGTGCAGATTCATTTTGCGCAACTGCTGGATGCATACCACCGAGTGGCCAGACAACAGCATCTTCAATACCTCATCGAGCAAGCGCGCCTGCGGCACGTTGTCGAGCAGGTTTTTCATCTCGGCGATAGGCTCGACCGTAGCCGCGTCCAGCTTGATATCCAACTTGGCGGACAAGCGCACTGCACGCAGCATGCGCACCGGATCTTCACGGTAACGCACCAGCGGGTCGCCGATGATGCGCAACAGGTGGTTGCGGGTATCGGCATAGCCACCGTGGTAGTCGTATATCTCCTGGGTAGACGGGTCGTAAAACAGTGCGTTGGTGGTAAAGTCGCGCCGCGCCGCATCCTGCTCCTGGTCGCCAAACTCGTTGTCGCGCAGCAGTCGGCCATGCTCGTCGGTCTGCGCATCTTCAGCCTCAATCATACGGCGGAATGTGGACACCTCGACGACCTCTTCTCCAAACATCACATGCACCAGCTGAAAACGCCTCCCGATGATGCGCGAACGACGGAATATCCGGCGTACTTCCTCCGGAGTGGCATCAGTCGCGATATCGAAATCCTTGGGAATACGGTTTAGAAGCAGATCGCGCACCGCACCGCCCACCACAAAAGCTTGGTAGCCGGCTGCTTGCAGGCCGTCGGTCACTTTCAACGCGCCATAACTGATCTGTTCGCGCGCCACGTCATGCACCCCGAAAGGGATCACCTGCGCATTTCCAACCGATTTGGTTTGGGCAGGCTTGCGGAATACCCGCTTGAGAAATTTTTTAATCATGCAACCTTCAAAATGTGAAACGCGACCCTATAAATCGAAAGGTGGTCGCGCATAGAACGCAGATTATACAGCCGCAAAGAAAAATGCGCCTTGCGGCGCGTTCACGGCAAATCTGGTGCCGGCAAGAGAACTCTGGTTGCGCCCAGAATTCCGCCTTCATATTGCGATAATGAGCTACCGATGTTAGCTTGCACCCAGTTGATTTTTTCATATAGATAACTGGGAGCCTGAAAATGATCGGATATCGAATCTTCATTGCAGCTGCATTATCCACACTGTCGGGAGCAGCAATCGCCGCAGAGCCTGATGAGATCCGCAGCACCCTGAACGACCAGCAATCTGTTGCCGTGACCATTTACAACAGCAATCTGGCTCTGGTCAAGGATCAGCGCAAAATAAAACTCAAGAGCGGCATGAATTTTCTGGCGCTGCGCGATGTCAGCGCGCTAATCCGTCCTGAAACAGCCTTGCTGCACAGCCTGAGCAATGCGGGCAGTATTTCGGTGCTGGAGCAGAATTTTGATTTCGACCTGCTCACGCCGCAAAAGCTGCTTGAGAAATATGTAGGCAAAAACGTCGGCATCATCAAAACGCATCCGACCACGGGCGCTGAAACCATCGAGCAGGCCACTGTGTTATCCGCCAACAATGGCGTGGTAATGAGGATGGGTAGCCGTATCGAAACGGGTATCCCCGGTCGCATCGTTTACGACGACGTACCTGCCAACCTGCGTGACCGCCCAACGCTTGTCACCAAACTCAATAACACCACCACTGCCGAGCAAACTATTGAACTCAGCTACCTGACCGGCGGGTTGGGCTGGAAAGCCGATTATGTAGCCGAGTTGAGCCCGAAGGAAAATTCCATCGACTTATCAGGCTGGGTCACCCTGACCAACACCAGCGGCACCAGCTACAACAACGCCAAGTTGCAGCTGGTGGCAGGCGACGTAAATCGGGTGCAGGAAGGATATGGGCTAGCGAAGACAAACAGGTCTGAGTTGCGGGCAATGGCAGCTGCGGAATCTGCGCCTATGGCTGAAGAGTCCCTGCTGGAATACCATCTCTATACGCTGGATCGTCCCACGACTATTGCCGAAAGCCAGACCAAGCAAGTCGCACTCCTGTCTGCCAGCGGCATACCGGCGCGCAAGGAATTTGTGCTGCATGGCAACGAATACTATTACGGAAGCAGCTACGGCGACCTTGGCCAAAAAATGAAAGTAAGCGTTTTTATCGAGTTCGATAATAAGGAATCAACCAAACTCGGCATGCCGTTACCCAAAGGCATCATCCGTGTCTATAAAAAAGACAGCGCGGGCAATGCGCAATTCGTGGGCGAGGACCATATCGACCACACACCCAAGAATGAGAAGGTCCGCCTGAAGCTGGGTGAGGCTTTTGATGTGACCGCAGACAAGAAACAAACGGCCTTCGAGAAACTACCCAGCCCGGAGAAGGGAAGCCGTCTGTTTGAGAGCGCCTATGAGCTCGTGCTGAAAAATGCCAAAAAAGAAGCGGTCACGGTCACCGTACAAGAACCCATTCCTGGAGACTGGAAGATTTTAAAAGAGACCCACCCCAGCACCAAGGCCACGAGCCACACAGCTGTCTGGAAAATCGATGTTCCTGCAGAAGGCAAAGCCACGCTGACCTACCGGGTGCAGGTGAAGTATTGAGAGATCTACCCGTTCAACGGTCTTTGACCTGATAAGGCGCGGATATGCAGCACGAAAAAAAGGGGCGGAAACATCTCCGCCCCTTTTACATGATTCAAGTCCGCCTGCTTACTTGCCTGAGTCAGCAACACATTTCTTAACAAAGCTGTTCTTTGCGGCACCCGCCAGTTTCTTTTCTGCAGCTTTGGCGTCGCACGCTTTGCTTGCATCAGTGGGTTTAGCTGCCGGAGCAGCCGCAGAATGATCGGCTTCGCATTTCTTCATGAAGCTGTTCTTCGCGGCACCCGCCAGTTTTTTGTCAGCTGCTTTGGCTGCGCAAGTAGCGTCGGCAGCCTTTGGTGCTGCCGCGGCCTTAGGTGTTGCAGAGGCTACATCTGCTTCACACTTCTTCAGAAAACTATTCTTTGCAGCGCCTGCTAGTTTCTTTTCTGTTGCTTTGGCTGCACAGGAAGAATCGGCAACCATCGGAGAGGCAGCGGAGGCATCCGCCTCGCATTTCTTCAGGAAACTACTCTTCGCGGCGCCCGCAAGCTTCTTTTCGGTTGCTTTGGCATCGCACGATGCATCAGCGAATGCAAGGTTGCTAGACAACAATGCAAAAATGGCTGTGATAATCAGTTTTTTCATTAAATTCTCCTCGGTAAAAATTCGTTTGGTTTGTTTCACTTACAACGGAAGCGCACGCATTATAGCGAAATCAATCCATTCATCCAGCAACATTAGACTAACATTTGATCTATTCTGGCTCCCTTAAATCCTGCAAAATCCAAACATACCAAATCGAATTCGCCTAAATAAATCGGATTAAATAACATTTAAACTGTGTTAATGTTTCCTCCAAGATTCGACACAAAAACGTTTTTTTCACGCTAATATGCACTGCTTGCCTAGCACGACAGGGCGACACAACTACTAAGGAGAATACGATGAACCGTTTATCCCGCTTTTCGAGTGTCCTGTTTGGCGTGGTATTCATACTATATTCAGAGTTTGCCGCCGCGACGCCCCCTGCCGTTAAGGTGGTCATCCCTGACAATATTCCCGGCACTACCCTCGTTAACGCGGAAGAGGTGATCACCCTCGCTGCCAAGACTCCCAATCTCGTCATCATCGATGCCCGCATCGCGGGAGATCGCAAGCACGGCTTCATTGAGGGTTCAGTCAGTCTTCCCGACCTACAGACCAACTGCGCATCGCTTGCCAAAGTCATTCCCAAGAAGAGTTCGCCCGTACTGCTTTACTGCAACGGTGTTAAGTGTGGACGCAGCGTCACATCGACGCAAATCGCTCTGAAATGCGGCTACACCATGCTCTACTGGTTCCGGGGCGGTTACGAAGAATGGCTTGCCAAGAATTATCCTACTGTAGTGAACTAGATCCCGGGGACAACGTTACATGAATTCGCATTTTTCCATGCGCACCAGTCTTTGGCTTTCCATCGTCTTGATGGGCGTTCTGGGTATTGCTCTCGCGCTTGCGACCGGAAGCATTTATCGCGAACTGGCCTTGGATAATCAGCGTTCGGCTCTGACTAACCTGATCCACCTTAAGGTGAGAGAACTTCTCAACGGACTAGAAGTCAAATCCCGCGAACTCGCTTCTGATCTGCACCGAGAGCCGGCATTCCGTAGCGCGTTCGACGCGCACAACAGGGAAGCCGTTAGCAGGCAACTGGACAGCCAATTTCACCGTTATTACCAAACCGCGCGCATCATCAAACTGGAAAAGCTTTACGCATTAGACGAAAATTATTCATTACTGGCCGAGTCTTCAGAAGGTTTACTCAATCTGCGCGATGACAAGATTATCTGCAGCGAATTGATCCAGCATGCGCGCAATCGCCGCGGTGCCGATCACTTGAAAATAATCTCGGAATTATGCATCTCCCGCGGCCGTCTCTTTCAAGCGGCCCTAGTGCCTATCGGTGGGCTGCGCCCTGTCGGTTTTATGGTTGTCATCAGCGATCCGACGCACAGCCTTATTCCCCTGAGTGCGGCACTTGGCATGCCCCTGCGCTTGTCGCGGGACGACGGTGGCGAATTGTACCGCTCCCCCGACTGGCCCAAAGCCGATGCCCTGGATAAGGTGCTGGTGGCCGATTATGTACTGAAATCACCCGTTGCAGAAAATGCGCTGACGATCTCCATGGCTGCCGATCTTCGCCCCCTCACTGCCAAACTTCTCGAGGCCCGCAACATCGTCCTGCTGGTGGCCGGAATAGTGACCTTGCTGGCAGTGCTAATTGCGCTCGGCGTGATGCAAAAGACCACCTTACAACCACTGCGCTCACTGATGAGCCAGATACGACTGGTCATCAGGGATCGCAGCCATCTGGGTGAGCCCGTGACGGTTGGCGGCAATGCCGAGATCCGCGAATTGGCAGGCGATTTCAACATGCTGACCGCTGAGCTCAAGGAACTGAATGAAACGCTGGAAAATATGGCATATAGCGATGCTCTAACCGGTTTACCAAACCGCAGCCTGTTCAACGACCGTGTCGAGCAGATCATTCATATCAGCGAACGTCACAAGTCTTTTTTTGCTTTGTTCATGATGGATCTGAATCGCTTCAAACAAGTCAACGACACCCTCGGACATACAGTCGGCGACAAGCTGTTGCAGCAAGTCGCAATACGACTCAGGACCGCCCTGCGCAAATCAGACACGCTTACCAGGTTGACCAAGCCAGACACGATGACAAGGCTGGGTAACGATATATTGGCACGACTGGGTGGCGATGAATTCGCCGCCATCTTGCCCATGGTCAGAAATGGAGACTACGCAGCCATGGTGGCAAAGCGGATCCTGAACGAAATGCAACAACCGTTTGTGATAGAAGGCCACTCCCTTAGCGTCGGCATCAGTATTGGCATATCCCTTTATCCGGATAACGGAACGGACTCAAATACTCTGGTACGCCACGCCGACGTAGCCATGTATAAGTCAAAGAAAGAACAACGCGGCTTCGTCTTCTATGACAGCGAACAGGATCGCCACAGCATGCTCCAATTGACTCTTGAATCCAAGCTTCGTGAAGCACTTGGAAACAATGCGTTGGAGTTGTATTTTCAACCAAGGATAGACATAACGAGTGGCTGTATCGAAAGTACGGAAGCACTGCTACGCTGGAATCACCCCGAGCTGGGTTTCATTCCACCAACCACATTCATACCATACGCGGAACAGTCCGGCCTCATCGAGCCGCTCACCCGGTGGGTCCTGAACAAAGCCCTGGAACAGTGCACTCTCTGGCACGCTGCTGGTTTTCCGATCAGCGTTGCAGTCAATCTTTCGGCGCGCAGCCTGCACAATTCAAATATCGTGGATGATATAACACAGGCTTTGACGAACTGGGACATTTCGCCGCTCCATCTTTGTCTGGAACTGACCGAAAGCGCCATCATGGCCGACCCGGCACATGCCATGGAGATATTGACCCAGCTGCACAACAAGGGAGTGAAGCTGTCGATGGACGACTTTGGCACCGGGTATTCTTCGCTCGCTTACCTGAAGAAACTACCGATGGATGAAATAAAGATAGATAAATCCTTCGTCATGGACATGGGTCAAGACAGCAATGATGCCTCGATCGTGCGTTCCATCATCGATCTGGCCCACAACATGAGCCTCAAGGTAGTAGCAGAGGGTGTAGAGGATCAGGAAATCCTGCAGCTACTCACCTCCTTACGCTGTGATATTGCGCAGGGCAATTTCCTCAGCCACCCTCTGCCACCTGACGAGTTCATTCAGCAACTGACCGAACTAAAATGGGGTAAGCGCTCGCTCCAAAAGGAGCATGCAGGATAGAGCACCGCCTTGCTGTTGACATCGCTCATCAACCCGCACTTTTTCAATGCTCCGGGCTCAGTCGCAGGGTCACAAGCCTTGCAAGCTTCGGCGCTTGCGGCAACATCTAAAACTCGATCCAGCACGGATGTTATACTCACCTACACTTTGATATTTCAGACACGGAGAAACGCATGAAAAGATTTTTGATACTGTTCGCAATTGCCTTGACCAGTGCGAGTTTATTTTCAGCAACCGCGGAAGCAAAGCGTTTTGGCGGTGGCAGCAGCATCGGCAAGCAGCGCACGATGGAACCGCAAGCAGCTCCCAAGGCTCCGGCAGTAGCGCCCGCCCCTACTCCCGGCGCGACACCCGGCGCAGCGCCCGCACCAGCTGCAGCTGGCAACAAGTGGCTGGGCCCCTTGGCCGGCTTGGCAATCGGCGCAGGATTGGGCGCGTTGTTCATGGGCGGCGGTATGGGCGGAGCGATGGGCAATATTCTGATGATGTTGGCCGCTGGCGCGCTAGTGATGTTCCTGATCGCCAAATTCCGCAAGGCGCAACAACCCGCGATGCAATATGCCGGTGCGCCCTCTGGCATTCCGCAACCCGAAGAACAACCCGTTTTTGGCGGAAGTGCCGCATCCGTTGCCGACCCGATAACCAGCAATATCCCGGCAGACTTCCCTGTAGAAAGTTTTCTGCGCAGCGCGAAGACTTCGTTTATCCGCTTGCAGGCAGCGAATGACCGCAAGGATCTGAACGATATCCGCGAATACACCACACCGGAAATGTTTGCAGAAATCTCTATGCAGATGCAGGAGCGCCACGATGCGCCGCAGAAGACCGACGTGATCGCGATCAATGGCGAGTTGCTTAAAGTGGTTAACGAGGGCGACATGGCGATCGCCAGCGTGCGCTTTACCGGCCAGTTGTGCGAAAACAATGGCGCACCTGACAACGTGGATGAAGTCTGGCATGTTCAGAAAAATCTGCGCGACGAAAAGTCGGTGTGGCTGCTGGCTGGCATTCAACAATCCATTGTGCATTAATCTGAAAGTCCATTTTCCGAGCAATGACGCGGATGTGGACTTCCGTGTATCAATACTTGAGACACGCCATTTCTGCCAAGTGCTTTTCTAAAATCTCACCCGATCAACAAGACGGGCGGAGAATGTCCGTCCTGATCTGATCTTCTACACGCGCAGACCGACTATCCAGCGTGTATAGAGTTGTGCTGCGACATCTTGCAGTTGCGGCAGTTTGTCATTCATTTGCCTTTGCATCTCGCTCGCGGATTGCGCTCCCGGACTGCTGCTGGCAGCGATTTCGTGTTCGCCAACAGCACACCAGCTCACAATCATCTCCTCAGTCATTTCGACATGGCATTGCAGTGCAAGGTGCTTGCCGATGGCGTAAGCCTGATTGACGCAGTATGCACTGGACAGCAGGTGTATCGCTCCCTGCGGCAGGCTGAAGGTTTCACCGTGCCAGTGAAATGCCTGGAATGTTTTCATATCGCCGAACCATGAGCGCGCAACATCATTGTCCGACATGGTCACCTCGCCCCAGCCGATCTCCTTGACCAGATTACGCGATACCACGCCACCCAACGCCTTGGAAATCAATTGTCCGCCGAGACAGTGGCCCAGCAGCGGAATGTCTACGACTACCGCATCGCGGATCAGCGCAAGTACAGGCGGTATCCATGGCAGGTCGTCGTTGACGCTCATCGGGCCGCCCATGAAGACCAGCCCTGAATAAGCTGATGCGCTTGGTGGCACGGCATCGCCCGCGTCGATACAAATAAGTTGCCAGGGAATTTTTCGATCGTCGAGGAATTCGGCGAAGTAGCCGGCGCCTTCGGTTGCTGTGTGACGGAAGATGGCGATGGGTTTCATAAATACAGGAAGGGTTAAGGGCGAAGGGAACGCACCTGAGGTGCTCAAGGGGAAATACCAAGCCCGCTTTTACCCTTCCCCCTTCTCGTTATTCTTTAGTCTTGTCCCGCTCGATCAGCGCATATGCAGAATGATTATGTATCGATTCGAAGTTCTCCGACTCGACCACGAAGGCATCGATACGTTTGTCGGCATTCAAAATCGCTGCCACATCGCGCACCATGTCTTCGACGAATTTCGGGTTGTCATAAGCGCGTTCGGTGACGAATTTTTCGTCGGGGCGTTTCAGTAAGCCGTACAACTCGCACGATGCCTGTTCTTCCGCGATACGGATCACATCTTCGATCCAGACAAATTCGTTGGTGCGTATCGAAAGCGTGACATGCGAGCGCTGATTGTGTGCACCGCGGTCGGAGATCTTCTTCGAGCAGGGGCACAGGCTGGTGACCGGCACCAACACTTTCATTGTGACGCGCGGCTTGCCTTGTATCGTTTCGCCGATCAGCGTCACTTCGTAATCGAGCAGACTCTGCACGCCGGATACCGGCGCGGTCTTGTTCACAAAATACGGAAAGTTCATTTCAATATAGCCGGACTCCGCCTCCAGGCGTGTCACCATTTCCTTCAGGATGCTCTCGAATGATTCCACGGAGATCTCGCGCTCATGCTGGTTGAGTATCTCGACGAAGCGCGACATGTGCGTGCCCTTGAAATTGTGCGGAAGGTGCACGTACATGTTGAACGTGGCGATGGTGTGCTGCACGCCGACGCTCTTGTCCTTGACCTTGACCGGATGGCGTATGCCCTTGATGCCGACACGATTGATCGCCAACTGGCGGGTATCGGCAGAGCTTTGCACATCAGGAATAAAGTTTGACTCGGGAGAATTCATAATTGACATCCTATCAGTTTGCGTAGGCAATGGATTATAACCAATCCAGACGGATTTACTATGGAAATAGTTGCCTCTTAAAACCCTCAACATGGATGGCTTGCAAACCGGAAAGAGTCTATTCCATTGCCCTACACGGGCTAAAAAACATAATAAAAATAGGGTCAGGCTGAGCCAAGGCAAAGCATGACCCCAGAGTGCGCTACCGTTACCTAGAATTTAGCCGGAAACTGTGCAGCCAGGGCTCCAGCCAAGGTATCGGCGATGACATACATATGCCCTTTCATTGCTTCCCATGTCTGTGCTTCTTGCTGATATTGCTTATCGTGTAGTTGCTGCATCTGTTGCTTGTGATGACCGACGTGCGCCAGCAGCAATCCCTGCACCGCCTCTCGTGGCAAATTGGGATTCGCGTCACTCAAGAAGATGGCAATTTCGTCCACATTGCTAGCCAAATTCTTCATTGCCGCATCCTCTTTTTTCTGGCTGCCAGCCACGACTGCTTCCAGATTCTGTTTGACCGCACCGTAATGACCCGCTAACAAGCTAAACAATTTGTCCGAAGCCGCCTTACCATAGAATGGCTCGATTGCGGCAGCGATCTGCTTGGCGTTGGCAACAACTTCGCTCTCTGCGGCTGTAGTTGCAGCCTTGTTACCAGCAAGGGTTGCTACGACGACGTTACGTATCCAGAAGACGTGGCCCAGCCACAAGTCTCGTAGGGCAGCATCGGTTTGGGCTAGCTTGATGGAGGCTGGCACTACCTCGGCCCCATGGTGGTCATTCTGTGCATAAACGGGAACGGCGGTAGTAATTAAAACAGCAATGATCGAAGCAATCAGGGTAGTTTGTTTGGTCAGTTTCATGTTGTTATCCTTAAGAAAATTGGAATCAGTCTTCCGATAAATCGGCAGTAAAGCAGCCTAGATTTCATTACATGTTCGTTAAATAAAATCACAAGCGGCCACAGACTAATTTACATATGAAAGTTAGTCAAGTTATATATGTTATAACTATTACTATAGTTATTTATGTTATTGTTATTGAACAAGTCGGCAATATGGCACTGCCAACAGGAAAATCCGCTTCCAAAAGGAGTTTTATATGCATGCAATATTGGGAAGTCGTCAGCAAGAGTTGTTAAAACTGCTGCTCAAAAACAAGGGGGGCTTTACGATAGATGAGCTTTCGGCGCAGCTTGAGATCACCCGCAATGGTGTTCGCCAGCACGTGGCCGCATTGGAGAAAGACGGATATGTCGCGCCAGGTAAAACCCGTCCGTCAGGGGGACGACCAGAGCAACTTTACGTACTGACGGATATCGGCAAGGAGTTTTTCCCGCGTCATTACTCATGGTTTGCCCAATTGGTGATCGAATCGATCAAACAGGAGTCGGGCGCGGAAGGATTACGGGAACGCCTGAGAGTCATGGGGTCCGCAGTTGCCCAGCAGATGCTTAGCCAACATACTGGGTTGGAAAGCCAGCAGCAAAAGGTCAAGAAACTTTCCGAACTGATGGAACAGCTTGGGTATAACACGAAAAATGTCACTGTTGGTAATGGCGCACCCGTAATCGAAGCGGATAACTGCGTGTTCCATAATCTTGCCATGGAAAATCCGGAGATTTGCGCGTTTGACTTGGCACTGCTATCCACTTTTATGGGTAGCAATGTCGAACACGATGGTTGCATGGCGAAGGGCGAAAATTCTTGTCGCTTCAAATTTACGCCCAAGCGATAGCGAGCGTTTCCTCAGATCAATTTATTTTCGATCTGAGATAGTTTACTTTCAACTGAAGCAATCAGCCCACTCGCATCCAGGCCGCAATCCGCCAGCATTTGCGTGTGCTCACCCTGCTCGATGAACCGGTCGGGCAGACCAAGTTGCAGCAGAGGAATGACGATGCCGTGCTGCTGCAAACACTCCGCCACCGCACTACCCGCACCGCCCTGCACGGTGTTCTCTTCCACCGTGACCAAGAGCGCGTGCTCGCGCGCCAGGCGCAATATCAATTCTTCATCCAGCGGCTTGACAAAACGCATGTTCACCACCGTCGCATCCAGTAGCTCGCCTGCAACCAGCACGGGAGCCAACATGGAGCCGAATGCCAGGATCGCCACGCGCTTGCCCGTGCGACGCAACTCACCCTTGCCTATCGGCAGAGCGCGCATCTCCCGGCTGATCGCCACACCCGGACCGGTGCCGCGCGGATAGCGCACCGCGCTCGGCGAATTCAGCTGCATCGCGGTGTACAGCATCTGGCGGCATTCATTTTCGTCAGCCGGCGCCATCACCGTCATATTGGGGATGCAGCGCAAATAAGAAAGGTCGAAGCTGCCCGCGTGCGTTGCACCGTCCGCTCCGACCAACCCGGCGCGATCGATCGCCAGCACGACCGGCAGATTTTGTATCGCGATGTCGTGGATGAGCTGATCGTAAGCGCGCTGCAAGAATGTCGAGTAGATCGCCACGACCGGCTTGTAGCCATCGCAGGCTAGCCCCGCTGCAAAGGTCAGTGCATGCTGCTCGGCAATGCCCACGTCAAAATAGCGCGCCGGAAAACGCCCGGCAAATTCCACCATGCCCGAACCTTCGCACATCGCCGGCGTGACACCGACCAGTCGCTCATCCTGTTCGGCCATATCGCACAACCATTGCCCGAACACCTGGGTATAGGTCGGCTTGACGGATTCTCCTGCGACACCGTTCGGGACAGGCTTTGCAACGACACCCAGCGTCCGGTCGAATTTGCTCACGCCGTGATACAGCAGGCAATCCTCCTCGGCCAGCGCATAGCCCTTGCCCTTTTGTGTGACGATGTGCAGGAACTGCGGGCCATCCAGCTTGCGGATATTGCCCAGCGTGTCAAGCAATGCATCCAGGTCATGGCCGTCGATCGGGCCGATGTAGTTGAAGCCGAATTCCTCGAACAGCGTGCTCGGGGTCACCATGCCTTTGACATGCTCCTCGGCACGCTTGGCAAATTCCAGCACCGGCGGCATGCCCTTGAGCACCTTCTCGCTGGCCCGCCTTGCCGCGGCATAGAAACGTCCCGACATCAGCTTGGCCAGATAATTGTTCAGCGCGCCGACCGGGCGCGAGATCGACATATCATTGTCGTTGAGTATCACCAACAGATTCGCATCCATCGCACCGGCGTTGTTCAGCGCCTCGAAAGCCATGCCGCCGCTCATTGCGCCGTCGCCGATGATCGCCACGGCACGCTGCTGCAAACCCTGCAATTTTGCCGCCACCGCCATGCCCAATGCCGCCGAGATCGAGGTGCTGGAATGGCCGGTGCCAAAGGTATCGTAAGGGCTCTCCTCGCGCTTGGGAAATCCGGCAATGCCGCCCGCCATGCGCAACACGCTCATCGCCTCGCGCCGTCCGGTCAGGATCTTGTGTGCGTAAGTCTGGTGTCCCACGTCCCACACCAGCTTGTCTTCCGGCGTGTTGTAGATGTAATGCAGCGCGATGGTCAACTCGACCGTGCCCAGATTGGAGGAAAGGTGACCGCCGGTCTTGCTCACCGACTCGACCAGGAACTCGCGCAGCTCTCTTGCCAATTGCGGCAACCGCTCGCGGTCCAGATGGCGAAGGTCGTCGGGAGTGTTGATGGTGTTGAGCAATGAGTACATCAGAATTTTCTCAGCACAATAAAGTCCGCCAGCTCGCGCAAACGCAGGGCGGAATCACCGAACCCGGCCAGCGTTTCCAGCGCCTCGCGATGCAGGCGCTGCGCCATGTCGCGTGCACCCTGTATGCCCAGCAGGCTGACATAAGTCGGCTTGTCGTTATCGGCATCCTTGCCCGCCGTCTTGCCCAGCGTGGCGGTATCCGCTTCGCAGTCCAGCACATCGTCCACTACCTGGAACGCCAGGCCGATCAGCTTGCCGAAATGATTTAACTTATCCAGTTGCGCCGGTGAAACCGAGCCGCAATGGGCACCCAGCAACACCGCCGCACGAATCAACGCACCGGTCTTGTGGATGTGCATCAATTCCAGTTCGGGGAGCGTGAGCGCTTTACCCACGCTGGCGAGGTCGATCGCCTGCCCACCCGCCATGCCGCGCGAGCCGGAAGCCACCGCCAGCAGCTTGACCATATCCAGTTGGCGCTGCGCATCGTCGTTAACGTAGAGCTCGCGCAGCGATTCGTTTGCCCCCTCGCCCGCCTGCGGGATAACCAGCGACTTGGCTGCGGTTTCATGCAGCCTAGTCGAATGGCTAGTTGTTTCATCCAGAGGGTTGGGGTGAGGGGAACGGGCTTGCCCGGTCAAGCGATGTTCCGCGAGCAGTTGAAACGCCAATGTTTGCAGGCTGTCGCCGACCAGCAGAGCGGTTGCCTCGTCATATTGCACATGGCAAGTAGGTTTGCCGCGGCGCAGCACATCATCGTCCATGCATGGCATGTCGTCATGCACCAGCGAATAGGCATGGATCAGTTCGACCGCCGCCGCAGCGATATTCAACCGCGACACATCCGCCCCGGCCAACTCGCCCGCTGCAAACACCAGCAACGGCCTCACGCGCTTGCCGCCATCCAGAACCGCATAGCGCATCGCCTCGTGCAATCGCTGCGGCGCGATATCGGCACGCGGCAACAGCCCGCTCAATACTTCTTCGAAATGGGATTGCCGGGCCGCGACCCAGCCCTGGAAATTTGAGACCATCTTAATTATTCTGCCCGGACTCACCGCTGGCAGAAAGATCTTTCAGCACACCGTCTTCCAGCACACGCACCTGCTGTTGCGCATCTTCGAGACGAGTGCGGCAGAACGCCAACAATTCTGCACCGCGCTTATAGGCTGCCAGCGAATCTTCCAGCGACAACTTGCCCGCTTCCATATCAGCGACGATCTGTTCGATCTCGGCCATAGCAGACTCGAAGCTTGGTGTTTTCTGGGTTTTCGCTGGGGATTTATGGGCAGTTCCAGGCATCTCTGTATCCGCGTGCAAAGAGGCTTATTCTACCGAAAGGCCCTGCCCCGGACAATTTTTTGTGCTGGAACTTAACACCGCAGTCAGGAATTATGGCTACAGATTTAGCAATGCCATATTTGTAGGGTGGATAAGCGTAGCGCATCCACCAACGTGGGCATGGTGGATGCGCTACGCTTATCCACCCTACAGGTGCCTTCTTAATTTCTGGCTGCTGAGTAATCTTGGCGCTGAACACTGTAAGAGCAGCTCACGAAAGCTTATACTTCACACACTCAACAACCGGCTTTGAACCACCATGCAGATCAATTGCGTCGCCTACCAGAACGGGATCAAGCTCGCCGACATCACCGTCGAGGAGATCAGTGATTACGTCGGGCGGTCGGATTGCTTCGTCTGGGTGGCGTTGCAAGATGCCACCGATGCCGAACTCGACAAGATGCAGGAAGAGTTCGGGCTGCACGACCTGGCGGTCGAGGATGCCCGCCACGGTCACCAGCGCCCCAAGATCGAAGAATACGGTGACACGCTGTTCGTGGCGATGCATCTGGTGAGCGTCGCCCAACCCGATCTTGAGGTCGGTGAGATCAGCATCTTCGCCGGACACAATTTTATCCTTGCTGTGCGCAATCGCAGTAAACAGAGTTTTTTCGAAGTGCGCGAACGTTGCGAACGCGAACCGGAATTGCTTCGCTTGGGCTCGGGCTTCGTGCTCTATGCGTTGATGGACGTTGTAGTGGACAGCTATTTCCCTGTGATAGACGATCTGGAGTCGCAACTGGAGTCCATCGAGGAACACCTCTTTGCCAAGAACACCGCCCTCACTAACATCGAGCAACTCTATCAGCTCAAGCGCAAGGTCGCAGTGCTCAAGCATGCAGTCATGCCGATGATGGAAGCCAGCGGGAAACTACATGGGGGACGCGTGCCACCGGTCTGTACCACCACCCAGGAATATTTTCGCGATGTCTATGACCACCTGACGCGCATCAACGCTACGATAGACGCCATGCGCGACACCATCACCACCGCGATCTTGGTCTGCCAATCCACGGTATCCATCGAACAAAACGAGATAAACAAGCGCTTGGCTGCCTGGGCCGGTATCTTTGCCGTCGCCACCGTCTTCGCCGGCATCTGGGGCATGAATTTCCAGCACATGCCGGAATTAAAACTGGAATATGGCTATCCGCTGGCCTTGCTGGTAATCTTCGCGATATGCGGATACCTTTACTACCGCTTCAAGCGCGCCGGCTGGCTGTAACTTCACAAAGGAAAACGATAACTACTTGGCAGCTTTGATGCTGGGGTCCTGTTAACGCAGGCATAGCACAGACATTATTGTTGCCCCCCCAATTAATTTCGGGGACAATCCCCATTCTTCCTCGCAACATATTCACAAATAGCGTATGTCCGAAATCGCCAACATAAACCAGCTCACGCGGGTTCCTGTTCAGCCACCTCTAAGCTGGTATTTCGACCCCAAGGCACTGGAGGTCGAGCAACGCCTGCTGTTCGCGCAGGGGCCGAATTACGTCGGCCATGAACTGATGGTGCCAAACCTGGGTGACTACCATGTGCTGGAAGGCAGTGCTCAGATGCTGGTGCGCAATCAGAACGGCGTGGAACTGCTCAGCAATATCTGCCGCCATCGCCAAGCCATCATGTTGCAAGGTCGCGGCAACGCGCAACACATCGTCTGCCCGCTGCACCGCTGGACTTACAAGACTGACGGCGAGCTGCTCGGCGCACCGCACTTCCCGAACAACCCTTGTCTGCACCTGAACAAATCCCCGATGCAGAACTGGAACGGATTGCTGTTCGCAGGCAAGCGCGATGTCGCCAAGGACCTGGCCAGAGTCGGCGTGATGCAGGAGATCGACTTTTCCGGTTACATGCTTGATCGCGTGCAAGTGGATGAGTACGCGTTCAACTGGAAGACCTTCATCGAGGTGTATCTGGAGGACTATCACGTCGTGCCCTTCCACCCCGGCCTCGGTGAGTTCGTCGATTGCGAGAATCTCAAGTGGGAATTCGGCGAACAATACAGCGTGCAAACCGTCGGCCTCCGCAATGGGTTGCGCAAGGTCGGCAGCGATGTATACGGAAAATGGCATGAACAGGTGCTGCGCTATCACGGCGACAAACTGCCCAAGTACGGCGCGATCTGGCTGACCTATTATCCCAACATCATGGTCGAGTGGTACCCCGGCACGCTGGTGGTCAGCACCCTCGTGCCGCGCGGCCCCGAGGCCTGCACCAACATCGTCGAATTCTATTATCTCGAGGACATCGCGCTTTTCGAGCGCGAATATGTGGAAGCGGAACAAAAGGCCTATAACGAAACGGCGATCGAGGATGACATCATTTGCCTCAAGATGCACCAGGGACGCAAGTCACTATACCAGCGCGGCATCGAGGAGCACGGCCCGTACCAGTCGCCCACCGAGGACGGCATGCTGCACTTCCATGAGTATCTGCGCCGTAATCTTGCGTCACATATTTAAACCCGGAAAATCCAAACAGTCCTCTCGGCTAAACAAAAATCATCCTGGGAGCGGCTTTAGCCGCAATAATTCGTGCCAAATCGCGGCTAAAGCAGCTCCCACCTGACACATAATCTGAATGACGACAAACAAAGGCTCCCTCTGGATGCTCGTCGCCGGCCTGTTGTTCGGCTGCATGGGCGTATTCGTCAAACTCGGTGCGCCCTACTTCACGCATATCGAACTGGTGTTCTACCGCTCGTTCCTCGGCTTGCTGCTTGTGTACGGGATCATGCGATCACAGCATGTCAGCTTTGTGACGCAACACTGGCGCTCACACCTGTGGCGCGGCATTTCCGGAACAATAGCGCTTGCGCTGTTCTTCTACTGCATCACCGTGCTGCCGCTCGCCACCGCCGTCACGCTCAACTACACCGCCCCGCTGTTCCTCACCGTGTTCACGATGATCGTGTACAAGGATAAATTCCACCTACCGATGGCCGCTGCGATCGCGCTGGGTTTCTGCGGCGTGGTGCTGCTGTTGCACCCGACGCTGGAACGCGACCAGCTGCTGCCCGGCCTGCTCGGGCTGATCTCCGGCTTCCTCGCGGGCATCGCCTATCTC
>Ga0315272_10000254_pt1 | contig 26322 bp, 22 predicted proteins | sample C3_middle_MG_FD_203918 | JGI IMG/M metagenome (GOLD analysis project Ga0315272, IMG submission 203918) | Sediment microbial communities from Yellowstone Lake, YNP, Wyoming, USA - C3_middle | ecosystem: Environmental > Aquatic > Freshwater > Lake > Sediment | place: USA: Wyoming | collected...
AAACGCCTCTCTGCCGTGCGCTGGGGCATTGCGGGCAAAATCGTCATGGCCTGGATACTGACCCTGCCGGTCTGCATTGTGATGGCCTGGGGCCTCGAAAAAGTATTTTCCAGCTATCACTTCGGATAAGGCTCACTGCCTGCCCGTACTGCAAAACCCCCATTTGCTCCTCCGCAACATCCTTCGCACCCCTGACCCGCATTTCTCATGCTGACGCTCCTGCGTGCTATACTGTAAGCAAGAACGGTCATAGCAGCTTACAGAGGGTACGCGCCGCTTCTGCTGACCGGTCTGCTTTGTTTTGCCTTACGGATCCGGAGGCACTCATGTACGATGTGCTCATCGTCGGCGCCGGCCCTGCAGGCTCCACGTGCGCACGCCTGTGCGCGGCGGCGGGCCTGAAGACCGCACTCATTGATGCAAGCCGTTTCCCGCGGCAGAAAACGTGCGGCGGGGCGGTCTCCGGCAGAGCGCTTTCCTACCTGGGTTTCGCGCTACCGGCCGCCTTTGCCGAAGATGAGTGCTTCGGAGCGAGGATCTTTCTTGGTCGTCACTCCGTTGTTGTCCAAAAGGAACAACGTCTGGCACTACTGGTGGACCGGGAGCAATTCGATGAACTGCTGCTGGACAAAGCGATCGAAGCGGGTGCGCGGTTCCTGCCGGGCGAACAGGCCGTCAGTGTGCGCGTTGGGAAAGAATCCATCGTGCTTCATACAAATACCGGCGTCCATGAGGCCCTTTTTCTTGTCGGGGCCGATGGCGTGCACAGCGTCATAGCGCAGTCCGTGCGGCCGCGTCTCAGCAGCGAAGAGACTGCCATTGCACTGGTCAGCCACGTTGTTGTGAATGAAACCTCGATCTGCCCTCGACACCATGGATTAGTCGACATGCATTTCGGCGTTGCCCCGCAGGGTTACGGCTGGGTCTTTCACCGCCACGCATACAATTCCGTAGGCATCATGGGCGTGGCGTCACGCTTTTCCCATGCGCATGCGGCGCTGGCCGGATTTTCCCGTGACGTCGGCATGCCCTCGGCCATCGTTCGCGCTCACCTGATCCCCCTGGGAGGGATAAAAAGAAAGATCAGCTCCCGCAGGGTCCTGCTCGTTGGAGACGCAGCCGGCTTTGTCGACCCTTTTCACGGCGAGGGGATCGCCTATGCCATCCTTTCGGGCAGGCTCGCGGCTGAATCCCTGTGCCGCATCCTTCTGAAGGGATGGGAACAAACCAGGGCGTTCAGGTGGTACGAGCGACAGTGTGAACAGCGCATCCGGAAGAACCTGCGCGTCGCACTCTGGATGGCGAGACTGCTCGACCGCTATCCGAAACTCTTCGTCCGGATATTCTTTGATAATCCCCAGGCCCTCGCTCAATACATGGACATTTCAACAGGCAGGCTCGAGTACCGGCGTTTCTGGAAATGGATAGCCCTTCGGACGCCCTGGTATCTGCTGAACAGTTGGCTGAGAGAGCCGTGGTGGTCAACAGCGGAGAGGAAGAAGAGTACGAAATAAATGGATGCCGCGTGACAGGATGGAGGAACAACAGCAGGACACCTCACTGCTCTTACGAGGGCGCTAGAACTTCATGCTCAACTTTGCTATTTTCCGCGTATCGATACCCCGGTACTTCCCTGCCTTCAGCAGGCCGATAAAGTTCTCAGCGGTCACGGCATCGTCAAACTCTGTAAAGCAGGCGCCAACCTCGTGCGGGGTATGGGCATCAGAACCCCCGGTAAAGGGGAGCCCCAGCGCCTTCGCGGCTTCGATCGCCTGGACATTGAAGCCGTGCATATTGCAGCCATTATAGCCTTCCAGAGCGCAGATCCCGTCAATGCTCCGCACGAGCTCGCCCATACTGTTCACCGTTCGATAGGGATGGGAAGGGATCACAACGCCGCCCGCCTGAGTGACCACGCTGATAATCTCCCTGAGCGGAGCATATTTGAGCGACAGGCTGTCGGTATCAACACCGAAGATCAGACAATGCCCTTCCTTTGCCGAGAACTCTACTCCGCGGAAGATCATGATGCGGTCCCGGTATTTTTCGCGCAGCGGCTCGATCGGCTCGGAGGCACCGTAATAATAATGCTCGGTAAACACGATGCCCTGCAGGCCGAGTTCGATGGCCCTCTGGATCGTTTCCTCGGGTTCAGCATCGTTGTCAGTGCTGTATTTTGAATGAACGTGAAGATCGATCTTGTATTTCATGATGCCAGACTATGCGCTTCCTTCCCCTGGATCGCGGCCCGGGGCAGCACAACTCCCCCCGCACGTACAGGCAAAACTTCCCGCTTTCGCCTTCTCGAACGATTCCTTCCCCTCCCGGTAGCAGAGGGCTCCGATGATCAGCGCGCCGACCGAATCGAGGCCGCCGATGTTGGTGAGCCGGTATCCCAGGCTCGCTACCAGCAGCACCACCGAGAGCTGCAGACAGGCCCGTGTGCAGGCCGCATCCGCCAGAATGGCCGGCGAGTTCAGCGCGGTCCCGACCGAAACCTTGGCGCGGATAAGCGCCCACATGGACAGGATGGAGATGGCCGAGATGACGATGCCCCAGAAGGTGCTTTCCGGTTGGTGGCCGCGATAGAGATCAATGATCGCGGTGGTCGCCAGCCCGGCAGTCAGAACGTAGAAGGCGCTGCCGGTGATCCTGAGGGCGGTCTTTTCGAACCGGTCCGCATATTCATCGCCGTGCCGCCTGATCCTGCGGATCATATGCCAGATACCGATGCCGGACACGACCTCGACAAAGGAGTCGAGACCGAACCCGAAAAGCGACATGCTCTCATCTTCCATGCCAAAAAAGACCGAGACAAGACCTTCGACGATGTTGTAGAAGATCGTGATCACGGCGAGCGCTGATGCCCACGCATAAAGTTTGTTGTTCTTGTGTGCGGATCCGATCAAAAGCGTGGCCATACCTATTCCTTTCTGCCCGATACCTGTGTGGTTATATCATGATCGCACCCTGTTTATCAATGTGAAAAAACAGGGTTTATCCAGGACACCCCAGGAACACCTGCGGGTCAGTGAAACACGATACGGGGGAACCGGCAGATACGACCACTATATATGGTGGTTTACCGCAATCGCATGAATATACCAATCTAAAATTTGAATTTTACGTTGATTTTTTTAGCGTTTCATGATACTTAGAGTGCACACCATCGGCAAGAAGGACCATTTTCTTTAGCCCTTCACATACCGGGACGCTTTACCGCTTTATTTCGCACCTCATCGGCATGCAGAGACGACGGGTTCCCATCTGTCGTTGTAGGTTGATAGTAAGACTTGTTCTATTATCTGATCGTGCAAACGGATCACTAACTGCCCGGGGGGGACAACAATGCGTGAGATCGGTCTGGCATTAAAGGAAGGAAGGTTGGCCCGCGGTCTGGAGATCGGCGATATTGCGAAAAGCACCTGCATCTGCGCACGCTATCTCAAGGCCATGGAAGAGGGGAAGTTTCAAACCATCCCGAACGTGTTCGACAAAGGCTATTTAAAGCTCTATGCCAAAGCCCTTGATATGGACACCAAACCTCTGCTGGCCCTGTACGAACAGATGAAGAACAAAACAACAGCTCCCGCTGTCAAGCTCGGGACAGGCGGCGAGCACTGAACCTAAAAAGAGCAGTTGGCCGCCAAAGAACGCAGAGATCACAAAGAAAAGTCAATCGTTGGGGTAGTAAAATCGCATCACCAAAATGGTGAGTGGGCGTTAAGTATTAAAGGTCTTATTTTCTTTGCGTTCCTTTGCGGCTAAAGAAGCCAAATGCCCTTTTTAGGCTGAAACGAGAGCTGCCTCATGTCGTCCACGGGAACGTGCGGCTCGCCGTGTACCGTTGTGGTTGTTCCGTTCCCTAGTCGACCAAATTGCCCGCCTCCCGAAGTCTCAGCGCCATCTCACGCAGTATCTCCACCACGAACTCAGGATATTCATTCATCAGCTGAGTGACATTCTCATTATTGATGCTTACCAGTTCAACCTCATGGACCGCAACGGCCGTGGAAAGCCGGGGCGCCGCCAAAAGGAACGACATTTCTCCAAAACACTTCCCTTCAGGGATCTCGGCCATCGGCTTCCCCTGCTGGTGCAGCGCCACCGTGCCGCTCAGCACGGAGAACATCTCGCCGCCGGGATCGCCCTCGCTGAAGATAACGCTCCCCTGGTTGAAACACCGCACATATTTTTCATACACTGATGCAGGGACACTCCGTTTTCCCTGCATCAGTTTTTTTATGAACACGGTCTCATGCCGGTGCAGGCTCTCGGCGAGCTCAGCGCCGAACAGAAAGATCACGAGGGAAGCATAGATCCAGATGATGACCACAAAGAGCGACTTGAAGGAACCGAAGGCGAAACCGTAGCCCGGATTGAAGGTCAGGAAGAGATGAAAGGCGGGCCGCATGGCGAACCAGATAAGCGCCGTCACCATTGCCCCGGCAAGAAGGTACCGGTTGCGCATCCGGGAAGAAAATATGAAATAGAAGAGGAAAACAACGGAGGTGACCAGCAGGACGATGGCCACTGACTCCACATTTCCGGGCAGCACGCGCAGCAGTCCCTCTTTTTCCAGCAGTTGGAACGCAATGCCGGCGACCATGACAGCGATGAGCCCGACGAGGAACACCATGCTCACCATGACATCAAAGAGCTTTTCGAGCAGGAACGGCCTGTTCGGTTTCTGTCTGAAAACCGTGCCGAGCACGAACCGCATGTCCGCCACAAAGGGCGTCATGGTCCAGAAAAGAACAACGATGTTCACCAGGCCTACCGCCCCTTTATGGGAAGCGAGAAGGCGAACTTCCTTCACAATGTCCTGACTGTAGGCCGGCAGCAGCCGCATCAGCAGTTCCTGCGTTCGCGCCAGCGCCTGCGATGAGGACCCGATCGCCAGACTGAGCAGATAGGTAAGGAGGAACAGCGTGGGAATGAGCGCCAGCATGGCCGAAAAAGCGAGCGACGAGGCGGCGGTCAGGTCGTTGTTCCGCATGAACGACGACAGCGCTTCGGCGAGCACCAGCCAATACTTCTTTATATGGTCCGTAGCCCGATTCTTCATGAGGGGTAGATGTCCGTTAAGCAATTATGAATAAAATTCTACTCAAAATGACAAGAAAATCTAAATTAATTTCACCACGGAGTACTGCCACGGATTAACACCGATTGAAGATTAAGGACTTTATCTTAAGTTTTTATCCGTGCTCATCCGTGTGCATCCGTGGTGAATATTATTGGATTTGAGGTTCCGGTTTGTCCGGGTCAGGTTTACCGGTCAAGCCTGGAGATGGTCCCTGATGAACCTTCGCAAAAGCTCACCGTCCTCCGTACTGAGAGACAGGAACTTAACACCCATCCCCGGCTCTTTGAGCGGTCCTTCACCAAAGGAATAGCTGTAGAGGACAACGCCCTCGATCCTGACAGGGCGGTCATCGACAAAGAGGGTGAACAACAGACGGGCCCCGACCTTCGCGGGATGGAGCGTTCGAACATACATGCCGTTCTCCGACAAGTCGGTCACGCCTTCACCAGGATTGGATCTTCCTGCATCTCCCACGATGACCGTCAGGCAGGTCTTGATCCTTACATGGCTGCGCGGCGTAGGCTCGGTCAGTTGCTGAATAACGCAGTACAGCGCATCGGGTTCGACCGGTTTTTTCAGGTAAGCAGCGCAACCGGCCTGCAGGCATGCATCCTCACTCCTGCGGTCTGCCTCCTGGGTCAATATGATAACGGGTACGTCCTTCGTTCGGGGATGTTTTTTGATGGTGGTCAACAGGTCCATGCCGGACATTCCCGGCAGACGCAGTTCGGTAATGATGGCTATCGGCAGGACAAGGTCCACGATCTGAAGCGCTTCTTCGGCAGTGGTGGTGGTGTAAACATTGTATGCGAACTGCTGCAGCAGCATCCCGGTCGCAAACAACCGGGGCGCATCGCCGTCGACAAGGAGAATTACATTTTTCATTTCCTGCATCGTTTTCTCCTGAGCTCCTCAACCGTGTTCGGGGGCCGCGGTCTTCCTGAACATTACGTGGCCGCTCGTGACCTTCCCTGGTCGTGATCAGCAATATCATGCGTCAGTTGTTCCCTGATGAAGCGCCGCAGCAATGCCCGGTCGTCATCCGATATCTGGACGAACTTCATGCCCATACCGGGCTCCACGGAGGGCCCTTCCCCGTGGTCGCTGATATACAGGACCAGGGCCTTCGCAATTATTTCCCGGTCGTTGATGATGATCCTGAGCGGTGTCACGGCGTTCCGGGGCTGGGGATAGCGCGTACTGATGAACAATCCGCCCTCGGAGAGCGCCGTTGCATATTCCGTCCTGGCGGCCCCGCCCAAGAGCGAGCCGTCCCCGACAATGACCTTGAGAGACGTGAGCAGCCGTATGTTCCCTCGCGGTACGGATTCTGAAGCAGCCTGAATGGTTTTGTAGAGCAGCTCAGGCTCCACCGGCTTCTGGAGGTAGGCCGCGCACCCCAGTTTCAAGCAGGTATCCTTGATCCCGGGGTCGTCCTCGGTGGTGAGCATGACCACGGGCAAAGCCCCGCAGTCCGTCCGCTCCTTGATATGCTTGAGCAGGGCGACGCCGCTCATGGCCGGCAGCGCAACATCGGCAAGAACGATCGAGGGAAGGGACTCGTCCATCAGGCGAATAGCATCTTCACCCGAGCGGGCCGTCACGACCCGGTATTCAAGCCTCTTCAGGAGCAACCCCAGAAAGAACAGCATCGAAGTACTGCAATCCACGACCAGAATGGTGCGGACCTCTCTGTCCATATGCGGCATGTCCTTCCTGCTGTCATTGCATCGCACCGCACGCATCCGGTCGCGAAAGAATGTATACAGCATAACATCTCTATATGTTTTGTCAAGCAATGGGGCAGATCCGGAATGAGGGTGCGGCCATATACGGAGAGGATAATAAAAATCGCCAAAGGAGCTGCAGGAGACCCACAACGTAACTTTACCCTTTCGGTCCGGCAGAGAGTATGATATAAATTGACCTAGGAACAACAGAAGGTTATCGCCGGCACCACAAGGAATCTGTCATGCATGCAGAAAAACATAAAATATCGATCACCCGTTCCCTCCTGCTTACCTTCCTTGCCGGCGTATTTGCGCTCGGTATCTTTGTCGGCGCCGGTATGAGCCTGTTCACTCCCGTTGCCGAAAACAAGGGAGACGCTGCCTGGAACAGGGAAGGCTTCAGGTTCATCAAGATCCCTCAAGAGGGGAAAAACGCCGCCAACGACCGCCTGAAAAAGGATTTGAAGCCCTTTCAAAACAAGGTGAAGGAACTGGTTGAGAACAGGGTACAGAGCGGCGATGCAACCACCGTCTCCGTCTACTTCCGCGATCTGAACAATAATAACTGGTTCGGCATCGGAGAACGTGATACCTTCCCGCCCGGAAGCCGGTTGAAAATACCGCTCATGATCACCTATTTCAAATGGGCTGAATCGAGCCCGCTGGTCCTGCGCACCACCCTGACCTATACCGCTCAAGAAGAGCTGGAGGAGCAGGAACAGGACGTACCGTTGAAGACGATCGAACCGGGGAAAGCCTACACCGTCAACGACCTGATCTTCCGGATGATCACCCTGGATGATGCGGCGGCATATGCACTGCTGCGGGCAAACCTTCCCGCGGGCAGGATCGAAAAGGTCTTCAAGGACCTCGATGTCGGATATGAGGAGTCCCTCTCCCTGAACGCCTGTGCGGCGTTCTACCGCGCGCTGTTCAATGCTTCCTATCTCTCCGAGGAGATGTCGGAAAAAGCGCTCCGCTATCTGTATAAGTCCACCTTCAAGGAGGGCATGACCCAAAGCCTCCCTCCGAACATCGATAGCGCCGGTGTCTATGATGAGCGATCGATCACCGCCCCTGGCGGCGATGAAGAACAGGAACAGTTTCAGGTCCGCGAATTCGGGATCATCTATCAGCCGAACCGGCCTTTTCTCCTCGGGGTCATGGTGAAGGGAAGCGATGTGACCCGCATGAAGAAAGTGATCAGAGATATCACACGCCTCGTTCACCAGGAAGTGGACCGGCAAACCTGATCCGATCCCCACCCCCGGCCTGCATCAGCGATGATGCCTGATGCGCCAACGGCCCCGGCCCGGCATGATCATGCTTCGATCTTGTAACCGAGCTTTTCGATGCTGTCTTTCGTGATCTTCGACAGCGTCTCCTCTTCGAGCTCGGCTTCGTTGAACGTTACCGCGATCCTGCCGCTCTCCACCTCAATGGAATCCACGCCATCCATGCCGCCAATGAACCGCCTGAGCGCCAGGGAACACTCACCGCAGAGATTTTTGTCCACCGTAAAATGTGCTACCTTCATAGAAACAACCTTTCTTACCGCGCGTCAACGTTGAACGTAGCATTGACCGGCGTTTTGCCCGGCTGCGTCGCGGTCACCTCGACCTTCCAGCCGCCCTCCATGGGGATGTTGGCGGAGAAAGAATACCCGCTACCCTTGGGCGCGGCTTGCGTGTTGAATTGCATGGGTGGCATGCCCGACATGGGAGGCATGGAGTAGCGCACGGCGACCATTGCATCGGTCACTGCTTTCCCGCTCTTCTCGGCTATTTGCACGGAAAGCGTATTGTCTCCTTTTACCAGCGGGTACCGGTCAACCTTGAGCGTGATTCCCAGATCACCCACACTTTTTTGCGACTCATAGCCTTTTGAACATCCAACCAGAACCGAGGCAACGAGAACCACTGCCAGGATCACCAGATATGCTTTTTTCATTGTAGTTCCTCCTTGAGCCTAGCAGTAACGTCAATATCTGTACAGTATACAGCAACGCCCATGCCAGAATCATCTTTCTATTTGCAATGGCAAATCAAAGAGTTGGCGTCCATGACGTGCGAGTTGTGAAGCGCATCCTGCAGGAGGTGAAGGATTTCAGACACCCGAACAGACTGCCGACGCAAGGGAGTGCATGTCGCAGCAAAAAACTTCAGAGGAGCTTATGTTTAAATTAAATTGTGATCGTCTAAACCCTATCTCTGGACAACCTCTGGAGCCGTTCAGCCGAGCGCGAAACAGCCTCACTGCTAAACACTTCTGGGTGTCGTAGCACTACTGCTTCAAAGGCAAAATCCTGCATGTCCATTTCGACAAGTGCGGTAAATCCGATCGCGTCCGCGTCCCGTTTGACTATCCGCTCGACCGCCTCTATGATGCCGTGCCGTTTTATCATCTGCCAGGTGCGAGCAGCATAGACTTTCTTCCCACGTGTCATCGACAGGACCCGCTCGTAGGCATAAACCGCTTCCAGCGCTTCCCGCTCGGCGGCTGTATTGGCATTGTGTGCGGCCGCTCGTAGTTCGACCGCCCGTCGCCTAGCGGCAAGTGCGAGTTCGGGGAGTCGATCCTTTACGTTGATCGCAAACTGTTCGCATTCTTCTGGAGTTTTCAATCGAGCAACACGTTCGTCCAATTGTTATCCCCCTACAACGCTATTTAATCGGCCATCCGCCGTGTTGATCAATAACCTCGTCAATTTTAGCCATAAGTTTAATCGTCTCGTTGAGTGCGACCACTATGCGGTGATAGTGATTAATATCCTCGGTAGATAACTTGCGGTCTTTGCGGTCTTTGAGCCATTTTTGGCAAACCTGGTAGCCGCCGATGTGGAAGTTCCACACGTCCTCGCGCACGCCCTTGAAGCCGGTGGTCTGCGCCTTGTCCACCCACACAGTGTTCTTCGCCCACGAGACTTTTTCGACCTCGGGCTTCCGGCCACCGATGAACTCGGTGAGGGGCTTGTCGAGCTTGGGCGATTCCAGCAGGTGCAAGGCAAGGAGTTCGCCGCCGTGCCGGGCGAGCGCGCGGAATAGCTCCAGATTGTCGGTCAACGGCAGGCGCGGGAAATCTATCTTCAGAAACTCAGCGTAGCGGCTCCGGTAGCTGGGACTGTGCAACAATGCATAAACATAAGACAATACGTACAGCGGGTCAGAGCTATCTTCACCGAACCTGGTTGTAATTTTGCGGAGGAGATTCTGCGAAATGTTTGCTGAATGGCCTATCGCAGAACTAAACAATCCGTCAACGGTAACGAACAACGGAAAAATTGTGCTACTTCTTGTACTATCTCCAGTCTTCTTCTCCGTCGGAAATCGTGTGACCAAACATGAATCCCAATCGCCCCCCCTTGCTTGGAGGCGAGCTGAAACCAATCCGACGTTGCCGGCAATCTTCAATAGATGTGACATCACCTCCCATCGCGGGTATGCAATGAATCCACCGGATTCCTGATTTAGCACCGTGTAGCGGAGGTCAAAAGGACGATAAGTGATTGTTTGAATTTTCAAATGCGGTGCAGACATCTTGCGGAGCGAATCAACCGCGTTAGAAAGCTGCCAATCCCGACCGTCTTTTCCAACATCAAAAGTTTCTCGGGCTTTTTCGGTGGTGGATGACAAAAGCGTGGCAGCGGTCGATCTGAGTTCGTCCTTCGTGAAATGAACAGTCAAAGCATCCTTATGTGTCTCGATGCCATTCGAGAAGGTTGGCATCCATTCAGTAAGGAGAGGCCAAGCGGAATAACCGGAAGTATCTGTTTGGCTAGGAACTTGAATGAAGTAGTAGGGCGACTCAGGCTGAATCGGCGTGGACGAAATCGTGCGATTTCCTTGTAGCACGTCACTCTTCTCAGCATATGAGCCCCAGAGGTCCGCATATGATACGTGTACACGCCCGGAAAAGCTCCGAGCCAGAATTGAAATCGAGACTCCTTGCTGAATGTCGAAAACGTTGTCGTTCTTGAAACCAGGCGGCGGAATTTCATTATACCGAGAATCACCATGGAGGTTGCAGAATTCGGCAATCGGGAATTGTTTTAGAAGAAAGTTACGCATCTGCCGATGGGTGACACCGGACAAAAAGATGTTGTTCGTAATCATGCCAATGACCGCCGTGCCTGTTAGCATGGCATGGTATCCGGCGTAACGCAGGAATTTGATGAAGTCATCGTCGAGGTTGATTTTGGTTTCGTTCAGTCCTCGCTTGAAATCCTCGATGAGCGCCTGAATCCACGCGCCGTTATTATATGACTTCACGGAATACGGCGGATTGCCGACTATGACGGTGAAACGCTTGTGCCGTTTGATTTCGTTCACTGCGGCGGCTTCGTGGGCGAGGGCGTCGAAGCCGATGAGCGGCAGCTGTTTCACCCACGGTTCGAGGGCGTTGGTGAGGTAGATGCGAACTCGCTCCTCGGTGCCAAAGCGGTAGCCGGTCTCGGCAAGCTTGAGGCCAATTTTCATGTGGGCGATGGCATAAGGTGCCATCATAAGCTCATAACCATAAAGACGCGGAAGAAGGTGCTTCGGCACATATTCATTCCACGCAGCGCCCTGATGCGCCTCGGACATACCCGCCTTCCTCCACTTAGCCATAACAGTACGATATATGACATCAATAACTTCGACGAGAAAGGTGGCCGTGCCGGTGGCGGGATCGAGGATTTGGACGAAAGGTTCATCCGGGGAGATTGTACGCTTTTCGCCCGGCTCGTCGGTGAGCAGCGGCAGTTTTAAGCTGGGGTGCTTTTTTACCATCTCGCCCCATGTGGTGGTGTCGGCCAGTCCGTCGGCGAGGCCGAACTCGGTTTGCAGGTGTTCATGGACGCTACGAACGATGTAGGAGACAACGGGCTGCGGAGTGTAGAAGACACCGCGCTGGATCTTGAGCTTCTTGTTGTAGGCGCTGAGAAAGTGCTCGTAGAAGTGGATAACTGGGTCTTCGCCACGGGTCTTGTTGCCGAAGTCGCGCAGGACGGCGGGCAGGTCGGTTTCGTCGCCACGCAGGAGTTCGACAACATCCTGGATGCCGAGTTCGTCGAAATCGATGCCTCCCTTGCGTCCCCCAGCCTGGAGGAAGGTTTGGAGCATTTCTTTCAGGAACGGATTGGTGACGGGCACCATGTCGGTAATGTTCTCGGCGAGCAGGACGGTGCCGTGGCGGCCCTCGCTCATCTCCGTGCGGGATATGGCGGCGGTGAGCAGGCCGTAGGTAATGGTCTGAGCGTAAGTATCAGCGAAGCTTTCCTCGGTAAGGTCGTGGATCAGTGCGGTTTGGAAGGCTTTGTGCAGCTTGCGCAGTTGCCCTCGCTCGGACTCGTGGTCCATTAGCGTACGCGCTGCATCGCGTATACCGCGTGCAAGTGTGGCAAGAACTTCGGCCAGGGCATCGGCGGTACGGATAACGTGGCCTATGCGGAGGCGGAATGCGCGAGACCATTGCTGATGCCAAGCGTCAACATCGTTAGGATTACTTGGCCACCGCAAACGTTCATGCAGAGTTACATCCACATGCTCAAGTTTAAGCGCGGTATCCGCCCCGTCCCATCCGAGGACGCGCAGAGTCGGCATGTCACCCTTTTCCTGATGGAAGTGAGCGAAGGCAATTTCCCGCTGGTCTGAAGCCTGTTCGCCGAATGCGGAAATAAAGAGTAGATCGTCAAGATTCCAAGCTGCTGCCTGAGCTTTGTTTGCCGCTGCGCGCTTTTTCAGCACCAAGTGACTGAGGATACGGCGCAAGACAACTACAGGCATCCGCTTCTTGTGGAACTCAACGAAGAAAATTCCCCATGGCATACCTGGAATAGGCCGTAACTGGAATATCTGGGCTTTTGTTGAATCATCATCCTTCAAACCTACTTCGCTTGGCTTATATTCGTAGGTTAGCTCGTCAAAGCCGTATTCCTCAAGAGGCCAATCAAGCTCATCCTCCAAGTAACGTACCAATTGCTTAAATGTCTTAATGCTGCGTAGACGATCCGCACTGCTCGGCATTATTTTGCTCCTAATTCAATTCCATCCAGCATTTGAGGATAGGTGTTACACCAACTGGAGCTTGCAAAGGTTTTAGAAAATCGTTTACGATCTGTTTCTCAACCTTCTTGCGCACCTCAGAAAGCGCCAAGCGTTCAATAGCGCAATGACGCGGCGTGGTCGGTTCTGATCGAATAAAATTGGCGATAGCTGTCGGCGCAGTAAGAAGGCGATTCTCGTTCAGGTCGTAGCACAGCCATACCGTAAATCCGGCTGAATCGCTCCAACGCAGCTGGCCTGTCTCGGTTTCGATGAGGTTGGGATCTGGACGCGGAATGCGGTAACAGAAAAACGCTGCCCGAGTGCCCAGTTGTGAAGCCGTACGACCTGAAAAGACTTTAAGCGGTAAACCAGCCAAAGCCGCGGCCACATCGGGGTGCTGTTTCATCAGTTCGAGGTATTCCAAGCGTAGCTGCTCTGCTTCGGAAAGAGTCCCGTCACACTGTTCGTTCAGTTCCTTGACTGGATCGAATTCATCGTCCGGCTTGAGCAGTGTCCGGCCTTCAATGCCAAGGGTGCGGGAGATCACCAGCACTTTTTTCGTGACCTTCTGAAATAGTTGAAGCAGTTCGTCAAGATCATCAGGCGGCAGGAAGTTCCAGAAAGCTACGTTGCCACGTAAATCTTTTTGATCCGGATGATCAGCCAGGATGCGGGCCTCGACCGCAGGATTCATACGTCTGTCCACACGACCGATGCGCTGCATAAGGCGGACGGGGTTCCAGTGCAGATCGTAGTTGATCAAGCGCGTGGCATCCTGAAGGTTGAGACCCTCGGAAAGCACATCTGTTGAGATTAGCACACGTATTTCTTTTTTGCCGACAGCAGCAAGCTCGGCGCTGCTCGTGTCATTGTAATATGGCGCAAAGCGATGAATAACGTCGCTTCTATGTTTCTGGCTGCTGCCACCGTCGATACGATGCAAACCCTCAATTCCTGCGCGGGTAAGCTCTTGCTCCAGATAACGAGCTGTATCGGCGAACTCGCTGAAGATAATCACCTTATGCTTTTTAAGGACTTTGTCGGTCTTCAACAGCTTGATAAGAGCCTTAAGCTTGTCATCTCGTTCCGGTTTTACTCTGGCCACCTCTCTCAAAAAGTCGGCGAGCTGGTCGAGATCATCAATGGTGTCATCCAAAATGGCGTCGATGTTATAATTTGCGGGGTTCAGCCGTTCAATCGAGTTGAGAATGTCTTCGCTAAGAAAATCTTCGACTTCGTCCTCATCTGCTTCATCTGGCCAAAGTTCGTGTTGATGCGCCTGCACATAGCCGATCAACTCACCATGCTTAGTCATCCAGCGCTCCAACCGACGCTTGTCGTGCGCGGACTCGGCATGTACTGTTACCCAAGCAAGTAGTTTTTGCATCAAACGCCAACAAGAGCCTTCGAAGGCTTTCGCAGAACTCTCAAACCGTTTGAGAAACAGTGTGCGAATCAGCATTACCACCTGTTTCTGCCGGTTCACATCGAAAGACCTGTATTCCGGGCTCTCCTTGTCACCTATCCAATAAGACAAGGGGTAATATATCCCCAAAACGAAGAGTGGCTTTTCCTTATGAAAGGCCGTTCTGACACTCTCCATGAGAGCACCATAGGTTGCTTTGATATTATATGGTACGACCTTTGGCAACTCACGCTCCGGGAAGATCGCCCCGCTGCCGCCATTCAGCCGCTGACTCTCCTTAACATAGGACCGGCTTCGTTGAACAACCAATGCCTCAAAGACTTTGTCGGCTCGGAGGAGCCTTTCCGCCTCCTGAATTTCTGACTCAAGAATCAAGTCGAGCTGATCCATGGCTGGCAACCCCTTGAGAATGCTTTTTTCCAGTTGAACAAAGTGCGACCGCAGATTATGAATGCCCAGTGTAGTCGCAAAATAATGTTCTGTGCCTCCGGTAAATAGCTCGATGATATGCCGAAAATCGTGGATGGAATTATTGACCGGTGTGGCCGTGAGAAAATAAACCTGTTTGGGTCGGTCGCTGTTCTGAATATAGTTTTGAAGCAGGCGGTAACGCGACGGGGCAGTGACGCCCTCGCCCTTTACGCCTGTATTTCGAAAATGATGCGCTTCGTCGATGATGACCACGTCGGCATCGCGCACAGTCAGTGCAATTTCCTGCGGCCACTTCCCCTGCCGCTGCAAATCTGTATGATTGTAGACAACTAAATTAACAAATCCGCTGTTTACTTCTGGAAGGTATTTCGTAAGGTCTCTATCCCAAACGTCCTCCCGGACGGCCTTGGGCGCGAATAAAACAACTCGCTTCGATTCCTTAAAAACCAGCCTTTCTATCAGCATCAAACCGACGTATGTTTTTCCAAGACCGACACCATCGCAAAGGAACGCTCCTTTGTGGCGGTTGGCTATAATCAAAAGATTGCGGTAGGCGTCCCGTTGATACTTGTCGAGAATTTTGAAGATAATCGACCGTTCCTCGTCCCAGGCATCGGGATCAAGTTCGCGACCTCGGAAGAACTCATCAAGAGCCTTGAACCATATCTCAAAGGGGGTATGCAGACTGGTGTGCCGCTCAAGTGTGCGCAATACTTCTGCGGTGATGTCCTCCGACTCCGCCCAGTGCCGCTCATACCACTCTTGCAAAAGACCTACCTCTGGTCCTCGAATTTGGACATTGAGTTCTACATTATCATCAAGACCAGGTTTCGTGAAGTTGGATGATCCAACCAAGCCGAAGGAACCGACTACAGCAGCACGACCGTGGGTGATATAGGCTTTGGCATGAAATTTATCCTTGCGATAAACGCGGCACAGAATCTTTCCAGACCGGATTCCCTCTACGATTGCAGGCACGCCCTCCAGGAAGTCATTTTCGTCCTTCTCCCCTTCAAGACTGTCATCTAATTTGCCGTGTATTTTCTCCAACCCTTTCGCAAAAGCCCGCTTGGTTCTCAGCGACACCTCATCACCCATCAGGATGCGTATCCGATCAACTGCTTGCCATTTTTCTTTTAGTGAAAGCAGTGCGCCGATCTCAAAGTAGCCTGTGGCAATATCGAATGCCTTTGAAAGCTCACACCAGTCCGACAAATAGGAGCGTACCTTCCAGTCGGTATCGCTGTTATCGACGATAAAAAGTTCGCCTGCGCCTTTTTTTAACGGGTTTTCCATTTACATCCTCGTATTAATCTTCCCCTTGACTGATCACTTGTGGATTCAACTAGCAGTGGCTTGAGTTAAGTTACAAATAACAAAGTCTTTCTTGGTGTAAAATCTTTATTCGTGACATCAATGTCAATATCAATGATTTGACCCATGACTTCCCGTGGCTTCTTCGCTCGAGCTTCGAAAACTGGAGCCATGACAACGGTATATTCCTCTGTCGTGCCTCCAATGGTTAAGCGCTTGCTCCGTTTGTAATTGTTTTTCGCAACATTGAAAATCCAATTTTGAAGATAATTTTTTTATAGAATCTGATCTTAACTTTTAAATATTGATCGACAATAATCGACAGCTCATCTACAAAATCTAATGCGGTCAAGAGGCGTTCTTTTATCATGTAATCATAGCTTTTATGCGACTCGTGTAAAAAAAACTTGTGCGCTGACGTAATTACTATAAATGTTTCCGTATTATCATACAGTGTCTTAGCTACACTAAATCCGTCCTTGGCAACAGCTGTGTCAGCTACACCTTTAATGTCTAGAATAACAATATCAGGCGGATTTCGAAGAAGTTGTTGCATAAGTTCTTTATCAACCAAAAAGTATCTTTTTATATTTGAAAAGCCTGCTGCTTTGGCTATTCTCAGCATGTTTTCTGAAAAATATGTTTTTTGGTCGTCTATAATGCATATTCTGAGATTTCCATATTTCATCAAAAACTTACCAATTTGAACTACCAACTGATTTTTCATAAACTACCCTCTTTCAATGTAATCAGTATTTTCTAATACAAAGGTCTGTATCGCTAACTTATCGGAAAGTATTTCTTGCCTATGTTTTAGTTCTAGAAGTTGATCGTGATTATTCATAAGTCTATTGTAATAATCTGTAAGAATACGCGCCCAATACAAACCATAACCAAACCCGTCGGATTCTTTTACAGATTTATAGCCTTTTGAGAAAACATCGGCATCAATTGCGATTGGCTTAGATTCGTTAACAAAAAGAATATCGGCCTTCGACGTTGTAGTTTTCTTTATTTGCACTGTAAGACTGGTGTGATGTTCTGAGTACTTCCAAGCATTGTCTACCAAAATAGAAACAATATATTCATAAATATCAGGACAGAAATTAACAAATATTGATTCAGGTAACTCTACGTTAAGTGTTAAATGAGGATTTCTGCGCGAGTTTCTAAGAACTGAGTAAACATCATGATATTTTTTGATCATGCTGTTTATCTTCCTCGGGGGGTCATGTTGTGCGCCTGTTATGCTGGGTTTGAATTCGTTGACACCTGAAATCATTTGTACAAACATATCAACTACTTTAGTCGCCGCCAATATTTTCCCGACTGGCGTGCTAAGATCCAGCCGTCTAAGCGACAATGAAGGCTCAAGTAAGTTAAGCTCCTCGACAATAACATTCAAAACAGGATTGACCGCATGACGCAAATTTTCCGAAATGTGACGCAGTGGCACCAGCGCTTCTTTTTTTATGATTGAATTGTTAATCTTGATTACAGCGATGTCATACTCACAAAAATGTAATTCTTCACTTGGAAATGTTTCGCACGTTTTGTTGAAACATCTAAGACATATATTTGGAAGTGTCATTCAATACCTCCATTAATCAATTGTTATGCAGTTAGACGCTGGCATATATAGGCAGATGTTTTTTTAAGAATGTTATGCGATATCCATATATGCTTTTCAGAGGCATACCAATGATTTCACCCGGACTCCCATACTATTTCATGCAACGATATGCATGAGTGTATCAGAAATCACCATACCGGGATATCGAAATCTGTTTAACTTATTGATAATTTAACGCGAGTTTGTCGGCTATACTAGCGGCCAGCCAGAGCAGCCTCCACCGCCCGTATCGCATCAGCGGCCGAACTCGTTATTCCGCCGGTATAGCCGGAGCCTTCGCCTATGGGAAAAAGGTTTCTGATGTTCACTGATTCAAATTTTTCACTGCGGGTGATCCGAAGAGGAGCCGACGTTCTTGTTTCAGCACCGATCAATAGGGCATGAGCGGAAACAAATGACGGGTACGTCTTTTCCCAGGTCCTGAAAGCGGCCACGAGCGCATCGCTTACAAACGCGGGGAATATCTCATGCATGTCCGTGGCTGCTGTTCCCGTGGCACAGGAATTCTTATTTAAACTGCCCGAGACCTTCCTGCTTAAAAAATCCAGCAGGTTCTGAGCAGGGACGGCCCATTTCCCCCCACCAGCGTGAAACGCCTTTCGTTCGATATCCTTTTGGAACTCGATTCCGGCCAGGGGACCGGCTGGTCCGTAATCGTCGGTCTGGCAGGTTACCACCATGGCCGCATTGGAGAATGCCGATGCCCTGCGGGAGTAGCTCATGCCGTTTACGACCAGCATGCCTTGTTCGGATGATGCGTTTATCACCTCGCCGCCTGGACACATGCAGAAGGTATACACGCCCCTTTTTATTTTCCGGTCAGTGTAATTCAGCGAATAGGTGGCCGCCCCGATAGCGGAGAAGTCCTTGTATTTGTCGCCGTAGCGCATCTGATTGATGAGCTCCACCGGGTGCTCCACCCGCACCCCGACGGAGATCGACCTCTGCTCAAGAATAATACCCTTGGTATGGAGCATCGCAAAGGTATCGCGCGCGGAATGTCCCACGGCAAGATAGATGCTTGAACAGTGATATTCCTTTTCTCCGTTTATGACGACGCCGACGACTGCATTGTCTGACAGAAGAATGTCCGTCATTTTTGAACTGTAATATATCTCGCCGCCCTGTTCGAGGATATGGTTCCGTATATTGCGGACGATCCCGCACAAGACGTCCGTTCCCAGATGGGGCTTGCTGACATACCCTATTTCTTCAGGCGCGCCGAATTGAATGAACGTATCCAGCACCTTGTTGATATATTCGTTATTCGTTTTCCGGGAAAACAGCTTCCCGTCGGAATAAGAACCCGCACCGCCTTCGCCGAACTGGACATTCGATTCAGGATCGAGCACCTTTTCTTGCATGAATTTTTGAACATCAATATGGCGCTCTTCCAGTTTTTTACCCCGTTCGAAGATGATCGGTTTGAGCCCATAGGCAATAAGCTCAAGAGCAGCGAACATGCCGGCAGGACCAAAACCAATGACAACCGGCCGCTCAGCACTGTTTTTCAATTCTCTTGGTTTCGCTATTTTCTCGGTGTATACAGGAAGGTTTTCGTTGTTGTCAAAGCTGTCAGAAGTAGCAGCCACGAGGGATACTTCGTAGTAGAACTGCTCTTGATCGCGGGCATCGAGTGACTTGCTCAGTATTTTGACGATCTGAATGGCTGTCTCTGCAATATTCAGTTTTTGCGCAGCCGCTTTTACATATGCATCCTTCCCGTCGATTTCAACGGGGATGCGTAAATTGTCCAGTTGTAAATTCAAACATCCTCGTTTCTGTTATTTTTCGTAGTCAAAACAAATGATACAGTACGACACAAGTTTATTTCCTGTGTCCCTTCCCTTTTCCCTTGCCCGGTCCTTGATCCTGACTGTCCCCTGCTTTACCCGTTAAGGCGAAATCGCCGCGCTTGAGCGCGTGGAATTCAGGAGAGCCGGGCTTTATGCCGAGTTCCTTGGCAATAACACCCCATCCCTTGTCCCTGTTTGCCTGATATGCCTGTACGACCGTTTCGGGCTGCTTTTTTGTCATCAGGCCCAATTGGAGGACCATAAAGGCATCGGCCGGGGAAGCAACTGCCTTCAGGATTTCGTTTACCTTCGGAAGCGGGATGCCGAACTGCGTACTGAGCTTGGCGTTAAAGCCTTTTATGTCAGCTTTGGCCTGTTCATTGACCCGGCGAATAAAATCGTTGATATCCGCATGGACGATACTCGTAAAACCAGCGATGAGGAACAGAAACGAGACTGCAATACTGATTTTCTTCATGGTACTACCTCCGTTTAGTTTTTTGACCGATCTTCAGACTATTACCTCTTCACATGCGTCAGCGACATCGCGAGGGCCAGAAAGGCCAGGAGGCCGAAATAGAGAAGCGAGATCTGGACTTTTGTTTTGCGATCGACCTCGTAGTATTCCTTCCGCGCTTCATTTCTGTTTTTCCAGAGTTCATACACATTGCGGCCCGCGGGAAGAAGAATGAAAAACAGGATGGGATTGAAGGATCGAAAGAACATGACGAGGAGGCCGATGAAGCCGAGGATCCAGAGCTTTGGCGATATCGCAGCCACGGTCCTTCCCCCGTCCAGCGGGCTGATGGGAATAAGGTTGAAGAGATTGAGGAAGAAGCCCGTGTAGGCCACCGCCATCCAGAAGGAACTCCCGGTATAGAGGGCCGCGGACCAGCAGAGCATGGCGCCGCCGGTGCCGACGATAGGCCCGGCAATGCCCGTCCATGCCTCGATCCGCGCATTCTTCGGCATCTCTTTCATTGCGACAAAAGCGCCCACAAAAGGAATGAATATGGGTACGCTTGCGCGGATCCCGAAATGTTTGAGCGCATACACATGGCCCATCTCGTGCACGAAGATCAGAAGCACGAAAGCAACACCGTAGGCCCAGCCCCAGGCCATGGCATAGGCCCACATGCTCAGGACCATGGTCAGGCCGGTCTTGAGAATGGCGCCGGCCTTGAGGGCCTTCAGCCCGATGAGAAGCGGCTTCAGAAATTTCAAAAAAAGCGTTCCTGCCACGGCAAGCCCCGCCATGATGCCGGAACGTTTCGCCTTTGCGTTCGGTCCTTCGGTGGCCGCTGCAGGCATTGATGCTGCTTCCTGTTCAGCCCCTTCCGGATGGATAGTATCGTCTTCCATGCTCATTCGGTTCCCCAATTGTCAATTGCGAGCTTCTTCATTACTATACACCCGCACCCTCGTTCTTTTTCTTGAACAATTTTCCGATGAAGGCTCCCAGCGCGATCACACCCACAACAATCAGTTTCTTGGCCGCAAGCAGGATCGCGAACAACTTTGTGAACAACCCGGCCTTTGCTGCAACGCCTCCGGCCACAAGCGCGGCGATGCCGTAGGCCGCTGTTTTGTCGCTCTTGGAATCGTAGTCCGCATAGCGGAACCCGGAATTAAAATCAGTGAAAGCCTGCACCTGCTGCATCTCCTTTTCCACAATGCCCAGCTGGCTCATCCCGGAGACAGCATTCAGCACGAGCACTCCCTTCCTCCCGAGCACCCGAACGTTGTAGTTCAGCGAATGCTCTTTTTCTCCGCCGAAGCCCAGCTCCTTGGCCCAGTACAACTTGTGCGTCCCCTTGTCGTAGTAAGGCTTTGCCGCCCATCCCACGAGATCGATGTTCTGGTATCCCTGCTTCTGGCGCTCCTTGTTCCGGTCGGCAATGCCTTCCTTCATTTCCTTCAGCAGGTCTTCATAATTTATGCTGTCGGCGTCCTTGTCCGAAACGTAGCCGTCTTCTTCATAAGTGATCACCACTCCCCAACTGTTCTCCGAAACCGCGCTTATGTTCGCGGGAAAGAGCATGCCCAGCGTTCCATCGCCGGTCGGGTTTCCCCACGCATCAACAAGAACCCGCTCGGCGTCTTTCGGACCCAGGTAACGGAAAGAATCGGGGATCCTGAGCGTTGCCATACCGCCGGGCAGAACGATGTCCCCTTTTTTATACGTCAGTGAAGCTTCGAATTCCGCTGCCGTCATCTTCGGCTGTGGTTCTGCTGCATGCGCTGCCGAACAAATTACTACGAACATACTTACCAGCACTACAGAAAGTCTTTTCAGCATTATTCCTCCTCAGAACAGGGATTAAGATGACTGACACAATCAGGCTGCAGTATTAGTCTAAGGTACTATAAATTCGAGAATTAAACAAGATTTTCTATGCGGTATTTTAGCGGTATGCCGATGACAATACGTCAACGATTTTAATGCACAATGTCGCCCCGTCTGCTTATCCGTCACTTTTCCTCTTGCTCGTTTCGGGAAAATATAGTACGCTCTCCTCATCGTAGCAGCAATGCTCGGAAGGACCGCTCCAACCTGGGCACACTATTCAAAACAGAGGAGGCATCATGCAAAAAAATATTTTAAGGCAGGCACTCGTAGGCATGATAGTGATCGTGGCCGGTTTCGTTGCAAGTTCGACCGCGCTGAGTGGAGAAGGCTCGTCGATAAAAAAGGTAGCCATTGTTTCTTTCACCGTAAGCGACGTGGCAGGTTCAGTGCGGTCGGGCAGTGTGGGCAGCACATCAGTGCCCGACCTTATAAAGAGTACGGTCAACGGGATGTTGAATGATGCTGAAAAAAGGCTGGGTAAAAAATGGGCGGTAACAAAAGTGTCCGGCTTTATCAATAACGCCGTTTATCGAAAGGCAGGTGTTCCCAAAACATTGAGCGTGTTCGTGCCGAAGGTCAATGGCAGGGAAATGCCGGTCTTTACCGAGGTGAGCAAAGAGATCAAGGGCGGACAGCTCGATCCTCAAAAAGCCAAACAGCTCTGCAAAGCCTTGAACGTCGATGCCGTTGTTCTGATCTTTTCCGAATGGAGCGCGAAAACCGGAAGCTTTGTGCCTACGACGAAGGCGATCACGAAGAACGTCTTCACCGTATGGGACAGGAACGGAGAACAGGTGATCAAAAAAAGGGTTGATACGGTCGGCAAAAAAACGCTGGGCGCCGGCGGCATTAAAGCGGTCAACAAGGAAACGATCGGAGAGTGGCACGAGTCGTTCAAGATCTCAATGGACAAGATCATCAGTTCGCTTTAGATCAGCGTGCTATCAGCCCGGTTGATAAGCACGGGGCGCGCTAACGTTGCGCGGAACCGGCGTACGCATAATTCCAGTCGAGGAACGACTGCGCATAGTGCGTGACCGCATGGTCATCGTTCAGCACTGCATCGAGCTGCCGGGTGAAGGAAATAAGTCTGCCCAGCTGATCCAGAACGATCTGCATTTCAGCCTGCGGCATATTGGCAAGACGGGCCACGATCAGGTCCCCTTTGGTCCCGATGGTAAAGCCGTAGTGCTCCAGGATCAGGGCGATCAGCTGAAGCCGCCGCGACCGCTTGGACATATCGGTGGCGCCCCCGGTGAACCGGAAGTAGATGTGATTGTTCCGGGCGTTCTTGCTGCAGAAGCAATCCAGCACGATGAAATGGTAGCCGAACTTGAGGCTCAGATGAGCATAGTCTTTTGAGAGAACCGCCATGTTCGTCTCGACGTGTCCGTTGCTGTCAGCCATGAGGTCCGGCACGCGCAGCATGCTCGTCATGAAATCATGGACATTGAGCGGAACTGCATCAGAGCGCCAGGTCCCGGGATGGGTCATGCCGTTGACGATTGCGCGAAGCGGCTCTGAAGTGACCTGCTCCGCAGAAACGTGGTGAGCGCGCGTGGGATTGTTCAGGCCGCCCCCGATATCGATGAGCGTGATCCCCGCAGGGATCGGCAGGTCCAGCCTGACCGTGCCGGACCGCACGCCGTATTCGGCGTATTCGATCAGAGACGAGACTGACTTTTCATGGATGAACCGCAGGATATCATGTATGGTCCTGCAAGCCTGGGGCGTGAACTCGTCCCGCAGCGGATCGATGAGGTTCAGCGGGGCGATGGAGCGCAGCAGATAACGCTTCTTGCGGAACTCGAAGAGCTCCTCCATGGTGGCCTCGTCCTGCATGGCACGCCCGACAAGCTGCTGGTCCCGTCCCGCATAGAGTGTGGCGCCCGTGCTGTCCACCAGGACCGTGATCTCCTGCCCGGTCGAGAGCAGCTCCGTGGCCCCCGCCGCATTTACTACCGTGGGTATCCTGAACTCCCTGCATAAAGCCGCCATATGACTCGTCGGTGATCCGGCATCGGTGATGATGGCCGATACTTCCGTCATGACGCGTACGAAATGGGAGGAGTCGTGACGCGCGACCAGGATAGCTCCACGCGGGATGGCGTCGAGCTCGCGTTCGTTCCTGAGGACGTAAACCTTCCCTGCTGCTGCGCCCTTTTGTACGGCCACACCCAGCTCCTTTGCAATGATTGGGCGGGCAGAATCAACGCGCTCGGCAGCAGATGATCTTTCCTCGATCGTCCGGAGCGGCCTTGTTTGCAAAAGCACGATGCGCCCGTTCCGGTCCATGGCCCACTCGATGTCCTGCGGCCTTCTGAAATGTCTTTCGACCCGGAGCGCCAGGCGCGCCAGCTCTGCAACCTGTTCGGGAAGCAGGCTCGGCCGCGCCTGCTTATCAACCGGAGTGGCGATCGTGACCACGCCATAGCCCGCGGCCGGCACGACCATGGAGCTCTTGGAGCCGATCCGTGTTTCAACCAGTTTGTGCTCACCGTCCCTGCTCACGCTGAACAGATCGGCGTCTGCCTGGCCTTCGACGATGGCAGCGCCCAGACCCCACGTCGCGCTTATGACCATGCGGTCCCGGTCCCCTCCGGGATCGCGGGTATAGAGCACCCCGCTCACTTCTGCATCTACCATGACCACACAAGCCACGGCCATCTTCATATCCTTGAGAAGAAGCCCCAGCCGCGCCTGATAGAGCGAAGACTTGCCGGAGAAGAGGCTGGCGATCACCTTCCGGTATGCCTTCTCGATCTCCTGCGCATCGAGGGACACGTTCAGGACCGTATCGAACTGGCCCGCAAAAGAGAACTCACCGTCCTCTTCCCCTGCGCTGCTGCGGACGGCGATACTGCATCCTGCGCAACGCGTCCGGAGCTGCTGCACGGCCTGTTCAATGGCACGGCTGAGTTCGGGAGGCATGGCCCCGTGCAGCACCAGCTCAGAGAGCTCCCGGAGCAGGTTGTCGGACATCGGGCCGTTGTCAACAGAAAGACCGATCTTTTCAAAAAAACGGTTATGGCGCATGTACGCGTCGAAAGCGCCTGTCGTGATCGCGAACGCCTCGGGTACTGCGACTTTCACTCCGTTTCCGAGCTCTGCCAGGTTCGCGTTCTTGCCGCCGACCTCCCGTAGCCTTTCGGCCGTGATCCGGTCATAAGGCAGGACCAGCTCCTTCGATTCAGGGAACGTTTCCTCGATTCCCTGCCTGATCCGCTCATCAATGCCCGCAAGGACCTCTGCAAGCTGAGGATACGCGTTCTGTGTCAGCCGGGTGAAGCTTTCGAGGGAGCCGCCCATTGCAGCGTACAACTCGGAGTAGGATCTCAGTATATACTGGATATCGAACAGATAATCCCCACCCAGCGTGTCGCCCATGCTGGTAATGATCTCAAGCGAACGATTATTCTGTTCGAGGACCTCTCTGAAGTTCTCGAACACCTGCCCAAAGGACTGCCGGTGTCGCGGCCTCCCGGTAAGGGTGCGAAAAAATGCCCGCATATGTACGGCGAACCTCTTCATGCTTCTATCCCTGCTTCTCCAGTGCGCGTTTGATGGACGCCTTTAATTCCTTGATCTTGACCGGCTTGGGGAAAAAATCATGGACGTCCCTCCGGAGCGCCTCAATGGCCGCATCCAGATTGGCAAAGGCCGTTATCATGATGACCTGGGTCGCGGGATAGAGGTCCTTCACGGTTCGGAGCACCTCCATGCCGTCGATGCCTTTCATTTTGTAATCCGTCACGACAACGTCGAATTTTTCCTCCTGCAGCCGTTTCAAAGCAGGCTCGGCATTCAGAAACGTCTCCACGGAATAACCTTCCTGTTCCAGCGACAATTTTGCCATGTCGCCGACGATCTTTTCATCGTCAATAACCATGATCCGGTGACTATTCATTGCTCATCTCCTCTTTCTTATAGTGCGGCAGCTCGATCGTGAACGTCGTGCCGACGCCGACCTTGCTGTCCACCCTGATCTCTCCGTGATGATTTTTGATGATCCCATAGCTGACCGAAAGACCGAGGCCGGTGCCGCCCTCGCCTTTGGTGCTGAAAAAGGGGTCGAAAATATGAGGGAGAAACTCAGGAGCGATGCCCTTGCCCGTATCAGCAACGCCGATTTCCACTGAACTCCCGCTTTTCCCCAGCCTCGTCGAAATGACCAGCCTGCCGCCCGTGGACATGGCCTGAACCGCGTTGGTCACCAGATTCACCAGCACCTGCTGGATCTGATGGTCATCGACAAACACATGGGGCAGACCCTCGGCGAGGTGGATCGATGATTCAATATTGGATACGTCAATCATGTTCTGCACGAGCGTAAGCGTCTTCTGGATAACGACATTGATGTCCCCTTCGCTCGGCGTCGCGTCCTTGGGTTTGGAAAAATCGAGCAGGTTCTTCACGATCTTCCGTATCCGCTCGGTCTCCGCATCGACCTTGTTCATGAACTCGATGCGGTCGCCTTCGCTCAGTTTCTCATAGAGTTCGGCGTAGGTCTGGGCGATCATGGAGAT
>Ga0315272_10000255_pt1 | contig 26233 bp, 25 predicted proteins | sample C3_middle_MG_FD_203918 | JGI IMG/M metagenome (GOLD analysis project Ga0315272, IMG submission 203918) | Sediment microbial communities from Yellowstone Lake, YNP, Wyoming, USA - C3_middle | ecosystem: Environmental > Aquatic > Freshwater > Lake > Sediment | place: USA: Wyoming | collected...
CAGCGGTATCCGTTGTAAAATAGGGATTGCCCGTACCGGCAGCGAAGATGACCACCCGCTTTTTCTCAAGGTGCCGTACGGCTTTCCTGCGGATGTAGGGTTCGGCCAGTTCGCGCATCTCGATGGCTGATTGCACGCGGGTGACGACGCCCCTGTTCTCAAGCGCGTTCTGGAGGGCCAGTGCGTTCAAAACTGTGGCGAGCATGCCCATGTAATCGGCGCTTGCCCGCTCCATACCCTGAGCCGATGCTGCCAGCCCCCGGAAGATGTTGCCGCCGCCGATGACGATCGCGATCTCGATGCCGAGGCCGTAGATCTCCTTGACCTCGGACGCGATCTTGTCCAGGACGGCAAGGTCAATGCCATACTGCTGATCACCCATCAGGGCTTCGCCTGAGAGCTTGAGCATGATCCGTTTATAGGGAGATTGCGCCATAGTCATTTATACGGGTAATCCAGGTCAAAATGGCAACAAAAATTCCGTGATTCTTGTTCAGTCGGCCTGCTTTGCGCATTGCCGTTCTGGGAATTCGGCGGCTACTTCAGCTGTGCGGCAACCTCTTCAGCGAAATTCGCCTTCTTCTTTTCGATCCCTTCGCCGAGCTGGTACCTGACGAACCTGCGGACCGCGGCGTTCCCGCCGGCCTTTTTCAAGAGGTCCTTGACTTTGAGCTTGCCGTCAGGGTCTTTGATATATATCTGTTCCACAAGGCAGAAATCGGCATAAAATTTTTCCATTTTGCCGTCGATGATCTTCCCGATGATCGCTGCCGGCTTTCCCGATTCCTTGGCCTGACTTTCGTAAACCGCCCGCTCACGGGCGATGATCTCGGCGGGAACGGTCTCGCGCGAAAGGTGCTGGGGGGCTGCCGCGGCAATATGCATTGCGAGGTCCTTGCCCAGCTGCTCGTCGCCACCAGCGAAATCCACCATGACGCCGATGCGGTTGCCGTGTAAATAGAGCGAAATCGAGCCGTCGGTCTCATACCGCTCGAACCGCCGGATCGCGATGTTCTCGCCGATCTTCTGCACCAGGGTCTGCCGTCTGGCCTCGACGTTCTCGCCGCCCTGCATCAGCAGCGAAAGGGCGGCAACATCAGCCGGGTTCTGCGCGGACACGAGTTCGGCGATCGTTTTGGCGAACTGCTGGAACTCGGGGTTCTTGGAAACGAAATCCGTTTCACTGTTGACCTCAACGAGCACGCCGGTCTTGCCTGAACTGCAGAACGTTATCATACCTTCAGAGGCCACGCGGTCAGCCTTCTTTGCTGCCGCTGAAAGTCCTTTTTTTCGCAACAGGTCGACGGCTTTCTCAAAATCGCCGCCTGCCTCTTCAAGGGCCTTCTTGGCATCCATCATGCCGACCCCGGTTTTTTCTCTCAGATCCTTGACTGCGCTTGCAGATATTGTGGCCATGCCCGAAAAACTCCCTTCAACGCTATCTTTTGAATTGTTCTCCTACCCTACTCTTCGACGGCCGGCTCGGCAACTGCGGTATCAGGCATTCCTTCCGCCTGGGTAACGCCGGCAGCTTTTGCGGCCTCCATGGCCTGGCCGGCTTCCTTGGCGACCGACTGCCTGCCTTCGATCACTGCATCGGCTATCTTTGAAGCCATCAGGCGGATGGCGCGAATGGCATCGTCGTTGCCCGGTATGACGTAGTCGATATTATCGGGATCGCAGTTCGTGTCCACTACGGCCACGACCGTAATGCCGAGCTTGTTCGCCTCGTGAACGGCGATCGCCTCTTTGCGGGGGTCGATGATGAAGATCACAGACGGAATGTCCGGCATGGTTTTGATGCCCGACAGGATCCTTTCCATCTTAATACGTTCCTTTTCAAGGCCGGCGACCTCTTTCTTGGTCAGCTTGTCGTAGGTGCCGTCCTCTTTCATTTTTTCGATCTTCTTGAGGCGGTCAATGCTCTTCTTGATGGTTTGAAAGTTCGTCAGCATGCCGCCGAGCCAGCGGCTCGATATATAGTACATGCCGCAGCGCTTTGCTTCTTCGGTGATGGCGTCCTGAGCCTGCTTCTTCGTGCCCACAAACAGGACATCCTTCCCTTGAGAGGCGGCAGTACGCACGAAATCGTGCGCTTCCTTGAACAACTTGAGCGTTTTCTGGAGATCGATGATATAGATCCCGTTGCGCTCGCCAAAAATATACTTCTTCATCTTGGGGTTCCACCGTTTTGCCTGGTGGCCGAAATGCACCCCTGCTTCCAACAGCTCCTTCATTGTGATCGCGGACATTGTGTCCCTCCTGTTTTGCCTCCGCGCCGATCATCCCCGGGCAGACCCGATTTTGTGATCGGGACATCTGCCTGCAGGTCCTGGCGCGTGCGAATTTAGAATATGCCCTAAAAGGGCGACCCATAAAATAGCATAGGTCCGTCAGCAATACAAGAAAAATCTGCTCATCATTTACCGCTTTGGCAAGGGGGCAGAAAAGGGCAACGATAAATCTATTCGCAATAGTAATAACGCCCTCGTTGTTTTCTCATCTCTGCAAATGATACAAGGATCTGAATCCTCATTAAATCAACAGGTTACTGTTTGGCACGCTTGATGCAAAATACTGATCAAAGAAGAATGAAAAGGAGGAAATCATTATGAAGACCACAATAGCAAGAAAGACAACATACCTTGGGGCGGGTGCAGGAATGGTGTTGTTCGCTTTATTCGGACTTATGCCCGGCAGCCTGTTGGGCGGCGCCATGGGGATTAATATCGCAGGATGGTTTTTCGGCCTCCCTCTTGATCCAGGCCTTCTCTCCCGGATGATCGTACTGGCTTCCATGCTTATCGGGGTCCTGGTCACCGGTATCGTGATCGTGACGGCCACCTCGACTATCGGCTGGATCGCAGGCAAGGTGCTTGAATCGGGAATGCATGCCAAAGAGGCTGCTGAAACAGGCAAGACTGCGCAAAAATAAAAGACACACCATAAAACACGACAATCTACGGATTGAAAGGAGATCGTATCATGAAGAACGAAACAGTAAAAACAGGAATGAAAATAGGTGCAACCGTGGGCGGGCTGGTATTCTTAGTAGCCGGGATCGTTCCCGGGTTCTATTTCGGCAGCTTCGGGACCCTCATTCTGCTCCAGAAGATCATGGGCGGCACCGTTGAGCCTACGCTCTTTGTGCGCGCGGCCATAGTGATGGGAATCGGCGTCGGCATCGCCTGCGCAGCCACGGTGAGCATTGTGGTCGGCGGTCTGCTTGGCACGCTGATGGGCTCTCTTGTCGCAGCCCCTGCGGCAATGAGGCAGAAAAAAGAAGCGTCTGAAATAGCGTAGTACCTGAGGGCCGATGCCCTGATACAACGTAAAAAGGCGCCAAAAAGGCAACGAGGAGACTCGCTGCCTTTTTGTTTTTCAGGTCGTGCAGGAGATGTCGGTGTGACGGCAAAAAAGAGATAACCAGCTAATTTATATCGGTTTTTCTGGATAGTGCGAATACGAGCAGATTGGCCGGTCATGTATCGACGCCCATGGCGATATAAAATGCTTGACAAACCAGGTGAATTTGTTTATATTCGCAATTCTTAAAAAAACTACACCTGAACAAGCAAGGCGGGAATTATGGGTACCTACTCGGCAAAAAAAGAAGATGTCGTTAGAAAATGGTTTGTCGTCGATGCCAAGGGCAAGACCCTCGGCAGGATGGCCACAGTAATTGCTTCGATATTGAAAGGCAAGACCAAGCCGATCTATACCAAGCATGTTGACACCGGCGATTTCGTGATCGTCGTGAACGCGGACAAGGTGCATCTGACGGGCAGGAAGCTTGACCAGAAGATGTATTACCATCATTCGGGATTTCCGGGCGGACTGAAGTCCATTACCGCCGGTACGCTTTTGAAGACGAAGCCCGAGGATGTGATCATCAAGGCCGTCGAGGGCATGCTGCCCAAGACGCAGTTGGGCAAGCAGATGATGACCAAGTTGAAAGTGTATGCCGGAGAAACCCATCCGCACGATGCGCAGCAGCCGGCAGCGATGAATATAGAGGCATAGCCGTACGCGGTATAATTGAGGAGGAAGTTTGATGTCAGCTGCTACCGTATCGAGATTTTACGCGACAGGAAAACGAAAAAATTCAATCGCCCGGGTGTGGATGATGCCCGGCAACGGCAAGATAACCATCAATGAGAAATCCATTGACCAGTATTTCGGCCGGGATGTGCTCAAGATGATTATCCGCCAGCCCTTCGAAGTGACCGGCACGATCGACAAGTACGATGTGCTCGTGAGCGTGCTCGGCGGCGGCAATTCCGGACAGGCCGGCGCCATCAGGCATGGCATTTCCAAGGCGCTGCTCACCATCGACGAAGAGTCGAGGGTCAAGCTGCGCAAGGAAGGCCTCCTGACCCGCGACCCGAGAACGAAAGAGCGCAAAAAGTACGGTCAAAAGGGCGCGCGGGCACGGTTCCAGTTCTCGAAGAGATAAGGGATCATACACCTACTGCTGTATATGTTGCATATCCTGTTTCGATGCAAGGGAAGGTAGAGATGCCTTCCCTTTTATTTTGCCCGGCGGAAGCGCAGGGCCTCAGCTCAGGTGCCAGTCATGGGTAAAGAAAAATTAAATGTGGCAATCGTCGGCTCGAGCGGATATACGGGCGGGGAGCTCATGCGGATCCTCCTTGGCCATCCGAACGTGACGGTCAGCGCCATTACGTCCGAACGGTCCGCAGGCCAGCCCATCACCGCATTGTTTCCCCACCTGGCCGGCCTGACCCGGCTTGTTTGTGAATCCCTGGACCCTGCTGTTATAGCAAAAAAGGCCGACCTGGTTTTCCTCGCGCTTCCGCACGTGACAGCCCAGGATGCGGCGAACGCGTTCCGGGCGCTGGGCACGAAGGTCGTTGACCTTTCCGCGGATTACCGGCTTGCAGATCCAGCGGTCTATGAAAAGTGGTATGAGCATGGCCACCAATACCCCGAGCTGCTGAAGCAGGCGGTCTATGGGCTGCCGGAGCTGCGGCGGGAACAGATCAAAAAAGCTTCGCTCATCGCCAACCCCGGATGTTATCCCACGAGCGCGATCCTGGGGCTCGCGCCGCTCATCAAGCAGGGCATGACGGATCTCGCGAGCATCATCATCGATGCAAAGTCCGGGGTCACCGGGGCCGGACGAAGTCCGGCGCTTGCCTATCATTATCCGGAAGCGAATGAGGGGTTGATGGCATACAAGATCGGCACGCACCGCCATACGCCGGAGATCGAGCAGGAGCTGGGCGCGCTTGCGGGTCAGCCGGTAACGGTGTCGTTCACGCCGCACCTTATCCCGATGAACCGCGGGATCCTGTCGACCATCTATGCCCGGCTGACGGAAGACATTGACACGGCGATGCTCCATGCGTGCTATCGGGAGTTCTATCAGCATGAACCGTTTGTCCGCGTGCTGCCGCTGGGGCAGTCTCCCAACGTACGGAACGTGCGCGGATCGAATTTCTGCGATATCGGCGTCACTGCCGACCCCCGCACCGGACGTGCGGTAGTGGTCTCTGCCATCGACAACCTCGTCAAGGGGGCTGCGGGCCAGGCAGTACAGAATATGAACCTGATGATGGGGTTCGAAGAAACAACGGGCCTCACCAGCGCCGGGCTTTTTCCGTAGGTGCAGGACAAGACCATTTATTCTTCTGACAGGGGTAGAACGATGAGGATTCTGGATACAAAAAGCTTTTCCGTGCCCGGCTTTAAAGCCTGGGGCATTCACTGCGGCATCAAGAAGACCGATAAAAAGGACCTGGCGCTCATCTATTCGGACCGCGACGCGGTCGTGGCCGGGGTGTTCACGAAAAACCGTGTAAAAGCCGCCTGCGTGCTGCTCGATGCTGCAAAGGTAAAGTCGGGCCGTGGCCAGGTCATTGTGGCCAACAGCGGCTGTGCCAATGCCTGCACAGGAAAACGGGGCCTGGCCGATGCGCGCGCCACAACGGACATCGCTGCACGGGAACTGGGCGTCAGTCCCGCATCAGTGTACGTTGCATCGACCGGCGTGATCGGCGAGTTTTTGCCCCTGCAGAAGCTTGAGTCCGGTATCGTGACCGCTGCCGGGCTGCTCTCGCCCGCGGGCTGGGAGCAGGCTGCAGAGGCGATCATGACCACCGACCTCTATCCGAAGCTCTCGATCGTGCAGGAGGAGATCGGCGGCAAGACCATCACGGTTGCCGGCATTGCCAAAGGCTCCGGCATGATCCACCCTGATATGGCAACGATGCTTTGTTTCATCATGACGGACGCGAACATTGCCTCGCCCCTCCTCAAAAAGTGCCTGCTGTCATCCGTGGAAACGTCATTCAACAGCATTACCGTCGATGGCGACACGAGCACCAACGACATGATCCTCTGCATGGCAAATGGCGCGGCCGAAAACAAGAGAATAGCCGCAGGCACCAAGGAACAGAAAAAATTCCAGGCCTGCCTCGATAGCGTGACGAGATCGCTTGCGCGACAGGTGGTCCGCGACGGCGAAGGCGCGACCAAGTTCGTGGAGATCGTGGTGCGTGGAGCGAAGAACCCGGCAGAGGCAAAGCGTGCTGCCGTTACCGTGGCAAAATCGAGCCTCGTCAAGACCGCTCTCTTCGGGGAAGATGCGAACTGGGGCAGGATCATGGCGGCGCTTGGCTACTCCGGCGTGGATATGGACGAGAGCCGCACCGACATCTCTATCGGGAAGGCCAAACTCGTGGAGAAGGGTCTGGGGCAGGGTAAGGCTGCTGACCGCGAGGCTGCGCTTGCTCTGAAACAGCGGGAGGTGCAGATAACCATTGATCTGCATAAGGGCAAAGCCGAAGCAACGATATGGACGTGCGACCTGTCAAACGAGTATATTAAGATCAACGCTGCGTATCGGAGTTGATGGTTTTTGCCGATCCCGCTCCAAAGGAAAGGTAGCCGACAAAGTAGCGATATTAAAGAAAATTTCTCTTGACTTTCATAGAAGGACTTGTTATCACTAATGATTATGCCGCTCTTCGCCTTGTATGGATGAGCGGTTTAGCTGTTTCAGGAATTTATTGTGCAGGCCTGTTCCGCACTGGTGGACATTCATAATTATAATTAAATCAATACGATGTGTTGGGAGGGAGGTGTAGTAAGGGTGCCGAGTATACGATTACGCGACAATGAGCCCTTTGAAGTGGCACTGAGAAGGTTCAAAAAGAGCATCGAAAAAGAGGGTGTGCTTTCCGAGGTCAAAAAAAGAGAGCATTACGAAAAGCCGAGTGTAAAAAAGAAGAAAAAAGCGATAGCTGCGCGCAAGAAGGCGGCGAAGACCGCGCGTATTTTCAAACATGCTTAACGCAGGCAGCAGGGCTGCAGCGTTTTGTTGCTTATGCGAAAAAGGAAGTGCGAGGAGGGGACCGGATGGGTTTACGGGAACAGATAGACGCAGACACAAAAGGCGCCCTCAAAGCAGGAGCAAAAGAAAAGGTTTCAACGCTTCGCATGTTGAGCGCTGCCCTGAAGAACAGGCAGATCGATAAGCGGGGGCCGCTGACCGAGGACGAAGTGCTTGAAGCCGTACGTTCGCTGATCAAACAGCGGAGAGACTCTGTCGAGCAATTCACCAAGGGCGGGCGACAGGACCTCGTTGACAAGGAGACAGCGGAGATAGCGTTCCTTGAGGTATATCTTCCGCAGCAGTTGTCGCGCGAAGAACTGGAGCCTCTGGTCCGTGAGGCCATTGCCCAGTCGGGGGCCCAGAGCAGCAAAGATATGGGCAAGGTCATGAAGACCCTGATCCCCATGGTGGGCGGCCGCGCTGACGGGAAACTGGTGAGCGAGCTGGTAAAAAGTGCACTGGGTTAAGGGCCTGTTTGCCGGAACGATCCGCATTCTACGACAAGGCTGAACAGGGGGCCATAAGGACCAGGCCCCCTGATTTTTTTAGGAGTACCAGCCGTGACGCTTCAGGAACAGTTCAATGGTGCGATTCAGCATGGCATAGACGCCGACCCCCGAGGCAGAGCGGCCGTTGAACAGGAGCTGCATGACAGGGCCTCCTTTGACGAGCTTAAACCCGACGAGCGGGCTTCCTTTGGTCCTGAGCAGCTTACCAATCCCTATACCGACAGCAGTGTCCTGCAGGGCAGTCCGGACCAACAGGTGCGGAACCTCCTGGTCGGGATAGATCTGGTTCTCGCCCGCCACCCTTGTTGTCACGGTTTATGAACGAACATACCCTGAAGGTCCTGGAGTATGACAAGGTGCGGAGCCTGGTGGCAGGTTTTACCGCATCGGAGCCCGGCCGGGCCGCTGTTTCCGAACTGCTTCCGTCGTTGTCGACGGTCGTCGTGGCGGAGCGGCTTCAGGAGACGCAGGAATGCACCTGGTTGTTCACGAGCGGCGAGAACCCGCCGCTTGACGGGATCCTGAATATCGGTGCGGCGGTCGCAAGGCTCCGGATAAGCGGCATGATGCTCGCGCCGCTGGAGCTGCTGGAGATCGCAACAACGCTCGGCGCCGGCAGGCGGATCAAAGGTTTTTTCGAACGTATCGGAGAAAAGAGCGGCTTGGCGCGTCAGGGCGTTCCGCTGCTCCGTGCCCGCGCCGCGGTCATCCAGTCGTTACCGCAGCTCGAAGACGCGATTGCCAACGCCATTGATGAGAAGGCGGAGGTCAAAGATTCAGCCAGCCCCGCGCTTCGCAGGGTACGGAAGCAGATCAGCAGGATGCGCGACGATATCCTGGGCCGCATGTCCGGCATTCTGCAGGACGGATCTTTTCAGAAGGTTGTGCAGGAGCCGGTGATCACGATGCGGGACGACCGCTATGTGCTCCCGCTCAAGCCGAACTTCCGGCAGAGCATCAGGGGCGTGGTGCATGGACAATCGGGTTCGCGGTCCACGCTCTTTGTCGAACCGCTCGAAGTATTGGAGCAGAACAACCGCCTTGCCGAACTTCGCATGGAAGAACGCGAAGAGGTGGAACGCATTCTGCGGGAACTGAGCGGCATGCTTGCGCAGAAGGTTGAACCGATCGAGGCCATGATTTCCGCGCTCGCGGCGCTCGATGCAATCGCCGCCCGCGCACGCTTCGGCATTGAATACGGGGCCGCCGTGCCGGTGTTGTCAACGCAGGGCGACGTCCGGCTTCGTTCTGCACGGCATCCGCTGCTTCTGTGGAAGGCGAAAACCGCGGGAGCTGTAAAAGAGATACAGCCGAACGATATTATGGTCGACAGAGAGGCGCGGGTCCTGATCCTGAGCGGACCCAATGCCGGCGGTAAAACAGCGATCCTGAAGACCGTTGGTGTTCTGTGCCTGATGGCGCAGGCCGGCCTGCCTGTTACCGCGGCAGAGGGAAGTGAGCTTCCCTGCTTCGGTTCGCTCTTTGCCGATATCGGCGATGAGCAGAGCCTGGAGCAGAACCTGAGCACCTTTTCGTCCCACGTGAGCCAGATCGCCGAGATCCTTCGACTGGCAGACCAGCATTCTCTGGTGCTGCTCGATGAGCTCGGCTCGGGTACTGATCCGGGCGAGGGAGCCGGTCTCGGCGCGGCAGTGCTCGAAAGCCTGATCGAACGGGGATGCGTCACCATGATCACGACGCACCAGAACGCTTTGAAGTTGTTTGGAGCAGAGACCGGCGGCGCTGTCAATGCGGCCATGGAGTTCGATCCGGAGACCTTGCAGCCCACCTATCGTTTGACACCGGGCAGGCCGGGAAGAAGCTACGGGCTGGATATGGCGGCCCGGCTTGGAATACCGGATGGTGTGATCAAGCGTGCGCGCGCCCGGCTTAGCGACGACGACGCCCGGCTTGAAACGCTGCTGCGCCAGGTGGAACAGGACACGCAGCGGCTCGATAGCGAACGTGATGTTCTTGCCAGGGACCTCGCAGTGGTCCGGCAGCAGCAGGGCGAGACGGCCGCCGCGCTGCAGGCAGCAAAGGAAGAAGCCCGCGCGGTCAGGGCAAAGGCGCACCAGGAGTCGCGGGAAGTCCTTGCGCTGATGCGGCAGAAGCTCAAGGAGCTTTCGAACACGAGGGCTCAGGAGCAGGACGGGATCAAGACCGTTCGCTCGGACATGGAATCTCTTGCACGTGTGCTTGAACCGGAGCAGGTTGAGCTGGCACGAGTACCATCGGGCATTATGCGGGACGTGCATCCCGGCGACCTGGTCAGGGTCCCCCGCCTTGGCCGGAGCGGCACGGTCCTCAGCGTGCAGCATGGCGTGCTGGAGATCGAGCTCGACGGGAAGACGCTGAAGATCTCGGCGGAAGAAGTGGTGCCCGGCGAGCGAGGGCAGTCAAGAAAAGTTGCAGCACCGGGATGGGGTGCGGACCTTCACGAACTGGAGCAAGCACCGGACCGGTTGAACCTTCTCGGCCTTCGCGTGGAAGAGGCGCTTGCCGAGGTGGATCGCTACCTCGACCGCGTGGGGCTCAGCGGCCTGTCCATGGTTACGATTATCCATGGACTGGGGACGGGGGCGCTCAAGACCGCCATGACCGGTTATTTGAAACATCATCCCTTGATCGCGGCAACGCGTGCGGGCGAGCCTGCTGAAGGCGGAGCCGGCGTCACGGTTGTGGAGCTGAAGAAATAAGATGTATTCCGAGGATGTCATACGGCGCGTACGGGACAGCATCAATGTCTACGATCTGATTTCAGGATATGTCGCGCTCAAAAAGACGGGCAAGAACTGGCTGGGCCTCTGCCCCTTTCATTCGGAAAAGACCCCGTCGTTCAACGTGAACACGGAAAAACAGATCTTCCACTGTTTCGGGTGCGGCGTTGGCGGCGATGTTTTCAAGTTTGTGGAGCTGCAGGAAGGGCTGAATTTTCCCGAAGCGATCAAGACCCTGGCAGCACGCGCAGGCATTACCCTGCCGCAGGATACCCGGGACCATAGACAAGACAAAAGGACCGAGGACGAGAAAAAGACGCTTCTCACCATCGTCGCCGAGGCGGCGGAGTACTTCCAGAAGGAGCTTGCAGCCCCTGCCGGGAGTACTGCGCGGGAGTATCTTCGGAAACGCGGCGTCAGCGATGAGGTTATTAAGGAGTTTGCGCTCGGCTACGTGCGGCCTGAATGGGACGGCCTGCTGAAGCATCTGAAACAGCGGAATTACACGCCAGCCCAGATAGAACGGGCCGGGTTGGTGGTGAAGCGAAGCGAGGGAGAGGGATACTACGACCGGTTCCGCGGCAGGATCATTTTTCCGATCCGCGATATGACCGGTCAGGTGATCGCCTTCGGCGGCAGGGTGATGGACGACGCCCTGCCCAAATATCTGAACTCATCGGAAACAGCGCTGTACAGCAAGAGCAACGTTCTGTACGGACTGGACATGGCCAAGGACCACGGCCGCAAGCAGGGATACTTCATCATTGTCGAAGGGTACCTTGATGCGATCGCCTGTCACCAGTACGGCATCCGGAATGCCGTGGCAACGCTCGGAACAGCGCTTACGGACGGGCATCTCCGCCTGATGCGGAGGTTCGCTGACAAGCTCGTGCTGATCTTCGACCCTGATCCGGCCGGCGTAAAGGCGTCACTCCGGGGATTCGATCTGTTCGTATCAAGCAGCATGAAGGTGAACGTGGTGTCCCTGCCGGGCGGTGATGACCCGGACACGTTTCTGCAGAAGCAGGGACAGGAAGCCTTTGCCGCCCGGTTGCGCGAGTCATCCAAGTTCATGGACTTTGTGATCGAGCAGGTGGTGAAGAGCAGCCCCAGCCGCAGCATCGACGAGAAGATCGAAAAAGCTGAGGAGATGCTTTCCTATATCTCCCGGTTGCCGAGCGGGATCGAGCGAGACCACTACCTCAAGAAGACGGCGGAGATCCTCGATCTCGACGAGACCGTTCTCCGGCAGGAGATGCCGAAGCAGACGATACGGCCGCACTCGATGCCAACAGGCGGAAACGTTCCGGCCACGCCGGCTGCGGGACGGCGACGGCCCCGGGCGGAGGAGATCCTGATCCATTTGATGCTGAAGGATGAGGAGCTTGCGCAAGGTCTGAAGGACCGGATCGAGCCTCGTGATTTTACCGACCCGTTGTTCCAGCGCGTTGCCCAACGTATCTTCACGATGCTGAACGAACAGGGAAAGCTGGATGCCGGCGCCCTGCTGCGGGACGAGGACGAGGAGCTGAAGAACCTCATCTCCCATTACGCTGTGCTCGATCTGGTCTACGACGATCCCGCGAAATCGTGCCAGGATTGTGTAGAGGTCATCAAGCAAAAGGACCCGGAAAAGAAAATGAAGTTGCTGGTAAAAGCGATCCAGGAGGCTGATGCCCGCGGCGACCGGGCGGAGTTTGTACGGCTGAACGAAGAACAGCAGGAACTGAGCAGAAGGCCGGGAAGGAAAATCCCCGGCAAGTCGGGTACGAGCACGGAGTAGATACCAAGTCTTTCGCTATTCGCGATAAAGAGATTCTGATGCAACACGTAAAGGAGCACCAGCGCATGTTAAAGAAGGGCAAGGCAGGGGATACGAAAAAACCGGCAGCGGGCGCGGAGCGGGGCTACATGCCCTACGAGGAAGCGAGCGATGCGATCCCTCCGGAGGATGTTTCCACTGAACAACTGGACAGCATCATCTCGCTGTTCGGCGACGGCGAACTCGACATCGACATCACCGATACGCGGCACGACAGCAAGACACGCCAGCCGGCCGAGGATGAGCTGGAGGAGGGCGCTGATGGCGAGGAGGCAAGCCTCGACGATGCGGCCGAGGAAGAGGCCGAGGAGGAAGAAGTCGAGGTCGGCGTAGGGAAGACCGATGACCCGGTCCGCCTCTACCTCAAGGAGATGGGGACGGTGCCTCTTCTGTCCAAGGAAGGCGAGGTCTCGATCGCGAAGCGGATCGAAGAGGGGAAGCGTGAAGCATCCCAGATCCTTTACAGTCTGCCTTTTTCGCTGCAGGATGTGCACGACCTGGGCGACAAGCTGCGGAAGGGAAATATCAGCATCCACGAGGTTGTCCATGCCGGCGAGGACGATCTGGAGGAGATCCAGACCCAGAACGAGGAAGAAGTGCAAGCCCGTGTGCTTAAGCTGATCAACGAGATCGACCGGCATAGCAAGGACCTCAACACCCTCGTGAACCACGTGGCCAGCAGCCGCTGCGCCGAGGCGAAGAAGAAGGAGCTGCGTGAAAAGATCCAGACCACGCGGTATGCCCTCTTCGACAAGCTCGAAGCGCTGAACATCCATTGCCGTCAGACGGATCGTGTCGTCATGAAGCTTCGGGAGCTGGTGAGCGAGATCCTGCAGTCAGAGCGGGAGATCCACGGGCTCGAACGCAAGACCGGCCGGTCCCTGACCGATCTGAAGGAAGCTTTTAAGAGAATGCGCCAGGGCGAGCGGGAGGTCAAGAATGCCGCACGGCGGTTCGAAATGCGGCAGGAGGCCCTGCTGGCGATCGAGCGCACCTACCGCAATGCCGTGAAGCGCATCAAGAAGGTAGAAACCGAATGCGGCATACCTGCCGAGGACCTGAAAAAGGCGCTCCGGTCCTACGAACGGGCCGAAGAGCGCGCCAAGTACGCCAAAAGCGAGCTTGTTGAGGCCAACCTGCGGCTGGTCGTTTCCATTGCCAAAAAGTACACCAACCGGGGCCTCCAGTTCCTGGACCTGATCCAGGAAGGGAACATCGGCCTCATGAAGGCCGTTGACAAGTTCGAATGGCAGCGCGGGTACAAGTTCAGCACCTACGCCACGTGGTGGATCCGTCAGGCCATCACGCGGGCCATCGCGGACCAGGCGCGGACGATCCGCATCCCGGTGCACATGATCGAGACCATGAACAAGCTTATCCGCACCTCGCGCGGGCTGGTGCAGGACCTCGGGCGGGAGCCTTCCACCGAAGAGATCGCCGCCACGATGAAGCTGCCGGTCGAAAAAGTGCGCAAGATCATGAAGATCGCCAAGGAGCCCATATCGCTGGAAACGCCGATCGGTGAGGAAGAAGACAGCCACCTGGGTGATTTCATCGAGGACAAGAAGGTGGCCTCGCCGCTGGAATCGGCTATCCGGAAGAATCTGCATCAGCAGGTCCGCAAGGTGTTGAACACGCTGACCGAGCGGGAAGAGAAGGTGCTCCGCTGGCGGTTCGGCATCGGCGAGCAGACGGACCATACGCTCGAAGAGGTCGGCCAGGAGTTCGACGTGACGCGCGAACGTATCCGGCAGATCGAAGCGAAAGCTCTCCGGAAACTGCGCCACCCCAGCAGAAGCAAGCAGTTGAAGAGCTTCATGGAATAGCCGGGGACCCTTTTACCGATATTTCACGGCGTTTCCTTGACATTTAAAAAGCTTTATGGCAAGATGCGGATTGTTGTGACACGCCTGCAGGTCACAGGGATCATTCTGGAACACACGTTTTCCGCAGGGCCCATAGCTCAGTTGGTAGAGCTACCGGCTCATAACCGGTTGGTCCCAGGTTCGAGTCCTGGTGGGCCCACCACTCTCTGATGGAAGGATGTACAGCAGATGCAGGGGATCTCAACAACAGCGATGGTTAACACGGGTATCTGCCTGCAGACAGCACGGTAGGTCTCAGTTCACAAAAATGCGCCGAGAGGCGCATTTTTATTTTGGAGGCGCAATGGACCAACAGCTCAAGATGCTTGTGCAGCTTCAGGAAATTGATGGAAGGATCAGAACGCTTCTTGGACAGAAAAAGCATCTGCCCGAGGCCCTTGCAGGGCTCGAAAAAAAGCGTGCTGCAAATCAGGCGAATCTCGAGGCCGCGAAAGAAGGCCTCCTGACGGCCCAGAAGAACAAGCGGGACCGGGACAAGGACCTGGAAGCGGGCGTTCAAAAGGTCGAGAAGCTCAAGGTCCGCACCTCGGAGATCAAGAACAACAAGGAATATCAGGCGCTGCTCAAAGAGATCGAGACCTTCGAGCAGGAGAACAAGGCTGTTGAGGACGACATCCTTGTTCTTATGGACAAGATCGAAAAGGCCTCGGCAGGGATCACGGCTGCCGAACAACGGGCGGGGGAAGAAGAGGTTGCGATCCTGGCCGAACAGAAACAGGGTGAGGCCGAATTCACGAAGATCGAGCAGGAACTGAAAGGGGTGGAGCAGGCCCGTCAGGAAATGGTATCGCGTGTTCAGCCCGCCGTGTTCACCCAGTATCATAAGCTGATCGTCAGCAAAGGAGGCGTTGCCATTGCAGAAGCTCGCGGCGAGTCCTGTTCCGGCTGCTACATGAGCATTCCTCCGCAGGTGTATGTGAACGTCAAAAAGAACGAGAGCATCATTTGCTGCCCTAACTGCGGCCGCATACTGCACTTTAAAGAAGCGATCGCACCAAAGGTCCCCTAAACAACAATGGAGTCAGGAGTCAGTAAGACAGGGTCCAGTAGTCAGGGTTCAGGAGTATACGTTTTTTTAACCCTGGCCCCTGGACCCCGACCCCTGAACCCTGCAGTCATGTTTCAGCATTCAGAGCGGGTGAGGTGATCGCTCTCCGGCAACGGAGGGAGGAAAGTCCGAGCTCCGCAGGGCAAGGCGGTCCCGAAACGGGACAGGGGGCGACCCCATGGATAGTGCCACAGAAAAGAAGACCGCCCGCAAGGGTAAGGGTGAAACGGTGGGGTAAGAGCCCACCAGATTCCCGGGCGACCGGGAGTGCTTGGAAAACCCCGCCTGGAGCAAGGTCACATAGGGAAGCGTCCCCCGCAAGGGGGTAAGGACGGCCCGTCCGAGACTTCCGGGTAGATCGCTCGTGCCTCCGAGTAATCGGAGGCCCAGATAAATGATCACCACTTCCGGGAAACCGGGAGGACAGAACTCGGCTTACGACCCGCTCTGATTTTTTTCTTTCACGCCCATGCTGAGTAATCAGTATGGGCGTTTTTGTATGGATCGCATCTGCCACGCGTAATCTGATTCTTTACGAACACAAAGAGCCCCTGTTGACAACGGTAGTGGTTGGTTATACAATAATGGCAAATAGTTAAACTTACGCATAATGAGGTTAGACTCCCATGTCCACGGTTAAAACGCTTGCCAAGGGCCAGATCGTCATCCCCGCCGAAATGCGGAAAAAGTATCACATCGAGCCCGGTACGGAACTGCAGATCATGGAATACGGCGGCATCATCTACCTGGTCCCGCCGGTCAAGGACCCCATCAAGGCGGCCCAGGGATCTTTGCCGTCCCGCCCATCCCTCGCCGGGCAGCTGCTCCGGGAGCGCAGGAGCGACTACAAGTGACCCCGAAGGGCCCGCTCCTGTTCGACAGCCACGCGCTCCTGAAGTTCTTTCAGAAAGAACCGGGACATGAGCAGGTCGCGCGCCTGCTTGAGCACGCGCACCGTGCGCGGGCGAAGAAGTTCATCTGTGCCGTCAATCTCGGCGAGATCATCTATATCACCAAGCGGGTCTTTGGCGACCAGAAAAAGATCGAGGTCCTGGCGCATGTCGAGCGCCTGGGCTTCACCGTGCTTCCCGTGCCGAACAGCCTCATCTTCCAGGCCGCGGAATACAAGGTCGAGCATAGCATCTCCTACGCCGATTGTTTCGCGCTCGCAGCGGCAATGGACCAGAAGGCAAGCATCGTGACCGGAGATTCCGAGTTTAAAAAGGTGGAGCATCTGGTGAGTATCGTGTGGATCAGGTAGCCTTGGACCGCAACCACAGCGAGGCGGACGATGCAATGGGTACAACAACGGAGTCACCCCAAATAGCTGTTGACCACCTTTGGAATGTACTATAAAATGAAATCAAGTATTAACGCTCTCGCAATAGAACGCAAGCAGGCGGAGCATATATGCATCCAAAGATACAGGGATTCCAGGAGCCGGGATAAAGAGATGAATGATAACGACAGACACCTGGTGGAGGAATTGAAGGTAAAGATTTCTTCGGATGCAAGGCCGCATCTGAAAAAGCTGATGGTCTTCGGTTCGCGCGCAACAGACAAAGCCTCCGAAGACTCCGATCTCGATATCATCGCCCTGGTCGACGTAAAAACGCTGGAAATCGAGAGGGTACTGGACGACGCAGCTTACCAGGTCATGTGGGACCATGATTTCAAGCCGATTATTTCGCTCAAGGTCTTCGATGAGTCGAGGTATAACGATGCGCTGAAGAAAGGGTATTCCTTCTATAAGAATGTGGAAAAAGAAGGCGTGGCCGTATGAGTGATGAGGTTAAGAAATTCATCGAAAAAGCCGAGCATGCCTTATCGGTTGCGGAAGTTCTGATGCGGCCAGCAAGATTTACTACTCCATATTGACGAAGAAATTGTCGAGCCGGTCGCGTCAGTCAAGATTGAAGAAGGCCGGGAGTTTCTTGCGGCGATGAAAACACACCTCGGGATATAAAGACAACGATGTTGCCGCTGACATGCGCTTTTGCGGTAAAGAAATCAGATTTGATCCGGCCTCATCACTAAGACAGCGCGCGGTTTCCTTCACGTAAGAATAAACCTCATTTTCCTGAAGCAACCGGACAAATGCACAATGGGGCCACTTGATGCCATTCTTGTCACTAAAAGAGATTTGACACCAGCGATGTTGCCTAGTGGATATTGTTCAGTCTTTAATTCAACAGCTGGTTATCCGAGGAAGGATTTCAGTCGGTGACAAATTGTAACCGACTGAAATTGGAAGCCGCGAACGGAAAGTTTTTTACCGATACTGCCTTCGCGGAAGTTCCGGAACAAGCTGAAGGAGCGGCTGAAAAGGGAAGGAAGGCAACCGGTTACAAATTGTCACCAGTTGAAAATGATGGCCGATGACGGCACGAGTACGGATCGTAGTTGGGCCTCGCCACCAGAAAAATCGAAATTATCCGGGATTACTGCCGTGAGGCGTGAATCATGATGAATCAAAAACAACGATACTGTGGCGACTCCGCGATGCTGAAAGGATAATCATTCACCATGGCAACCACCGGTAGGCAGGAGCCTTGCCCCTGCGGAAGCGGGCGGACCTATGAGGTATGCTGCTTTGGCAGCGATGTCTTGAATGCGCGCGGCCGCATGGATGAGAAGAGCTTCAGCCAGGCCATCGGAGCTATCATGGCAGGCCGTCAATTCTCTTCTCAAGAAGAAGCCAATGCCGAGCTGGCCCGATTGATAGCAGCGAAAAATGCGGCTCCGCTCGACGAGCTTTTCGGTCTGTCTCCTGAACAGTTGGATCGCTTTCTCTACCATTCTTTTGATTCGCCGGGTTTGGTTGATTTTAACCTTACGCTTAATTCATTTCCCGATGCACCACTGCTCCGCCTTTTCAACATTCTTTTGAGCGCAACGGCCAGGGAAGAGCTCAAGGCGACCAGCCAGGGCAATTTGCCAATAAAGGTCGTGCAAGCCGCTGCGCTCTCGTATTATGGTGAACAAGGCTACCAGGAGCGGCGTCAATATCTCTCTTTTCGGACGGAAACCGATTTCCCGGTGCTCCATACCGTTCGTTTGCTTGCGGTGATGGCAGGCTTCATCCGCAGGCAGAAAGGCTATTTTCGTCTGACGAAAAACGGTTCGGCTGTAGTCGAAAAAGGAATGGACGGACAGGCCTTTTTCAAAATATTCAAGGCCTACACCGGGAAGTTTAACTGGGGTTATAATGACGGGTATCCGGAGATGTATTTCATACAACATGCCTTTCTGTTCACGCTGTTGGTTCTGCAGAAGTTCGGCGATACCTTCCGCCCTGTCTCGTTTTATGAAGACCTTTTCCTCTCAACCTTTCCCCAGATGATCAGTGTGGTCCCCGATGTTTTCAATGATACCCGTGAAGACACACTGAAACACTGCTTCTCGCTTCGATCGCTCAGCAGGTTTGCGCACTTCTTCGGGTTCGTGGAACTGAACGACCCGAAGAACGCCCGCTGGATCGAAAAGCTGGAGCTGAAAAAAACCCGCTTTCTGGACGAGTGGATACGCTTTACCCTGTCTTGAAGAAGAGTGCGAGTATGAAGCGCTTTACTGCATCAGCGATCTGTTCCTTTCATCCTTACCCGGAGCAGCATGCGTGCGCCTGACGGTTTACCGGCAAAGTTGCCGCACACAAAAACAACTATTTCTGTTGACACTTTCCGTATATTAATGATATAACAGAATATTATTTAATCACAATTTGTTTGTGAAATAGCAATAACAATGCGGACCAGAAAATTATTTCTGTGCGGCATTCAGTACTGCGCAGGACTTGTGAAACGTTCTGAGAAAAGCGATTGCAATAAATCGGGCAGGGTGCATTGATGAACGATACAGTGCGGGAGGTTTTTTCCATGGAAAATAAAATTGAACAGCCGATGCCGACAGTGTTTTGCCGCAATTCAGGAATCGTGACGATGGCTGCGATCGTTCTGCTGTTCGCGGCATCGCCGCTTCCCGTCATGGCTCAGGCCAAGACCGCTTCGGGCCAGGCGCCCGCTTATCTGGCCGACGATATTATCCGCGAAGTTGCCGCGGTCGTTTCACTGAAGGACATCATGCGTAAGGCGGAAAAGGCCGGGATGAAGACCGGCGACGCCGTGGCTGTCCTGATCAAGGCTGGCGTGACACCGTCGGTGGTCATCTATACCGCTATCCGCGAGAGATATTCGGCGCAGAAAGTGGTTGCTGCCGCTGTCAAGGCGGGCGTGCCTATCGGCACTGTTGTGAATGCCGCACTCGGCGCGGGCGCTGACACGAAAGCCATTTACGTGGGCGCGGCCGAGGCAGGGGCAATGCCCTCAGAGGTCGCGAACGCGCTCGCGGGCGCAAGCGTTCCCGCGGCGCCCGTGTTCGGGTATGCGGCTCCGGCGGATTCGTCTCGCGGCGGCGTTTATACTCCTGCGACCCCGATTATGATCGGTTGCGGCGGAGGGGCCACACCCTCGGCAAGTCCTTACCGGCCGAAAAAATAATGACCACCAGGGAGGCGGAATGAATTCCTTAACGAAAAAATCGTTTATGATCCTTCTGCTGTCGGCATTCCTTCCCGCGTCTGCCTGGGCTGACGGCAACATTCATGTCGGGCCGATCGAGATCCATCCGTACGTCTCGGTCAAAGAGACCTGGAGCGACAATATTTACAGCACCGCGACCCTGGAAAAAAGCGACCATTACACGACGACGACCCCCGGTCTCAGGCTGTTCCTTCCCTTCCGGATGCACGAAGCCGGCGCGGAATACAATGCGGTGGTCAACCAGTACAGCACCTATGACCAGGAAAACACCACGGACAACAATGCCAGCGGTTACCTGAATTTCAAGTTCGGCAGTCTCATCGGGCTGAAGGTCCAGGACGTTTATGCCAAGGGGCATGAGCCGCGCGGTTCCTCGTCCACGGGCTTTATTGAGAAGTTCAAAACCAATAACGCCACCGCAAGCGTCACCTATGGCCTCGCGGACCTCTCAAAGATCCAGATCGACCATACAAAAACAACATGGGCGTTCCAAGACAGCATTTTTCGGGACCGCACTGAAGACTGCTCTTCCGTCTACGTGTTTAACCGGTTCCTTCCGAAGACGTCCATATTTTTGGAATACGACCGCAAGAACGTGAATTTCGATCAAACGGATGTCCTGAATAACCTGGATGACAGTACGGTCACCAGCACGTTCCTCGGGCTTACCTGGGAAATGACTTCACAGTCGAAGGGAACGGTCAAGGCGGGCAGGTTTGCAAAGGACTTCCGCGATGACGGCGTCAAGGACTTCAGTGGATCGGCATACTCGATCGACGTGCAGCATCAGTTCTCCGAGTATACCTCCCTGCAGCTCGTTGGACAGCGTGCGGTGAATGAAACGAACCTTCTGGGGTCCCGGTATTTAATCAGCAGCGGATTGTTTGGAGAGTACCGGCATCGCCTTACGCACAAGGTCGGCGGCTTAGTCCGCGGCTCGTATGGAAAAGACCTGTATTCCGATGCCGTCCCGCCGGCCACCATCGCCCGCATGGACCGGACAGCGCTCAAGGGCGCGGGCCTTAAATATTTTATGCGCGAGTGGCTGGAGTTCTCCCTGGACTACAATGTCAAGTCGAGGGTCTCGAATCTGCCGGTCAATGATTTCGATGAAAAAACCTACATGGTTTCGGTCAGCATGTCGCTGTAATTCCGCACGAAGCCGGTTATGACCTCTCAGCGGTTTCTCGCATCTCCTGACCAGTCGGCAATGCAGACGGGAATGACGGTGATCAGGTCGGTCCCTATCATAGCGCCACCCCTCCCTGACTTATTGAAAAAAGCGATCCGCTGTTGTGCGCTCTCTCTCTTGATCCTGTTCTTCGACGGTCTCGCGGCCGGCCAGACCATCGGAAATATCACCATTGTTCACGGGGCGGTAACCATCAAGCGCCCGGGCGAACAAGAAGCCCCGGCTCGCCGCACGGGAGCGCTTCTGGTCGGCGATGTCGTACGCACGACAGGCAATGCAGCGGCGCAGGTTGCGCTGACGGATGACTCCTTTATCAATATTGCACCGAATTCATCGCTCCGGGTGAATCAGTATTCATTTGAACCAAAAGAGGACCGAAGGACCGTTGTTGTCCGGGTGCTGGAGGGAAGGGCACGGTTCATCGTGTACAAAAAACGCGCGGTCTCAGCTCTGCGCGTGGAATCACCATCCAGCCTGATCACCTCCCATGGACTGGCGGACTTTGTCGTGAGCGCGTCGGTCGCGGGAACAGAAGCAGTGGTCCTGAACCAGTCGATTGAAGTGAAAAACGGCAATTCCCTGATCATTGGGAATGTGGGGCTGGGGGCCAACCAGAAAGTCATGGTGACGGAAAAGTCGCCTCCGTCGCAGCCGGTTGTGATCTCACCGGAGGAGCGGAGGGCTCTGCTGAAGGCGTTGAGTGTCAATTAATACGAAAGAAAGCAAGTCGTGGCTTTGGATTTTCTTGGCGTGATTTCCTAAGTGGCCGCTTTTCTTTCATAGGCCATTGCGAGCTCATCGTGGTCTGGGACCATTGCGAGAGATGCTTTTTGGTTCCCCGCTCATTATAAAAAATAGGATGCGGGGCGCTGCCGGCCTGTCCCGAGTATCGGGGCCTGTCCCGAGTATCGGGGCCTGTCCCGAGTATCGGGGCCTGTCCCGAGTATCGGGGCTTGTCCGGGTTAGATTGATAAAGGATTCGAAAATTATGAAGACAAAGAACGCGATCGTTTTGTTGATGCTCATTGCAACCGCCCTTGCGCCACTATCCGCGCGAGCACAGGAATACATCATTGGCGAGGGCGATCTGCTCAAGATCACCGTCTATGACCATCCGGACCTCATCACCGAGGCCCGGGTGAGCGGCGAGGGAAAGATCACCTTTCCCCTGATCAGCGAGGTCTTCGTTGCGAACAGCACGGCGGCGGACGTAGAGCGGAAAATTGGCCAGCTGCTGTCCGAGGGGTTCATCATCAAACCGCAGGTTGCGGTCTTTATTGAGGAGTACAAGAGCAAAAAGGTGACGGTCCTCGGCGAGGTGGCCAAGCCGGGCATTGTGGTGCTGCGCCGCACCTCCACCCTGCTCGAGGTGCTCTCCGATGCGGGCGGCATGACCCAGAATGCTTCTGATTCGCTCTTTATCCAGAGAAAGGTCCCCCTGGCCGGAAGCGACAAGAAAGAGGATGTGACCATCGCCGTCGATCTCCGGAAGCTGTTCGAAGAAGGGGACGTGACCGCGAATGCATCGGTCCAGAACGGCGACAGCATTTACGTTCCCCGCGCCGCGTTCGTCTACGTCAATGGCGAGGTGAGAACGCCCGGCGCCTACAAGATCACCAAGGGGCTCACCGTGCTCAAGTCCATCACCCTCGCCGGGGGCTTCTCTCCCAAGGCAGGGGAAAGCAGGACCAAGATCATCAGGAGGACCGAAAAGGGCGAGGTCACCATGAAGGCAAAAATGGACGACCTGGTGCAGTCTGATGATGTGATCCTCGTGCCGGAGAGCTGGTTTTAAGGCAGCTGGCAGGCTAGCAGGCTGACAAGCTGGCAGGCTGGCAACTGGCAGGCTGGCAGGCTAGCAGGCTGACAAGCTAACAAGCGGGAAAGGCAGCGGACAGGTGAAACAGCTTACAAGCTAGCAAGCTAACAGGCGGGAAAGGCAGTAGACAGGTGAACAAGCGGGAAAGACAGCTGACAGGCTAGCAAGCGAGCAGGCGGGAAAGACAGAAGACAGGTGAATCAGCTTGTTCGCTTGAATTCGCTTGCCAGCTTGCTAGCTTGTTCGCTTGTTCGCTTGTTCGCTTACTTTACGAACTATGACCTACAAAGACCTTATTGTCTGGCAAAGATCGGATGAACTTGCTTTTGTCGTTTATAAGGCAACAAAGCAATTTCCGAAAGATGAAACGTATGGCATCACTTCGCAATTGAGGCGCGCCGCACTTTCCGTGCCGACCAACATTGTGGAAGGATACGCCCGGAAAGGCGACAAGGAGCTTGCTCGTTTTGTGAGTATAGCTATTGGCTCCCTGGCTGAAACAGAGTATCTGCTGAATTTTTCACATCGGCTCGGATATCTGACAGAGAAAGAATACAGCAGGATCGAATTGCTGCGCAGTGAAGTGGGAAAACTGCTCTGGAGTTTTTATAAGAAGGTGGGAGAGTAACGACACCGAACAAGCGGGAAGGGCAGCTTACAAGCTAACAATCTAGCAGGCGGGAAAGGCAGCTTACAAGCTAACAAGCTAGCAGATGAATCAGCTTGCCAGCGCATTTTATTAGATCCGCTTGCCAGCCTGCCAGCTTGCCAGCTTGCCAGCTTGTAAGCTTGTAAGCTTGTTCGCTTGCCCGCTTGCTCGCTTGCTAGCGCTGTTATCGAATAGGAGTGTTGTCATGCAACCACAAAACGACGAGATCCACTTACTTGACTACTGGCAGGTCCTGCTCAAACGGCGGCAGGTGGCGCTCACCTTCTTCGCTGTGGTGGTGGGCATCGTGCTCGTCTATTCCTTTGCCGCCACGCCGATCTACCGCGGAACCGCCCAGATCCTGATAGACCTCGAGAAGAATTCTGTTATGAACTTCACGGAAGGCGGCGGAGCGCTTCTTCAGATGAGGGACCCGGCGGAGTATTACCGGACACAGATGGAGATCCTGCAGAGCAGATCGTTCGGCGACCGCGTGGTGCGCAAACTTCAGCTGGATCAAAATCCCTACTACCTCGAGCTGAAAGAAAAAAGTTCGAATTCAGTCGGTAAAATAATCAAATCCGCCATTCTGTCGATCTTTCCGGAGCGGGCCAAACCACAGAATCCATTTCCCCAGTCGTTGATCCAGGAGGAGCTCGACAAGGACCTCACCGACGAGGTGCTGGAGAACATGGTCGTGGAGCTCGGGAAGGGCAGCAATATTCTGAAGATCCATTACGACTCGAAAAATCCGGTCGTCGCTACAAGCATGGCGAACGGAATTGCCGCCGCCTACATCGAGCACAACCTCGATATCCGCGTACGACCGTTCAGAGATGCAGTGGAGTGGCTGTCTGCGCGCCTCGTGGAGTCCAAGTCAAAAGTCGAAGACTCGCAGAAGGTGCTCCAGCGGTACAAAGAGGGCAAGGGCATTGTTTCGTTCGAGGCCAAGGAGAACGTGATCACCCAGAAGCTGCAGGAGATCATGAGCCAGCTGGTGCAGGCGGAATCCAAGCGGCAGGAGGCGGAGGTCCGGTACAAACAGATCCAGTCTGTGATCGAGAGCCCCGAGCTGCTGGCGACGGTGCCGGACATCATGAACAGCCTGGTCATTCAGGGGTTGCGAAGCGATGAGCTCGCCATCAAGCGGAAGCTGTCCGAGCTGAATGAAAAATTCGGGCCCAAGCACCCGCTTATGATCCGCGCAAAGATCGAGCTGGAGACCGTGCAGAATAACCTGATCGCCGAGGCCCGGAAGATGCTGAATGCGGCCAAGACGGACTACGATATCGCACGGGGCAGGGAGCTGTCTCTGCGGAAGGCCATCGATGAGCAGAAGAGGGAAGTGCTGGACCTCTCGCGCAAGGCAATTGATTTCGACGTCTTCGCGGGCGAGGCGATGAGCAACCGTCAGTTCTACGATCTTCTGCTGAAGCGGCTGCAGGAGGCGTCACTCTCGAGCGGCATCAACGTCTCAAACGCCCAGATCGTGGACGGCGCCGTCCTGCCGGATAAGCCGCTCAAGCCGAAAAAAATGATGAACCTGCTGCTCGCGATCATCGTCGGCACCATGGGCGGTGTATTCGCCGCGTTCTTCGTGGAGTACATGGACAACACCATCAAGACGCCCGAGGATGTTGAAAAGGTCCTGGAACTTCCCTTTCTGGGGTTCGTGCCCACAACCAGCGCGGAGGAAGGGCCGCTGTATATGTTCTCGGAAGCCAGGGCAATCGTCGCCGAATCCTACCGCACGATCCGAACGAGCATCATGCTGTCCAGCGCTGCAGAAATTCCGCTCCAGGTCATCCTGGTAACCAGCGCCACGCCAAGTGAAGGAAAGACCACGACCAGCGCCAATCTTGCAATTGCCATGGCGCAGATGGGGGAACGGGTCCTGCTTATCGACACGGACATGCGGCGGCACAATATTCACAAGGTGTTCAGCATGGACAATCTGGTCGGCATCAGCGACGTTGTGGTGGATAATGGCAATATGGCCGCCGCGATCAGGAGCGTCGGGCATATCCCGAATCTCGACATCATCACCGGCGGCACGCTTGCGCCGAACCCTTCGGAACTGCTCGGCTCGAACAGCATGAAGGAGCTGGTGGCCGGTTTGCGCAACAGGTATGACCGGATCATCCTCGATTCTCCGCCCCTGATGCTGTTTTCCGACTCACTCGTCCTGTCGCGGATCGCTGACGGGGTGATCCTGGTGGTCAAAGGCGGCTCGACGAACCGCGATGCCATCCGCAAGGCAAGCCAGTCGGTCAAGGCGATCAATCCGCGCATTACCGGGGTCGTGCTGAACAATGTCGATCTGGCAAAACAGGCGTCATCGTACTATTACAGCCCCTATTACGGGTACTACTACAATTCGGAAAAGGGAAAGAAGGAAAAGAAGCAAATAAGCTGACAAGCCTGCAAGCTGGCACGCGGGCAAGCGGATACAAATACTTAGCTAACAAGCTAACAAGCTAACAAGCGGGCAAGCGTGTAAGCTGACAAGCAAGTAAGCTGACAAGCAAGTAAGTGAGTAAGCTGACCAGCCTGCCAGCTTGTGCGCTTGCCAGCTTGCTGACAAGCAAGTAAGTGAGTAAGCTGACCAGCCTGCCAGCTTGTGCGCTTGCCAGCTGTCCAGCTGCTTCGCCTGCAAGCCTGCCAGCTTGTAAGCCTGCAAGCTGCTTCAC
>Ga0315272_10000257_pt1 | contig 26067 bp, 21 predicted proteins | sample C3_middle_MG_FD_203918 | JGI IMG/M metagenome (GOLD analysis project Ga0315272, IMG submission 203918) | Sediment microbial communities from Yellowstone Lake, YNP, Wyoming, USA - C3_middle | ecosystem: Environmental > Aquatic > Freshwater > Lake > Sediment | place: USA: Wyoming | collected...
AGCTCCCATTCATCAGCATAAATAGGTGGGAGCCATGAGGGGTTATTCTTATGGACTTTCGATGGCAGATAAATAAAATTCCTTTTATCCCTTTTTGACTTTACCTCTTTTATTATTATCTCCCCCATACACAAATATATTTGATACTTCTAAAGAAGTAAAAAAGAATCAGACGATCAACGTAAAATGATCTTTTCTGCGTTTTATTCAAGGGGAAATATTCCCTTGTGCCATTTCATACTATTGTTTAAGCTGAATAGGAATAAACTTGTCAGAATTGTTTTAACAGATATCAGAGAATATTCATTGACATCCAATTGTCAAAATATTGAAGTTGATTATCTGATGAGGCAAATGAAAAGGAGCCTGCTATCATATTTGCTAATGTCTCTGATGGGTTTGGGTTGTACAACCATCAGTTTCTCTCAAAACATCTATAATACGATCATAAGCGGACATGTTACGGATGCAAAAACAAGAGAACCAATTCCATTTACAACGGTATCACTTGAAAACACTGACGTTGGAACCCGCACAAATGAAAAGGGTTACTATAAAATTGTTACTGGCAAGACTTCCTATAAAGTAACTTTTTCATTTCTTGGCTATACCCCCGAATCCAGAGTTGTGTCACCCGGGAAAGCACAGGTCATCGACGTTGAGCTGACCGGCACTTCTGTAGAACTCAGTGAAGTTCAGGTGAAAGCTTCAAGAAGAAAATATACAAACCGTAATAATCCGGCAGTAGAACTTATCAGCAAGGTGATAGGTAATAAATCGCTGAACAGGAAGGAAAATCTTGAATACTTTAATTATGACAAATATGAAAAGGTGGTTTTTTCTCTCAGCAATATTGGTAACAGGTTTGAACAGCTCAAGACCTTCAGAAAATTCAATTTTATATTTGAAAATGTCGACACTTCACGTATTGCAGGTAAGGATGATCTTCCGTTGTATATAAAGGAAAAGGAGTCTAGCTGCTTTTTCAGGAAAGATCCGAAAGCAAAAAAAGAGGTCATTCATGGTGAGAAAACCATCAATTTTACTGAATATGTTGACAGTAAGGGTTTTGCAGCTAATATAAGTTACCTTTACCAGAACATTGATATATATGATAATGAAATATTCTTTTTATCAAATAAATTCCTGAGTCCACTGGCATCTACCGCCCCTTTGCTTTACAGGTATTTTATTAATGATTCTACCGAAATCGATGGTGTTAAATGCATAAAGCTGTTTTTTGAACCCCGCAATCCGGCTGATTTCCTTTTCCATGGATTCCTTTTTATTGACAATGATGGCAGTTATGCTGTGAGGAAAGTTGATATGAGTTTCAATAAGAGGATAAACATCGACTGGATTAAGGATGTAAGGATAATTCAGGATTTTGACAAGATTGACGGAAAGACACTGATGCTGACCAATGATGAAATATCAGTGGAATTCGGCGTCACTCAGAATTTACCAGGAGTTCTTGGCCACAGAATCATTACTTATAACAACTACCAGATCAATAAACCGATTACAGATTCAACGTTTAGCAGGCCTGAAATAGTCTCAGAGAGCAATTCTCAGGAAAGAAATGAAACTTTCTGGCAATCGGTGCGCAAACCGCCACTTAATATTCCTGAGTCCAACCTTTATGGTTTGGTCGACAGCGTGAAAAAGATTCCCGCATTTAAGAGGGATATGAATATTATAATGCTAATCTCTACTGATTTTCTTAATCTTGGAAAAGTTGAAATAGGACCTGGCGTAAGCTTTCTAAGTTTTAATCCTATTGAGGGAACAAGGTTCAGGTTCGGCGGCAGGACAACCCAGGATTTTAACAAAACAATTTATTTTGAGTCCTATCTTGCATATGGTACTCTCGACCGGCAATTCAAATATAACTTTGTTACAACCTATTCTATATTAAATACTTCTATTTACAGGTTCCCTGTCAGATCAATCAGGTTAAGCTATCAGTATGACACAGAAATACCCGGCCAGAAACTTATTTTCTCAAGCCCTGATAATTTGTTTTATTCTTTAAAAAGAGGCGTGAATGATAAAATGGTCTATAACCGTGTTTTTAGCATTGAATATCTTCATGAATTTATGAATCATTTCTCATTTGACTTTGGCTATGCCTATAAACAGCAGGTCCCGGCTGGCAATCTGTATTATACAGTCAACCCGGTACTGCCTCTGACAAATGATGTACGTTACCTGAAAATTTCCGAAACTTTTGTTAATCTGAGATATGCCCCGAAGGAGGAGTTTTACCAGGGGAAAGTTTACAGATCAAGAGTGCCATCAAGATATCCGATATTACAGTTCAGTTATACACTGGGGTCAAAATTACTGGCAAACAGTTACAACTATCAGAAGGTGGATATCGGAATAACCAAAAGATTTTATTTATCAATAATCGGATATACTGATTTTACTGCTGAAGCCGGTAAAATTTTCGGGGATGTCCCATTCCCTCTGCTATTTATACATAACGCAAATCAGTCGTATGCATACCAGAGCAATTCTTTTAATATGATGAATTTCATGGAATTTGTAAGCGATAAATATGTATCACTTCAAATTGACCATTCTTTTAACGGTTTCTTTTTTAATAAGGTTCCCTTGCTTAAAAGAATGAAGCTGAGGGAGGTAGCTTCCTTTAAAGCCATATATGGCGAAATCGGGACTAATAATAATCCCGATTTTCAACCTGGTCTCTTTAAATTTCCTGTGGATAATAACGGGATCCCGTTAACATTTTCACTGGGCAAAAAGCCTTATATAGAAGGAAGCGTTGGAGTCTCCAACCTTTTCAGGGTATTGCGGGTAGACTTGGTTAAGCGTTTCACCTATCTGCAAAATCCTAATGTGACTTCCTTTGGTGTCAGAGTGTTATTCAAACTTGATTTTTAATTATTGCTTATTTTCTACTTAAACTTAAGTGTATCAAGCTTAGTTATAATACCAGTGCTTATATTAATTTTGGTGAGAGTTGTATCCTTGTAAGGGCTTTTCGGAACAAATGAAAGCTTATAGACACCCGGATTCAATCCTCTGAACATGAATTTTCCTGAAATAGTATCGGCTGTGGTAGAAGATGAATCAAGTTGCGCTGAAATAGCATAGATAAGTGGTTTAGCCTTTACCGGGGATACAGTTCCCGAAACAGCTCCTGTTACGGCTTTCGTAAATACTTTAAGCACAGGTTTAAGAATGTAACTTCCATTACCAGTTTTTACTATCGATCGTGCTGCATCGAAATCGATTACATATTCATATCCGATTCCCTGTAAAAAATCAGCATGTACATTAAGTTTCAGTCCTGACTGCTGAGCGCTGGGTGTTTTCAGGCCTGAAGTTGTTCCTCCGGTTTTCACTGAATTATTATCACCGAGGATCAGTCTGATCTGGCTGAGAGTCCCTGAAGGGATCTGCTGATCAACTATCACGGTGTCCTTCCCGTTGACAAAATCGAGGAGGTTATATACTCCTTTGTTAACATCAAGATTTATGATCGAGTCATTAACGATTGCCTGCGCACCAATGATATCTATGTCAACCTTATCATATGCACCCGGCGCATCTGTAAGTCGGAAAGTCAATCTGGAAGCCCCAGTGACATTTGAAGATTCTTTCTTGCAGCTGAAGAGCGCAATAGCCAGAATTATAAGAAGTCCTGATAATTTTTTCATAATAATAAGGTATTAGACTACAAACTTACTACAATACAAAGGCTCTGAAAATATATTCAATGAATTGCTCATAATGATCACCCAGTTGGCACTTTTCTTCATCAGGCGAGTTATGTTGCAGTTTTTTAGAATCCGCAGATCAGGGAAGTAATATGCTAATTAATGATTACGGGTGATTTTGACATAATTTGACTCCTGAATAGCTTCACCAAACTGTTAATCTTTGTTAATTATAAAACAAAACAGAATATTTCATGTTCCAAGTTGTCTATAGAAACAAGTAACTGTTGCATTTTTGCCAACTATTAAAATTCAGCTGTTAATTAATACAACAAATTAATATTTAACTAATTCACACTAAATGAGACGTATTATTTTTATTTTAACAACACTTCTTCTAATAAATCAAATTATCAGTGCGCAATCAAAAAGCATAACAACTATATCGGGTAAGGTATTTGATAAGGCAACAAATCAGCCACTTGAATATGCGACTGTATCAGTTATAAATAAGGAAACCGGGAAAACAGTAAACGGAAGTATTTCTGATGTTCATGGTGTATTTGTAATAAATAATGTTCCGTTCGGAACATATAAAGTAGAAGTAGGATTTATCGGTTATGAAGATAACACAATTGAAGGTATTACATTAAGTGCCGACAAACGATCAGTTGCACTTGGTACTTTATCGATTGCCCCGTCAATGCACAGTCTTCAGGGAGTTACAGTTACAGGAGACAAGCCGATCATAGAGAGCAAGATTGATAAGGTCGTATATAATGCAGCGAATGATATTACCTCTCAGGGAGGTTTGGCAATTGATGTACTCAAGAAGGTACCTCAGGTAACTGTCGACATTGACGGGAATGTAGAGCTGCAGGGGAATGCAAATATACGATTCCTGATTAACGGAAAGCCTTCAAGTGTATTCGGTAATAGTCTGGCTGATGCCCTTTCCTCGATACCCGCCAGCCAGATTAAAAGTGTTGAGGCAATCACTAATCCTGGAGCGAAATATGATTCTCAGGGTACAGGCGGGATTATCAACATTATTCTTCAGGAGAATAACATGCAGGGTGTAAATGGCAACATAAACCTCTCAGCAGGATCGAGGCTGGAAAACGGATCCGCAAATTTTAATCTTCGGCACAATAATTTTGGTGTCAACGCCTTTTTCAGCGGCAATGGTCAGTTAAAATCCAATGCACCTTTCTCGCAGAGCAGGATATCGACTGACACAACTACCAGGAATACAACAACTTTATTACAGGGAGGTACATCCAATTTCATCCGTAATGGATTCAGATCAGGATTAGGATTTGACTGGGATATCTCAAAAAAAGACAATCTGAATGGCTCTGTCGGCTATAATCAATTTGGTAACCAGAATACGGGGATTACAAATCAGGAGCAGCTTGTGCAGGACTATTCAGGAATTACCCAATCCGATGTTTTCACTGTGCGAAATTCAAACAGCCATTTTAAGATAAGCTCCGTTGATTTAAACCTTGCCTATAAGAGGAAATTCAGCAAAGAGGGGCAGGAGTTAGACATAGTCTATACATCCAGCATGGGCAAACCCAACAGTAATTATATTCAGTCGCAGTCATACCTCGGAGAATCAATTCCTTTTGCAGGTCAGCAAAGCGTGAACCCTGGTACAGATAATGAAACCACGTTATCGGTAGATTATGTTCAGCCAGTCACTTCAACCTTCCTTATTGAGGCTGGAGTTAAGAGTTCTTATCAGAACCTTGCTAGTATTGCTGACGTAAGTGTTTTCCTTCCGTCATCAGATATATATGCAGGAGACCCATTTCAGTCTTATAACCTGAAATATAAACAACAGGTATATGCAGGGTACTTATCAGTGAATTTTAAACTCTTAAATTATCTGGATATTAAATCGGGTGTGAGATATGAATCAACAAAAGTGAATATTGATTATCCAAATACAACAATACCTTCATACGGGAATCTGGTACCAACCATTGTGTTTTCACACAGTTTCGACAAGAACAATACGCTCAAACTGGCATATAGTGAACGAATTGAACGTCCGGAATATCGCGAGCTCAATCCATTTATAAATCTTAGTGATCCTTATAATATATCAACGGGGAACCTTTTATTGAAACCAGAGATCGGGAATAATTTCGAGTTGGGTTATAACACTTCTTTTAAGAAGGGCGGAAATCTTTACATTGCACTTATTGAGCGTATAAATACTCATGACAAGAAGCAGATTACCACTTTTTATCCGACTTATCTGATAGGGGATTCTATTTATAATAATGTATCTGTAACCACCAATGAGAATGTTGGAGAGGAATATAACTCTGGGATCAGCGTTTCAGGATCATATCCCATTACAGCACGACTTAACCTTCGTGGCAATCTTATGGTCACACATCGCTATCAGGTTACACACACTGAACTTGGAAATCTTTCAACAGGACTCAGGTCGAGGTTAAACCTTAATGCCACCTACCAGCTTCCTCACGATCTTGTTCTTGAGCTTTTCGGTTTTTACAGTGCGCCTGCAAAGAATTTACAGGGCAAGAGTCCGCAATTCCTTATGTACACATTCGCGTTCAGAAAATTATTCCTGAATAAAAATGCCAGTTTTGGATTTACTGCTACTAATGCTTTCAGCAAATATGTAAAACAGAGCAGTACAACAACCACTGAAAATTCAATTGCCTCAAATGTCCGTCAGGTTCCCTTAAGATCATTCGGAGTGAGCTTCACATATAAGTTCGGGAAGCTTCAGTTCAGTAAGAGAAGAGAGGAGAATGATAACAGCCTGATTGATGACAGCAACCGGAATTAGTATTATTGTTTTACCAGTTCCACACGCCTGTTAAGCGCCTTTCCTTCTTCAGTATCATTAGTAGCAACCGGAGAAGTGGGTCCGTCACCAAAAGCGGTCAGGCGGGATGGATTTACGGAAAACTGAGACGTCAGGGCGTTGACCACAGTGGCAGCCCGGTCCATGGAGAGTTTAATATTTGCACTGAATAATCCGGTATTATCTGTATGTCCTACTACGTAAAGCTTAAGATTTGGATCAGCTTTCAATAAATTGGAAATCTCCTGTAAAGCCGGTTGAGATTCAGGTTTTAAGGTTGACTTACCGGTATCAAAGTAGATTCCATATAATGCCACTTTGCCCGACTCTTTGATACTGCTTGCCATACTGCTGGCATCAGCTACAACATCCTGGTTCATTGCCTGTTTTTCAACAAGGTTAATTGAATACATGCCATTTCCTCCTGCATTAACATATACCCATACTTCCTGTCCGTTTTTAACAACCTTCATAATGGAATTTTCCATTCCGCCATCCTCATATTCATATACAATCTGTCCCCCGATTTTTTTTGTCGCGTTCGTATAGTTCCGAATTATCTGTATTGCACTGGGCGACTGAGCATTCTCATTAAGATAATAATGAATAAGAATGTGGTGACCTTCAACAGTCTGTATTTTACCCGACCCTGATGGGAAATCATACTTGTCGAATTGCAGATCCTCACACCTGTAGATATGAAAAGCAGGCATCCTCGTATACAACGCCGGATCCTTGCAGTTTTCAGAATCATCCTGTGCTCTCAGAGGTGCTATTCCAGCCAGAATAACCAGAAACGAAATAAAAAACTTTTTCATATACATGGGTTTATTAGGTTAGGGATAGATAATGACGGGTATTCTTCAGAATAATCGGGTCATAATGTTATAAAATTAATATTATTTCATGAACAGAAATAATATTAAGCGGAAAATTCTAAAAGGTATTTGACTGGAATGTAATTGTTTTTATATCCAATCATAAGGAGTTTCCTGGTAAACATAATAATTCAGCCAGTTTACAAAAAACAGATTTGCATTGGCCCGCCATTTTACCAGTGGCTTGGTTTTGGGATCGTTACGGGGGTAATAGTTTTCAGGTACATCTATCGGCAAGCCTTTCTTGACATCCCTGTCGTATTCTTCTTTCAGAGTGCCTGAATTATATTCGAAATGTCCGGTCACAAATATCTGGCGGTTGTTTTTTGCTAAAACAACATGAACCCCGGCTTTTTCTGACCAGGCAGCCAGGATCAGATCTTTATGTTTTTTAATGTCTGCAATCCTGTTTTCAGTATAACGTGAATGAGGCGTGAGAAAAGTATCATCAAAACCTCTGAATAGGGGGATTTTATTATCGGTAATTTGATGCTCAAACACTCCGAATAACTTCTTATCGAGTCCATACTTCCTGATCCCATAATGATGATAGAGACCTGCCTGTGCTCCCCAGCATATATGAAGTGTATTGGTCACATTGGTCTTGGTCCATTCCATCACCTCTGAAATGTCATTCCAGTAGTCTACCTGCTCAAACTCCAGATTCTCAACGGGTGCACCTGTTATAATCAGGCCGTCGTAGCGCTTATGCTTTATCTGGTCAAATGTTTTATAGAATATATTCAGATGTTCTTTTGAGGTGTTTTTTGAATCGTGTTTGTCCATGTAGAAAAAATCGAGCTCTATCTGAAGCGGAGTATTAGATAGCACTCGTATAAAATCAGTCTCTGTGACTATTTTCAAAGGCATCAGGTTGCAGAGGGCGATGCGCAATGGACGAATATCCTGTTGTGATGCACGTTGTTCATCCATAATAAAAATGTTCTCATTTTTAAGGATTGTAATCGCTGGCAGGTTATTCGGAATATTTATTGGCATCGGATTGAAATATGTTAATAAGTTGCAAAATTATACTTTTCGGTTATTATTGGAACAAAAATTTTCAGGTGTACTTAAACTTAACGTTTTTCGAAAGATTCCATATTCATATTCTGTTGATTTTATACCTCCGACAAATAATCAGCTCCAGATACGTTTCATCAAAAGTTTCTATGCATTAGTCAAAGAACCACGAATCTGGCATAGCATGGAAAAAGGGTATTTTGGAGTATATTTCTATCTGAATATTAGCACATTAATGGGCTATATTTATATAGATTGAAGCAAACATGATGATAATTAGCCAATTTTACCCGTTGTTTTTTACCAAATCATCATTTTTATACATTAACAGTCAAAAATCTTTGATGTTCATCAGTTTTAAAGAGAAAACTGAACAAAGCGGGTCTCCCTGTTTATCAAAATCCGGATATTTCGGGTTGACATGAATACTCTTAATTGATAATTTTATTTTCTGTCATTGAAAATCAAATATGAAGAGTAAGAGTACAATTGATAAAAATAAAATCGCAGATAATCAACGGGTTAAGAAATCTTCACATCTTAAAAGTTCGATGATTAAAAAGACTGATATCAACCCTGCATATGCAGAACTTGTTGGTGAAGGCCACGAAGACTTCTATAACTATCTTGATTGGCTGGGACTCTCAAAATCCCCCGATTTGCTGGTTCTTGCTTCCTCACATCACTTTTATTTCGAAATTGAAGATCTTAAGAATGTAAAGACAGTAGTGAATCTGAAAAACCTGAATAATATAAGCAGGCCAAAAGAATTTCTGCAGGGATTATACTCTGTTCTTCCTCACAAATGCCATTTCATTGGAAGTTTTGTTGATAACAGAAAGCAGAATATTTTTATGCCGGCGAAAAAAACTTCTGAAAAGACAGATCCGGCAGAGGTCAATGCTGAGCTGGAAACTGGAAGATGGAACTCGTTCCTGAATGTCCTATATGGTGTAATCGACGCAAAAACAAACAAGTATTTGTCGGAAAAGTCGGTACGCCTTCTCCTCGAAGAAACGGGTTTGAAAATACTTGATATAACAGAATTTAACGGATTAACATATTTTTGCACCCAAAAGGACAAACCGTCTGTAGAATAATTATTACATTCATGGCGTTGTATATGGTTTCTTTTAACTAACGCAAAACACCTGATATATAGCATTCTGGTTTATGGATGTTTTTACTAATTATTACAGACTTCATAAAGATCCGGATGTAAAGAGCCGGAATCTTTTAAAGTATCTTCTCAGTTTTATTGATGTCCTGGCAATTCTGCTCGCATTCCAAACATCCTATCTTATAAGTTATTATCCTATCGGGAATTTATTTTTCGCCGAGAAAAACATATTGATTCTTTTCATAGCCATTCTTCCTTTCTGGCTGCTTTTGCTTTACCTTATCAGGAGTACAGGCATACCAACCAAACGATATAAGGTACTTTCAATACTTTATTTTCAAACCTCTACAGCCATTTTCTTTATTCTTACCCTGTTTTACTATTTCCTGAGGATATATCCTGTCAAAGGCTTCTTTTTGCCGGAGCTTCCATTCTTTGGCTTTATATATCTGTTTTTCGGCAGGATATTGATCTATAAACTTCTCACCAGCTTCGGGGAAAAGGATTATAATCATGTAATTGTTATTCTCATTGCCGATGATTCTTCCATACCATTCATCGAGAATCTTCTTTCAAACAGGAAACTTGGGTACAAAGCGGTGGTGATCTTCACCGAGTCGGTAGCGGTTAAAACAAGATATGAGAACATATCGATCATACTGCCTGAAAAATTCACCGGCATAATTGGTGATCTTATTGAAGTTGATTTTGTGGATGAGGTTCTATATCTTAAAGAGACTGCTGAAGCAGCTAAGATAAGGGAGATCATTGCGATTTGCGAAGATACTGGGGTGACATTCAGGTTAAGGGATCCAAATCCGAAGGGTAATCTGTCGAGCGCAGTCACAACTGATATTGCCGATGGAAGATTCCTGAGTTTTATCAATCTGCCTAATAACACTTATGCTCTTGCTTTAAAGAAAACCCTCGATATAAATATAGCTCTGCTGATGATCGTCGTTCTATCGCCGGTCTTCATTTTCCTGGGCCTTCTTGTAAAACTTAGCTCAAAAGGCCCGGTTATCACCAGGATCTCAAAAGTAGGATGGAGAGGCCGTCAGATAAAAGTCTACAGGTTCCGGACAATGTATCTTAACTCAGAAAAAAGAAGCTACTATTCTGACTCAAATAAGAAATGGCCTGTATCTGAATTTGAAGAAGATCCGCGCTTCACAAGAACGGGAAGGTTCCTGATGAAGTCAGGTCTTGATCAGTTGCCGCAACTGTTCAATGTACTGAAAGGGGAGTTGTCAATTGTGGCTCCACAGCACCCTCTTGAAAGCGAAAAAATAAAATCGCATCACAGAAAGTACTCCTGAGGTTATTATTCCGTTAATCAGGAATCAGTATAATATTCTAACCCTTATAGTGTTAGGAATATTCCTGAGGTCCTTAACAACTGAATCATCAAGTTCACTTTCAGTTTCGATTATCACATACCCGAGATCTGCATCAGTCTGCAGATACTCTGCTGATATATTTATACCTCTTGAAGAAAAATAATGGTTTATTTCACCCAGTACACCCGGAACATTCCTGTGAATATGAAGGAACCGCTGTTTTGACGAATTTGCCTGCAGAGCTATTTCCACAAAGTTAACCGCACCAATTGTAGAACCTGTATCACTGTATCGAACAAGCTTTTCTGCCACTTCAGTGCCAATATTAGCCAGTGCTTCAAGTGTACTGCCGGCAATATGGGGCGTAAGAATTACATTATTAAAATCCTGAAGGTCATTTTCAAAAGGCTTGTCATTTGAAGATGGTTCTTCCGGAAAAACATCCGCCGCCACACCAGCCAGGTGTTTTTCTCTTAATGAGTCGGCAATAGCTTTGTAATCAACAACATCGCCTCTGGATGCATTGATCAGGCATGAACCCTTTTTCATTAAAGCAAGCTGATTTGCGGATATCATCTTTCTTGTAAGGTCAGTGAGCGGTACATGTATTGTAACAGTATCTGAGATCTTGAGAAGGTCATTTAAACTTGAAACAGGTTTTGAATTGCCAAGACTGAGTTTTTTCTCGATATCATAATAGACAATATTCATTCCCAGACTTTCAGCAAGGATAGAAACCTGAGTGCCAATATGGCCGTAGCCAATGATACCCAGAGTTTTACCCCTGATCTCTACAGAGTTATTGAATGATTTCATCCATATTTTATTATGCGCCAGGACATTTTTTTCAGGAATGCCTCTCATAAGCATAATTATCTCGGCAATTACCAGTTCCGCTACCGACCGGGTATTTGAAAACGGAGCATTGAAGACAGGTATTCCCAACATCTTGGCATCCTGTATGTCCACCTGGTTTGTCCCGATACTGAAACATCCTATCGCAAAAAGCTTTGGTGTTTTTGCCAGCAGGCTCTGACGCAGCTCTGTGCGGCTTCTAATACCTATTATGTGCGTGGTGAGTAATTTCTTTTCAAGCTCTTCGCCTGAAAGAGCTCCATTGAGACATTCAACATCAGTATAGCCATTTTCCCTGAAGACAATACTTGCATTCTCATGGATACCTTCGAGCAAGACGACTTTAATCTTGCTTTTGTCAAGTGAAAAATTTCTCATCAACACTGAATTTAAGATAATTATAAATAAAAAGAGAACCTGCGTTTTTTTTAGCTTTTGCAAAGTAAATAAAAGAGTCTGGTTGTACAAATTTTTTCAAACCCTAAGCTTGCTTTAATTTATTAGTTTGAAGTATTATTAAATAAATTTATTATCTCTGATCTTTTAAATCGTATAATTCAGAACCTTTAGTTATGAATGCAAAAAGTTTTTCACGCAGGAATTTTATTGAGAAAACTGCCATTGCTTCAGGAATGGCAACAATCTTGCCTCTTGGCATGACATCACATTCATTATCAGTGCTGAATAATAATGAGCGTAGCTCACGTGAGGTCTGGATTGCATGTGTTTCACAGATGAATTTGCATACTGCGACCTCTGATCAAATGGTTGACCGGATTTTTGAAATTCTTAAGGATGCAGAGATATATAAGCCTGATTTTGTGTGTATGCCGGAGCACTTTCCTTTCTCAAATGTTGAAGAACAAACCACTCCCGGGGAGAGGGTAGCAATTTCTGAAAAAGTGCTCAGCCGTTTTTCAGAATATTCAAAGCAAAATAATTGTTATACAATTTGCCCTGTCGATACGCGAAGAGATGGCAGGATCTTCAACTCTGCCGTTGTATTTGACAGGACTGGTACAAAAATCGGATCATATGAGAAGATTCATGCGGCTGACTACGAAATTAAAGCCGGCTATTCCTGCGGTCCTTTGTACCAACCGGTCATTAAGACCGAATATGGTCCGATTGGCATCCAGATCTGCTTCGATATTGAGTGGGATGACGGTTGGACAATGTTGAGAAAACAAGGCGCAAAAATTATATTCTGGCCCTCTGCATTTTCGGGAGGTAAGTGCGTCAGTACAAAAGCGTGGGAACATAAGTGTATTGTTGCTGCAGCGACAGGAAAGAATACAGCAAGGCTCTGTGATATATCGGGGGAAGTCATCGCCCAGACCGGTATATGGAATTCCAACCTGTTCTGCGCTCCAATGAATATGGAAAAAGTTTTTCTTCACACATGGCCTGCGGTTCTCAGGTTTGGTGAGATACGAAATAAATATGGACGGAAAATCAGGATTACCAACTTTCATGAAGAAGAATGGTCAGTCATTGAGAGCCTCTCACCTGATGTAGAAGTTATGAATATCCTTAAGGAATATGAACTTAAAACACATGAACAGCTGACACATGATGCGGAGTTGCTGCAACAAAAATCAAGGGGATAAATCACTTTTTTTATAATTATAAAATCATATATTTAAAACCCCTATATCGCAGGTTTTTATTATTAATATTTGATGCGATCTAAGGAAAGAATTTAACATTTATTATTAGTATAATATTCCCCCTGAATAATTTTTAAAATCAATTAAGATGAGATTCTATCCATTTTCCCTGAGGAACAGAAGATTATTTAAAATTTTCGCTCTGACATTGCTTATAACCCTTATCACCCTTACGGCACAATCACAGTCGGGTGAGATCAGATGGTCCAATGATGGTAATTCTTATTACCGGATTGAAAAAAATGAGCTGGTTCAGTATACACTTCCCGATAATAAGCCTGTTGTGGTTCTTTCGAAACAGCAGCTTACTCCTACCGATGCCACAAAGCCAATTCAGATAAGCTATTACAGCTTTTCAGCTGATCAGCAGAAGATGCTTCTCTTCACAAACACAAAAAGGGTATGGAGACTCAATACCAGGGGAGACTACTGGATGCTTGACCGGATCACTGGATCATTGACTCAGCTGGGAAAAACTCTTCCCGCATCATCTCTTATGTTTGCCAAGTTCTCACCCGATGGAAAATCAGTTGCTTATGTAAGCGGAAATAATATATATACAGAAGATCTGGCAACTTCAAAAATTAAAGCTCTTACTACAGATGGTACAGTTACCCTGATTAACGGGACATTTGACTGGGCATACGAGGAGGAATTTGCATGCCGCGATGGATTCAGATGGAGCCCCGACAGTAAAAAGATTGCTTACTGGCAGATCGATGCAAGCTCAATCAAAAAATATTATCTTATAAATAATACAGATTCAATATATTCAAGAGTTATACCAATAGAATATCCTAAAGTAGGTGAAAAACCTTCTTCATGCAGGATTGGTGTGGTAAATGTAGATGATGTTAAAACCACCTGGATGGACATTCCGGGAGACCCTGCACAAAATTATATTGTGCGACTTGAATTTATCCCTTCAACAAATAATCTACTTACACAGCAGCTTAACCGCAAGCAAAATTCCAGCAAGCTGTATATTTCAGATTCTTCAACAGGAATTTCAAAAGTAATTGAAGAAGAAGGAGACGCAGCCTGGGTCGATATCTATCAGCCGGGGAACCAGTATGCGATTGACTTTACGAACAAGTTCATCTGGCTTAATGAGGGGAAAAGCATTCTATGGGATTCTGAAAAAGACGGATGGAGGCACATCTATCAGGTATCACTCGAAGGCAAACCTGAAAAACTTGTTACCAGGGGGAATTATGATTTTTCTGATATAACGTACATTGACCAGAAGAAAGGCTATGTTTATTTTATGGCATCACCCGACAATGCCACTCAGAATTATCTGTACCGTACAAAGCTTGACGGTACCGGCAAACTGGAGTTATTAAGTCCAGAAATAATGAAGGGTACTCACAGCTACTCAATTTCACCGAATGGAAAATACGCTTACCACACATTTTCTAACAATTTTACACGCCCTTCAAGAGAATTTGTCACTATACCCAATCAGAAACCTCTGAACGAGAAAAAGAGCATAGCTGCCAGACTTGATTCACTTAAGGTCAAATCTGCAACAGAATACATCAGGATAAAGACTTCCGACAGTATTGTGATGGACGGCTGGATGGTAAAGCCCCAGAACTTCGACCCGGCAAAAAAATATCCTGTGGTATTTTATGTTTATTCCGAGCCTGCTGAAGCAACTGTAAAGGATTCTTATGGTTCGAGCAGGAATTTTCTGTACCTGGGCGATATGACAAAAGACGGTTATATTTATATTTCACTCGATAACAGGGGCACCCCGGCTCCAAAAGGGGCAGCCTGGAGAAAAGCCATTTACCGGAAGATAGGTCAGATCAATATACACGACCAGGCAATGGCTGCGAAAGAGATCCTTAAATGGGGTTTTGTTGATCCCGACAGAGTTGCAGTATGGGGATGGAGCGGAGGCGGATCTGCCACTTTAAACCTTATGTTTCAGTATCCTGATATTTACAAGACTGGAATTGCAATTGCAGCTGTGGCAAATGAACTGACATATGATAACATCTACCAGGAACGCTATATGGGACTGCCTCAGGAAAACAGGGAGGATTTTGTAAAAGGATCACCGATTACCTATGCGAAAAATCTGAAAGGAAACCTGTTGTATATACATGGTACAGGCGATGATAATGTGCATTATCAGAATGCAGAGATGCTGCTCAATGAACTTATAAAATATAATAAGCAGTTTCAGTTCATGGCCTATCCTAACAGGACTCATGGCATATCGGAAGGGGAGGGAACTACTCTGCATCTGGCAACTCTTTATACTAATTACCTTAGGAAAAACTGCCCTCCGGGCCCTAAATAGTTTCAGTCATTCCATAAAATAATATGTGCATCTTCAACCCTGGGGATGCCATCTAATAATATTTGTTGTCAGGGTTCCGCTTTGATATTTTATTAAAATCTCATAAGATTTAAAATATTAGGTTGCCTCATTCGTCTATGTAACCATATAACAAACTGAATGAGCCCAAAGGAATCAGAGAAAATCGGTGCTGTGTATAAAGATGAGAGGAAACGTCTTCTCGGATATATACGAAACAGGATCCCCGACAGTGTGGAAGCGGAAGATGTTCTGCAGGATGTCTTTTATCAGCTTACTGTTGGCTTCAATGATATCCGGAGGATTGAGACTCTCACAGCATGGCTCTATAAAGTTGCTGACAACAAAATCACAGATCTCTTCCGTAAGAAGAAACCAGTTACCATGAGTTATCGCGAAAATGCGAAAGATGATGATGATGGTCCCCTTTCTCTGGAGGAGATACTGCCATCACTCGGCTCAGCACCCGAGGATGAGGAGATAAAGGATCTGATATGGGATACAATTGAGGAAACACTATCACAACTACCTGAAGAACAGAAAGATGTTTTTGTTGCCAATGAGTTTGAGGACATGAGCTTCAAAGAGATATCTGAAAAGACCGGTATTGGAGTTAATACACTCATCTCAAGGAAGCGATATGCAGTTCTGACACTTCGGGAGAAATTAAGAGAATTATATAAACTTTTAAAAAATAAATAATATGAAAGCATTAAGGATTTTGAAATTTACAGGTTTTGGAATACTGGGCCTCGGTTTTATAGTATTAACAGTATTCGTAACAATGAGTCTGTGGAATTCACTGATACCGCTTCTGTTCCATGGACCTGTTCTTACTTTCTGGCAGACAGCAGGATTGTTTCTTCTTTCCAAAATACTTCTCACAGGAGTTGCTCCAGGGGCTCATAACAACGGCAGAAGAGACTGGAGACATAAATATAACAGCAAATTCCGACAGGGTTGCAGGCATGGAGAATATGAACATACATCGGCTCCTGAGCAGGCATAAGCTGACAACTTCCTCTATTGCTCTATATACCCCGACTTTAGTTCAGGCAACTGGACTAAAGTCTTTCTTTTCATATTCCGATAGGAGATAATTGAATGCTTTTATCTTCAGACCTAATTCCTAATTGGTATTTGTTAATTTGTAATTCGTAATTTATTTGCACTTTTGTCCCTCAAATTTAACTTGATGAAGGCTTGGTTCTCAGGTGACGCGTTTTCCGTAATGCATGTCAGAAATTTCCGGTTTTATCTTTTTTACCGGATTTTTATGACAATGGCTTCGCTCATGCAGTCAGTCATAGTCGGATGGCAGATTTATGATATATCACATAATGTTCTGCTCCTTGGGTTTATAGGCCTTGTTGAGGTAATTCCGCAGGTTAGCATTTCATTGTTTGCGGGTCATTATATAGATTTATGGAACAGGCGCAAAATTGTTAAATATACAACATTAATACTTATACTTGGCTCACTTATACTATTGATTTATAGCTCTAATGCTTCATTTTTCACTGCCAAATTCGGCATATTCCCGGTCTTCTTCACGATATTCCTGACAGGTCTGGCGCGAGGAATTCTTGGTCCGGCACAGGTAGCTCTTATGGGACAGCTTGTTCCGCGTAACCTGTATGCTAATGCTGCAACCTGGAACAGTGCAAACTGGCAGGTTGCTGCTGTTATGGGTCCGGCCATAGGAGGAATGGTTTATGGTTTCTGGGGGATAATACCTGCATACTCAATGGTTCTGGGTTTGTATACTCTGTCATTCTTTATGATAACTTTTATAAGGACAGGCAAGCATGAGATAGTTGAGACTTCCGAAGGTGTTTTCACAAGAATAAGAAGCGGAATAGACTTTGTATTTAAGACGCCTGAATTGTTGGGTGCTTTTACCCTTGATATGTTTGCTGTCCTTTTTGGCGGGGCAGTTGCCATGCTGCCTGTATTCGCATCTGATATTTTGCATGTAGGCCCGCAGGGACTAGGCGTTCTGAGGGCATGTCCGGCTATTGGTGCTACACTTATGGCATTTATCCTGATGTTCCGTCCTCCAACGAGCAATACCGGAAGGACATTGTTTATTGCAGTTGCCGGGTTTGGACTTTGTATGATCGGATTCGGGCTGTCAAAGAGTTTTATTCTATCAGGAATACTGTTGATATTCAGCGGAGCATTTGATAATATCAGCGTTGTCATCAGGGGAACAATACTTCAGCTGTTTACACCCAACGAAATGCGGGGAAGAGTTGCATCTGTGAACAGTATCTTCATAGGTTCATCGAATGAACTTGGCGCATTTGAATCGGGAGTAACAGCAAAACTGATGGGACTTGTTCCATCTGTAGTCTTCGGAGGCTTTATGACCCTGGCAGTTGTTTTTACAACGCTCAGGGTCAATAAATCTCTTCGAAAGCTATCACTTCACACTAAAATGCAGTAATCAACGCTTTAATTACACAATACCCATCTTTTTTGCTATTGCAACAGGAATCGAATTCTTATTAACCATAATATTGGTTGTTCTGAGCATAATAAATGCTCTGGAAACGAAGATGAATCCATCATATTTCCCCATTACGCCCCATGAGTTTTTAACTTTATAGAAAGTGTTGCCGGCCTGGTCTGTGGCCAGCCCTACGATATGCATACCATGATCATCAGTGGTGAGGTAATTATCAAACTCTTTTTGTCTTAGCTCCTGTGTAATTACTTTTTCGGGACGTGGTCCGCTGAATGCCTTCGATACTTCTTCTTCATTCATTTCATTCCAGTTTTTTTCAGGAATTATAGCAACACCCTGCTTCATTGAAAATCCCTTATCGCTCATATCACTTGCCCATGCAACAGTATATCCTGCAGATAAAGAGTTATCAATAATCTGGATCATGTCTTCTACAGGAACATTATAAAATGATCCGGCTGCCCAGTTATCAGGTATTTCGAGCACACACTGCTTATAGAATGGATGATGACTGAATGATGTTATCAGAACATAGTCATCAGGATTTATTCCCAGCTCCTTCGTGAATCCGGCAGGCGTATATGTTTTTCCATCATATATGAATGTCTCAGGTACCTTCCCAAGATATGCATCAAGAATTCCGTTCAGACCAGGGAACCAGGCAGTAGTCAGTTTAGAACTTTTTATCACAGCGTCCATGTATCCTTTGATTGCGTTGTCCATCTCGTTATGATTATGTTTTATCTCACCGTAGTTGAGTCCGGGATAGGCAGCATCTGGTACAAGTCCAACCTCGCGGATCCCGCTTAAAACATCTCCATACTCACCACCGCCGGCAAGGGTTGAGCTTCCATGCATCCTTGCATACATCTGTCCCTTTTTCTCATAAGTATGCCTGACAATAAACATTTCCGAGAGATCATAAGGCTTCTTGCCCATTCTTAAAAGTTCCGATTCAAGCATTGAAATTCCTGAAAAGCACCAGCATGTTGATGAAGCACTCTGATTTTTAACAGGTGTGCAGGCAAGATCCTTCTTCATAGTAAAAGTATAACCTGTTTCCTGGCCTATAGCCAGCGTGCAGGTGAGCAGCAGCAGCAGAGTCAGTTTTATAATTTTGTTCATGGTTTTGGATTATAGGTTTATTTTAATTTTTATTAATACGTCATTCAAATCTACCTATTTGAAATCATTTTCAAACCGGAAATGGATAGATTATTCTCTTTTTTCAGATCAGGTCTTTTTCAAATCAGAACTCAGGAATTTCTAAATTTAAATATCTGTTATACTAATTTATTCTGACACTAGTTATTATGAATATTCTATGTGGAGAGTACGTTTATTAACCTTCCAACCCTGGTGAATATGATTGATTCTCATTTAGCTGAAGCCCATTTTTTCCAGAGTGCCTTATTATCCAGCATCTTTATAAAATAGCCTCCAACCACGCTTCTTGCCTGGAATCCGACCATTTGTGCATTATCAACAATATACCAGTCAGAAACAGGCACCCTGTTAGGTGTTTTATTGGCAAAAGAATAGACAGGGTTGAAAATTATTTTAAAATCGGTAATATTATCAGCCATAGTGGCACTCCAGGTAATCCAGTCATTTTTAGTATAACGTTCCCGGTTGTCAAGAGGTAACCCGTAATCAGCAAGCTTAGTCTTGTAAAAGCTAATTTCCTTACTGAATACATCTTTTGGGAAAATATTAAAATCGAGAAGCTTATCCCAAACAAGGTTATATTTCTGACTCCATGTTGATTTTTGATCATAAGCCAGGAGGGTATGATCTCCTTCAGTTGCCAGTTTAACCCAATCCTTAGCCATGCCTGCAGCCTTCTGGCCCGCTGAGGCGGCTTTGTCTTTATTTCCGGTCATTTCACAAAGCATTGAATATGATCTTATTGCAACAATAGCTTTTGCTGAGAGGTTGACATTGTGGGCGAGATGACCCGCAAAATCGTCGGTGCAAAGCTGATTCTCAGGATCAAATCCTTTTGAAATAAGGTAATCAGCCCATTTTTCTATCACTGGCCAGTACTGCTTTGCAAAATCCGCATTTCCTTCCACTTTTGCCAGGGCTGCAATCATTATCAGCATATTGCCTGTCTCTTCAACAGGCATCTGATCGGTCTCATCTTTTTCACCGCCTCCGTAAACCTGTCCGGTAGCAAACGGATATTGTCCCAGATCATGCGGAGCAAAGGGAAACTTCCATCGCGAAGAGGACGAATAGTCCATTACCGGACGGAGCATTGCCCTGGTAAGAACTGGACTGAATAACAGGGTGAATGGGGAGAAGGGATAAATTACATCAACAGTACCAATACATCCGTTGCTGAAGTTTTCTTTCGGGAAGAACAGGGGATTTCCTTTTGTATCTTCGACAAGTTTATGTGCTGCTATACACTGACGGTAAGCCAGTGCGCACATGAGTGCATATTTTTCCCCGCCGGCAGTGTTCAGGTCTTTCATCAGGTCAGAATCGAAAGCATTGCAACTTTTCATCAGTTTGTCATAATCAGCCGATGCAGTAATAAGTAAATTGTCAAATGTCATTCCGCTATGCCTCCACCAGGCTTTGAGATCATTTTCGAAATATCTGATAGAGTAGATATCATCGTATGCAACCATTGCCCAGGCACTTAACGGCTTTATCCCCGTTTTTCCAATGTTCCATACAGCTGCCATTGACAACGATTCCTCTTTTACTTTCCTTGGTTCCGAAAAGACTTCTGATTCAGGAAGGATTCCAGTCTTAACAAAATTCTCCGACAGAGCATTTCTTGAAGAGACTGAAAAAGCAGGATTCTGATTCTCAGGAACTGCCAGATACACATATCCCCAGTCAATACGAAGATTATCACCCGGTCTGTTAAGATACTTTTGTTCCTGGGTTCCGATTTTTGCTGTTTTCAGACCCTCGATTGCCGGCAGCTGCCAGGTCACTTGTTGTTCAGTAGTATTCACAGCCAGTTCAGAGCCGCAGTCAAAGTAAAGGCTGACATCATGCGTCTTATTATCAACCGACTCAACTTTCCATGTGATATAGGTTACCGGCCGGGAAAGAATATCTATATCCTTTACGAGCAGCGGCGAGGTAAACGACAGGGATACCTTAACACCGGCTTTGGCAAACTCATATAATGTATTTGTTGGCAGTACCTTCAGCGAAACCTGGGTCATAGGTTCCACTGAACTAGGTGTGCTTCCCATCAGGCGATATGCTTTCCCATCAATTCGTATCATGCTGTGAACCGGATTCTTTGTCCCGGTCCAGTGTACTGTTTCCATATCGGTGAGCCGGTCGGAGGGTGACCAGATACTGAAATACGGATCATGAGTGATAAGTGGCACAGATGGTGGTCTGAACTTTAATGATTCATTTGATAAAGATTGAGATACTGCGATTGTGGCAAATGTGAAAATTATCAGGAATAATGTAGCTGCTTTTTTCATTTTATGGATTGGTTTATTGAGTCAGACTCTGTTTTAGAAGTATTTTATGATAATTCGGACCGCTGGACTATGCAATAAATAAGGAACTCATGAGATTATCATTTCCTGACAGTCTTCCAGATAACAGATTCCATTTTCATTTCTGAATAGCACTTTTTTGTGGGCCAGCTTATCAACTGTCATTTCAGGTAACTCGTTGTTATCTATTACATTTACAGGTTTTAATACTATTTTATTCATAAAAGTTGTCGTAGAATATGTTACTTTCCTTAATTACTCATAAAGTTAATAGTCCTTCCAAAATTATATGCCTTCATTACCCGAAAAGTTTAAACTTTCCCTTCATGTGAACTTTCAAAATCACTGTAAGCTTTGATAATGTACCGGATTTTAATAATTTTATGTCTGCTATTTAGGAAACAATGTCCGGGAAATTCAAATTAACCCTGAAATGGATGGTATTGTTCTTCATTTTGAGTATCATCCCTTTAAAAGCCCAGCTACTTCAGGATACGGCAGCACTGAGTCTTGTAAGACATGATGTGGATCATATTTATAATTATGAGTTTGAAAAAGCACATGAGGATTATGCCAGCATAGTAAAATTGTATCCCGGTCATCCGATTGTGAATCTGCTGAAGGGGTTAATGATATACTGGGAAAACTATCCATTGCTTCATACATCCCCCATACATACTTCATTTGAAGATGATATGCACGAATGCATAACCATGGCAGAAAAAAATAACAACCCCGAATATGATGCAGAATACCTTCTTGCCAATCTCTGTGGAAGGGGAATGCTTCTGATGTTCTATGATGATAATGATCTGATTATGGAGGTGACGCCGCTGACAATAAGTACTTATAAATATCTCCGGCGAGCCTTCAGCTTTACCTCTTCCTGTTCTGATTTATACTATTTTACAGGTACTTATGATTATTACAGGGAAGCTTTCCCGAAAGCTTATCCGGTGTACAAATCACTTGCATTTCTCTTTCCGCACGGAAACATGGAAATGGGGTTGAAGGAGCTTCAGACGTCTGCGGTCAGCTCAATCGTTCTTGGTGCCGAATCTGATTTCCTTCTGACATGGATCTACCTTAGTTTTGAGAACAAGCTTACAGAGAGCACAAATTTTTGCAGGACGCTTCATGAGAAGTACAGGTCCAATCCTGTTTATACATCAACATACATCAGAAATCTTCTGCTGATGAAGAATTATGAGCTGGCAGAAAAACTTGTGTCAGAATTCAGCAATCAGGCTTCGAACAGGTTTTTCCAGGCTCAGCTTATGATCCTCAGGGGGATTTTATATGAAAAGAAATACCATAATATGAAAATGGCTGAACAGTACTATAATGATGGTATCAATGAGATATCCGTTTATGGTAAATTCGGCAATGAATATGCAGCCTATGCATATTTTGGACTAAGCCGGATCAGCGACGACAATGGCGAAAAGCACACCCGCAGGATTTACAGGAAAGAAGCTATGAAGCTTGCCGATTTCAAAAAGATAAACTTTGATAAATAGAGCACCCTCGATTATCCGGTCGGTAATAGCCTGCCTGCCTGTGATTCCATAAAAGCATTCTGAAGAATTCCTGACAATATATTTATACATTTGCAGCATTATTTGTTAAGATATTTAAAAATTGAACATGGCAGAAGAGAAGAAAGAAAGATGGATGACCTACAGGGCTATAACAACTATTATGATAGCAGTTGCGGCAACCTTGTCGGTAGCGGATTCAGTACAAAAAGCCTGCTGAATCAAACATTAGCCAGCGATCAGTGAGCATTTTTCCAGAGCAAGAGCATAAAGAGAGACATCTATGATTTGAGAAGGGAGAACCTGGAACTCCAGCTGGAAAATCTGGCAAAACAGAAAGGGAATGATTCATTGGAGAAGAAATACAGTGATTTGATTGCTGATTATACACTTAAGATAAAGACTTATGACAAGGAGAAGGAAGAGATCACCACAGCGGCGAAAGGGTATAAAAGTATCAGGGATGAATCAAAAAAACACTCCGGCAAATTTGGAATAGCTGTAATCTTTCTTCAGATCTCAATTCTGCTTTCGTCAATTGCTACCCTTTTAAAGAAAAGATTTGTATGGATATGTGGAATAATACTGGGAGCTTTCGGCATCTTATATTTTATAGACGGATTTTTCCTTTTCTTCTGAAAATTGTATCATCTTACAGAAGGATCATTATACCACACCTGGAAGCGTGAAGTAAAAGATTGTCCCTTTTCCTTCTTCGCTTTCAACCCATATTTTGCCGCCCTGAGCTTCAATGAAGCTTTTACAAAGTATAAGTCCCAGACCAGTGCTGGGTTCACCATCTGTTCCTTTCCTGTTGATCTGTGCATCAAGTCTGAAGAGATTTCTTAATATCTCATGGCTCATTCCGATACCGGTATCATTTACTGAGATTACAATATTAACGGGATCATAGTTTCTGGCAGAGATAATTATCTCCCCATTTTTTGGGTGAATTTAACAGCATTGGAAACCAGGTTTCGTAAAATAGTATGAAAGACATTTATGTCGGAATAAATTTTCAGCTCTTCAGGAACGGTGTTTGCTATTTTGATATCTTTCTTAATGGCGGCGGAATTTCGCATTTGCGTAACAAGTCTTTGTACTTCTTCAATTGTCATCCCCGGCAATTCTTCCGCCAGCATCTCTGTCAATCCCATGAAGCCTGTGAAGGGGTTGCGCAGGTCATGTGCAATGATTGAAAACAGTTTATCTTTCTCCATATTTGACTGCCGGAGCTCTTCATTCTTGAGTCTGAGGATTTCGTCAGCCTTGGTTCTTTCGGATATATCGTGTGTTACACTGAGCAGATGAGGGATCCCTTTCAAAGTGATAATTTTCCCTGAAAAAAGACCTGTGAATATTTCTCCGCCTTTACGCTGAAACTGGAATTCACGGTTTTCACAATATCCATTGGCTTTAAGTTCCCTGACCAACTCTGATCGTTCTGAAGGATTTTTCCAAAATTGTAAATCGGTTACTGTTTTCCCGATAACCTCCTCTTTCTGGTAGCCGGTCATTTTTGCAAAAGATTCATTGGTCTCAATAATCAATCCATCATCCACACGACTGATTACAGATGCATCGGGGCTGGAATTAAAAATAAGTTCAAAATGGGATTTAGTTTCAGAGATTTCGAAGTTGAGTCTCTGGTTCAGCATTATGATAAAACTTATAGTCGTCGGAAGACATACGATCATAGCGTCAGCATAAGGCAGAAAATTAAAAAAAGTCGGAGAAAACATATCATTTACATGCGTGCCTGCGAGAATCATAATTCCACGGTAAGTGAACACCGATCCGTGCAAAATGAAAACTGCAGCGTTAAGGCTGGCAGTCAGCTTTACAGCTCTTGTTTTATTTTTTACCAGGCTTATTGCTGTGCTAAAGGATGTGATAGCTACAGCCGCTGAAAAAATAACTGACCGGGCTGAAATACTGTCAATGATGAAGATGAAAAATAAATGCAATACAAGGAAAACACCTACTGTTCCAGAAATGAATTTATAGTTAGGTTTTCTATTAAAAAACCTCAAAACACCTATGTAAATAAAGACTGTTCCAAGAAATAATACCACATCCTGAAAGATGATAATAACCGGGAGAAGTGAAGTAATTGTTCTTAGAAAAATAAATATGAAACCCAGGGTCTCAAAAGCACTCCACAGGAACCACCAACCGGGACCATCAATGTTTTTATTTGCTTTAAACTGGAAGAAGAAGACAAGCATCTGTAATGCCTGCATCAAACCAAGGACTAAGACAATTGTCCGGATATCAAAAACCATCAGTAAAAAATGATTAAATCAATTTCCGAATATAATCATTTTGATAACTGAAGTGACTGCTCTCCGCATACTTATCTGCTATCTTTATAAAAAAGTTACTATTTCGTTGTAACCTTTTACGACTGCATAGGTTATCAGTATGAATTGTCAATTAAATATCTTAAACAGTTTGGAGACTCTCTCAGATAATGCATTAATGCTTAAGCCGGACCCCTGATTGCCACCGGGACAAAAAGCATCTCTTTTATCCGGGTCTAATCCTTAATAAGATAAGTTTTTTATTTAAAACCACTCAAAGTAGTCAGTTTTTGCGTCAGATGTATTTTGACCTCCGTCATTGTCTCATAAACCAATAAATAATTAATTAATAATGAAACGGATTTTCACTTTGACAGTACTTGTCTTCTTCATTTCCCTTACAGGATTGGGACAACAGTCTGAAAGGAAACAATACACAACAATCCGCATTACCAACCCCCCGGTTATAAACGGAATGCTCGATGATGAGCCGTGGAAGTCGGGATTATGGGAAGG
>Ga0315272_10000260_pt1 | contig 25963 bp, 27 predicted proteins | sample C3_middle_MG_FD_203918 | JGI IMG/M metagenome (GOLD analysis project Ga0315272, IMG submission 203918) | Sediment microbial communities from Yellowstone Lake, YNP, Wyoming, USA - C3_middle | ecosystem: Environmental > Aquatic > Freshwater > Lake > Sediment | place: USA: Wyoming | collected...
CAATGCTCGGCACGATGGAGAGCGTGTCGCCCTGCGCGGCGGCCGTCCTGTCCTTGTCCAGGTAGCGCACGTCTTCGTCATTCAAGTACACGTTGACGAAACTCCTCAATTTCCCTTCATCCGTATAGAGATGTTTGCGCAGGTCGCCGAACTCGGCGGTAAGCGAAGTGAGGATCTCGCCTACGGTTGCGCCGGGGATGTTGATTTCCTTCTGGCCACCGGCATATTGCCGGAGCGGGGTGGGGATCAGAACCTTTGCCATTGTCTTCAATTACTCCGTTTGGATTCGTTCGTGCTCAGCCGGCTATCTCAGACCACCTCTGGCTGATCGGCAGGCGCCGCCACCGACGCGCCTGCCAGAGCCGGGTAAACCAATTCCTCAGGTGCCGACTGCGACTGGTCCTCGTTTGCCCGAAACGCCTTCGCCGCGGCAAACTCACGCTGCCGGATAGACAAGACGACGTTCGAGTACCAGGGCCAGGAGTTCTTCAGATCGGTCGCTGAAAAGTACGCGTCGCAGTCCGGATGAGAGTGAAAAAAGCCAAGTATGTCAGTATTTTCAGAACGACACTTCAAGTTAACTGTTACCTGATCACGCGGATCGATCAGGAACCTGTCGCTCTGGTCGCCTTCGTATGCGTTGCGGCAGGCGTAGGCGGAGGTTACCACGCGTTCTCCGCTCTCCCGCTCCAGGCCGATGAGGATGCCGCAGCACTCCTTCGGATAGGCATTTCGGGCGTGGCTCAGCATAACCTGCCAGGCCGCTTCTTCAATCCGGATCATGCCAGAACTCCTCGCTCATATACTTTGCCGCTCCGTCGCAGGCGATCGTCACGATCACGCCTCTTCGGCCTTCGCGGACCAGATCTTCGGCCAGCCTGCGAGCGGCCACGACGTTGCCGGCGGCGGAGATGCCCACCAGCAGCCCCTCTTCCCGCGCCAGTCGACGCGCCATCGCGTGGCAGGCTTCGGTCTCGATCCACAGATTGCCATCGCTGACCGACTCGTCGTAGATCCCCGGGATGATCGCGCTGGGCAAATGCTTCGTCCCCTCGATGCCGTGGAACGCCGTAGCGGGTTGGGCCGACCAGCATTGGACTCCCGGCAGGTCGCGCTTCAGACGCCGGCTGGTTCCGGTGAACGTGCCCGTCGTGCCCATCAGAGCGACGAAGTGCGTCACGCGTCCGCCGGTCTGTTCCAGGATCTCGCGACCGGTCGTATGGAAATGTGCCTGCCAGTTTGCCGGGTTGTTGTACTGATCGGCGTAAAAATACTTCTCCGAGTCGGCGGCGTAGATCTCCCGGACGCGTCGGAATGCGCCGTCGGAGCCCTCGCCGGGGTCGGTGAGGACCAGTTCCGCGCCCAGAGACCGCAGGATCTGCTGGCGTTCCCGGCTCGCGTTGGCAGGCAGGCAGAGCTTGACCCGGTAGCCGCGCGCCGCCGCGATGGTGGCGTAGGCAATGCCCGTGTTGCCGCTGGTCGCGTCGAGAATGATCTTGCCAGGGACCAGTTTGCCGGAGCGCTCGGCGTCCAGAATGATGCTGCGCGCCGGACGGTCCTTGACGGAGCCGCCAGGGTTAAAGAATTCGAGCTTCAGCCAGATTTCAACGCCGGGCAGATCGGCGGCCGACCGTCCCAGACGGACGAGTGGCGTGTTGCCAATCTGGTCGAGCAGTGAATCGCCGTCCAGGGGCTCAGGCGTTGACCAGGCTGCCAGCATGGGCGCGTGCTCCTTGCATCCAGTTGCCTCTAATTATATCAATGTCTGTCAACGTAATATAGATTCAAGATTCAGGGAGCGGAATGTGGGGCGGCTCTCCAGAGCCGCGTGGGGTCTCCAGACCCCGCTACCAACTCAAGCTGCTGGCGGGCCCGGGAGGGCCCGCGCGGCTCTGGAGAGCCGCCCCACCAGAGGAAGCATTGATGACGCAGTCAGGATCGGTCGTCGTCCGGGGCAACAATCACGCTAAGCCGTTCGCGCGGGTCAGCCGGTCGCATCACCGAGTAGGCGCCGGTGCCGTACAGCCCATTCAAAAATGCCGTCAATTCGGGCTCGACGCTGTTCCAGCCCGCATCCGTGTTCGGGTACAGCAGCCGGTCGTTCAGCGTGATCTCCAGTTGCCTGGGATCGAAGCGCAGCTTGCCCTGGAACTCCGGCTCAGATTCCATACGCAGGCTGGCCGTGAGCGCGGCGTCGTAGGCCTGCTTCAGGCTCCCGCTGTCCGCCGAATTAAGAGCCGACTTGCGGCTGTACAGCAGTCCGGGACGATTGCGTGCGTTATCGAGGGCGTAATTCGCCTCGTGGCCGATCAACACGACGCCCGGGCCTGCCGGCACGTGCGAATAGTCGGCAACGTCGATCAGCAGTTCCGGCAAGTCCCGGCGCTGGATCCAGCGGTGAAAAACCGGGATGGCGTCCGCGAAGCGCACATTCGCGCTGTTCTCAGCGGCAAAAATCTTGATGTTTATGTGTTCCATTTTCCGTCCAACCGACGACTGTGGGGCGGACGCCCTCGTCCGCGCCGGACCCCTAGGTCCGGCTCTGCGTGCCCTGTTCAAATGTTCCGAGCATGGCCGGCCTGGGGGTCCGCCCTACTACGCTTTCGCGGCCTGCAGGCGGGCTGCCTCCCGAATGGTGCAGCTATGGCAGGCCTCAATGAACAACTGGGTCTCTTCGATCAGCCGCGTGGCCGATTCGGCGTTGTGCTCCTCGGCCGCGTGCTCGTGCGCCCGGAAGAAATACTGCGCGAACTTGCCGCCCGCGAAGGGGTCGAAGAACAGCTGGGTGTCGTAGAACTCTCTTCGGAAGGCCTCCACGATGCCATCGGGCGAGTTCACGTAGAACACCCGCCGCCAGGCGAGCAAGGCTGTCGCGCCACGCAGCATGGCTTCGTATGCCAGCTTCGACGCTTTGGCCATGTCGCCTTTTTCGATCGCCAGTTGCGCCTCGAACGCTTCGCGCTCGCAGGCGGTCAATTGGAACTCGAGCGGCGAGACCACCTCACCGGCGCACTCGCCGACGCCCATGTCGCCCAGCGTGTATTCGCGCACGTCGTGCCAGTCGGTGTAGAGCGACGCGTCCTCGGCGTGGGACGGCAGCACCATCAGGTCTTCGAGCATCCGTTTGCACTCGGCCTTGCCGATGCGCCGGATGAAGTCCTGGAACGACTCGCTGCCCTGGCGTTCGGCCAGGAACCGGCGCAGGATACGGTCCACCGTCTCCGGCACCCGCTTGGACGGAACCGCGCCGATGGCGAGGCCGTAAGCGCCGCCGTTCTGGCTCCACTGGCCGCCCAGGATCACCTGGAAATGCGGCGCGGCGTAGCCGCTTTTGTTGCGGCTGACCCCGTAGAAGCCCAGGTCCGCAACGTGATGCTGGCCGCACGAATTGAAGCAGCCGCTGACCTTGATGCGCAGGTTGCGGATCGCCTCATCCCGGACCACAGCGTTCTCGGCCAGACGCATCCGCAGCTCTCCAGCCAGCCCGCGCGAGGACGAGATGCCGAGTTTGCAGGTGTCGGTGCCGGGGCAGGAGACTGCGTCGAGAATCGTCCCGGCGCCCGCCTGATTCAGCCCCGCGCGCCCCAGGTCGCCGTACAGCGCCGGCAGATCGGATTCGCTCACCCAGCGCAAGACGATGTTCTGTTCAACCGTCGTGCGCACGGTCTCGTCGACGTACTTTCGCGCGATCATAGCGAGGGCGCGCAATTGGTCCGCGGTGATGTCGCCGAGCGGCAGGGCCACGGTCACCGTGGCGTAGCCAGCCTGGCGTTGCGGATAGACATTGCTCGCGCGCCACTCGCGCAGGTCCTCAGGCTCCGGCGCGCCTATTTGCAGCAGACCGGGCGGGCGGCTCGGCTGCTCCTGCTCCGTTTCGATGCCGGCGAGATACTCCGTCCAGCGCGGATCGAAGGGCAGACCGGCCCGCTCTTCCAGCACCAGCCGCTTGAACTCGTCCAGCCCTAGTTTCACCACCAGGAACTTCATGCGGGCCGCGTTGCGGTTCTTCTTCTCGCCCAGGCGCGCGAAGACCCGCGCCATCGCTTGTCCCAGCGGCAGGAGTTCCGCCTGGGGCAGGAAATCATCAAATAACTTGGCCTGGTAAGGCACGGTGCCGAGCCCGCCGCCGACGTAGACGGTAAAGCCGCGCTCCACCTTGCCGGCCACCTCGCGCGTCTTCGCGACGCAGCCGATGTCGTGGATTCTCACCAGCGCGCACGGGTCGTCCGCGCAACCCGAGAACGCCGCCTTGAACTTGCGCCCGAAATCCTGCGTGTCGGGATGGCCCATCATGAAATAGGCGAAGGCTTTTGCGTAGGGCGTGACATCGAAAGCCTGGCCGCGGCACACCCCGGCCAGTGGGCACGCGGTGACATTGCGGACCGTGTTGCCGCACGCCTCACGCGTGGTGATGCCCACGGCGGCCAGGCGGCGCATGACGCTTGGCGTATCCTCGATGTGGACGTAGTGGAGCTGAAAGTCCTGGCGCGTGGTCACATGGGCGATGCCGTCGGAGTACTCTTCTGCGAGCTCCGCCATCGCCTCAAGCTGCGCCGCGTTCATCCCGCCGAACGGAATCTTGATGCGTTGCATTCCCGGCGCATCCCACAGCGTGTTCGGGCCCTTGGTGAGCCCGGCCTGCGGGTAGGCGAGCTTGCGGCTCTCGACGCCGTCGTGGCGCTGGCCGTTGTCATAGCGCTGGCCGTAAGCGCCCCGTCGCAGACGCGTTTCAGCGAAGATCTTGTCGTCGATCTTACCCTGCTTCTTCAGAGCGATCTCGCTCTCGAAGGCGTCGATCTCGGAGGCAAGGTCAGGCTGTATCCGGCTACTGAGCTGGTCCTTCCACAGGCTATTGCTGGCTTTCATATAAATTCGTATTTACCTGTAAGCTTATCGAGAATGGGGCAAATCCGCAAGGTAGGGTAGCGCTCCAGCGCTTCGCGGGCGCTCCAGTGTCCGCGAGTCCGGCTGGCGGGGCGGTTGATCTGGAGGCTGATCCCTGCATATTCCGGCGCACGCGGATCAGCTTTCCGGGCTGATGCCGGTCGACATCCCCGGAGACGGTTTCCAGACCGGCTTCACTGTCAGCGTAGACCGCCGCGCCTTGGTAGGGCGCGTCCCCCGCCCGCGCACGACCCCTGGGCGCGCTTCGGGACCGGCCAGGGGGGCGGCTTGTGGACGAGGTCTGTCCCGCCTTGGATCACAAGACTGGTGAAACCGCTCGAATGCCGTATTTATAAATGCCGTATTTATAAATGAGGCGCGCAGGGTCTTCACTGACCGGTGGAGATCCAGGTTGTTCCAAGACTAAGGTTGCCCACAAGCGAAGTCCGTGGAGTCATCGGGCTGAATGCCCCGGGACCGAGTCAGCATCGGATTGCCCTGAGTTGCTGTATCGGACAGGTCACCAGGTTGCGGAGGGGAGATCACCCGTTCACTCTGGGTAACGTCAGGAAGTTGGCCCAGGCGTGAGCGTGCTCGGTCCCGTCGGGCGCGGTCAGCATCGCCTCGGTTTCGATCAGACGCTTATTGCGTTTGAGAATCCACCCGCGAATCTGATACGCCTCGCCGGTGATGACGTGACGGCGAAAGCGAACCCGGATCTCGGCGGTGAACGCCTTGGCGCCCGAGGCCGCCACGGCTTTCGACATTGCCTCATCGAGGACTGTGCTCACAATGCCTCCATGGACGATCCCTTGAAAGCCTTCCCACGTGGGGCGTGGAGTCCAGGTCGCGGTCAGTTCACCGCTGTCCCGCCGTTCAAACCCTATGTGCAAGCCGTGCGGGTTATCGGGTCCGCATACGAAACAGGCCGATTGCGAACGGGCCTGCAATCGATCGGCCGGCTCCTGAATGGCACCTTGCTGTGACATCATGACCGTCTCCTCTAGGAATCAATTTCCCGTTCCGGCCGTGGCGGGCTGGAACCGTTTTTCCGGGTACTGCACTCGATACGTGTTAAAACCACCGGAGAGATTGCGGACCTGGAAGCCGTGCTGACTGAGTATCCGGCATGCGTAATACGCACGCTGGCCAATCGCGCAATTCACCCAGATCTCGCGGTCGCGCGGCAGCTCACCCATCCTTTCGCGCAGCCGGCCCAGCGGGATGTTCACTGCTCCGTCAATGCAGCCGCCGCGAAACTCGGATGGTTCCCGGACGTCCAGCAACACGGCTCCGGCGGTGTGCAATTCAGACCAGGGGGCGAGCTCGACGTCTCCACGGATCACGTTCGACGCGATCATGCCGGCGAGATTCACCGGGTCCTTCGCGCCGCCGTACTGTGGCGCATAGCAGAGTTCCGCCTCTTCGAGGTCGAACACCGTAGCGCCCATCTGAATCGCGGTCGCGATCACATCGATGCGACGCTCCACGCCCTCCTCGCCGACGGCTTGGGCGCCCAACACGAGACCATCCGACCTGCGGAACACCAACTTCATATGAATGGGTTTGGCGCCAGGATAGTATCCGACGTGGTGGCCGGGATGCAGATAGACCGCGCCGAAATCCTCGATTCCCGCCCTGCGCAGCGCCTTTTCCGTTGCGCCTGTGAGAGCTACCGTCAAGCCGAAGAAACCACAGACGGCCGTTCCCTGGACGTCACGGAAGCGCGAATCGCGTCCGCAAATCACGTCGGCGGCTGTCCGTGCCTGCCGGTTGGCCGGTCCCGCCAGGGGGATCAGATCCCATTGGCCGGTGATCCGGTTCCGGACCTCCACTGCATCTCCAATGGCCCAGATGCGCGGATCGCTCGTGCGCATCTGCGGGTCGACGCGAATTCCGCCACGTTCGCCGATCTCCAGTCCGGCCGCCCGTGCAAGCTCCGTCTCAGGACGCACTCCGATCGAGAGAACCACGAGATCCGCGCCGAACGCCGCGCCGGACCGTGTCCGCACGGTCAGACTCCCATCGGCGGCCTGCTCAAATCCCGCAACACCATCTCCCAGTTGAAGGTGAGCTGTGTGGTGCGCCACGCGCCGGCTCACATATTCCGCCATCTCAGGGTCGAGCGGAGGCATCAACTGATCCGCCATCTCGACAATCGTAACGTCAATTCCACGATGGGCCAGATTCTCCGCCATCTCCAGGCCGATGAAGCCTCCGCCAACCACGACGGCCCTGCGCGCGTTCTTCGCTTCGATCCACTCCCGGATGTCCTCACTGTCGGGGACGCTGCGCAGAGTGAAGATCCCCGGAAGGTCGATGCTCGGCAAGGGCGGACGAATCGGGGCGGCGCCCGGCGACAGCACGAGCGCGTCATAGGGCTCGCGATACTCACGCCCGGTCTCAAGGTCGCGGACCAGGACGTCGCACGTCCCGCGATCGATGGCGATGACTTCGTTCTCGGTGCGGACTTCGATATTAAAGCGTTCGCGGAAGAGTTCAGGCGTCGCCAGAAGCAGCTTCGCCTCGTCCTGAATCACATTGCCCACAAAGTAGGGCAATCCGCAATTGGCGAAGGAGACGTACGGCCCCCTGTCGAGGACCACGATCCCGGCGCTTTCATCCAGCCGGCGCAGGCGCGCCGCGCATGTGGCGCCGCCCGCGACGCCTCCCACGATTACCACTCTTCTTCCTGTCATGATTTCACCCTGCGAGTAATTTGAGTACACTGGCACGCTGGGAGTTCTCTCTGGCGTGCGATCCGATGCATGTCCCGTCAGCTCTAAATTCAACGGCCGCTTCGAATCGAACCCGAAGTCGCGGAGGAGATCTATTGAACTCCTCCCGATGCGGGGAAACGGCCGTTACAGTCTCCAGACCTAATGATGGTGATCGCAGGCGTTTCCTTAGTGATCGCAGGCGTTTGCGCCGGTCACCAGATTGCCATCCAGGAACTGACGCACGAGAGTCGCCGCGCTTTCCGCTGGCGCGCCAGCAAGAACCTGAATTGAGGCTGCTTCGAACAGAGTATAAGCGCGCGAACCCATGCCTCCGGCAATGATGAGATTCACGCCTTGCTGCTTCAGCCATGGCGGCAGGAGTCCCGGTTGATGCTCCGGCGCCGCGACTTCGGTGGAGCCGGTGATCTCCTTCGCAGCCAGGTTGACGTCGACCAGCGCGAACTTCTCGCAATGCCCGAAATGCTGGGCAAGCCGTCCGTCCGCCATGGGAATGGCAATTCGCATAAGAATGTATTCCTTTCAATGAACAATCATCAGATTACAGCTAAAACAGATCGTTTTCTCTGAATAGCGCGCTCGACGGCGTGCCAGACATCCTCCAGGCGCCGGCGCAAATCAGACGTTGCCGTCCTGAGCACCGAGGAGCCCAAGAGCTGTGCTGTTGTGAAGGCTGGATCGTACTGGATCCGGCCGAGAAGGTCACGGCGGCTCGCCGCCGCATATTCCTCAATAAGGCGAGCGACATCGGGATTGATGTCCGCCTTGTTGACGATGATTCCGGTGGGAATCCGGAAGTGATCGGCCACTGCGGCGACTCGCTGGAGATCCTCGAATCCCGACAGCGTCGGTTCCGTCACGATGACGGCGTAGTCCGCTCCCGTGAGTGAGGAAATCACTGGGCACCCGGTGCCGGGCGGCCCGTCCACCAGAATCCAGGACGCTCCGTCCCGCTGGGCCAGTGCCCTTGCCGACTGCCGCAGCTTGGATACCAGCATCCCCGAGTTCTCCTGTCCGGGAATCAGGCGCGCGTGCAGCATCGGACCGTTGATTGTGCGAGAGAGAAACCATTCTCCGCAGATCTGAGCTTCGAGCGAGATCGCATCCAGCGGACACCTCCGCGCACAGACTCCGCAACCTTCACAGTGCAGTGGGTCCACGACCGCGATACCGTCCAGGTGAAGCGCGTCAAAGCGGCACCCGCCCGCGCATAACCCGCAGCCGTCGCAGATGGCGGCATCCACTCGCGCCTTTGCCGCTCCCACGAAACCATGGCGCTCTTCGATGCTTGGGTTGAGCAGCAAGTGCAGATTGGCGGCGTCCACGTCGCAATCCACGATCACCGGTTTGCTCATCATGGATGCGAAGACCGCCGTGAGACTGGTCTTTCCGGTGCCGCCCTTGCCGCTCAGCATTACGATCTCTTTCAAGCGAACACCTCGGCTGCCAGGCGGTTGGCAATGGCTGCAATCTCCTCGCTAAACGAGGGCACCATGGTAAACGGCGATACGCCCCGAGAGTAGGCCTCGGCGACCCTGCGATCGTCTGCAATTCGTCCAATGATCGGAATGCCAGCCGAGGCACAGAAGCGTTCGACGCGGTTGTCGCCGAGTCCATGCCGGTTGATCACCACACCGATCCGCAATCCAAGGCGCCGCGTCATTTCGACCGCCAGGACAAGGTCGTTGAGCCCGAACGGGGTTGGTTCGGTCACGAGCACAACCCAGTCGGCGCCTTCCACGGCGGCGACAACGGGACAACTGGTGCCCGGAGGAGCATCCACGATCACTACATCCGCTGCCGCTTCTCTTCGTCTTACGGCACGAATCAGATGTACGGTGGCGGTCTCTCCGGCGTTCAACGTCCCCTGGCTGAAACGGATTGCGCCCGCTGCGCCTTCCGCAAGCTCGCCGACGGATCGCGGCGTCTCGGAGATCGCGCCCTTCGGGCAGACGGCCATGCATCCTCCGCATCCATGACAGATCTCGGGGAAGACGAGCACTCTCGTCCCCGTGACCGCGAGCGCGTGAAAACGGCAGAACGCGCTGCATTGTCCGCAGTGGTCACAGACTGATTCATCGACGAGTGGGACCGGACGCGTCACCTGCTCGGCATCATCGAGCACTGGCCCAAGCAGCAGCGCTGCATTCGGTGCTTCCACATCGCAATCGAGGAAGTGCACGGAACTGTTACGCGCCCAAAGAAGGGCCAGGCTTGTCGCGACTGTGGTCTTGCCGGTGCCGCCTTTGCCGCTGGCTACGGCGATGCGAATCATGCGCAAGATCCGTTCCCGGCTTCGGGCGCGACTGTCACAATTGGAGCGAACAAACCGATCGACGGCCAGGCGTCCAACCCCGTCAGAATCGGCCACGCCCACTTGCCGGTCTGGATCCTGCGAGCCATAGTCATTTGGACGTGTGATCAATACCGAGGCCCGACGACTTCTGCCGAATCCGGTTCTGTTGTCTCTCCAGCAAGGTGGCCTCCTGTTCCAGAACGGCCTTCTGGTCCGGCGCTCCTGCATTCGCCCGTTGCTGGCACAATCCCTTTCCGCGACCGGCGCCGCGGCCGAGGCCCATACCCTGTCCGGAGCCGCTCCGCGTACCGGCACACGTACCTCTTCCTCTTCCGCCGCGCGGCCCGTTACCGAGCGGTCCCGTACCATCCATGAACGGCATACCTTTCTCCTTTTCAATTTGTCGCCGCTGCACCCGCACTGGCCTCAGAAGCCGTTTGAATCCTTCAGCTCCGTCAATTGCCCCTGCTGGAATCCCGCCACGGCTTCAAGCGCGGTCCGGGCATCGCCTGCGTAAATCTTGATTCCGCCCGCCGTGAGAACGGTGAACGCCTTCGGTCCGACATGTCCGCTGATCACTACACTGGCGCCAAGTCCGCACACCCTCTCGGCGGACTGAATACCGGCGCCGTGAGCCGCGGAAAGAGCCTGCGTATTGTCGACGCTCTGCCATGCGCCACTTTCGGTATCGAAGACCAGAAAGCAGGAGGCCCGTCCGAAACGAGGATCGACCTCGCTCTCGGGTGTCCGCCCTTTCGCACTGACCACGATTCTCATTAAGAAATCCTTTGTGCAATACTTAGTAGGTGCAACTAACACTTATACTACACGGCGTCCTGACTCCGGTCAAGCGCCGGGTGGTAGAGCAGGGGAGTCGATTTGTTGCACGCTGAGAGGAGTGGGATATTCGCGCATGAACTTGTCGCTGGACTGCCTGCCGTGTTTCGTCCGTCACGCCTTGGATATGGCCCGGACCGCGAGCGACGATGTGGCCATCCATGAGCAAGTTCTCCGGGAGGCGCTTCTGGAGGCGGCCGGATGGAGCATGAACGTGCCCGCGCCTGTGTCGAGCCAGCGTGTCCAACGGCGGTTGCGCGAACTGACCGGGGTCGCCGATCCATACCGGAACGTAAAGCGGCGTTTCAACGAACTGGCTCTGGAACTTCTTCCGGAATTGCGCGCGAAGGTCGAGGCGGCGGCATATCCGTTGCAGGCCGCCGTGCGCGTGGCGATCGCGGGCAACGTGATCGATGTGGGCGTCGACGGAGACCTGTGCGAGGCGGACATCAGGCGGTCCCTGTCGCAAAGTCTCGCGGCTCCCTTTGCCGGGGATCTGGATTCGTTCCGTGCAGCCATTTCCAAAGCCGGCGAGATCCTGTACCTGGCCGACAACACGGGTGAGATCGTTTTCGACCGGCTGCTGGTCGAGCGTCTCGTGGCCAAACGGATTACGGTAGCGGTCCGCGGCGGAGCGGTGCTGAATGACGCCACCCTGGCTGATGCGCGCATCGCGGGCCTGGATCGGGTCGCGGAGGTGATCGACAACGGTTCCGATGCGCCTGGAACCATTCTGGGCGAGTGCAGCGCCGCATTCCGCGAACGGTTCGAAAGTGCGGACGTGATCATCGCGAAAGGACAGGGTAACTTCGAGACGCTTGCGGGCGGGCCGGGCAACATCTTCTTTCTGCTGAAAATCAAATGCCCCGTCGTGGCGGCTCACACGGGTCTCGATATCGGCACGCACGCGCTGATACATTACCCCAGCCGCGCGCCCAGGGAGATGGGGACCGGTCATGAGCTCAGTGCAAGACGCTATTAACGCCGGCGGGCCGGCCCGGTTCAAAACGGCAAAGCTCCGCGCGGAAATTTAACCGGACGTGGAGACCCCGCGTAGAGCATGCTCCCTTACGGATCCGTCCTATACTGTGGCTCTGGGCCGGGGCGGGTCGGGCGCCGCAGTGGATGCGGGACCGTTGCAGCCCGGGGTGCACCGCAGAACCCTCAACGTCCCGGCGATTTGAAGGAGACACCACGATGATTGAGCAGCTACGAATCACCGTTCTGGCGGACAACTACGTGACCGGCCCCAGCCTGCTGGCCGAGCATGGCATCTCGCTGCTGATTGAGGCGGACGGCAAGCGGGTTCTCTTCGATACGGGCCAGGGCAGGGTACTGCGGGACAACCTGGCCACTCTCGGCATTGCGCTGGCTCCGCTCGACGCTATCGTTCTGAGCCACGGCCACTATGACCACACCGGCGGCCTTTCCGCTGCTCTGGAAGCAGCCTCGCCCGGCGCCATTTTCGTGCACCCAGCCGCGATGGCCGCAAAGTTCGTGACCGGCGAGCGTCCCCCCTATCATTCCATTGGCATCCCGGCAGCGTCTCGCGAAGCTCTGCGCGCGGTCGAGGAACGGCTCGTCTGGACGCGGGCCGCCACGGAGGTAGTTCCGGGGGTCTGGTGTACGGGCGAGATTCCGCGAACACAGAGCGACGGCGCGAGCGAACAGCGGTTCTTCCTCGATGAAGAAAGTCATGAACCGGATCCGCTCCTCGACGACCAGGCGCTGTTCATTAAGACGAAACGCGGGCTGGTGATCGCGGCAGGGTGTGCTCACGCCGGTGTGGTGAACACGCTGAACCACGTCTGCAGCCTGGCCGGCCGGACGGAAATCCACGCGCTGATCGGCGGGCTGCATCTGGGCCGCGCCTCGCACCAGCAACTCGAAGCAGCCGGAAACGTCATTCACCGGCTGAACTGCCAGGTCCTGGCGCCATGTCACTGCACGGGCATGGGCGCTCACGCCTATTTTCGGGAGCGCTTCCCATCCCTGGTGCGGGACGTGGGCGCTGGCAGCAGCATTGTGATCGAAGGATGATGAGTAGATTCCCGCTTACGCGGATAAACCGTGCGCGTTCCGGCTCGCTGTTGGCATGGGGTGGCTGGGAGCCGGCTACAGTGCGGTGAGGACAGGCAACCTGAACCATGTTCAGACAACTCGAGATCGATCCGATCGGGGTCATTGAGACCCCTTTTCGCGAACCCGCCGGCACGCCGATTCAGCCTTCACGGGCCAGTGGGGCGTTGGGGCGGGTTCGCATCGCATCGCGTTACCAGGCCGGTCTGAAAGATCTGGCCGGCTTTGAAAGGATCTGGCTCATCTACTGGTTCCACAAAGCGTCGCCGTCCAGCCTTCTGGTGACGCCGTTCCTCGACACGTGCCAACGCGGCGTCTTTGCGACGCGGTCTCCGGCGCGTCCATCCCCTCTCGGCATGTCGGTGGTCCGCCTCCTGGCGGTTCAAGAGGGCGGAGTTCTCGAGGTAGCGGATGTCGACATTTTGGACGGCACGCCTCTGCTGGACATCAAGCCTTACGTTCCGGAGTTCGACAGCCATACGCGGAGCCGGGCTGGCTGGTTCGATGAATCCCGTTCCCGGCGGCGTGTTGCGGATGAGCGATTCGATGGCGGCGCGAATCCCACGGACCCGGCCTAGAGACTGGAGACAGAATCCGCCATGATCCGCCTGATCCTCGACAGCCTGATGATCACCGGCTTCGTCGCCGCGATGATGCTGCTGATCGAGTATCTCAATGTCGTCAGCAGCGGACAGTGGACCCGCCGCCTGGCGCGGATCCGCTTTGGACAATATCTGTTGGCGGCGCTGCTTGGCGCGATGCCGGGATGCCTTGGCGCATTCACCGTGGTGACACTCTACTCTCACGGCATCGTTTCTTTCGGCTCGGTCGCCGCGGCTATGATTGCGACCAGCGGGGATGAGGCGTTTGTCATGTTGGCGCTCATTCCGAAAGCGGCCCTTGTGCTTACCGCGATCCTGTTTGTTCTGGCGCTTCTGGCTGGTTTCGCGCTCGACTTCATCGCGAAGAAGCGGGTCATCTCCTGGCCCCGCTGCGAGGCGCTTGTCGTTCACCCGCAGGAGAGAATTCCGCGGTTGTCCTTCCAGGCGATCCACGCGCAATGGCGGGACTGCTCCGCCGCGCGCGGTCTCCTGACCACGATGCTGCTGCTCTTTGCCGCCGCCATCGTCTCCGGCCTGGTCGGTCCTCCGGCCTGGGACTGGATCCGGATCAGCCTGCTCCTTGTCTCCACGGCCTCGCTGTTCGTAGTGGTCACCGTGCCGGACCATTTTCTGGAAGAGCACCTCTGGAAGCATGTCGCGCGCAAGCATGCGCCGCGAGTCTTCCTGTGGACGCTCGGCGCCCTCGCAATCAGCGGCCCCATCGAACATTTCCTCAGGCTCAGTGGGGCTCCGCACACCGGCAACTGGCTGCTCCTCCTGATGGCCTGCGTGATCGGTCTGATCCCGGAGTCCGGCCCACACCTGATTTTTATCACTCTCTACGCACAGCACGCCGCGCCATTCGGTGTCCTGCTGGCCAGCTCCATCGTGCAGGACGGGCACGGGATGTTGCCCATGCTGGCCCATTCGAGACGAGCGTTTGTCGCGGTAAAGGCGGTGAACTTCCTCCTGGGCCTGGCCGCGGGAGGCGTTGCAATCGGTCTGGGATTCTGAGGATACGCACAAAAGAACGAGCGGATAGCTGTAGCTTCCGCTCGAAATCCTGCGTGAAAATAGCTATCCGGAATTGCCGCTGAATGCTCCGTCTTGCCGTAGCCGGAGGAATCGGAACCGGCGCCTGAATCGGCCTTGAGCTAGACCTTCCTGGCCAGCTTCCCGGCGTTTTCGATCTGCAGCCGCAGCACCGCCTGCACGCTCTCGCACGCCGCTTTCACTTCCGGCAGCGCCATCGAGCAGAAGATCTGTTTGCCGTCCCTGCGTGCTGCTACCACGCCGGCGCTGCGCAGCACACTGAGATGCTGGGACAGGTTGGTCTTGGTGATCCCCAGCCGCTCCTGAAGCTCCTGCGAGCCAAGCTCACCTTCACCGAGAAGGTGCAGCAGGTGGATGCGAACCGGGCTTGCGAAGGCTTTGCATATCTTCGCCTGAAGCTCGTAAATACGTTCATCGGCCGGTCCGGATCTCTTTGGTTTTGTCATTGTGCGCTTGCTAAAACTACGCGGAGGGCAGACCAAGCCGCCCTCCGTCCGGTTTTATTTTAGCAAGGCCACTCGCGACGGAGTGTTGAGCGGGTCTCCCGCGTATCCCAGCGCCTTCCAATCCAGGCGGCCCTTCGGGCTGTGGCACTCCAGGCACGAAAGAGCCTTTGACGCCGGCTGCACCTCGTGGAAGATGCCCATATACCGAGTCGTCTCTTTCCACTGGTAGTGCGCATCCTTCACGCCGTAGGTCTCTTCCGCGGCCTGACGCACCGCACGGTCAATCTCGCCGTTCTTGAAGAACTCCTCGACAACGATCGGAATCAGGAAGTTGCTGCCATCGAGCACCGGCAGCTTGGCGCGGTGCAGTTTCATCGCAAAGATCTTCGACTGAGGATCGCTCCTGGACCCCAGCGGCACCATCATCCCGATCGTTCCGTCGGGCAGGTACTCGACCGGCGCTTTCATCAACTGCTCTTTCGTCGAGCCGTTGAACCACACATACACCGGCTTCACGTTCTGTTCGAGCTTAATATCCGCCATGTACTTGTCCGCCTCTTTGTTGTAAACCGACGTAGACCAATCGCGGTACATGTCGGTGGCGTCCTCGCGCGCGAACGTTGGAATGTGGCACACGGTGCAATTCACCCGCTGCGCGTGCCTGTTCAGCACCTTCTCCGCGTGAGGCGCCGCCGTGTGGCATTGGCCGTTCTCGCACCCCATGCGTCCGATGGTGTCCGAGCCGGAGAGATCCATGCCGCGGCCGCGCACGCGATGCGCTTCGCCCCGGTGACAAGTCACGCAGTCCATGTTCTTGCCGTTTGTCCCCATGTGAACATCGAAGTCGCGTTCGCAGTCGGCCAGTTTGTATTCCAGATCACCGCGCTTGTAATTCTGACCGCCGCCCGAGCCGGCGTGGCAACGTAGGCACATCACGCGCTTCGGCTGCGAGATGCGCTTGGCAACCGAGTCCATCCCGACCTGGTTCTTCCACAAAATCGGCTTCCACACCATGCCGCCCTTACCGTCGGGATAGAGATCCCGCCGGTAGCCGGAAGCGTGACAGATCAGGCAGTCGATGTTTTCCAGTTGTTCGCGGCTGATTTTCTCCTCAGGCAATTTGCCGAGGCCCGCGTGACAGGTGGAGCAGCCCTGGCTGATCGTCTCGTTGCGCGAATTCGTCACGTTCCCGATCCAATTGGCCACCGGATTCGTGCAAAAATCGTTCACCGTGTTGAGCTTGCCCAGCTTCTGTCCCTTGGAGTTGACGATCTTGGGCGCAGGCCCCTTCCATTGGTAGTGTTGCGAGGCGAAGAAGTTCTTGGCCTCGTCCTCATGACATTCCAGACAGGTCTTCGTGCCTTCGTAATGCTCGAAGTATTGAGCGTGCGAAGACTTGGGGCTCTGGCCGAATGCCAGAGCCGCACTCATTACGATTCCCGCTGCGTGCGTCCATTTCATGGGGGGCATCCTAGAACCTCGCAGTCAGGCCCATCGTGGCCATGGCGGCATTCCTGTAAGTGGCGAAACCCAGAATGGGCGTCGAATCCAGATTCTTCGGATCGCCGACCTGCCAGCCGGATCCCGACCAGCGGTAGTTGTACTTGATCCAATCCGCTTTGAAGATAAACCGGTTCGTAATCCGGTGCGTCAGGTACGCCTCGTAGACTTCGCCGCGCGTGGCCGTCTTCGGCATGATGATGTCGTCCTCGTCCTGGGCGAAGTTGAACCAGTATTTCGAACCTTTGTTGAATTCGAAACCGATCTTTGTGCGGTCGTTGTTCTTGAAGCTGTAACGCACGCCGGCGTAAATCATCTGCCCGTTCTGTTCGGTAGGTATTGAGAACGGATCCGACATCAGTCCGCCAAACGGACCTGTCTGCCCGTTAGGACGGATCACGTCGAAATTCGCACTCGCAAAGAGGTCGAACTGGCCCTGGCGGCGCATCGCGGTCAGGCCGAAGAGGTCGATGTTGCCCATGTTCGCCGAGGGAGTGAACCGCATGATCAGCGGGGCCCCGATCGGATCGCCGGTCACCGGATTGTTCGGCAGGACGATTTCGCCGTTGAACCCGTCGGTCACATTGAACGCCCGCGCCACGGTCAACTGCACTAAGGTCTTCTCCGTGTTCCACAGGTCGGCGTTCAGCCCTAAGAAGTGCACGTCCCGCAGCCGGTCCTGCGGCTGTTGTAGGATGTTGCCATTCCCCCAACCAGAGCTGTAGCCAACGCCATAGCACAGCCGCAGCGTCGTATTCTCTTTCACCTTGGTCCCGAAGGTAATGCCGTCGAACTGGTAGTTCACCAGCGGCGCTGCCGGTGTGCCGCCGCGCATCTCATCCTGTCGCAGATTCTCAGGCGGACCGTCGGTAGAAGGCCGGCGTCCGACTGAGACGAAGAACGGCGACCCACCCATGTTGTTCCAGGTGAAGTAAGCACGCTCCACGCGCAGTATGTCCGAGCTCGGCACTCCCGCCGTTGTGCCATCCAGGCTAACCGAGTTCGGCATCCCATCGAACATTTGCACGCCCGTCGAGTCGCCAAACACCTTGTACATACTGAGCCGCCCGCTGAAGTGGATGTTCTCCGAGATGTCCGCGTCCATATTCAACCGCAGACGGTTCGTGTACAGGATGTTGGTATTGTCGGCGTAGGACTTCTGGAAGGTGGAAGGCATCAGCATGCTGAACAACTGCTGCTGCATCCCCGCCGGAATACTGCCCACCGCGCTCTTCAGTTGGTTGAACGTCAGGTTGTTGGTGAAGTACTGGTAGTCGCCATAGTGCGTTGCGACCGTGTTATTGATTTGCGCGACGCTGGTCGGCGGTCCACCCAGGATGCTCGTCGCGAACATCGACTTCACCATTAAGTTCTGCAATTGCATGCCGTCGAAGTGGTCTGGCACAGTGCCCCGGATCGAATGAGCCTCAAAGCGGAAGTCGCCCGTTAGCCTGACACGATCGAGCGCGTCATTCTTCTCGGTCTTCTGGACCCGCCTGTCCAACTCCCGGACCTTCGCTTCCAAAGCCTTGGACGTTTTGTCCTTTTCGGCCTGCTCCGCGGCTGCTTTCGCCTGCTGCTGCTCAGCCTGCGCCTGCGCGGCTTGTTCCTTCTCCTTCTTCTCCCGGTCCTCCAGGCGTTGCTCCAGGGCCTGAAGCGTTTTCTTGAGTTGTTCGATCTCCGACTTCATGCCTTCGACTTCGGTCGGCTGCGTATTGGTGGCCGGCGCGGTCTGCGCGCTCAGGCACAACGCTAGCGTTGCGCCCAGCAAGAGGGCGATCAATTGTCTGGATTTCATGGCGTTCTTCCTGGATTGCAGCTAACTACACGTCTGCGGGTGCTCCGAATCCGCGGCGTGATCGATGGCAAATTTGCGGATTGTCTTTATCTCGTCCTCGCTGAGCTTCTCCAGCAGCTTCTTGCCGTCGGGCAACGTAGCATCCTTGTGCGCGTTCACGAATTTGCTTTTGAAGAATTCAGTCCACTGATCTTGAATCAGCGTCAACGGGCTGTATTCACCGTTCTTTGAACCCTTGTCATGGCAGACTTTGCAGTTCTCGCGGTACAAAGCTTTTCCATCTGCAGCCATCGTCGGTACGCTAACTAGAACCAACAACAGCGAAACGGTCACGAGGGAAATTGATAAACGCATATAATCCCTTTCAATATCATCACCGGCTCCCGGCCTCCCCAGCCCTTGGCTGAGCGTTCGTCAACCGGACTCCGCGCGAAGCGGTTGATGACGGATGAGCAAGCGCCATGCCAAATTGTCCGGCGTCAATGTGGAATTTCTCGTCAGTTTTTGCGTCCGTTTGTAGTTAATGAGTTATGGATCTTGATATCTGATTTCTTCATTGGGAACGCTGCCCCAGTTCGTTGCATCTGTTGGGGGATTTCACACAGTTGCGCAATTTCGCTACAGTACAACTGTAACCCAGGGGCAATTGCCGCCCCCTTCGGCCCTGCTCTTCGCAACACGCCTGGCGCCACTGCGTTCAGGTGCGCAAGCTGCCAGACCGCCGGGACAGCCACCTCGTTGTACCGGCTGAATAGCGTCCCATCTGTTTGGCGCGGGCAGCCGGGAAAGTGCGATTCATTGCCTGCGCCGCAGAACGTTTCTTCGCGGAATTGCACCATGGGCCAATTTCATGACGCGAGCATTCAGTGAAAGGAAATGATCGCCCGCATCTCTGGCCGGGCCTTCCGTTCAGAGCCCTTGTACAGGCATCTACGCGCGCGTAGAATCTAGCTGCGATATAGGCTCGGCGCAGGCTGGGGGGCGCGATGCGGAGGCGCTGCGCCGGCATCCAGCCTTCGATGATCGCCATGGAGGTTCCGCCATGAACAAGTTCGTGTACTTCCTGGTTTTTCTCGGTGTCTTTGTGGTGTTGTACGGCGTCGGTCGTGCGTGGAAGCTGAAACCGGAAACGAAGTCCGAGCACATGCTCCACAAGGGGGAGATCGCGGTGTTGAAAGTCCCGGACGGCCGCAGCGTCTGGCTCGCCCTGGATAAGAATGACTGCTCTTCAGTCAACAATGCAATGGCCCAAAAGGACTCGGCTCGTCTCAAGCTTCTCGAAGATAACCAGACCGCGTTTGCCGTCCCCGCGGGCACCTTCGTCAAGGTAGTCGGTCAATCCGTCAGCAGGCAGCGCGTCGAGGTGCTCGATGGCCCGCTTGCCGGGAAGTCAGGCTGGGTGGAATTCCAGTACCTCCGGCCCCGGTTGCCAGGCGAATTCAAATAGGCCTGCGGGCGAGTTCCCCTCAGGATTGCCCGTTCGGGAAGAGACACAGCCACTCTTCCGACCGCGCACCGCGTGGCGGCCATTGGCGGGCAACAGGACCTGATGCGTCCCTGATCCGGTGAAGACGCTTCTCACCAGGCTGGCCGTCCCCAGTCGTCCCTTAGTTGCAAGGTCCGCCCCTGCCTGGTCATCCGGGTCGCCACTAGCGTTTCGCCGTCGCCCTCCGTCACCCAATAGCCGGTCACGCTGATCGCTTCCCCTTCGCGGACCTCCATCTCGCTCTGCCTGAGAAAACCGGTCGGTCCGAGGCGTACCTGAACTCTCTCGGTTCCCGCCGTGAGCCGGAGTTCCACCATGGCCGTATCCTTTGTGGATCCTGGCAGGTAGACGACTTCGGCCACTTTCCCCGAGCGTGACGCCTCCGTCGCGCGCATCCTGGCGGAGTTTCCGTCATCGGGGGACACAGCCCGCCGCGAATGCCGGGCATGATGGCCACACCCATGGCAGTCGTAGTCATAGCAGTCACCGTCGTCGCAGTGATGATGGCCGCATTGATTGGCGAAGAGCGGGACGCCATGCGCAAACCAGACGCCCAGAAGAATGGTCAGTGTCGTTTTGCCTCGCACGAATCGTCGCCTCCTGATAGATGTAACTCACATCTATAGTGTACTCGCACTGCCAGACTCCGTCAGATGTCATATTAGGTGTAAGACGCATCTATTTTTGCCTGGTGTTATGCTCTGAGAAGGCTTGGGCCGGCGCCGGAACGCAAGCCACGGGAGGACTTTGTGCCAAGACGGACGTGCCCTCGGCATGGCAAGGATCAGCCTTGCACCTGCGCCATGGGGAATCTCTATCGGTTTGTCGAACCGGTCGTCCTCCTGCTTTTGAAGAAGAAGGGACACTCCTACGGCTATGACCTGTCGGGAGATCTTCAGCAGCACGCCCTTACCGACGCTGAGATCGAGCGGGGCGCTCTGTACCGGACCTTGCGCCAATTGGAGATGAACGGTAACGTCGCCTCCGAGTGGGAAACCGACAAGGGCGGCCCGGCGCGCCGGGTTTACAAACTCACGGCGCAGGGCGAGCAACATCTCGAAGAGTGGACCGCCGTCCTCGAACACGTTTCGAAGTCAATGGCCCGTTTTGTCAAGAATGCGCGAGGGGCCGTCAAAGACCGGGCCGCGTCCAAGTCCGCATAGCGCGCCAGCCGCCGCATCGCTAATTCGGCGCTTTGTCCGCGGCGAGGACCCTTTTTCGCGGGAGGATCGCTCCTGCGTTGCGGTTTTGAGAATCCGATCGTCCCAGCTACGATTGATGTTTGATGAAGTCGTCAAGGCAATACCCTTTATTCGACCATGAGTTGGACTCACCGTCGGCGTTTAAGCCCGAGGAACTGGTTAACGCAGTGCGCGCGGCCAGGTGTCTGCCGGATCTGGTTGTTCCCCCGATCTGTCTTCTCGACTTCGACGGCGATCTGACCGATTGGCTCGTGAGCCATGGAAAGGCGGCGTCATTCGAGCCGTGGGCCTGTTTTCATACCCGGATGTACCTGGTGGAAGAGGACGGCGTGCGCTGCGGTGTCATTGCGCGGACGATCGGAGGCCCCTATGCCGTGCTGGTTGCCGAGCAGCTCCGTGTCTCGGGCGCGCAACTGATCCTGGGGCTCACCTCGGCCGGACGCGTTTCTCCATCGCTACCTCTCCCAAGTCTAGTTATCGCGACCAGCGCGGTACGCGACGAAGGCACTTCGCTTCATTACCTTCCCGCCAGCGAAGAAGTTGCTTGCCCTTCACCGATTGGCAATCTCCTGGCCGACGAACTCAGCCGGTTAGGTCTGGCAACCCTTCAGGGATCGGTTTGGACCACCGACGCACCTTACCGGGAAACGGCGCGGCAGCTTCAGCGCCATGCTGAAGCTGGCGTCCTCGCCGTCGAAATGCAGGCGGCGTCACTATTCGCATTCGCCACCGCCCGTCAAGTGGACATCGGGATCGTTGCGCATGTCACCAATGCGGTGGATCATCAAGACGAGCAGTTTGACAAAGGCACGGATGAGGATAGCTTTGCGCTCTTGCGCTCCATGTTGCGTGCGGGCCGCCGGTACGTCGCAGCGAAGGATATTCCGGGATGAACCGCAAAGAGCATTGGGATTCGATCTATCGATCCAAGGGTGATGAAGACCTGAGCTGGACCCAGCCCGAACCGCTCATGTCCGTGCGGCTTATCCGCGAGGCGTGCCCTGCCGGACGGGTCGTCGATGTGGGCGGCGGTGCGTCCGTTCTTTCTGAATGGCTTTTGGATCGGGGCTACGCGGTGACCGTCCTTGACGTCTCGGAGGCGGCCCTGGAGCGGGCCCGCAAACGGCTCGGCCCCAAAGCTGGCCAGATCCATTGGATTGCCACCGACATTACGGTCAGGCCCGGTCTGGAGACTTTCGACGTGTGGCATGACCGGGCCGTTTTCCACTTTCTCACCGTTCCGGCCGACCGGGCGGCTTACAGAGACTTGTTGCTGCAATCGGTCCCGCCAGGGGGGCACGCCGTGATCGGGACGTTCGCCCTCGATGGACCGGAAAAGTGCAGCGGGCTGGAAGTCCGAAAATATGACGGCCCGTTGCTCGCCGCGGAACTTGGACCGCAGTTCGCGCTCCTGAAGAGCGAACCGGAGGTCCACGTCACTCCGTGGGGCAAGCCCCAGTCCTTCCAATACAGCCTGTTCAGGCGTCTCTGATCGTGACAACGTAAGCTTTGGACAGACGCGCCGGGCTGTGAACCTGTTAACGCGGTTGAACGGCCAGGTTGAGCGCCTTTTCCGCGTGAATGAGGGTGGTATTGAAGAGCGGCAGCGCGCAGTCTTCCGGCCGCACCAGCAGCGGGATCTCCGTGCACCCCAGCACGATGCCCTGTGCTCCCGCGCAACGGAGACGTTCAATGATTTCGAGAAACTTCCGGCGCGAGTCTGGCAGGATCTTCCCGCTGCACAGCTCCTGATAAATCACTTCATTCATCAGATCCTGATCAGCCGGCGCCGGGACCAATACCTCGATTCCGGATTGAGCCAGCCGGTCGCGGAAGAAACTCTCCCGCATGGTGAATACCGTGCCCATCAATCCAACAGACCGGAGTCCGGCTTCCAGGATCGCCTCGGCGGTAGCATCCACGATGCTGAGCAGGGGCATGCCCACTGCTCGTTGTACTTCGTCAAAGACGATGTGCATCGTGTTCGTCGCGATCAGCCCGAAGTCTGCGCCTGCCATGCGCAGCCCTTCCAACGCCTTCGCCATCTCCGCGGCGGCTTCACTCCACTGCCCTGCATGTTGCCAGTCCACGAACTTCTGAAAGTTCACGCTGTAAATCAGAATCTCGGGATACCCGTAGTCGCCGAAGCGCTCGGTGTACGTCCGGGTGATGTGTTCGTAATAGACGGTCGTCGACTCCGGGCTCATTCCGCCCAGGATTCCAATCTTTCGGTGCATGAAATTTCAAACTCCCCGTACTAATTCTTCGCGGCAAGCCGGAACGATTCCGTCTGCCGTCGCATTCAAGCCATCACTCCATCAGGAGACAACGTCCGTGCAATGTGGGCCGGACGTCCTCGTCCGCGCCGGGTTCCTTACCGGCGCACTCGAATGATGGGAACCGGGCGCACAGGGACGGCGATGACGGTCTAGCCGGACCGGCCCGCGCCGCAGGTATGACATCGGCTTGATGACTCCCGCCGCTAGACCTTCTTGAACATGGCGATGGCTTCCATCTCCACCAGCAGGTCCGGGCGGCAGAGCTTTGCTTCGATGCCCGTCGAGGCTGGCAAAGGATCCAGGCCCTGCTCGGCGAAGAACCTCGTCCGCTCCTCATTGAATTCCGCGTAGTCGCGGTCGATGTCGCGCAGGTAGCAACTGGTCCGCACGATGTCGTGCCAGCTCGCGCCCTCGCTTTCCAGCAGCCCGGTGATGTTCTGGTACGTGCGGCGGCACTGGGCGCGGAAATTGCCCACGTGTACCGTGTTGCCGGCTTCGTCGATGCTCGCCGTGCCCGAGATCAGCAGGATCACCACGTTGCCGATGTCGATCCGCATGCCGCGCGAGAACGAGCTCGGCTTGTTGTAGCAAAACGCTTCGTTCAGTACATGCAGGTTGGTCATGGCCCGCTTCTCAATGGGTGCGGTCCCCTGCCTCAAAAATTCCCCTGTGATTTCTTCTAGATTCATCATCGCCGTACTCCTAATATGATTGCGATCTCACTACTCAATTCAGCCCCCGCCCTGGGACCGCCAAGCTCCCGATCGGCCCCGTTTCATCTCTGCGCCGTCATCGCTACGCACCGCCCCTACTGTTGCGGCTCCGCGGCGGCCGGCTCCAGCCCGCGCGCCACGCGGCTGCGCGGCGGCACGTAGCCCTGCGGGATTTTCCAGTCTTCGCGCGAATTGTAGGTCCACTTGCCGTGCTCGTACTTGGCCAGAAACACTTCGCCGATGTCGTCCAGCGAAGAGCTCAGCGGAATGTCGCCCGTCACGCCCGGCCAGGGTTTCGTACGGTATGCGATCAGGTCTCGGATCTTGGCCCGGTTCAGCCCGCCTACCTGAGTTGCCCAGATCAGCATGTTCATGCCGTCATAGCCGTGCGCCGCGTAGGTCTCCGGCTCCTCGCCGTACTTCTTCCTGAACCGTTCGCGAAACGCCACCAGTTTCGGATCCGGCCGGTCCGGCTTCCACGGATAGGCCGCGATCACGCCCTCGGCGTTCTCGCCCGCAAGTTGGACGAACTCGTCGGAAACCGTGCGATTATTTGCGAAATACGGCTGCTGCATGCCCATCTTGCGCATCGTGTTCAGCACCACCGCGCTCTCGTGCGCGTCACCCCAATGCACGACGGCGTCGGGATTAGTAGCCTTGAGCCGCTCCACCTGCATGCTCAAATCGTTAGTGCCCACCATGTACGCCATCTCGATCAGCACCGGGTGGCCCAGCCGGCGCGCTGTGTCGCGCACCTCGCGGATGCCAAACCGCCCGAAGCGGTTGCTGGACCGGATCAGCGCCACCCGCTTATACCCCATCTTGCGGAACAGGTAATCCGCCATCAGGTAGCCCATCTGCCGGTCGTCGCCGATGCAGCGCGCGATCCACGGAATGTTGGTCTCGGTGAAAGTAGGGTCTGTGTCGCCCGAGTTCATCATCGGGATTTCGCCCTTCAGCGCGACGCGGATGGCGATGTGACTGTTAGCGCCGTCAATCGTCCCGATAATCGCCCATACCGGATCCTTGTACAGCATGTTGGTGATCTCGTTGCCGGAGCTGCCCCACAGCCCGTTGTCGTTCACCACCTTCAGCTCAAACGGGATGCCACGCCGGAGATAGCCGCCGCCCTCGTTGGCCTCGTCGATGGCCATCTGCGCGCCTTTCAGCATCATCTTGCCGAGCGTCGCCTCGTGCCCCATGCCGCCGGTCGCCACCGACGGCAGATTCATGATCGGCCCTATGAATCCGATCTTCACGGTCTTCAATTCCGGACCCGGTTCCGGAATCGCGCGGCCCGGTCCGGTGTATTCCATTTGCGTGAGGAAGTATTCTTTGTACGGCTTGACTCCCGAGTACGGCTCGATGTCGGCCGCCGTATTGGCAAAATTCTCCTCGCGCCGCAGTTTCAGATCCGGCGCCGTGTAGGCGTCCACCGCATTGATCCGCTTCAGCACTTCGGCCGTGTCGGGGTCGATCAGCCTCTCCAGCTTCTTCATGCGCTCCGCGGCGTCATCGGCCCACGCCAGCAGCGCCGCCGCGCCAAACAATCCAACCAGCAAATACGATAGGCGTCGCATGGACTACTTCCCTCCCTTCGCGGCTACGGTGGACGCCGCAGCCAGATTCCCCGCTACCGCGCCGCGCTCGCGCAGACGCGGATAATAGCCCTCGCCCTTGCCCCAGGCGAGCCCTTTGGAGGTCCCGACCCACACGTCGTTCCCGTCCAGTTCGGTGTAAATAATAAAATTGTGCGGAATGCCCGTTTCGGTCTCCACCTCTTCGAGCACCTCGCGGTCTTTGTAGACCGTCGCCTTGCCGTGATGTGTCTTCGGGTCCATCTGGTAGGCGACCCAGGTGTTCGATTCGAAATCGGTCAGCACGCCCACGCCCTTGTCGGTGGAAAACCAGGCTTCATCCGTGCTGCGCGCCTTCACCGAATTCATAAAGTCGCTCGGAACGCCCGAATCCATGTTGTAATAGCCGCGCCAGTGCCGCCCGTCGTAGCGCGACGCGCCGAAATACGTGGAGGCGAAAAAGCCGTCGCCCG
>Ga0315272_10000263_pt1 | contig 25856 bp, 26 predicted proteins | sample C3_middle_MG_FD_203918 | JGI IMG/M metagenome (GOLD analysis project Ga0315272, IMG submission 203918) | Sediment microbial communities from Yellowstone Lake, YNP, Wyoming, USA - C3_middle | ecosystem: Environmental > Aquatic > Freshwater > Lake > Sediment | place: USA: Wyoming | collected...
GATAGTAGTAAAGCGAGGCATCGAATCCAGCCACATCGCGGTACACGCGCAAGGCTGCCTCCGCCTTGTGGAAATCTTTGTAGGGATCTTGTGTTTCCCTGTTCGTGATGCCTGCCATCGGATCGGACATCCAGAATCTATTCGGGTCAGGATAATTGTTCGGTTCAAAATAGGGCGTGGCAATGAACTCGAAATTGACAAAGCCCGGATAGAGCCCGACCTTCGCGCCGTCAACGCCCTTTTTCAGATATTCCATGGGCCTGCCGGAGAAGAACGCTTCATAATCCTTGGGGAAGACATCATTGATGAACAGCAAGTCGCCGACGCCCCAGGTGATGACCTGCCTGCCGAAACGCGCATCCCATTTCTCAGAGGTGTAGTCGGCGTAACCCTCCCGCAATTCCAAGATGGAATGTTTGTCGATGTTGTCGTGAAACGCGTCGCCTTTTATGAACAAGCGGAACGGATCGGCAGGAGCTTCAAACTTTGCCTGTACGCGCTCCTCGGACCACTTGAAATCCTTGCCGTCAGGGTTGTCTTCTGCCGTGTTCAGCGAATAATTTCCCTGCACGAAACCGTGCAGGGAAGTGTCCGACGAAAATGCCCGAAATGGTGATAAAAAGCATACAAGTGCGAACAATAAACCGAGTTGCCACGATCCAGTGATATGAATTGAGCTTCCGGCCTGCCAACTCCTTGCTCGGGAATTCCCCTCTCCCCTTCCCTCTCCCCGGAGGGGCATGGGTGTTTGTTTTGCTTCCTCTCCCCTGCGGGGAGAGGATTGAGGTGAGGGGGCATGTTGGCAGTCGACTGTTCTATTCCGGTATCGCTGCCTCACTCAATCCACCTCTTCGGCGGCTGTTTAAGGAACCGCTCGGTAAAGAGGCTGTCCTCTATGCCGACATTGTAGTCCGCCTTGAGAAACGATACTTCCGTCATATGTCCACTTAAGAGGTTTTTCATCGATCTCTTCATGATCGTGGGATGGCCCTTTACGTCCTTGATCTCGTCTGCGCTGAAAACCCTGTACAGCTCGTCTTTCTTATCATAATACTCTTCCTTGATCGGCAAAAAGCTCGTCCTATCGATCCAGGAAAGCTTGTAGCTGTATTCCATCTCCGCCGTCTTGGGAGTGCTCTTGATGACCGTGCAGTCACGATCCCCTATTTTTTCTTCCTTCACTACCGCATGAGCATCATCCTCCAGGTTTCTTCCTGAAATGTCCTCATAGGTGAAATCAGAGCCCACGAAGCTGGACCGCTTGTCCTGAGCCGCGATCCGCCTGACCATGTTGATGGCGGGGACGAAGAGCCAACGGTCAGCGTCCTTGCCCGGATACTTGTAGACCATGAAGGTCATGTTCCGCACGTCCGCAGGCTGATAGAAATACATGAAATATTTCTGCTCGCCGCCAGGCTGGCCGTAGTTCTTTCTGAGCATCATCATCTCGCGCACCCGTTCCTGGCCGCCTTTGCTGATAAGCCTCATCATGACCCGAGCCTTGAGATCAGCGCCGGGGTAAAGGAACGACGCCTGGGACTTCTTCATGATCTCGTCTGCGGTCATGGCATATACACGTCCTGAAACCAAAATAACTGCAATCAGTACTGCCGCCATTATGAATATTTTTTTCATCGAGCTTCCCCCTTGAAAAGCCAGCCCTGCGTCAATGTAATGAGGGCCGGAAGATAGAGAATCGTCATCAACGCGCTCAGCAGCATCATGCTCACGATGAACGCGCCCACGGTGATATATGGCGTGAGCGGAGCGAAAAGCATGACCGCGAAGGCGGCGGCGAAAAGGATCGCGTTCCGCATAATGCCCTTGCCCGGCCGCGCGGCGGTCCAGAGGAGAGCGTCGGACAATGATTCTCCTGGCGTCTCTTTCAAACGCTGCCGCAGCCTGCTCACAAAATGGATGGCGAAGTCAACGGCCATGCCAAGGGAAAGGCAGCTCATGACCGATATCGGCATGTCAAAGTCCTTTCCGACGAACCCGACTACACCGTAAATGAGGAGGATCGTGAACAGGAGCGGGATATAGCCGATCATCGCCCATTTGATTGAGCGGAAATCGTACGCAAGGATCGCAAACACGGCGATAAGGGCCAAAATCAGGCCTTTCACCATGTCCCAGAGAACTTCATGGTTCCAGACCAGGTTGAAGTACGCGATACCGGCGGGCTTGAACTCCATGGGAGTCGGGTTTTCTTTCCGGTAGTCGTTGACCGCCGCAATGACCGATTCCATGGCTTTCGCGTCCCACGTCTTGAGCTGCACCCAGATATTGGCTTTGCGGAAAGGATAGTCCGCAACATTGTCGAGGTCGGAAGGCTTTGCCGACATGGCGAAGATGAACAGATACTGGCCGATCATCTCCTTGTTCTCAGGGACGGCGTCGTACTTCGGATTGTCGTTATGAAGCACGCGGTTGATCCGCTTCACATAATCCACGACCGAAGTTGTCTTGCCCACAACAGGAAGCTTTTCCAGGCGTCGCTGAAGTCCTTCGATGTATCGCATGGCCTCCGGCGTTTTGATGTAATCATCCTTGTCGGAGATCGCCACAATGTAGCCGAGTGACGTTCCGCCCAGGGCCTTGTTCATGACTGTGTCGGCGACGCGCACGTCGCTGCCCTTCTTGAACCATTCTACGAGATTATTGTTGACGACTGTCTTCGATATGCCGATGATGGCCGCGATAACGAGCACAACGCCGACGAGAACGGTCGTCAGGGGTTTATGAATACCGACGCCCGCGAGCTTCCTCAGGAACAACGACATTCCGCCCGCGCTGATATCTTCAGAGCGCGCTATCTTCTCGATTTTTTCATCTTTCACAAAAGTAAACATGGCGGGAATGAAGCTGAAGCTCAAAACCCGGAGAGCGATCGTCCCGAACGCCACAAGTCCGCCGAAGACCTTGACCGGGATGATATTCATGAACAACAGCACGCCGAAGCCCGCTGCCGTTGCCAAGGCGGTATTGCGTACCGGCCTGCTTACGGCGCTCATAGTCGCGATGATCGCGGCCCGCTTGTCTTTCTTTTCGCGAAAGCGGAAATAGAATTCGTTGAAGATGTGCATGCTGTCCGTTGCGATGGCCATCAGAAAAACGGGGGCCATTGAACTCATAATATGTATGGGAAAGCCGAGCGCGATCAGGAGTCCCATGCTCCAGACAATGCTGATCATGGCGTCCATCATCAGCGTGATCGAGAGGAACAGGTCCTTGAACATGAGAAACCGGACCAGCAGCATGACCATCCCGGCGATGGGCGCGAACACGGCCATGAGCTTGAACATGTCCGCGCCGAACGTGTCCCGAGCCACGGGGTCGCCGGCAACGTAGTAATGCTCGTCTCCAAACTTTTTCTTGACGATCTCCCGTATTTTGTCCGCAATCTCTTTTCCGTTACCACCCTTTTCGAGTGGGACATAGATCGCCGTGGTCTTGCCGTCCTTTGATATGATGCGGCCTATGAACAGCGGGTTTTCGAAGAGCGCCTTGCGCATGACGAACATCTCTTTGTCCGTCTTCGGCACAGTGGTCATGAGGGGGCTGACCTTCAAGGTCTCGCCTTCAACCGTCACGTTGTCGATGGTCGTGAAGCTCGATACGTCCCGCGCGGCAACGCCTTTGATCTTCAGGATCTCGTCGGTGATCCGCTGTACCTTGCCGAGCGTGTCCGGATTTAAAATACCCTTTTCGTACTGAATGCCGAGGACGATCATGTCCTCATACAGACCAAAGGTCTTTTCAACTTCGTCATTCCAGACCCTGACCGCTGACGTGGGCGGCAGCATGTTCTTGGGATTGGTGTCTGTCCTCACTTTCGGGAACTGGGTCAGAAAAAGCAGCGTGAGAATGATCGACAGGGCAACAATGAGCTTGGGGTGATCGACCGAGAACTCAACCAGGGAAAATTTTTTCATGTACGCCTCCTCCGAATTGAATAATTGCAACAACTCAGGTCATTTTTCTCCGCAGATTACACAGCTGGACGCAGATTTTAAAGCCAGTATTTCGAGTTTGGTCTTATCTGCGTAATCTGCGGATAGATCGTTTTCCAGACTAAAACGTGAGATTCATGTCAGCCGGAATCACGGTTTCCTTATAATACTTCGCCGGATCGGCGACCTTTACGCCGTCAATCAACTGTTTCGGAGAGATGTTGAACAGCGCAACGTTCAAGGGACAGGCAAGGACGATCCCTCCCTCGGCGATAAACATGAAGAAGAGGTCCTCGACTGAGGGAAGCTCCATCTCTTCCATCTTTTTCATCACCGCGTCGCCCTCTTCCTTCGGCTGGTCAGGCAGGCATTTCAGTGTCTTCACCTTTTCCTTGTGAAGCGCATTGATCCCCCGCGACCCGAAAAACATCGTGACCTTCGAGCCTTCCCGCAGCAGGCTGAGCGCCGTCATAAGAGCGTTGTACACCTGGCACAACTCCTCATGAAAGCACATTACTGATACGTTTTTTATTATCTTTGTCATTGCAGTCGCCTCCCCTCTCTGAGTGAACGAGACATCGGGACTATTTACATCAGCTGCGCGAGCGCCTCTTGCATAAGAGTGCATGCATGACTGATTTTTTTACTGGCAATGGAGTAATACATGCTTTGACCGTCTCTTCTTGTTTTCAGAATCCCTTTCATGCGCATGACCGACAATTGCTGTGACGTGTATGGCTTGCTGGCGCCGATCTTTTTCTGAATCTCTGCAAAGGTCATTTCACCGCGCCTCAGGACATCCAGAATCTCAAGCCTTTTGGGATGCGCAAAGGTCTTGCAAAAATCTGTGTGCAACTTCAATATCTCTTTTTTCATGGCAATTGACTTAGTCCATTTTTCATCTTCCACAGAAAGTATTTTTCAAACCCGACCTTCATCCACTTCGCCCAGATCGCCTTCTTTGTATAAGAGCTTTGTCTCGGCGGGAGGACCGGGTACGCCTTCATGAAGGCCGCGGTGTTTCCCATGTCCATGAGGCAGATGACGCCGAGTTCATCCGCGAGCGGCGGTGTCTTGCCGGTAATATCAGAAGCTATTGTCGCAGCGGCTGTCTTCGCCATCTTGACGGTCATGAATCCTGTTTTCGGCACGCCCGTAGGCACCGGCGTAACCTCCGGCGGCGCAATTGCTATGGCGACACCAATGGCAAATATGTTTTTGTATTTTGTATGCCGGTAATTCTTGTCCACCGGGATGAATCCCCGAGGATTCCCCAGCGGCATGACGGCAGGCACGCCCTTAAACGGCGGCGCGATCATGGCGAGTTTGAATGGGAGCTTCGTGCCGTCTTTTAATTTTATCTCTCCCGGCGTGACTTCCTCGATAGCCTGACCCACGATCGACTTGATGTCCTTCTCTGCAAACTCATCTTCCATGAACCGTCTTGATTTGCCAAGCCCGCCGACGCCCATGTGACCAAGATAGGGTTCTGAGGTAAGATAGAGAATGGGTACTTTGTGGCGCATTTTGCGGCGGCGAAGCTCGGCGTCCATCTCGAAGGCAAGCTCGTAAGACGGGCCGAAGCAGCTCACCATCTGTGAAGAGCCGAGAACTATTGGACCGGGATTTTCAAGAACGCTCTTCCACGTTTCTCCGGTCTTTATCGCATGCTTGAGGGTAAAGGTGCAGGCTGTGTATCCTTTGTCCGGTCCGAGGCCGGGAATTTCATCAAAGGCAAGATGCGGACCTGTTGATATGACGAGATGATCATAGGGAAGCACTTTTCCGTTGCCCGTGACGACCTTCGATGAATCAGCATCGATCTGCTTTGCTGCATCGTGAACAAACTCGATCCCCTTCGGTCTTAAGATATCGCTCACTTTGAGCGTGATGTCTTCGGGCTTTCTCCAGCCCATGATGAGCCACGGCAGCGACGGCAGGAACACGAACCGGTCGTCGTCGCTCACTACAGTCACCTCCGCTTTTTTGCCGAGCAGCCGCTTTAGTTCAAAGGCCGCTGTCAATCCCCCGAACGATCCCCCTAACACAACGATTCTTGCCATATGTCCTCCCCTGGTGCTTCAAAATTTAGAACAATCCAACCACCTTATCGCCTCCCGTAATAATGTCCGTCAGCTTGTCGTAATCGATGGTTTTAGCTCGGGCATCTAATTCCGAATCCTTGAGACCCCGGAGCCTCATGTCGTCATCCAGAACAAACACCGAGCCGGGAAAAGATCCGAGCCGTTCCTTTTGCGCGAAATAGACCCCGTTTTGCAGCAGGATGAGATCGCCCCCGCCTTCCTTCGCAAGGGTCAAGCCTAGCGCTCCATCAGTTGTATCCGGTGCGCTTTTGATGATCACCAGCATGATAGTCTCCTTTAGAAAACCAGCGTCGTATCTGTTTTGCCGATCAGAGCCGCGATTTCCGTGCCGCTCGCAATCGTGACACCCTCGATTATACAATCATTGCCGATCTGTTCCCTTTTCAATGACGCTTCATCGGCATAGACCGCAACACCCATGTCAATGCAATCCTGAATGCCTTCGCCTGCATTCAAATATTCCGTCTGAGATACGTCCTGTCCCTTTCTCGCCGCATTTACCCCGCCGTCAACAAGGAGCAACTTTACCTCCATGTCTTCGGTCACTCCCCCGAGCGCATGGCGGATCGCCTCCGAGGAATCGACAGTCCCGTACGGCGGCCTTCTTAATAGTATACTTATGCTTTCCATAATCGCCCCCTTAGATGCCGAAATTTAAAAAAACGGGCTTTGACTTCACAACATTGAGAAGCCCCTTCAACGAGCTCATCTCACCGCCCTCAATGGAATCGTCAGCCGCAAGACCGCGGCTTTTCATACACCCTGTTCAGATATCCACCTTGAGGCCTTTTCCCACAAGGTCCACCAGCGTGGAGAGCGCCTGAGGGACCTGTCCCTTCACAATGGAAAAAACGCCGTCACCCGTGGCAATAAGTCTTGCCCGGTGGCCCTTCTTCAGAGCGGCTTCCGCCAATTTGAAAATCGTGTGCGTGTTCTCAAAGCTGTAGGGAGTCGTGGAAAGAAACATCACAATCTCTTTTTGCATGTCAGCCTCCTTAAGGAAATTAAAATGTCAAAATCCTGTCGCTCTCCTTGACGATCGCGTGCATGTCCTTGAGCCCCGCCAGGGGACAGACATCTGTGGGCCCGGTGTTACGCAGCTTCAAGCAGGTGCCGCAGGCGAATATCTTTCCGCCTGCTTTTACGAAATCTTTCATCTGCTGAGTGACCGCAAACTTTTCCGTATCGAGCGACTCAGCCTCTACTCCCTTGGAAATCAGGAAAACGTTTATTCCATCGCCGTCTTTCAGAGCAAAATTGCCATACCGAAATGCGTTCCAGACCGTCTCCGAATCATTTGAAGAAATGATAATTCCAATTTTCATTACCGTCTCCTTTCGCCTGGGTAGGTTCCTTTTTTCGTCACCGGACAGCAAGCCGGCGCGGGAATATCTTCTTCATACTGTTTTTTGAGAAGTTCGAGGAGGTCGGGGATGAGGGGCTCTTTCAGGAAGTAGCATTTGAGCCTGCCGTCAATGAAGTAGTCGACAAGGCCGTGAGTGCGGAGCAGCGTTAAATGCTGGGATACGTTCGGCTGGCTGATATCGAGAGAATCCTCGAAATCGCTCACGCACTTGACCCCTTGGGTGAGATCTTCGAGGATCCTGATCCGTATGGGGTGGGCGATGATTTTTAATAGATCTATCCGTTTTCCGATCGGGATCATGGAAATTTCTCCTCAGGGAAGAACCAATACGCTTTCATGCCTCGGTCAGGCTTGGACCATCCAACCGTATGTGAAGGATACATGCATTTTCCTGATCAACGGTTTTGATGACACTGCACCACTTATTTTTCAGGAAGCACTCTACCATCGCCTTTGCAGTAACGCAGTTATCTATTTTTATCCGGAGCGTATCTCCGGGGGACAACTTGCTCAACTCCGCCATCAACCTCCTTTTGTCAGGAATCGAATTGTTGAGCATGATGTCATGAGGCTCGGTCAAAATCATAAATTACCATACCTCCTCTGCTTTACCATAAATTTATATGCAAACATTAGCATGTTTCCATTTAAATGTCAAGTACATCTTTGTCTGCTCTATGCCTGAGGCGGTAAGCACACGCCCACAAGCAGCTATAGAAAAAGCGATATGACGTTTGACCTGGACAACCTGAGTGTGTACACTAGATGCATCTCAGGTTTTCTCTGGGTATGAACAGGAGGACGTGATGGCCCAAGCATGTTTCATCGGCCTTGACCAGGGAAGCAGTTCTACCAAGGCGCTTGTTCTGAGCATTGACGGTCAGGTCCTGTTCCAGACGAAGAAGCCACTGGCCCCTGCATTCCGCGATGGCCTGCGCGTTGAGCATGATCCCCTTGCCATACTCGCCTCAGTCCGGGAGGTGCTGGATGAGTCGGTCCGCTACCTTCGCTCCACAGGAGCTACGATCAGCGGCATCGGGCTTGCCTGCCAGCGTTCGTCCTGTTTGGCCTGGGAAGAGTTGACAGGAAAACCCCTTTCGCCGGTCTTGAGCTGGCGCGATACGCGCGGCGCTCTGTACATACAGAACCTTGGCACGAGCTCACAGCGAATATTCGATATCACCGGCCTGCCGCTTACCCCCTATTATGCAGCCTCCAAATTCCGCTGGCTGAAAGACCATCTGCCGGAAACCCGCGGTCCCGGCGTTGTCTTCGGCACGCTCAGCAGTTTTCTCTGCCAGCGCCTTGCGAACGCGGACCGGTCCTCTATCGACCATACGAACGCGGCCCGGACGCAGCTCATGAACATCCATTCCTGCGCCTGGGAGGATGAACTGTTGAAGCTCTTCGGGCTTACGGACATCCGCCTCCCTGATATCACACCAACGCTGCAAAGCTTCGGCTCTATCCAGGTTGCAGAGGAAAAGATCCCCCTGCTCGTCTGCATCGGCGACCAGCAGGCGGCCATGGCAGGCCTTGGCATTCTAGAAAAAGGCGACGGAGGCATTAACTACGGAACAGGGGGTTTTCTGATGGTGAACACCGGGGAAAGCCTCGCGCCCGCGCCGGGATTGATGGCGTCGATCCATTATTCTACGAACAACACCCGGCACTATCTGGTCGAGGGGAGCGTCAATGCCGTGGGCGACAGCCTCGAATGGCTCAGGGAACAATTGCATATTTTTAAGGATTACGCGGAACTGGACGACCAATGCTGGCAGGCGGCAACTGATGTCGTTGCCTTCATCGGCTTGAACGGGACCGGGTCGCCGCACTGGGAGAGGGACATTTCGAGCTCCATCCATGGCCTGACCGCAGCCAGCAAGCCTTGCGACATCGTTCGGAGCGCTGTCGAGAGCATCGCCTTCTTCATGAAGGACATCGCGGCAACAATCGGGAAAACCGGGCTCGAGCCAGCATCCTTTTCTATTTCCGGAGGACTGGCCTCGCTCAGCTATCTTGTTCAGGTCCAGGCAGACATCCTCGGCAAGGACCTGCAAATAAGCGCTGAGCAGGAGGTCTCGGCTTTGGGAGCAGCAATGCTTGCCGGCCTGTCTCTTGGGGTTTGGTCTTCAACGGACATAAAAAGGCTCGTGCCGCAGGGAGAGACTGTTCAGGCGCGCCACAATGCGGGGCTGGAAAAACGATATGGCCGCTGGAAAGAGCTCCACCGGATGACGAAGCTGCTCGACGAGATATAACCAAAAGGAAAAGGCATCCGGCAGTAGCCTGCCGAATGCCTTGAAGTCACCCATCCATTTCGATCATTTATGCATCCTCTTCAGAAGAGTCCTCAGACGGCTTCCACTCCTGGCCGCTCATGTCAGGCTCCTCGTGCAAATTTTCCTGTTGCTCCTGCTTTGAAAAAGCCAGCACGCCGAGATAAACAAGGCTGACGATCGGTATCAGGAGCAGCAGACCCAGCCATTTGTTCCTTCCGAGATTTTCAACAATGCACATCCAGACATGGATAATAACGATGAAACCCACAAGAGGAATACATAACAGCAAGACCCACCAGCAGGGTTTGCCAGCTGCCTGAAGAATCGTCCAGATATTGACGATCGGGATCCATGCTGTCCAGGGTGCGGAAACATTCAGTTTTTTGGCGATCAGGTACAGGCATAATGAGAAATAAACATACATTCCGGCAAACAGCATGAGAAAGATCATAAAAAAAGCCATCACGAACGCCCTGATGCCCGCAGGCGACATCGGTTCCTCAGAAACGGGAAGCGCGGTCTGGGGCTGTTCCTGTATGGCAGGCAGTGGTGCTGTTGTCGTTGCTGTTGTCGTAAGGAGCGAAACCGTTGCACCTGTCGCCACGGCATCATGGCCGCCCGGGGTCAGGGTAAGCTGTGAAAGCGGCGCCGCAGGCCTCAGCGTCAACGTTCCCGCCGAAGAGGGCACGCCTGCAGCAACCGGCAGAAGAGGCTTGATCGTCGAAGTGCCTGTGGATGACGGCACGGTTGCGGCAACCGGCATCCGGGGAGGTGTCGGCGCCACGGGAGCGGTCTGCATGGGACTCTGTTTTACCTCAGGGGCAGCGGGAGGAGTCGCAGCCTCAGGCGCTGTGTCTTTCGGCTCCTCACGCTTGACCGGCTTCGGGTAGTCGGTTATATGGAACACTCCATTGTCATCGACCCAGCCGTAAGCGGCAAAGGCGGGAGATAAGAACAAGCTTAAGACAATAATGATAAATGCAGCAACGAGGAATAGCCTTTTTGTCATGGATAATTCTCCTTAAAGAACACTATGCAAAAAAGTGTATCATGGGGCCGTGGAATCTGTCAATCGAAAGTAACCGCCATACCAGCGCCTCTGGTTAACTGCTCATGACCCTCATTTGTCGTAAACATAGGGATATACAATTTAGAATAATTCTAATTATATATTGACAAGCGCCTGACGGAGTACTAAATTTTTATAGAGTGCAGGTTGCAACTCTTAGCCGCATCGCAGAGACTATCCTGACGCAGCACAAGATCGACGGCAAGGTCAACTCGGCCGCGTGCTTCCCTTGCCATGGACGTCAGAACTAATGAGAGGTACAAGGTATGTCACAAATAATGATACGATTGGTCCAATCAACTGTCGTCGTTCTGGTCATGATCGTTGCTGCAAGCTGCAGCAACCCGAATGCTCAATCCAGTTTCAACGCTGATACCGGCAAGCACAGTACCGGTTGGCTGCCGGCCGGCCATGCAGCTTCAGCGTCTGCAGACCTTACGACCTGCGCCGAATGCCATGGAGCCGCCCTGGATGGCGGCATCGCGAACGTTTCCTGTACCACGTGCCATCTCGGTGGACCGACATCAGTGCATCCGTTAGGATGGGTCCCCATGTATCTGACTCATGGCCCTTCAGTGAGCACCGGCGTTACCACGATAGCGCAGTGCGCAAGCCAGTATTGTCACGGTACAAATCTCAGCGGCGTTACGAACAGCGGGCCGTCCTGTACCTCCTGCCACAGCCTGCCGTACGATCCCACGACAGTGACTTGCAGCGCATGCCACAGGATTCCACCCTCCGGCACCGTATCGCCAAATAGAGCCGGCAAGCATGCGCAGCATGCGACGTCGGCTTCTTCATCCTGTGATATTTGCCATAACGGTGCAAGTGCCTATGTAGGAGACCATTCAAATGGCACGGTAAACTTCTCTTTCCAAACAGCATACAATGCCAAATCCGGCGGCACCGCTACATTCCATGCCGCAACCAACACCTGTTCGAACGTCAGCTGCCATGGAGGACAGACAACGCCGAACTGGCGCACCGGCTCCATCAACGTCAACACGCAATGTACGGCATGCCATGAGTACGGTACTGCGCAGTACAATTCCTATAGCACCGGACGGCATTACCTGCATTTGCTGGATCCGAACAATGGACCGGATCCGAAACTTACTTGCGTCGCTTGCCATGATACGGTCAAGCTGGCAACCAACCACTTCACAACCCTGAATACCCCGGCAATGGGACCGGCATCTGCCACGATCCTGAATTCAGTACAGTATAGCGGGGGTGGCTGCTTGCCTTCCTGCCATGGCAATGAATCCTGGTAATACTATGCGTGCGTAGCGCGACCTCCCACGTTGTACCACCGAAAACAGAAAGAGCCGTTCTCCCGACAGGGAAGCGGCTCTTCTTGTGTCCAGAGCTCGGCACAACGCTATCTTTTACCGTCAGCTGGACAGACCGCACGATATGCGTTATACTCTCGCAAGTTAGGTTTCCCACATCATCTCGCCGACACATCCACTGGAGCCGACATATGCAAATCTTCGACATCATACAAGCTTCATTTCTCAGTTTCATCCCCATCTTCGTTGCCCTCGACGCACCGGGCACGCTCCCCATCTACGTTGCAATGACCGAGGGGATCAAAAAACATGAGCGAAGAAAGATCGTGCGCCAGTCCATTCTCACTGCGCTGTTGATCACGATCGGGTTCGTTTTCCTGGGGCAGGCGGTCTTTCATGCGCTCGGCATACTGGTTGAGGACTTTATGATCGCGGGCGGGATCGTGCTGCTCATCATCGCGATACTCGACATCGTGCGCGCCGGCGAGAAGAAGATCCTGATCAGTCCCACCTTCGGTGTGGTCCCCTTCGGCACGCCGCTCATCGCGGGACCCGCAACACTCACCACCACGCTCGTGCTTGTCGGCAGCTATGGTTATGTTCCCGTCATCCTGTCGCTCATCATCAACATCCTGCTCGCCTGGGCCATCTTCTCCCAGGCGGACCGGATCATCAAATTGATCGGCATCAGCGGCTCCCGCGCGTTCGCCAAGGTCGCGGCCCTGCTGCTCGCAGCCATCGCCGTCAAGATGATCAGGAGCGGCATGTTTACGCTTATCGGGATGCAATGAACCGAGAAGGAACTTTTGGACGCGGATTTACGCGGATGACCAAAAGTAGGCGCTTCTAAGCGACGCGGATAATAAGGGGCAGTAAATATCTTTTGCTTCTAATTCAACAATTAGGTTTTCTCGAGGTTGGCAAAGATTTGCATCGACCTGTCTTTTAAGATTCCCATGCGAAAATTTAGCCGGGCGACCGAGTCCGAGGGTGAAGCATTTCGGACTGTCTGAGCCCGAAGGGCGAGTTTCCGAAATGTACCGAGGACGACCAAGCATGGCGTAAAGAATTTTCGCGGGTGCCCTTCTTTGGCGTCACCTTGCTTGGGCACGCAAGAAAGGTGACAAGGGTGAATGTACCAATGAGGTTGATAACTACATCAACTCGTTGAAATCCATGATCGCAGGGAATTCGGAGCTCGACCCGGGTGTCATCCGGGAATTGCCCAAAGCCTTGTAGACCACGTACTTAATCCCGAAGGCCTTCGCTGTCTGCAAGACAGCCAGAGTATCGTCCACGAACAAAGTATGTTCCCTCCGAAAACCAAGCTGCTTTTCGGCCTTTTCCCAGAACTCGATCTTTTCTTTCGGGTAGCCCATGGCATCGGACGTGATTGAGCCGGTCAGGTATTTGCCAAGGTCCGTTTTCCGGAGCTTCATATCCAGGACCTTGTAATGCGCGTTCGTGGCAATGAACGTCCTCTTTCCCCGCTGCTTCATCAGCTTGAGAAAGCTCTCCACATGAGGATGCACCTCGATAATATGTCGGATCTGCTCTTTTAACGCCAGGATGTCGAGATGCAGTTCCCTTGACCAGAAATCGATATCGGTCCAGTTCAGGGTTTGTTCGTGCGATTTATATTTGGCCAGGAGCTCTTCCTTTGCCCTGCCGAACGTGATGGTATGTTTGTCCGCGTACTTTTCGGGGACCAGATGTTCCCAGAAGTAATCGTCGAAATACTTGTCCAGCAGCGTCCCGTCCATATCGAGCAGCACATAATCGATGTCCTTGGTGGAGAGCGCCTGTTTGATCTCGTTGATAGTCGTCATGGCCGGATATACCCCTCGATCATCAGGTCTTGCCCGACCCATTGCGATGTGACCCGGTGCAGCCGGATCGCCTTGCTGAGCCTGAGCGGCGACTCCCCGCCGATGGAACACAGCGAATCCGCGCCGGTCATCAGCAGGGGCGCTGCGAACAGCACGACTTTGTCAACGATCCCGGCCTTCAAGGCGGAAGCGTTCACCGTTGAACCTCCCTCGATCAGGACGGAGGTGACGCCGAAGCCGCCCAGCTTGCGCATAAGATCTTTCAGGTCCACCTGCCCGTCCTTCCCCTTCGCGATCAGAATTTCCGCACCCGCATCCAGTAGCGTGCTGAGCCTGTCCTTGGGCATGCTGTCTATCGTGGCAATACAGGTTTTTGCCGATGAGCGCTGCGCCAGGACCTTCGCCTTCAGCGGAATTCTCAGTTTCGTGTCAAGGATGACCCGCAGCGGGTCGCGGCCATGGGGAATCCTTGTGGTGAGGGACGGGTCGTCTTTCAGAACAGTGTTGATACCCACCAGGATAGCATCATGCTGGTCCCGCAGCCGATGCCCTTCCAGGCGGGCCTGCTCACCGGTGATCCACTTCGATTCGCCGGCTGCCGTCGCGATCCTGCCGTCCAGGGTCTGGGCGATCTTGAGCGTTACAAAAGGCATACCCGTGGTCACGTGTTTGATAAATGCCTCATTCAGCTTTTTCGCATCAGCTTCGAGAACTCCCGTGAGCACCTCGATGCCGGCCTTGCGCAGAGCTTTGATGCCGCCGCCGGAAACATGAGGATTGGGGTCGATCATCGCCACCACGACCCGCTTCACGCCGCTCTGCATGACCAGCGGTGTGCAGGGAGGAGTCCGTTTGTTCGTGTGCGAACAAGGCTCAAGCGTCACGTACAGCGTTGCACCACGGGCTGCCTTGCCGGCCTTCGCAAGCGCAATGGCCTCGGCATGGGGCTCGCCGGCCTTTCGGTGATAGCCGCGGCTGATGACCTTTCCGTTTTTGACCACCACGGCGCCAACCATGGGGTTAGGGCTCGTCCGGCCCCTGGCCTTGGCTGCGAGCTTAAGCGCCATGCGCATATATTTTTCGTCGAGAGAATGAATGTTCATAGTATGTTTGTTATATATGCGGCGGATAAATAGCAGACGACTCGCAGATATCACCGCATTCGTTATGCGAGCGGCGGAAGCGGATGAAAAGTCAAACCCGCCAGCGAATAATGTCTCGTATTGTACGTAACGAGGTTCAAATCATAGAGAAGACAGGTGGCCGCGATCACCGCATCCGGCAAGTCGAGCGTGACCCCTTTTGTTTTCTGTTCTCGGACCAGAGCGCCTGCCTTGTCGGCTATCTGCCGCGTCACGTCAAAAACTTTCAGAGACCCCAGAAAAAGCCCGGTCTTCGTCTCCTCCCCTTTTTTCACGCCGACCTGGACTTCGAGAATGGACAGCGCCGAACAGGAAGGTATTCCGAACGCCTGCAATTCCCTGAGAGCCCTGGTCACTTCCAGCCGCCCCCGCAAATGCCAGATGATGACATCGGTGTCGAGCAGGAATTTACTCATGAGCCGGTCCTTTTCAGCCTCTTTCGGTACTGCTGCCGCTTTTCCCTCACGTAGCTCTCGACGCTGCCGGCGGTCCTCAATTCAGGATGCATCTTGTCGCTCCAGGCCCCTCCCGTGGTTTCTAATACTTTCAGAAACCGCGCTCTTTCCAGTTTTTCCCGGGTCGCCTCGACGATAAAGAGGCTCCGCCGCCTCTTGCCCGCAACCTGATCGACTTCGACCAGGATTTCCTCAGGGATCGCAAGGTGCGTCTTGACATTCATAATAGTGCCCCCTTATGGTACCACGTAGTACCATACATAATATACATAGCTATGGCACCTGTCAAGAAATTATGAGCAACCTAAAAAGAGCATTTAACCGCAGAAAACGCAGAGGACGCAGAAGTAAATCAAACGATTTTGATGATCCCTGCGTCCGCCAACACCGGACAAGCAGAGGATTGTGGCTGGCATGAATCAATTGCGGAAATCCGGCAGTGGAATCCACAACTCGAAAATGGGGAACCCAATGATCTTGACCAACGTGGTCAGTCGTTTGTCCGCACAGACAAAGGTAATGTCTTTCTCAGCAACCGCGCTCCTGACGCTCGCGGACAACATCCTCCGACCAGGTTGACTTCGACGAGGCCGTCATCTTGCGTATCTCCTCCACCGGCAGCGCCTTTCCCTGCGGGGCCTTTGCCCGCTTCAGGAGCCGAATCTGCTCCGAGAGGACCACGAGTTCGTCGGCCCGCAACTCGTCAATGTCTTTTTTTACCATTTCCTTGAGTCCCATGTTCAGGACCTCCACTGCGTCAAAATCTAAAAAAATGAGTAACTATTCAGGTCAAAAGCAAGGCGTCTCGCGCAAAGCAGCAAAGAGCGCAAAGAAAACCTTTCATTCCTGGTTTAGAAACAAACGCTTGTCGTTTGGCGTGCGACTTTCTTGGCGCCTTTGCGGCTTTGCGCGAAAAAATGTTTGATTTTGACATGCTATCGACGCACACAACAAAGAGCTGAACAGTTACAAAAATGATAACATACTTACCCGCTGAAATAAACCAAAATCCTGACTTATCCTCACCATGGCATTGGCATGGAGTGTCCGGGTGAGCAGTTCCAGCGCCTGCTGAGCTTCTGTGATCCCGAGTTCGGCCAGGCGGGACTGATTGAGCGTGTTCCCCTGAAGGATATGCCTGCGAAGTACATTGGTTGCCCATTGACGAAACCGCACTCCGCGCTTTGAATTGACCCGGTAACCGACGGAAATAATGGCGTCGAGGTTAAAGTGTTTGATGGTCCTGGAAACATGTCGCCGTCCCTCGGTTTGAACTGCTAAGAAATCCTTAGTAGTTGCCTTTTCATTAAGTTCCGCGTCAGCAAATATACGTTTCAGATGCATAATGATATTTTCTGAGGTAGTTCCAAATAGTTCCGACATTTGCTTTTGCGTCAGCCAAACCGTCTCACCGTCCAGCCGGACCTGAACCGCGCTCTGTCCGTCAGCGTCTTCGTAGATAATTATTTCACTCATGATCAAAACCTCCGGCATGTCATTGCGACGATTCGGGAGAAATACCATCAAGTACTTGCAACGACTCTCCCTGTCCTGTCAAAGTATAAAATAGAGGTCCGTCCCCAAGTAATGACGCTGCCCGCAGTATCAGGAAAGCACCTCGCTTATCGGCACGGCCCACAGCCGCTCGCCCAGGGGGACCATCTCCGTCCCGTTGTATGCCAGCACGGCGGCAACGCACCCCGGCGTAGCCGCAAGGAACGCCTTCAAACCCGTGAGGTCGCGCTCATCCCATTGCGATGACATTTTGACCTCAAGGGCAATGCATTTTCTGCCCGTCTCGATGACGAAGTCGACCTCGTATCTTCCCTGCACGTTCCAGTAGTGCAGTGATGCGCCGGGCATGCGCGCGGCGATGGTCCCCGCAAGGTTTTGCGCGACATGAGTTTCGAACAGAGCCCCCCGCGACGGGTCCGTCTTGAACGTATGAACTCCCGAAAGATAGCAGGCCAGCCCCGAATCGGAGAGATAGATCTTCGGCGATTTTATGACCCTGCTCGCGCGATTCTTCAGGAACGGCGTGAGCCGCCAGACAATGAACGACGCCTCCAGCAGGCCCAGATACCGGGAGGTCGTCACGGCGTTCAGCTTCGCGTCACGCCCGAGTTCACTGGGACTGAGCAGTCTGCCTGTCCGCAAGGCTGTCAGTTCCATGAGGTTCTTGAACATGACGATATTATCCAGGCGGCTGAATTGCCGGATGTCCCGCTCCAGATAGGTCTGCTCATATCCCTTAAACCAGATGTTCCGGTCTTTCACCTCGCCGAGACAGACCGAAGGCATGCCGCCTGACAGGATTTCGCTGTCCTTGATGGGAATAAAGCCGCTGCCGGGAGACAGTTTGCCGGTCTCAAGCAGCTTCTCGATGAACGGGCGGTCATGGACCGCGCTTGCATGCTCCCGCCGTGTGAAGGGATGCATGGTGAAATAGATGGCCCTGCCCGCGAGGCTTTCGGTGATACCCTTCAGCATCGCGAAATTGGCCGATCCGGAAAGCAGATAGTGCCCCGGCTTGCGATGCCGGTCAACCTGTTTCTTGATCGCGGTCAGCACCTCGGGGCACTTTTGCACCTCATCGATGGTAAGCGGGGCATCGCCCTCGACAAAGCGGTCGGGGGCCTCCTTGGCTGCGGCAAGCTGTGCGAAATCGTCAAAAGTGACATACCGCCGTTTGCGGAGCCCCGTCTCGTTCCGCAGAAACGTGCTCTTCCCGCTCTGTCGCATGCCCGTGAGCGCGACGACCGGCATATTCTCCAGGGCCGCAAGCACTGAGCCGCCGATATCACGCTTAAAGTAGGTTGTCATAATGTAACATTATATGGTGACAATATGACAATGTCAAGGGGAGAGAAGGGTAGAGGAATGCTGAAACAACGCGCAGGAGACTATCAAAACACCAAGGGCGGCCTTGTGGGCCGCCCTTGCATTGTTACCTTATATTTTACTTCGTTCCCGAACCACCGATGCCTTTTTCCTTGAGCTTGGCATGGGCCGCCGCAAGCCGGGCGATGGGCACCCGGTAGGGGGAGCAGCTCACGTAGTTGAGCCCGCTCCGGTAGCAGAACTCCACGCTTGCCGGGTCGCCGCCGTGCTCTCCGCAGATGCCGACCTTGAGATTCGGCCTGGTGCCGCGGCCCTTGGCCACGCCGATCTTCACAAGCTGGCCCACGCCCTCCTGGTCCAGGGTCTGGAAGGGGTCCTTCTCCAGGATGCCGTTCTCGGTGTAGTAGGTTATGAACTTGCCCGCGTCGTCGCGGCTGAAACCGAAGGTTGTCTGCGTCAGGTCGTTCGTGCCGAAGGAGAAGAACTCCGCCTCTTTGGCGATCTCGTCCGCGATCATGGCTGCGCGCGGCAGCTCGATCATGGTCCCGACGAGGTAGTTGATCTTCACGCCTTTTTTCTTCATGACCTCATCAGCTGTTGCCTTGATAAGCTCTTTCTGGTTCTGAAGCTCCTTTTTGATGCCGACGAGCGGCACCATGATCTCGGGCACCACCTTTTTTCCCTTCTTCGCAAGCTCGCAGGCAGCTTCGATGATGGCCCTGGTCTGCATGCGCGTGATCTCGGGATACACGATGCCGAGCCTGCAGCCGCGGTGACCAAGCATGGGGTTCAACTCGTGCAGCTCCTCAACACGATGGAGCAGCTTCTCCTTCTTCGTGATGGACGCCTTGGGCGCCTTCTTCGCCTGCATCACGGCGACCTCGACCATGAGTTCCTCGCGTTTGGGCAGGAATTCATGGAGCGGCGGGTCGAGCAGCCGGATCGTGACCGGGAAGCCTGCCATGGTCTCGAAGAGGCCCTTGAAGTCGGAACGCTGCATGGGAAGGAGCTTTGCCAGCGCCTTCTCCCGGTCCTCGACATTGTCGGCCAGGATCATCTGCTGTACGATGGGCAGCCGGTCCGCAGCGAAGAACATATGCTCGGTGCGGCAGAGCCCGATGCCCTCGGCGCCGAACTTCATGGCCATCACGGCATCGCGGGGAATATCGGCGTTGGCCCGGACGCCCATGGTGCGGATCTCATCCGCCCATTTCATGAGCGTTCCGAAATCGCCGCTCACTTCCGGCTCCATGGTCGGCACTTTTCCGAGAATGACGCGGCCCGTGCCGCCGTCGAGCGTGATGTGGTCGCCCAATTTTACCGTGACCTTGCCGACGAAGAACTTTTCCGCCTTCAGGTCGACCTTGATGGACTCGCAGCCTGCAACGCAGGGCTTGCCCATGCCGCGCGCCACAACAGCCGCATGAGAGGTCATGCCGCCGCGCGCTGTCAGAATGCCCTGGGCCGCGTCCATGCCGTGAATATCGTCAGGCGTAGTCTCGGGCCGGACGAGGATGACCTTGCCGTTCTTCGCGTGCTTCACGGCTTCATCCGCGGTGAAAACCACTTTGCCCGATGCAGCGCCGGGCGATGCGGGAAGGCCCTTGGCAATGACCTGGATCTTTGCCTTGGGATCGATGATGGGATGGAGCAGTTGATCCAGCGAGGCCGGCTCAACGCGGAGCACCGCCTCTTCCTTGGAGATCAGGCGCTCGCCGACCATGTCCACCGCGATCTTGACCGCAGCGTGGGCAGTGCGTTTACCCGTGCGGGTCTGGAGCATATAGAGCGTGCCGTCCTGTACCGTGAACTCGAAATCCTGCACATCGCGGTAGTGCTTCTCGAGCTTGTTCGTGATCTCGCGGAGCTGTTTGTACACCTGCGGCATTTCCTTGGCCAGTTCCGAGATCGGATTCGGAGTGCGGACACCGGCCACGACGTCCTCGCCCTGGGCATTCGTCAGGTACTCTCCGTAGAACTCCTTGGCGCCGGTCGAAGGATCGCGGGTGAAGCCCACGCCCGTTGCCGAGGTGTCGCCCATGTTGCCGAAGACCATGGCCTGGATGTTCACCGCGGTGCCGAGATTGCCGGGAATGTCGTTCAGTCTGCGGTAGGTGATGGCGCGGGGATTGTTCCAGGAACCGAAGACCGCATCGCGCGCCATGATGAGCTGCTCAAAGGGGTCCTGCGGAAACGGCCGCTTGGTGATCTGCTTCACTTTTACTTTGAACTTGTCGACGAGGCCCTGCAGGTCCTCGGCCGTAAGATCGATGTCGAGGCTTACCTTCCTCTTTTTCTTCACTTCGTGCATGATGTGCTCGAACACATCCTTTTCGATGCCCATGACCACGTTCCCGAACATCTGGATGAACCGGCGATAGGCATCCCAGGCGAAGCGCTCATTATCGGACATGCGAAGCAGGCCGTCGATGGTCTGGTCGTTCAAGCCCAGGTTCAGGACCGTGTCCATCATGCCGGGCATGGAGAATTTCGATCCCGAGCGCACCGACACGAGCAGCGGACGGCTCGCATCGCCGAACTTGAACCTGCCGCCCAGCGCGTCCTCGACCTTCTTCATGTACACCCGCACATCGGAGTCAAGACCTTCCGGTACGCGTTTGCCGAGATCATAGAACAGGTTGCAGACCGCGGTCGTGATGGTGAATCCCGGAGGGACCGGAACTCCGGCATTCGTCATTTCGGCCAGGCCCGCCCCCTTGCCTCCGAGCAGGTCCTTCATCGCCCCCGTACCGTCAGCCTTGCCGCTGCCGAAAAAATAAATATATTTCTCCCCTGTAGCCATATGACCCTACCTCCTGGAAAAATTTTTAAACGCCACGTATTCAGTAGCCTGGAGCCGGAGCGCAGCCCCCGGTCTGCTGACTTCTGTAATCTGTTATGGTGTTTCTTCGGTACTCAGGACCAGACGTGAGAAATCCGCGATCAATGAAAAAAGTCCGGTAATGCCGGCAAGCAACGCCAGACGGTTCTCTTTCACAGCCGCATCCTTATCCATCACCATGACCTTGTCGAAAAAGGCGTCCACCGGTTTCCGCAGCGACGCAATATCCGCCAGAGCGCCGCGGAAATCAAGCGTTGCTGTTTTATCGGAGACTCGGTCTTTGATCTGCACATAGGACGCGTAGAGTGTTTTTTCCTCATCCTGCTTCAACAGCCCTTCGCGCACAACGCCGGCAAAGCCTTTCGGCACAATGTTCCCGGCCCGTTTGAGCGCTGTTACGAGGGGCCGGTAGTCCTCGGAGGTCCTCCAGAGATCGAGCGCCCTGACCTTTTCTTTCGCGATCAGGGGATCGTCGAAGTTCACGGAGAGAGCGGCATCCACCACATCGGAGCGCAACCCTTCGGTGGTCAGCATGCCGGCAAGGCGCTGACGCATAAAATCGAGTGTTTCCGACTGCACCCGCAACGCATCCTCTTTTTTGAATCCGAGCCCCGTGCATGCCTCTGCGATCAGCGTGGACAAGGACAGCCGTTTGTTCCGGTCGAACAGTATGCCGAGGATGGCGACGGACTGCCGGCGAAGCCCGTAGGGGTCTTCCGATCCGCTCGGAACAAGACCAACGGAAAAGCAGCCTGTAATGGTGTCGATCCGGTCGGCGATCCCGACGCAGGCGCCTTCGAGCGACGCCGGAAGCGTATCGCCGGCAAAGCGGGGCTGATAGTGCTCCAAGATCGCATCAGCGACCCGGGGACCTTCATTGGAAAGAAGCGCGTAGTGCCTGCCCATGACTCCCTGCAACTTCGGGAACTCGCCCACGATGCCCGTGAGCAGATCGGCCTTGCAGAGATGAGCGGCGCGCTCGGCCACCTTCGCATCGGCGCCCAGAATCCCTGCAAGCGACACCGACAGTTTTTTAACGCGTTCCAGTTTATCGTGAATCGTTCCGAGTTTTTCCTGGTACGTGACCTTTTTGAGACCCTCCACCCGGTCAGCGAGCGGAACCTTTACGTCGTGATCAAAGAAATAAGCGGCATCGGACAACCGCGCCGCGAGCACCCGCTCGTTCCCTGCGCGCACAACGTCCATGTCCTCGGCCCGGGTGTTGCTGATCGTAATAAAATAGGGAAGCAGGTTCCCCTGCTGGTCAATGACGCTGAAGTAGCGCTGGTGCTCCCGCATGGCCGTGATCAGCACTTCCTTCGGGACCCGCAGAAACTCCTTATTGAATGTGCCCATGACCGGCACGGGATATTCCACGAGGTTCGAGACCTCATCGACAAGACCCTGGTCGTCAAGCACCGTGCCGCCCTTTGCTACTGCCAGCTCTGCCGTCTGCTTCACGATCCGCTGTTTTCGGACCGCGGGATCGATCACAAAGAAGTTGGGCTCTGCCTGGGCCTGGTAGGACTTCAGGTCCCTGACCAGGAAGGCGCCGGGGCTCATGAACCGGTGGCCGCGGGAAAAATTGCCGCTCTTGATGCCGCCCAGTTCAAAAGGTATGACCGCTCCGCCCCACAGGGCAAGTATCCAATGGATCGGCCGGACGAACCGGATGTCCTTGTCCATCCACCGCATGGTCTTCTGGAACGGGATCGATAGAATGAAACCCGGCAGCACCTGCCGGAGCCATTCGGCAGTATCACCGCCTGCTTCGTCGATGCGAACAGCCATGTACTCGCCCTTGTCAGTCTGCTTGATCGTCAGTTTGTCAACCGGTACACTGTTCTTTTCAGCAAAGACCAGGGCTGCTTTTGAAGGTTTCCCCTCGGCATCGAAGGCTATCTTCTTCGGCGGCCCCACGACCTCTTTCGAGAGGTTCTGCTGTCGCTCGGCAAGCTGCGGGACCATGAGTATCAACCGCCGCGGGGTGCCATAGGCCTGCAAAGCGCCTCCCTCGATCGTCACACGGCCGCTGGCCAGGAGCGCGGTGAAAAGCTCCTTCATTTTCTCCAGTGCCGGATTGATGAACCGCGAAGGGATCTCCTCGGTGCCGATCTCTAATAAAAATTCTTTAGACAAAAAAAGCTCCTAGTTTTAACCTGACTACTGACTACTGTATCCTGACTACTGCTTCTTCAACATCGGAAAGCCCTTCTCTTCGCGCATCGCAAGATAGGCGTGGGCGCAGAGCCGGGCAAGTTTCCTGACGCGCCCGATATAGCCCGTCCGTTCGGTCACGCTGATCGCGCCTGCGGCATCGAGCAGGTTGAACGTGTGTGAGCATTTAAGGCAGTAGTCGTATGCCGGCAGCACAACACCCGCCTTCACGAGCTTTTCGCTTTCCCGTTCATAGGCCTCGAACTGCCGGAAAAGCATGTCCCTGTCGGACAGCTCAAAATTATATTTTGAGAACTGGACCTCTGACTCGTGATGGATATCGCCGTACTTGACGCCTTTGGTCCATTCAAGGTCATAAACGTTATTCACGCCCTGCAGGTACATGGCGAGCCGCTCCACGCCGTAGGTAATTTCGGCTGAAACAGGCTTTAGATCGATGCCGCCCACCTGCTGGAAATAGGTGAACTGGGTGACCTCCATACCGTTAAGCCAGACCTCCCAGCCCAGCCCCCAGGCGCCGAGGGTCGGCGACTCCCAATCGTCTTCGACAAAGCGAATATCGTGCTTCAGAGGATTGATGCCGAGGCTCACGAGGCTTTCGAGGTAGAGGTCCTGAACGTTTTCCGGATGGGGTTTCAAAATGACCTGAAACTGGTAGTAGTGCTGAAGTCGGTTGGGATTTTCGCCGTAACGGCCGTCTGTTGGCCTGCGCGACGGCTGAACATAGGCAGCCTTCCAAGGTTCCGGCCCCAGGACCCGTAAAAATGTTGCGGGATGGAACGTTCCTGCTCCTACCTCGGTATCATAAGGTTGATGGATAACGCAGCCCCTGGATGCCCAGAAGTTCTGCAAGGTGAGTATAAGATCTTGAAATGTCAACGATTGCCCCTAGCTGAAATACCTTGGGAAAAATAGATAAATAGAGTGCCATTATACAAAAAAACCTTATGTTGTCAAGAAAATATCGGCATTTTAGCCAGTATTATGCCCTGTCTGCTCCTAATCTGCACATAACTGTCCATTTTTTGCCATACCAGCTGGCAACGCTCCCCCACCTGTTAAGCAGAACGCCAGCGGCGATCATGTGAAAATGATTCACCCAAATGGCACGTCCGATTCGAATCCTATCGTATTGTTTTATTTCTACGTCCTCTGCGTTTTCTGCGGTTAAATGCTTTTTTTAGGTTCACTGCCTTTTCAGAAATAAAAAAGCTCCTTCGCATATCGGTAATAAGCGCGAAGGAGCCTCGTAACAACACCGGCCTGGTCACCTGAACCCGCCAGGCATATCCTGATTTAGACGGTCCGGAGCGTCGGCAGCACCGGTGCTACACCTGCCACATCATTGCCTCAAAATCGTCGGTCGGCACCTTGAACTGGATGAACCCCCGGTAGGGCCATTTTTCGATCTCGGAGCCGTCCCGTTCTACCGTGATAAAAAACTGCACCTCGTCATTGGGCGTGACGCCGAGCAGTTCGAAAGGCACGGCAAGTTCAATGATCTCATAGGCAGCCACCGTATTGTTCAGGGCGGCCTGTTTCCGTTCGCTATTCTCGCCGTGAAACAGCGTTGCGCTTACCCGCCGTTCCTGGGGCACGATCTGCATCTCAATGTCCATGCCCTTGGGACTGAGAAAATTGACAAAGAAGGCAAGTTCCGATACCTTCTCGTCGCGGAGGTTCCCACTCGGGTCGATCCGCAGGAACAGGTTCTTCAGGTCGAATCCGTAGTAAATATGCGTGATAATGGAATCTCCGCGGTGCATTGCGCCCCCGCTCTGGCTCACGTCATAGAACCCGGCTGGCAGCCATTCGAAGTAGTTCGTCACCCGCCCATCGATGGTCGGCGCAAGGAACGCCGTCAACTCCACGGTCGGACGCGCCTGCCGGTCCTCGCGCAGGATGGGGACATACATTTCATCGGGAACATCGAGGCCGAGAATGCGGTAGACGTTCATCAGGTGCGTTCTGAACAAAAGGTCGAACTCCTCGTCATTCTCCGAAAAGTGGTCGTCCCCGTACCACCAGCACCAGTCGCTTCCCTCGGCAATATAGATCTCCTCCCAGGCTTTCTCAAGGAGGGCCGGTTCACCCCCCCGTGACGCATACTCGCACAGGGCATCACGCGTTTGTGACAGCAGGTCCCAGGCCCGGTTGTCCTCCTCGTGCCCGATCCAGATCCGGAAGTTCTCATTGATCCACGAGCCTGCATGGAGCCGCTCGATCTGCGTCTGCGCGGGGTTCTCCTTCAGGTATTCGTTGACGCTCACGCACCGGAGCCCCTGCTCGCGGCTGAGCCGCTCGTAGAGGTACAGGAAAAAATCGCGGCCGTCGTTCTGGTAATACTCCCAGGCATTCTCGCCGTCGAGGATGATCGAGGCCAGGTGCGGTCCCTGCGGCAGGCTGCGCCGAACGCGGTGCAGCCGGTCGATAAGATCGTGAACAGCGTTCTTGTAGTCCCACTTGGAGTAGACAAAACCGACGAGGTCCGACAGCGTATGG
>Ga0315272_10000264_pt1 | contig 25762 bp, 28 predicted proteins | sample C3_middle_MG_FD_203918 | JGI IMG/M metagenome (GOLD analysis project Ga0315272, IMG submission 203918) | Sediment microbial communities from Yellowstone Lake, YNP, Wyoming, USA - C3_middle | ecosystem: Environmental > Aquatic > Freshwater > Lake > Sediment | place: USA: Wyoming | collected...
ACAGGAGAACGTAGAATGCACAAAAAGATGGTTGATGAAATTATTGCAGTGTGCCGGAAAAGATTTGCAGACGGCGATTGTGCCAAGGCGAACCCCTTTACGGCGGAGCAGCTTGAAGATGCAATAATTGAGCTTGCCGCAAGCCACAAAACGCAGCAGGGTTCCCCGTCGAAATCAAGCGAATTGTTATGCGCTGTTTTTTTGGCACCAAAGCATAAGGGGATGATGGTTAGCACAGGGGGACTTATAGGCCGCATTGAGAGAGGTAAACGGCCAGACAAATTAGACCGGCATCTTCTGGGGGAGATGCTTAGTAACATGCAGGAGATGGCATCCCGGTTTTATTCTGGTGACGTAAAGGCTGTTGATGCGTTTTTGCAATGTTATTGCCTGGATGATAAAAGACCAAGCGTATAACGCAGCGGTAAGCGGGCGCGGCGACGGTCGGTAGAGAAAACGACGGGCGTGTATTCCGCGTCCGCTTGACCAACGGGTTATGTGTCGGAGGGTGAAAACGTGAAGAAATGGGTGCTTGTAATTGCCGGAATACCTGTTGCGCTGGCGGTGCTTGGGTTTTCGCACTTCTGGGAGTGGTGGCACTTCGGCCCGTCGCAGAAGGCGCTTGATTGCGGAAGGAAGGCAAGGCGGAGGCTGCTTGAATGGCGGCGCTCCTTGGAGACACATAACAGGTATTAGTCGGACTCAATGCGGATATACACCAGGGGAGGAACGCCATGAAAATGCAAGAAGTCATTCTTGCCACACGGAACGTGATGCGTTTCAAGCATTATTCCATCCGCACGGAAAAGAGCTACCTCGGCTGGATCAAACAGTATGCCCTGTTCTGCCAGGGGCACCCCGATCTTTCCGTTGAAGACAAGATCCGTGCCTGGCTCACTTGGCTGGACACCTCCCGCAACGTAGCGGCGGCAACCCAGAATCAGGCCCTTAACGCAGTGGTGTTTCTCTACCGGGAAGTGCTTAAACAGGAGCCCGGAGATTTCTCCACCTTCGGGAGGGCAAAGCGAGGGCGGAAATTACCTACCGTGCTTTCTCGGCAGGAGGCCGCCGCCCTAGTCGGACACCTCTCCGGGCAACATTGGTTGATAGGCTCCCTGCTCTACGGTGCAGGGTTGCGGCTCATGGAGTGCCTGCGCCTGCGGGTCAAAGATATTGATTTCGAGCGCAACCAGATCGTGGTCCACGCGGGCAAGGGCGACAAGGACCGGATCACCATGCTTCCCAAGGCAACGGTGGAGCCGTTGCGGTCACATATTGAGAACGTGCAACGCAGCCACCGGCTTGATCTGGCGGGCGGATTTGGCGTCACCACCCTGCCCCATGCCTTGGCGCGGAAATATCCCAACGCAGCCAAGGAGATCGGCTGGCAGTTTCTTTTCCCGGCCTCCAAGCGGAGCCCTGATCCGCGCACCGGTGAAATAAAGCGGCACCATATCCACGATTCCGCCGTGCAAAAGGCGGTCAAGCAAGCAGCACGGGCCGCCGGGATCACCAAGCAGACAGGGCCGCATACCCTGCGGCACTCATTCGCCACCCATCTGCTGGAAAACGGCTATGACATCCGCACCATCCAGGAGCTGCTGGGGCACAAAGATGTAAGCACCACCATGATCTATACCCATGTTTCCGCCACCGGATCAGCAGGGGCGGTCAGCCCGCTGGATATGGTGATCGGCGCATGATTACCCCCCCAACAACCATCGCCCTCAGCATCCGCCAACCATGGGCCTGGCTGATCGTCAACGGCTACAAAGACGTGGAAAACCGCGTCTGGCGCACCAATTTCCGGGGGCGCTTCCTTGTGCATGCCTCAAAGAAATTCGATTCCGCAGGGTATGAGCAGGCGAAGGCGCTCCTGATGGCGCAGGCAGGGTTTCTCATCCCCAGCCCGCCATCGTACCAAACAGGCGGGATTGTCGGGATATCTACGGTTGACGATTGCGCTGAAGTATATGACAGCCCCTGGTTCACCGGACCATTTGGGATGGTCCTCTCCGGCTCCGCCCCCCTACCCTTCCAACCACTCTCCGGCAAACTCAATTTTTTCAAGGTACAAAACTCGTGACAGACTTCGCACGGATCAAGGAGGCGGTTGACCTCCAGGCGGTTATCATCCAAGAAACCGGCCTGCAGATGAAAGGGAAACACCTGGAGGCCTGCCCCGTCTGCGGTGGGCATGGGTGCTTTTCCATTCAGAACGAAAAAAAGACCTTCAAGTGCTTTCAGTGCCCGGCCAGTGGCGACATATTCAACTTTTTCGAGCAGTACCACCAGCTCGACCAGGGCGAGGCCCTGAAAAGGGTGGCGGCGCTCGCCGGGATTGAGCTGGACCAGCCCGATGGCAAGAAGGCCTCGGCGCCGAAGTTGAGCCGCAAGGACAAGCTGATGTTCGATGCAGCCACCTATTACCACCAGCACATGCTGGTTAATGGCGGCAAGGAATACCTTGTGGCCCAGCGCGGCCACGACATGGAGGTGCTCACGCAGATGCTGGTCGGCTGGTCGGACGGCAACCTCCTCGACCATCTGCAAACCAAGGGATACGAGAAAAAGGAAATTCTCGAAGCTGGGATGGCCAAAGAGAAAGAGGTTGAAGGCGGGGTCAGGCATCTCGACTTTTTCGGCAAAGGACTGGCCATCTTCCCGCACATCGCCCGTGGCCGGGTAATGCACTTCACCATGAAGGATCCAAAGAAAGAGAGGGCATATCAGCTCCCAGCCGCCAATCGTCACAAGGATTGGCGTTTTTATAATCAGGAGGCTATCGGACGCTACAACGAGATCATCCTGGTCGAGGGCGAAAACGACACCCTCTCGGTGCTGAAAGCCAAGGTCAAGCACGTTTCCGGCCTGATCGGCCAGGTGTCAGAAGAGCAGATCAAGACGCTCAAGTCGGAATGCCGCGGCAAGAAGCTCTTCCTGTGGATGGACAACGACGAGGAGAAGGGCAAACCCTATGCCAAGGGCATCGGCTATGTGCGCAAGATATGCCGCGCCCTGGGTAACGACATTGCCGTGCGGGTCATGGTGTACCCTGGTGAGGTGAAAGACCCGGACGATTACCTGCGGGCCTTTGACGGTGACCGCTACAAAGAGATCAAGCGATTACAGGACGAGGCGGTCGATTATATCACCTGGGAGATCGGCCGGGCTGCGCTGGCCGAGACCATGGAATCCAAGTTCGATCACCTGCGGGATCTTGAGATTTTCCGGCTGATTGCCAAGGAGCCGGAGATCCAGCAGCAGATCTTCACCGAGAAGATGATGGTGCTCGGGTTTTCCCGCAAAGCCATCGAACAGCAGCTCGAAAACGGGGTGGAGGTGCGGCGCCAGGTCGCCATCTACATGGAAGACATCGGCGGGCCAAAGAACGCCGACCCGAACCAAGTGGCGGCCATCATCCACAAATCATTCGCCCAGGACGGCCGGTTCTTTTACGACCGCTCGAGCAAGGTATATCTGCTCTGGCAGCACCACATCTACGAAGTGGCAAGCAATCGCCCATTCAACGCCCTGATGAAGAGGATGACCACCCTGCTGCCCACCAAGGAGCCTGGGCGCAGCGTGTGGGAGTCTTTGGCCTCGGAGGGGTACAACACCGGCCGCCAGATCGATGTGGCCAGGTGGGTCTATACGGATCGCGCCACCGACACCATTTTTCTTAACCTGAATTCTCAGGGCAACATGATCCTCAAGGTCTCGCCCACCGGTATCACAGAGATTGAAAACGGCCTCAACGACGACCACGTACTGCTGCAAAGCTCCAAGAAGATCATGCCGTTTAATTTCAGGCCCGATGCGGACATTCAGGAAGGGTTTGCGGCCTTTAAGGAGCTGGTGTTCGACCAGCTCACCTGTGCGCCGGAGCAGCGCTATCTGATCACCTGCTGGATGATGACCTGCTTCCTGCTCGATATGGTCAGCTCCCAGGGCCACATGAAGTTCGCCGGCGGCACCGGCTGCGGCAAATCCACCGCGGCCAAGTTTATCACCATCCTGCTCTATGGAAGCGAGCACCTCGAGGATCCGAGCGCAGCGGCCGCATTTGCCCTGGCCAGCCAAAACCCGCTCCTGGTGATCGACAACCTGGAAAGCGACGACTTCACCAAATCCATCATGAAGTTCCTGCTGCTGGCCGCCACCAGAGGCCAGAAAAGCAAACGGACCAGCGGCACGGAGAGCGACACCACCGAGGAGAGCCCCAGGGCCTTGGTGCTGATCACCGCCATCGAGCCGTTCATCAAGCCTGAGCTGATCAACCGGACCATCGAGATCGAATTCAGCAAAAAATATTGCAGCGACGGCTTTATCGAGGACGAGGTGACCCGGGCGCTGATCAAGAAGCGCGACCTGATCCTCTCGGCCATGATCAAGCTGATCCAGAAGGATATCCTGCCCAACCTGGCCAAGCGCCGGGATTACATCACCATCCTCCAGAAAGAGTACCGCGGCCACTCCAAGGACCGCATGAACGAGTTCTGGGCGCTGATGATGCTCCTGCTCGAGAAGATGCTGCCGCATATCCCATTTTACGACGAAAACCACTTTATGTTCGGGGTGGAGACCGGAGACGCTGAAATCCGCCAGGCCTGGATCGAATACCAGAACGGCCGGGCCAAGGACTCAGAGGTCGGCAGCAACAACATCCTCAAGCTGCTCGACGGCCTGGTGCGCGAATACCTGCTCAAGATGCGGGAGGTTGGGGCTAAAACCGAGGCGCGGGAAGGCTACAAGGACGAGGTTTTCGTGTTCACCCATGCCGAGTACGGCATAGAGATGATCAAGACCAAGCCCGAAACGGTGCAGGACAAGGAGAACGTGGAATTTTACACGGTGAGCCACATCGAGTTCGAGGCCACCAGCAAGGATCTGGTCTACGCCTTCGACCGCTTCTGCAAAAACAACGGGCAGCGCAACCCGTACCTGTCGGCCGCAGTGTTCGGCAGCCGGTTGCGCAACGACATGCCGCTGCTGGCCAAGGGAGGCTGGGAACTGGTGGCCGGGAAGAGCAGCGAAATGTACAGCCGGACAGTTCGCGGGCAGAGGTTTTTGCGGTTTCGGCATACGGTGGTGAAATGAATGAGCTGGCTCTTTTCGCAGGCGCTGGTGGCGGAATACTCGGAGGCAAGCGGCTCGGTTGGCGCACGGTCTGCGCTGTCGAGTTCGACCCCTACGCCGCGAGCGTTCTTGCCGCCCGGCAAAATGACGGACTTCTCCCGCCCTTCCCAATTTGGGATGACGTTCGCACCTTTGACGGACTCCCTTTGCGCGGAGCTGTTGACGTGGTTTCTGGGGGCTTCCCGTGCCAGGATATCTCCGTTGCGGGGGGGGGGGCCGGTATCGACGGAGAACGCTCCGGGCTCTGGGGAGAGATGGCCAGGATTGTTGGCGAAGTACGACCAAGATTCGTGTTCGTGGAAAACTCCCCAGCTCTCACTTCTCGGGGGCTCGGTACCGTTCTCGGCGACCTGGCCGCGCTGGGGTACGCTGCGGAATGGGGAGTGTTGGGCGCGTCCGATGTGGGAGCTCCGCACAGAAGAAAAAGAATCTGGATTGTTGCCTACTCCCCTGGCCACGCTGGCAACCAACGGTGGACCGAACCAACGGGACAGCAGCGGCCGGCCGGGATTGCAGATGGCGGCCATGATGTGGCCCACACCGAACTGCCCGAACGGCGGCAGGAGCGTGAAGCATGTAACGGATTGGCGGGGGAAGTCCGCATACAACAAAGGGAAGAAGGTGCAGGTGGACCTGGCCGCCGCGGTGAAGATGTGGCCGACACCCAGGGCGTCTGCTGCTGGCCCGGACTTTGCGAAGATGGACAGGAGCAAGACCGGCATCAGCCTTGCGACTGCGGTGGAGCTGTTTCCGACCCCAACAGTGTGCGGGAACTACAACCGGAAAGGTGCCAGCAAGAACAGTGGAGATGGTCTGGCGACTTTTGTGAAGACTTACCCGACTCCGACCCGGAGCATGTGCACGATTCAGGACTTCGAGCAGGCGAGATACCACAGCAGCAAGCGGCCACCGTATCAGGAGTGCTACCCGACACCGACAGCCAACGATTCACGGGGAGGCGGACGGAACTCTCCGGGAACGCTGAACCTCTGCATGAAGATAAAAAACGAGACTGGTGGGCAACTGAACCCGACGTGGGTCGAGTGGCTCATGGGGTGGCCGCTCGGATGGACAGACTTAAAGCCGTTGGCAACGGGCAGGTGCCTGAATGCGCGGCAGAGGCTTTCTGTCGGCTGATGGACAGAATTAGAAAATTCTCTATTGAGACGGTTGAATGATGCGGGGTGCAAGTGGGTGCAAGCATATGGTGTACAAAACAACCAAGAATGGACATCGGTCGGAAAAAACAAAGATTCCTTTTTTTTGCTTTAGCTCTGGAAAGTTTCTGGGGCATTTTTTTAAAACTGCTGCACCCTTGCACCCTAACCTTATTTTTCCTTTTAATTATAATAAGTTAATAAGGGTGCAAACGTGGGTGCAAGCGGGGTGCAAAGGGTGCAAGTTGGGTGCAAACCTCGCCGGGTGTTTTCGGCTTTCACCACGAAATAATATCGTAAAATCAATCGATTGTCAAACAGGGTGCAAAGGTGCACTCCAAAATGTGCCTTGCCTCCAAGGAGATCAGGACGAATCAGACCGTGTTGGGATGGCTCCCGGCCAGTTAGCGGGAAAGAACTCACCTCGTATGACCTTATTAGAATTGGTTTGTAATAACCCTGAAAGACGCACAGCGAAAGGGATAGAACAACCCTGTTCTTCCTCTCTATTGGGGGGAGTGATTCATGTGGTCCGAAATAGACGGAAAGACGGAATTCCTTTACCGCACATAATTATAAATTGTGCGGTTACTAATAAGGGAGTGTGCGGGATGATGCGGGATAGCGGTCTGGTGATCTTATGAATTGTGCGGTTAGTTTTAGAATGAGGACGAAATGGGGGGCCATGATGCCGACCTGTACCCCACCCCCCCCCGAAAGATTCAGCCATTTCCCTTCCACCCCTGACCGATTGGTCTCTATCAATTGGGGTAGTTTTTCAGAAACGAGTTCAGACCTTAATCAAGGGGGGGCGCGGGGGGGATGCTGACTGCTCTGCTCGACAAATATGCCACCCATCTGATCGTGCTGCGCGGTCTGTCTCTCCGCAGCGTGGCCGACTACCAGAAGCGGGTGTCGGAGTTCTTTGCCTGGCTTGCGGCCGATAGCAGGTCCACGGAGATCAAGACCATCAGCCAGGACGATGTTGAGGCCTGGCTCAAGCACCTCTATTACGAGCAGCACAACGCCACCTTGACCCGCCACACCAAACTCGGGGCCGTGTCCGGCTTCTGGCGCTTCCTGCTTTACGAGCAGCATGTGGCCGCAGACATCACCGCGCTCATCCCTCGCCCCAGGGTAAAGCGCCGGATGATGCAGTATTTCACCAGAAACGAGGTGGTAGCTTTCTTCTCGGCCTGCCCGGTAAACACCGAGAAGGGAATCCGCGACACCTGCATCCTAATCATCCTCGCCTTTGCCGGACTGCGCGTCGGGGAGCTGTGCGGACTCCGGATGAGCGACATCATGGACGACGGCGACTATGTCGACATCATGGTGCCGGAGGATATAGGCAAGCAGGGGAACTACCGCACGGTTGACCTGTGGAAGACCCCGACGGCATTTCTCCGGAGATGGATAGCCATTCGTTTCACCCAGGGCGCCCGGATCGACGACCCGCTCTTTATCAGTTATCGCCGCGGAAACACGGCGGTGGGTAATAAGTTATCCGGCAAGGATATAGACCGGCTCATCAAGACCCTGGGCGAGTCAGCCGGGATCCGCAAGGCTCGTATCCACTCGCACATGTTCCGGGCCACCCACGGCTCCGATCTCCTCTTTATCATCGGGTTCACCATTGCAGCCATTGCGGCCCGGCTGGGCCACAAGAACATAGCCACCACCGACAGCTATTTGCCTCGGCGCGGAAGGATCACGCAACGCTACCGGAGCTTGCGGGATTACTGGCTTCCCTGGGAAAAAATTTACACGGAGGGGGCGGCCCATGCCGAGAGCCGAGAATAGGGAATTGCTCGATCAGTTGGTGTCCAGGGTTTGTAAAGATTTTGGGGTGGAGTCAGGCCGCGCCATCATGCGGACGATATTTGAGGAGCTCGGAGGTTTCCGCATAACCATCCCGACGCTTGAGGATCTACACCGGGAAGAACGCGATAGCCGTATCAAGCTCATTTTTAACGGGGGCAATATTTCAGAACTCGCAGAGCGGTTTGGTATTTCAAAGAGACATGTTCGGAGGATTGTCACTGATGGTTAAAGAGAAAAAATGTCCGTATCAGCCAGGGGAGATCAACCACGAGGTGTGCTCTTCAATGGCGGCCCACGGGAACAAGGCATGCAGGACGTGTCAGAAAAAACCAACCATCTCTGTAAAATCCGGGGGGCAGAAAAACACCCCCCTCTTCCTATAATGTTAAAGGCATACGGCACTGGTTGGATATAAAGCTGGAACAGCCCCTCCCTCATAAGTTGGTTGCCAACCGGTGCCGTTTGTTATTAAGCTGTCTCGTATAAAAAAGAGGTAAATCATGAAACCACCCCCAAGCAATAGAAATGTCCCGAAGTGGATGTGGGCAGATGCGTGCGAACAATACGAAGACTATCAGCGTCTGTACAAAATGCTTCAAGACATAGGCCTCAGCGATCTGGCCGCGGATGAATATATTGACGCTCACGCCGAGCTGTCACGCATGGTGGAGCTGCTTGATCCGAAGGAAGAGGATTTCCGTTCCGACGATCACTCCAAGAATTTCGCCAAAGCCGCTGCCGCGCTTGCCGCCATGAAAAAAAATCTTGGGTATGATTCAACCCAACCCACACCCCCAATAATCACAAAGTGACACGGTCTGCCAGTCTGCGTCCCCTTTCTCTGCTAAGGCAAAGTAAGGGGACATGGATATGGCAGACGACAACAATCAGAGCGGCAACGAAACCGACCCGGATAACGGCGTTGGTATTCCTCTCGCAATGCGGGTGCGGCGTGAATACACGCTGAGTCCGGCCGCGATTGAGCAGCGCCGCCAGGCCGCCTTACAGCCAAAGCCAGGCATGCAGGGAGTGCGCAACGCCTGGAAGCATGGCCGCCACGCCTCTTCTTTTCTCACCCGTCTCAAGCCCTGCAAAACAACCTGCCCGCAATACCCGTGTGAACTGGTAGCCGACAACGTCACCGAGCCCGGCAAGGATTGCCTGGACAAAGCAGAGCTGCTCAGTATCATCCATGCAGTCCATGACGCCATCAAAGACCCGAAAGAAGGCACCGCCGCCTTTCAAGAGATCGCCGCAGTCAATATCGCCAACTCCATCCGCATCCTGGAAATGCTTCAGGAAGACATCATGCGCGACGGCACGGTGATCAAATCCACAAAGGAAACCAAGTTCGGACCCGAGATCGAATACAAGCTCCACCCCTCCCTGCTTGCCCTGCCCAAGATGATCCAGGATCTCAACCTCACCCCCGACCAGTTCATGATTACGCCCAAGGCCAAGGCCAAAGTCGACGGAGAGCAGGAGGCCGCCAAAACCATCGGCGAGCTGCTCGGTGCCGCAGGCAAACAGTTGGCCCAGGCAAAGGCCGCCACCCAGAAAGAGGTTTAAGCTGTGGAGCCGATCCGCCTTGACGACCTCGGCAAGGGTGTTGTGGTTCCGCACGACACCTTCGACGCTACCCTTGCCGCGTTGGGTTGGACCTGGCAGCAGATATCCCGCGGCTCCTTGCCGCCGCCCTTCACCTCGCTTGAAGACTTCCAGCTTGCCATCATCGCCGACGACCCCTTGCTCTGGTGCACCGCCTTTCTGCGCGAGCCGGAGGATTCGGACCACGTCCAGCCCTACAGCTTTTTTCCCTACCAGATAGACTCGCTGCGCTGGTCCGGCTCCACCGTCCACAAGTGTGGCGCCGAGGTGGGCAAGACCCGCGAGATCGTTGCCTGGTGTTTGCACAAGGCCTTCACCGTCCCCAACGGCTCCGGCCTGATCGGCGCGCCACAGCAGACCCATCTGGACGAGATCATCGAGGCCATGACCGACCAGTTCAACTGGAATGAAGATCTGGCCCGCGACTTGCTGCGCCACAAGAAGCACCCCCACCACGCCTTTTATTTTCGCAACGGCTTCAAGATAGACTTTCGCCCGGCCGGCCACGATGGCGAGGCATACCGCGGCGTGCATGTGCGGACCTTCGCCATCAAGGACGAGGCCGCCAAGTGCAAGAACCCGACGCAGTTTTCCGAGTTCTGGCGGGCCATGAAACCAACGGCGGTCGCCCGCCTGTATTCGGTACCGGACGGCGACCGCTCCTGTGAATTTTTCAAACTCGGCCAGCGGGCCATAGGCAAAGTCGAGGAGGAGAACAATGCAACCCTTGAAGGCGCTGCTAAACAACTTACATTCAGACTCTTCAAGTGGGCAAAAGCCCTTATGCCGCCTCCTTACTGGACAGACGAACGCCGCAAGTTCTACGTCGAGCAATACGGTGGAGAAGATTCTCCTGGGTACCAGCACAATGTCCTCGGAGAAGACGGCGATCCGGAACATACTGTCTTCCCCTGGCACCACCTGAAACACTGCATCAAGCAGATCGACGAATACCGCTGCCTGAAAATCCTGGTGGATTCATCGCACGACGAGGTGATCGTCACCGGCTATCGCGGCTCCCTTACCTTTTCCACGGAAGGCGAACCGCAAGCCCGGGCGATTTCCGCCATCGACACCGTGTTCGTCCGCGCTCCGTTTTTCAAGGCCGACGAGGATGGCCAGTCGGAGTTCACCCGGCTCATCAAGTCGTTTTTCGTATCGGTGCCGGGTCTCAAGCGCGGCGGCGCCGACCTGGGCTTTTCCGGCGACCCCACCGAGATCATCATCAAGAATATCATCGGCAAGCAGGAACGCATGGTGGCCAGGCTGCAGCTCAAGCACGTCACCTACGATCAGCAATGCCAGGCAATCAGCGCCCTGGATGATCTCTACGGCCCCAGGGAGTCACTCACCTGGGGCACCGACTTCGGCAACGCCGGGTCTGCCGTGGCCCATGATCTCCAGGGGCTGGCCATTTACGAAGAAAAAGAGTTCGAGCACCGGCTGCGCGGCTTTCAGTTTGAATCCACCACCGACAATGTCAACGAGGAAGGCGACCCGGTGATAGACGCCAAAAGCGGCAAGCCGGCGCGGATCACCCTTAAGGAACTGGCCACCGACATCCTGGTCAAAAAGATGCAGCGCCAGGAGCTGGAGATACCGGCCGACCCGGACATCATCCTGTATTACACCAATCACACTGTGCGCATGGGCAGCAGACACCGGATTTTCAAGAAGGAAGACGACCATCTCCTCGATGCTGACCGTGCCCAGACCTTGGCCAATATCATGGCCGCAACCGTGGAGGATTTATTCGCATGAAAATATATCCCGCCTCTTTTCTCGACCGGGCAAAAAACATCTTCGCCCGCACCAAGGCCCCATTGCCCAGCGGTATCCAGCTGCGACCAAATGACGGCCAGGGTCCGTTCACCCCCTACTTCAAGCAGTTTATCCCCCGCAAGGTAGAGGCCTCGTTTTACGAGTTCCTGCGGGAGGCGATACCGATCATCGATGCCGCTATCGGCAGGCTGGTGTCTTTGGATGGCCATATCGTGGTCAAGGGCAACAACGAGGCCCTGGTCGACGAGATTCAGGAGTGGATGGACAACATTGTGGTCAACGACCTTGGCACCGGCCTGCAGGCCTTCCATGCCAACGTCAGCAACGAAGCGTTTGAGCAGGGATTCGGCCTGGGCGAATTTATCACCGACAAGGCCCGGCGCGATATCGTCGGCCTCCGGGTGGCCGATTCCAAGTTCATCAAATTCAAGCGCTCCTCCACGGCCGGCGGCATCGAAATTTTGCAGAAGGCGGATGGCGACTTCGGCTACCGCCCCCTGCACCGCGACAACCTGATGTATTTTTCCATCGGCAACGAAAACCAGAACCCATACGGCACCCCGATCTTTCGCTCCTGCGAGTTCGTCGCCCAGATCCTGGCCACCATGCACAACTCTTTGCTCAATGTCTGGGAGCGGTTCGGCGATCCGTCTTTCTCCGTCAACTATAAAACCTCGAAAAAAGACGGCGCCGACCTGGAAGCACGACGGCTGCAAATAGCCAATGAACTGGACACCGCCTTCCGCGCCAAGCGGCAAGGGAAGAGCGCGGACTTTGTCCGGGCTATGGACAGCAACAGCAACATCGAGATCACGGTGCTCGGGGCCGACAATGCGGTGCTCGAGCTGGAGGTGCCCTCCCGCCATGTGCTGGAGCAGATCGTTTCCAAGTCCGGATTGCCGCCCTGGATGCTGGGGCTGCACTGGTCCACCACCGAGCGGCTCGCCAACTTCGAAACCGAGATGGTCCTGGCGGATGTGCAGATCCGCCAGGCGGCCAAGTTGCCTAGCTTCCGCCGACTGATATCCACCATGCTGATGCTGCGCGGCCGCGCCTGGAAGAAAGGCGACTGGTGGCTCGAGTGGCAGCAGGTCAATCTTCACGACGTTGTCGCCCAGGCCCAGGCCCGGTTCCTCAACGCCCAGGCCGACATGTACCATGTGCAAAATGCCGAGACCCTCGGCATTGCTCTGGACGTGCGGGATCTGTCCTTTGGCAAATCGCTCCCGGTATCGGGCGCAAAGGGCCATGCCGCTCTCCATGCCCAGATCAAGGCAGCAAAGGCCTGCGGCTGCAAGGAGAGCCAGCGCAGCGAACCGTGGCCTGAACTGGACAACCTCGAGGCCGACTTTGAGAAAAGGCTGGTAGATGATTGGGCGGGGCTGCTCTCCCGGGTCAAGACCATCCTGGCGCTGGATCAAGCAAAGAGCGCCAAGGGCGAGGATGAAAAGCCGGGCTTTGTGCTCTCCACCGAGCAACGCGCCATGGTCTTGGCCGCAGCAAAGGAATGGACCGCAGCCTATAACCCGGCCACGAAGGATTCGCCGCTCCATTGGTTTTATGGCCAATCGTTCAGCGCCGGATTGTTCCAGGCATCCCGCATGGTCGGCGACGATGTCACCCTGCTCAGTATCCTCAAGAACAACGAGACCTTCGACTCGCTGGTCACCGACGGGTTTGCCCTGGTCAAGGACAACGCCACCAAGGCGATCACCAACCGGATCCTGCCGGAAATGGAAGCGCACGTCATCGCGGGCAGCAATCCAGTGGAGGTTGCCCGGAGGCTGGAGCGGCTGTTCGGGGATGCGAATTCGGACTGGCAACGCCTGGCAAGATCCGAGATGGCGATGGCGGCGGAAACGGCAAAGAAAGCGGAATGGACAGAGCGCGGCCTGAAACGGCTCGAATTTGCCCCGGCTCCGGACGCATGCAGTATCTGCCGCGCCCTGGCCGGAGAGTACGAGATCAGCGCCTGCCCCTTGCCGGTAAAGAATACTCACCCGCGCTGCCGGTGCTCGACCAGACCGGCGGCGAGTGAGGTGTAGGAGGACGGGACTGGGGGGAGTTGGACCTCCCCCCGAACCATCCGCCCTTGCGCAAACAAGGGATGGAGGCCCGCAGGGTACACCTGCTTAAGTCCCGATATGCGTGAGACACGCCCGGGCAACTTAGCAGCCCCCCTGTCAAAAGGAAAGAGGAATCATGTCACACGTAATCCCCTATTTCGGAGGCAAAAACCGCTTAACCAAAACCATTATCGAGAAAATTACACCGCACACTTGCTATGTCGAGGTGTTCGCCGGAAGCGCCGGGGTGCTTTTTGCCAAGGATCCATCCAAGGCGGAGGTGATCAACGATCTCGACAAGGAGTTGGTCACGTTCTATCGCGTGGTGAAGCATCACCCGGAAGAGTTTTACCGTCAGTTCAAATATTGCCTGGTTGCCAGGGATGAATTTGAGCGGCTGAAAAAGGTAGACCCGGAAACCCTCACCGATATCCAGCGGGCCGTCCGTTATTTCTACCTGCAGAAAAATGCCTTTGGCGGGCATGTCGTCGGGCAATCATTCGGGACGGCGACCACCGCTGCGGCCCGCTTGAACCTCTTCAACCTGGAGCAAATCATCACCACCGTCTGGCAGCGTTTGGCAGGGGTCACCATCGAGCGTCTTGATTTCCGCAAACTGCTCCCCCGTTACGACCGACCGCACACCTTCTTTTTTATGGATCCGCCCTATTGGGATGTTCCTGGTTACCGGCACGATTTTGTCGAGCAGGACTTCCTTGACCTGGCCGAGATTTTGTCACGGCTGGCCGGGCGGTTTCTGATGACCATCAACGACACCAAGGAAGTGCGGGAGATTTTCGGCGGGTTCCGGATCGAAGAAGTGCAGCTCAAATATTCGATGTCGAGCCAGGCCAGCTCCAGGGCAAAGCAGCGTACCGAGCTATTGATTTCCAACGATTGAGGCCACCGGCCCACCCCACCATATCCCCAGCACGAAAAGCCCTGCCATCTTGGCCGGGCTTTTCTTTTTTCCGCCCTCAGCAACAAAGTGACACGGTCTGCCAGTCTACGTCCCGTTTGTCTGCTACGAAAAAGAAGACTCTTAAAAAATTGATCTCTTTTTTTGCACAGACACATAGGAGGGCAACGCCATGGCGGACGAGACAGGCAAGATCACCAACGGCACCAAAGACTTCGCTGGTTCTGGAGTCGAAGGAAAAAAGGAGGGTGATCCGGACGCTGCCTCCGAGCGCCGTGCCAAAGTTCGGCAGAACATGATCGTGTCCGGCATCGGCGAGCTTGACCCGGCCACGGAATACACCAAGTCAGGCAAGCCTGACGTTAAGGCTCTGGTCGATCTGCTCGGCTTTGATATCGACGCCAAAGAGCGCGATGCCGCCTTTGCGGTGTTCGCCGCCAACATGGCAGTGATTGTCTCCTCTGCGGCCACCAGCCAGGAACTTGCAGATATCTTGGCGTCCACTCCAAGTGATTCCCGTTCCCCAGCAGTAAAACAAACCACCATCCTTACCGGCGAGCATGTACTCGCCATCCAGCGCGAGCAGGGGAAAGAAGTCTGATGTCCGGCTCGCTTGTAAAAGCATACCTCCCAGGCGAGATTCGCCGTAAGTCCTTTGCTTCCGGGATCAAGGGCGCAGGGGCTGGGGTTGAAGTAACCACCGAAGTGCTCGGCAAGATCAATCACTATGCCCTGACTCCGGTTACAGCGGAAGAGGTGTATGTCCGCCGGAAAATCCTCGCCCATAACGGCGTGGACCGCGACCGCGAACGATTCACCGAAACCCTGCTCGATGACTTTGCCGCCACCCTTCCCGGTAAATCCACACTCTATGCCCATGATCGCGGCAAGTTTTTGCCGCTCGGCCTCTATTTCGCCGCCGCCACCGAGGAGATCAGCCAGGAACAATTCAAGCAGATGACCGGCGAGGATCCGCGCCTTCCTGCCGGGGTGGCCAACGTCAAGGTTCTGTGGGCCTGGTACTACGTCATCAAAACGCCCGAGGTCGAATCGGTAATCAAGAATATCGAGGGCGGCACCTACCGCCACTGGTCCATCGGCTTCTCCGCGAGAGAGCTGGTTTCGGTCAAGGGGCCATACGATCAAACATTGTATTGGGAATACCTGGGGCCGGGTGAGGCCACCGAGGGTTCCCTGGTCTGGCTTGGAGCGCAGCAAGGTGCCACCAGTCAAAAAAACGCCAAGGATGGTCTTGGCACGGACGAAGTTGAACACCAACTGAGAGGAAAAGATATGAAAGTGCTTAAGGCGCTGCTCGGGGCAGTATTGGGGAAATCCTTCGGCGACACCGTCACCGAGGAGAATCTTGTCGATGAGGTCAAGTCTGCTCTGGCCGCCAAGGACGCACAGGTATCCACCCTGCAGACAGAGGCGGCAGGCCTCAAGGACATGGCAGCCATCGGCAAAAAGCACATGGATGAGCTGGCCGCTGACTACGCCAGGATGAAGGCGCTCCTGGGCGAATGCAAAGAGGATGAGACCGAGGTTACCAAGATGAAGGGTTATGCCGCCACCCTTCCCGCCGACTTCCTGGTCGGAGAGGTCAAGGCCTTGCAGAAACGAGTAAGCGAAAAATTTCCGTCACAGGGCCAGCTTGAGGGCGACCTGCGGCGCGACAAGTCCGGCAGCGAAGGCAACCCGCTGATTCCGCAGAACTGATCGCCCATCACGGCGCAACCCATTAAGGGAGAAGAACCATGGCACACGAAAAAGCAACCCCGCGTGATGGGGTGAACGGTCTCAAGACCATGAAACTCGCACACACTGCCGCAGTGCTGGCAGGCGAGATCATCGAGGCGACCGGCAATATCCTGGTGGCGGTATCGGCCGCAGAGGCGAACGCCGCCAACATCTACATCTACCGGGGCCGGGTAGGGTTTCCGAAGGCCACCGGGGGATCTACCGCCATCACCGCCAATACAAAAGTGTATTGGGACGTTTCGGCAGGCGTGGCCACCACCAGTTCCGACACCGGGACCAACAAGCTGATCGGCACCACGATTGAGGCGGCCGGAGACAGCGATGCCGAAGTCCTGGTAATGCTGGCCGAAAACTAGGCGATTATCCCAAGCAACCACGCACATAAGGATATCATCATGAAATTGTACGGTAAAAAAATCATCGACTGGAATGGCCTGTCGCAGATCCCTGCGGCTCTGCACAAAGAAAAAATCCTGGCCGCCATCTCCGCAGGCTTCAAAGCGGTCTCTGACATCCCCCTCCTGGGTGTTTCCGCAGACAAGGTGCTCGGCTCCAAGATCATTGGCGCTGACCCCTCCCTGGCCTCTGCTGCCCCCCCTATTATCATGACTGCCACCGATACGGTGGATGCCCCTGATCGTGGCTACGAGGCACTTTTCGCCGAGGTAGACATGCGGAACTCCAGCAGCAAGACCTTCGAGATGCTGGACATCACCGACGGCGTTACCTTTTATCAGCAGCTCCCCGGCGAAGAGGCAAAGCTCTCGAGGTTGCCTACCGGTGCCAAGGCGAATGTGGGCATGCTGCGCTTTACCGGCGGCTTCCCCATCCTCGACGACTGGTTGCGCTTCAACGAGTTTTATAAGATCGACGAGTTGATCGCCGACACCTTCAATCGTTGGTACGACAAAAAGGCCGATCTTTTCTACGGCCTGCTCGGGCTGCTCTCCAGCGCCATCAACGAGGCCTTCGCCACGGATGACATCACTACCATCAACAACGCCTGCGCCAAGATCGTCACCGACATGCAAGCCGCCGGATACGGTGTCTCCGCCACCAGCGGATTCTACATCACCTGCCATCCCAATCTGTTGATGCGGGTCTACAAGGCGCTTGCAGCCTCGTTCATGAATCCCAACACCAACAACAACCAGATTGTTTGGCCGATCAAGGGGGTCATCCCGACCGCCAAGGTTGCGGCCACCAGCTACTATGTTTCCCTGGCCGGCCTGAAGAACAAGCGCGGCGAGTGGGAAGACCTCAACACCCGGGAGCCTCAGCGCAGCGAGTTGAAGCTCGGCGCCGACCATGTATGGACCGGCGCTTACAACGGCGCTATCGGCGAGGCCAAACAGCATCGCCGTTGTTCGCTCTCTTAATCCTCCTTTCTCCTGATGGGGTGGGCGGGCTTCGGCCCGCCCTACTCCTGACAAGGCGCCATGCCAAAGACAGCAGCGGCAGACATCAAGGCTCTCGGCTTCACCTTCGGCCAGTTCAACCTGGCCACTGCTGCTGAGTTCGACGCCTGGCTGGATGCAGCGATAGCCGAACAGGCCTTGCTGCTTGAAGGAAGGATCGGCTCCACGATCTACAGCACGACAGCAACCCCCGCCTCGACGTATGTGAAGCGGGCAGAAAAATGCCTGGTGGCGGCAGAGCTTTTCCAGCGCCGCGCCATTGCCATAGCAGGCAACGCCCAACCGAACGGAGAAGAGCCAGTCACGGCCTCGCTCGATGTGCAGCAAAAAAAATACCGTACCGAGGCCCAGGAGCTGATTGACCGCCTGGTTGCCGGGTCGGTGTCGGATGATACAGGGTTTGCTTCCGGGGTCAGCGTGACCTCGCATTTCCCCGAGGATGTCGATGCTTAAAATCCGGGTAAAAATTGAGAACGGCCAGGCTGGCGGCGCCCACATCCGGCACATTATCGACCGCGCCCCGCTGGCGGCGAAAAGAGGCCTGAGACGGATTATCCGCGGGCTCCATCGGGAAGCGGATGACTTTCTCGCCGGTGCGGCCGGGAAACCGGGTAGCTATCCGGTCCCGTCGATTACCGGGCATCTTCGCCGGAACCTCGACTGGCTTGAGCCTGGGGAAAAGAAAACCGTCAACGGCGTTTCGTTTGACACCGACGACCTTGAGGCCATGCTTTTCGACTCGGCGATCTATGCCTCGGTGATCCATGACGGCACCCGCTCTTCCGAGAGCCACGGTCCTCGGCCTTTCACCGATGATGCCCTGGACGCCTTCAATACCGGTGGGCGGATCGAAGGGATTATGGCCGCTGAATTCAAGAAAGAACTCGAAAGGACAGGGATATGACCGTAACCCCGGAAATGTTTGTCACCCTGTTTGTTCTATCAGCGGTCTTTTACGAGCTGGTCAAGCTCATGGTCGGGCATCTTTTCGGCCGCTTCCTCTCCCCTGGGTTCGTGAAAACTAAGGAATGCGAACAGTGCTCTGCCAAAAGCAGCACCATCGATGCGGAGATGAAGAGGGATATTAGGGTTATCAAAAAGGCGCTGATCAGCATGGCCACCAAAGGGGCCATGTCCGAAGATGATATCCAGGGGTTGGTGAGCTGAATGGCACCCGTTTCCTTTATCGCCGTGCTCAATGCGCTTGCTTCCCAGATAAACGGGGATGCGAACGTGCAGGCGTTCTGCCAGGCCAAGTGGGCAAAGAATCTGGTGGCCAAGGTCAGTTTTCGCAATAGGACCGAGGTGCACATGGACTCCCTGCCGATCCTACTGATCACCAGGCCGAAGGTCGGCAAGCGCCACGATGCTTCCGCCGGGCAGGAGGGGCTGCACAGCGTTCGTCTGTATTTCGGATTCTACCAGCCAGACCAGGACAAAGTGGTCGCCGAGCAGATCGGCCTCGAGGAGCTGATCGAGGACGCCATCAACCGCGACACTTCGCTCGGAGACACCGCCGATGAGGTTACCATTCTGGATTCCGCCAACGACGAGGGCAAGAAGCACCCGTCCTGTTTCACGGTTATGGCCCTGGATGTACTTTTCCAGCGGCTGCCGCTGAATGAAGCTGACGGCTCCACCATCGATGACTTCCTCCGCATGCATGCCGAGTACGATCTGGCGGCTCTGGACGGACAGACAGATGCCGTCGATGACATAATCCTTCCCCCGTGAGGAAACCATGAAAGACACCATTTTTGTAAAACCGAGACAAGGCTTGGTTGTAAAAGACCCTGCCACAGGCGAGCCCCTGCCGGAAACCGGCGCCCCAGTGCCGTATACCACGTACTGGCGCCGCAGACTGCAAGACGAGGACGTGCTCCCCGCCAAGCCAACCAAACAAGAAAAGGGAGGTAAGTGATGCCTGGTATTTCATACAACGCTATTCCGATTGATATCCGCACCCCTGGTCATTATATCGAGTTCGACAACACCAGGGCCATGCAGGGGCTGCCGACTATGCCGCACAAGATTCTGGTCATTGGCCAGCGCTTGCCCGGCGGCATCATTGCGGCGGCGACCCCGGTGCGTGTCCTTTCCGGCTCGCAGGCAGAGGAGTTTTTCGGTCGCGGTTCCATGCTGGCCGAGATGCTCAAGGCGCTCAAAGAGGCGAACAACTACACCGAATGCTGGGCCGCTGCTCTCGATGACGAGGTTGCCGGGGTTCTGGCTGCCGGGTCGCTTACCATCGGCGGCACCCAGACCGAGGCTGGCACCCTGAACCTGTACATCGCTGGCAAACGGGTTCGCTGCGGAGTTGCGGTAGCCGATACTGCGGCGGCCATTGCCACCGCCCTGGCTGCGGCAATCAATACACAGACCGACTTGCCAGTCACCGCCGCAGTGAACGGGACAGTGCCGCAAAAAGTTGACCTGACTGCCCGCCATAAAGGCGAATCCGGCAACGATATCGACCTGCGTCTCAACTACGTGTTCGGCGAGAAGCTCCCGAAAGGGCTGACGGCGACCATCGTGGCCATGACCGGCGGCACCGCCAACCCTGATATTGCCACGGTGCTGACCGCCATCGGCGCCGAACAGTACCACACCATCATCATGCCTTATACCGATGCCGCCAACCTCGCCGCATTAGAATCTGAGCTTGACGACCGCTGGGGTCCGATGGTGATGAAGGAAGGGCACGCCTTTGCCGGAGCGGCAGGAACCCACGCCGCCATCTCCACCCTCGGCTCTTCGCGCAATAATCCGCAGACCTCTATCATGGGCCTCCAGAAAAGCCCGACCGCCCCGTGGATTCTCGCTGCGGTGCTCGGAGCCGTTGATGCCTTTGAACCAGACCCGGCCCGGCCACGGCAGACCCTGGTGCTGAAAGGCATCCTTGCCCCGGCTGAAAAGGATCGTAATACCAGGGAGGAAAGAAATCTCCACCTGCACGATGGCATCTCAACCTTCATCGTGGACCAGGGCGGCAACGTCCTGATCGAGCGGCTGATCACCACGTACCAAACCAACCCGTTCGGAGTTGAGGATATCAGTTATCTCGATATCACCACCATGCGCACCCTGGCCTACCTGCGGTACTCGGTGCGGGCCCGGATCGCCATAAAATTCCCTCGTCACAAGCTGGCCAATGACGGCACCAACTTTTCCCCCGGCCAAGCCATTGTCACCCCTAAGATCATCCGTGCCGAGCTGCTCGCCCTGGCGAGGCAATGGGAAGAGGTAGGGCTGATCGAGAACCTCGACCAGTTCAAGGACGATCTTCTGGTAGAGCGTGACGGCTCCGATCCCAACCGGGTCAACGCCTTGATCCCGCCGGATATCGTCAACCAGTTCCGCGTGTTCGCTGCCTCGGTTCAGTTCCGCCTGTAACAGATAAAGGTAAAAGGAGAAACCCTCATGAGCAAGAAACGACTTGGCAAGGCCTTTATCAAGGTGGACGGCGAGATGCTGGAAACCATGCCCGGAGCAAAGCTCAACCTCGGCGGCGCCGCTCGCAACCCCGTGGTCGGGAACAACACGGTGCATGGTTTCTCGGAGTCGATCAAGGAGAGTTCTTTGGAGTGCGAAATCTCTGTTAGCGCGACCACCTCGCTGGACAAATTTCGGCAGACCGAGGACGCCACCATCACCTTCGAGGCGGATACCGGACAGACCTTTATTATCCGCAACGCCTGGTCGGTAGATCCCCCGGTCGTTACCGACGGAGAGGGCGGCAAGGTTCCGATCAAATTCAACGGCCCCCCGGCTGAGGAAATGAAATAATGCGCACCGTCGAGGTTCCTTTGGATCATGGGCTGAAAATTGGCGAGACAGTAGAGACCTTGGCCGTGCTGCGGGAGACTACTGCGGCTGACGTTATCGACGCCACCGAGGAATCGGAGCGTCTTTTCCAGGCGACGGACGGCCCATGCCTGGTCGCCAGCCCTTGCATGGTTGGGATGCATACTCTTCGGCGGCAGATTGTTTCCATCGGAGACCACAAGGGCCCGCTGACCATTGGTGAGTTGAAGCGCCTATCCTCCGCCGATCTTGGTCTGTTGCAGGAAAAGGCCGTGGAGATGGAAACGGCTGCGCTCAAGGGGGTAACTGGCCGGGGGCGACTTGCTGCTGGTACGGAAAACCCTGATTGACCCTGGTGTTTTGTTTATCGGGATCCGTACCAGTTGGCCACGTTCGGAGATACGCGCCATGACCTTGAGTGATTTATGCAGGACATTCCAGAACCTTAAGGAGATGCCGTAAGTGGGAGAGGTCAAGACTTCTATAATTGTTGACCTTGCCGGCAATATCCAACAACGCGGGCAGCAGTTCATCTCCACCCTGAACAATGTCGGCAGCCAGGGCGTTCGTTCATTGTCTCGATTGAGCCAGATAGCCGAGATGTCAGGCCGTGGACTTGATAAGCTGGGCAATCGTTATACTGCCCTCCTCACCGGGGCCTCTGGCATCGGTGCTGCCCGCATGGTCATGGATCATCAGCGCCGCCTTACCAGGCTCGGTATCGTCGCGAACCGCAGCGAAGAAGATATTCAATCCCTTAATGAAGAAATATACCGCACCGCACAGGCACCAGACATCCGCTTGGACCCGAGCGAGATCACCTCTGCAATCGAAGAGATCATGGAGAAGACCGGCGATCTGCGGTTTGCAGAGCAGAACATCCGCAATATCGCACTGGCTATCCAAGCGACTGGAGGTGCAGGCAAAGATATAGGCGGGGTCATGTCCGAATTTCAAAAGATGGGCATTACAGATTTCAAAAGCGTGCTCGAGTCGATTGACATTCTGAACGTGCAAGGCAAGGAGGGCGCGTTTACCCTGCAAAACCTTGCCGCGCTCGGACCAAGGGTTATTACCGCCTACACCTCTATGGGGAGAGGCGGCATACAATCTATCCGTGAGTTGGGCGCAGCCATGCAGGTGATCCGCCAGGGAACGGGCGGGCCAGAACAGGCGGCCACCGCTTTCGAGGCGCTGATGCGCACACTCAGCGATGGAAAAAAAATCAAGATGCTGCAAAAAGGCGGTATCAAGGTTTTCGATCCGGAGGCGCTCAAGCATGGCAAGGAGGTGCTGCGCCCCATCAATGAACTGATGGTGGAGATCGTCAAGCGAACTGGCGGCCGCAAGACCTTGCTCTCTAAGGTGTTCGACGCCGAGGCCATGCGTTCCTTCAACTCCCTGATTGATGAATACAAGCGCACCGGAGACATCACCAGCCTGGACAAGTTCATGCGTATGCAGGCGGATGGTTCCACCACCATACATGACAGCGCCAGAGCCGCCAAAGACGCCACAGCCGCTGTCGATCTCCTTTTTACCTCCTTTAAAAAATTCGCCGATGGAAACCTGACCAAGCCAATCCAGTCTCTGGCCGACACCATGAACAGTATTGATCCGGAAAAATTTCAGACCGGCATGAAAGTCGCTGGATATGCCGCCCTCGGCCTCGGTGGGCTGGTGGTAGGGCGGAAAGTGTATCAGGGAGCAAAGGGTCTTGCCGGGATGTTCCGTGGAGGCGCTGGCAAAGCAGGGGCCTTGGGCGGGCTTGCCGGCGGCGGTGGCCCGATACCTGTTTATGTGGTCAACAAGCATCTGTCTATGCTCCCAGGCACGGATGGCTTTGGTGCCAATCCCTCTAGCCCTAGCTCTTACGGTAAGGGTGTGCTGCAAAAGACTGCAGGCTCTGCCGCTTTTTTGGGGTTTTCCCCTCTTATCGCCCCTGCCATATCCGCTCTGGCCGCCGAGACATCCATGGCCATCGGTAAAGCAATCTCCGAAAAACAGGCGGCCACTTCTTCTCCATCAACCCTGCGAACGCTTATGGGCAGACATATGGTGATGGGCGGTGGCGCTGACAGCTATCAGGTGAAAACGATAGGGTCGGCTCTCAACAAGGGATTTTCTGGTGAGCCGCTACAGAGCGATGTCAACTTGAACATCAAGATCGACGATGAGCGGGTCTCGGTGAAAAGAATGTCGAGCAACAGTCGAAAAGTGACCCCCAACGTGGACGCAGGTCTTACCATGAGGTCTCATTGATGGCCTCCTGGCGCGAAAGACTACAACCGGCCAAGTTCCGCGATGCCGAATTCTTCGTAGAAAGTTCCGAGGGGGAGCTTGGCCGCAAGACGGTATTGCACAGTTACCCCCAACGCGACACTCCATATCCTGAAGACATGGGCCGCAAGGATCGGCAGTTTCCCATGGAGGCTTATGTAATCGGCCGGGACTACATGGCGGCGCGTGACCGCCTGGTCGCCGCCCTGGAGACCAAGGGCCCTGGGGCTCTGGTGCATCCGTACCGAGGAGCCATACAGGTCTCTCTTCTTTCTGCCCGTGGGCCTATCGAGTCTGTCCGTGAGGGAGGCATGGCCCGTTTTTCCCTTACCTTTGTCGAGGCCGGGGACAACAAATATCCATCCTCCACCTTCGACACATCTGCCATCGTGGATGCCCGTGCCGATGCCGCCCTTACCGCCGCCCAGGGAGATTTTGTCGATGGGTTCAGCGTGGCCGGCATGTCTGATTTCGTTGCCAGCCATGCCCAGGGCTTGGTGACGGCTGGGCTTTCCGCTCTCCAGGCGGCAAGCTCCATGCTGCCCGACCTTCCCCCGGGCCTCAGCGCCTTTTCCGGGAACCTGGACCGGCTGGGAGGGATGACGTCAACCTTGATCCGCAAACCATCGTCGCTGGCCAGCGAATTGGTTGGGCTCGTAACCGGCCTTGGCAGCTTGTTCGCCCGTCCGGAAAACGCCCTGCAGTCGTATCGCTCCCTCTGGCCCTTTGGGAACAACCTGGCGAGCCAGACAGCATCCACGCCCGCCCGTGCCGCCATGGTCAGCAATCAAAATGCGTTTTCCACCCTCATCCGGGTGGCATCCACCATTGAAGCAACCAGGGCAGCCTCGCAAATCCCCTTTGCCAATACCGTGGAGACCTCCGCAGCCACCCAGGCCACAGGGGAATCCCCCACCCTTTCCGAGTTTGACAATTATCCGGCCGCGATCTCGCTGCGCGACGACCTGGCCGCCCAACTGGACACGGAGATGGACACCGCGCCGGACACTACCTATGCCGCCCTGGCGGATCTGCGCACGGCCATGGTCAGCGATATCAATACCCGCGGCGCCGATCTGGCGCAGATATCCTATTTCACCCCCGCAGATACACAGCCCGCCCTGGTGTTGGCCTATCAGTTGTATGGCGATGCCACGCAGGACCAGATGATCGTCGGCCGCAACAATATCGTCCACCCGGGATTCGTGCCCGCAGGGTCGCCCATCGAGGTGCTGAATGGATAACGCGGCGATCCTCACCGTAAATGGCCTGCGCTATGGCGGGTGGGAAAACATCTCCGTAACCAGAGGCATCGAGCAAATATCCGGCACCTTTGATCTCCGCCTCACCGAGCGGTGGCCGGGCCAGCAGGAGGGCCGGCCAATCCGCCCGGGCGAGGCGTGCACGGTGGCTCTCGACGACCAGGTCGTCATCACCGGATACATCGACGATGTGCTCCCGGAATACGGAACGGACAGCCACACCCTCTCTGTCACCGGCCGGGACCGCACCGGGGATCTGGTTGATTGTTCCGTCCTGCCCGCAGGCAAGCAATGGAAAAATCGGACCATCACCCAGATCGCCTCCGACCTTTGCGCCCCGTTTTCGGTGGGGGTCAAGGCTGTGGGCGATATGGGCAAACCTTTGCCGCGATTCACCAGCCAGCATGGCGAGACCGCCTTCGAGGCCCTGGAACGAGCGGCACGTCAGCTCGGGGTGCTGCTCGTTTCTGATACCAAGGGCGGCCTGTTGCTGACCCGCGCTGGCACAGATCGCAGCCCCACCGCCCTGGTGGAAGGGGAAAACATCCTGATCGGCAAGGGCGAACTGAGCCAGCGCGACCGGCACAGCAAATATATCCTCCGCACCGAAAACCCAGGCACGGATGATTCCACCCCGGCACAGAACACCGGGGCCGAGGCGACTGCCACCGATCCGAATGTCAAGCGCTATCGGCCGCTGATCATTCTGAGCGAGGACACCGGCCACAGCCAGGCCCTGCTC
>Ga0315272_10000265_pt1 | contig 25720 bp, 32 predicted proteins | sample C3_middle_MG_FD_203918 | JGI IMG/M metagenome (GOLD analysis project Ga0315272, IMG submission 203918) | Sediment microbial communities from Yellowstone Lake, YNP, Wyoming, USA - C3_middle | ecosystem: Environmental > Aquatic > Freshwater > Lake > Sediment | place: USA: Wyoming | collected...
GCGCTCGCATCCATTCGGGCCTCAAAAAGACTGGTCGAGGCGCAGGACGAAGCATACAAGGCGGTCATGGCATTCTATAAACGGGGCAAAGCGACTTACATCGAGGCGTTGAGCGCTGAGACGGATGTGACCCAGGCAAAAGCGGCTTATGTGCGCGCTGTCGGGGATTACCAGTCCGCCTCAGCGCGGCTTGACCGCATAATCGGAAAAAGAATTTAAAAGGCTGGTCGTCTCGCGCAAAGCCGCAAAGGCGCAAAGGAAAGCACGTCGTTATGGCGGTTTTAAAACAGATTAAAGATTTTTGACTTTCTTGGCGACTTTGCGTCTTTGCGCGAAAATGATTTTGCATTTGCTCCGAGTAATTACAGAATTTTCGCAAAGATAAATAAAGGGGGTAACCGTGACAAAAAAGAAAAAGATCAGCATAGCGGCTGCGTTGGTGGTTGTCGTGATCGCTATCGTCGCATTCGTCGTCCATTCCCGGGCTGGCAAGGATAAGTTGGAAGCTGCTGTGACCACGGCTGTTGTAGAAAAGCGGGACATGGGTTCCCTGGTGCAGGCAACGGGCATCATCAAGCCCAAGGTCGGCGCCGAGGTGAAGGTCGGGGCGCGGATCACCGGCAAGGTGGAACATCTCTATGCCAATATCGGCGACAGGGTTAAAAAGGGCCAGGTTCTCGTGCGGCTCGAACAGGACGACCTGAAGGCCCGGGCGGACCAGGCTGAAGCAGCTTATCTTGAGGTTGCTGCCGCGTTCGACAAGGCGAAGATCGACCTGGATCGGGACAAACCGCTCGCTAAAGAAGGTTATATTTCCCAGCAGAACATCGATGCGCTTCAGAACGCGTATGACATGGCGAACGCGCGGGTCATGAAGGCAAAGGCCGATCAGAATTATGCAAAGGCGCAGCTTTCCTATGCAACGATAACCGCGCCGATCGGCGGCACGATCGCGTCGGTGACGACTCAGCAGGGCGAGACCGTGGCTGCTGGCCTCAGCGCTCCGACCTTCATTACGATCATCGACCTGAACAAGCTCGAAGTGAACGCTTATGTTGACGAGACCGATGTCGGTAAGATCGGAGTCGGTCAGGAGGCGCTCTTTACCGTGGATACCTTCGCGGACAAGGATTTCAAGGGCAAGGTCACGGCCATCTATCCCCGGGCGGTTCTGCAGGAAAACGTGGTCAATTATATAACATTGATCAGCATCGAGAACTCCGAGGGGAAACTGAAGCCCGACATGACGGCGAACGTGACGATAACGCTCAAAAAGAAAAAGGGCGTACTCGTGGCGCCGGGTGCGGCGGTCGTGCGGGAAGGCGGCAAAAAATACGTGATGCTGCAGGCGAAGGACGGGAAGGCAACGCGCAAAGAAGTCAAGACCGGTTGGAAGGAAGGGACGTATCTCGAAATCACGTCGGGTCTCAAGGAGGGCGATGTGGTGGTTGTGAACGGGGGGAATGGGAAAAAATAAAATGCCAGTAGTCAGGAGACAGGAGTCAGAAGTCAGGAGTTGGTGAAAGAAATTCATTCTGAATTCTGGATTCTGGCCCCTGGCTTCTGAATTCAAGGAGGAAACATGATCGAGCTCAAAGACATCACAAAAACGTATCGCAAAAGCGGCGGCATGGAAGTGAAGGTGCTCCAGGGCGTTTCGCTCAAGATAAAAAAGGGCGAGTATGTGGCCATCATGGCCCCGTCAGGCATGGGCAAAAGCACGCTCATGAACATCATCGGCTGTCTGGACAAGCCGAGTACCGGTGAGTACCGTCTTGACGGGATCGAAGTGGATAAGATGGACGATGACAGCCTTTCATCAGTACGGAACAAGAAGATCGGCTTTGTGTTCCAGTCATTCCATCTTTTGGCTCGCACCACGGCGCTTGAGAATGTCCAGCTTCCACTTATTTATAGCACGGAAGAACTGGACATGAACGCCCTTGCGGCAACAGCGCTTGAGGAGGTTGGTCTCGGCGACCGTATGCACTATGTCCCGAGCGAGCTCTCGGGCGGTCAGCAACAGCGCGTGGCCATCGCACGTTCCCTGGTGAACGATCCGAGCATCCTGCTTGCGGATGAGCCGACGGGCAACCTTGATACGGCATCCAGCACCGAGGTCATGTCCATCTTCGACAAACTCCATAAAGACGGCAGGACCATCGTCATGGTCACTCACTCCGACGAGATCGCCCTGCGCGCGAGCCGTGTCATCAGGATGCGCGACGGCAAGATCGTGAGCGATGAAAGGAGGGCGGCATAATGAAACAGGCAAAGACCGTTAAACTCGCCCTGCGGGCAATCGGAATGAACAAAATGCGGGCTTTTTTGATGATGCTCGGCGTCATCATCGGCATAACCACGCTTACGGTGATCGTTTCCGTGGGCAAAGGCGCAAGCGCTAAAGTAATGAAGACCGTCCAGAACTTCGGGGCCAATGCGGTCATGGTGTTCGCAGGCGGCGGCAAGGTCATGGGCCCCCCTGATGAAAAGACCAACACGCTGACCCTTGAAGACGCCCAAGCCGTTATGCAGGAGGTCAAAGGCATCCGGTCCATGGATCCAGCGCTCATCCGGCTCGGACGGACCGTGAAATACGAGGAGAACAACACCAATACGGTGATCTACGGCGGCACTACGAACTACGGCGACGCCTGGGAATGGTCCGCGGAGAGCGGCGATTATTTCACTGAAGAGGACATGGCAGGCATGGCCAGAGTCGCCGTGATCGGAAAGACCGTGGTCGATGACTTATACGATAAGACCGACCCCATCGGAACGAACATCAAGATCGAAAATGTGAACTTCAAGGTCATCGGCGTGCTGGGTCCCCGCGGCACGAGCCCCATGGGCATGGACATGGACAACCGCATCGTTATCCCCTATACGACCGCGTCCCGGCGGGTGTTCAATACCCCGTATATCAGCATCATTCGCATTGCCGCCGCTGATTCGAACCAGGTCGAAAAGATCGAGAATGACGTGGCTGCGCTGCTCAAGGAACGGCATCACATTCAATCCGGATTTCCCGAGGATTATCGCGTGCGGGGAGCTTCTTCCGTCAGCAAGATGGCGAAGGGCATGATGGGCACGCTCAATCTCTTTCTCGGGCTCGTATCGCTCATCTCGCTTGTTGTCGGCGGGATCGTCGTGATGAACATCATGCTTATTTCCGTGGGCGAGCGAGTAAACGAGATCGGGTTGCGCAGAGCTGTCGGGGCGAGGAAAAAGGACATTCGGAACCAGTTCCTGATCGAATCGTCCCTCATCACCCTCATGGGAGGTATTATCGGCGTCCTTGTCGGACTCGTTGTCGCGGTTCTTATCCCCATTATGAGCAAGGGGAAAATGCCTGCCATGCCTTCGTGGGAACCTTTTGTTCTCGGGTTCATCTTCTCGGTGCTTGTCGGCATACTTGCCGGCATTCATCCGGCGAAGAAAGCGGCGGAGATGGATCCGGTTGTTGCTCTAAAGGGCTGATAGTGGAATTGATGAAACGGGGAAACGGAGAAGCGGAGAAACGGTGAGGTAAGGCGAAAAAACGGAAAGGAGCGGTGTAATGGCAGAGAGAATATACTCATATAAAGAACTGCGTGTGTATCAGAATGCGATGGACGCTGCTATGAAGTTGTTCGAATTGACCAAGGCGTTTCCCGCGGAAGAGAAATATTCCCTTGTCGATCAGGTCCGCCGTTCATCCCGGTCAGTGTGTGCCAATATTGCTGAAGCCTGGCGAAAGAGACGTTATCGAGCGGCATTTGTTGCAAAGCTGAGCGATGCCGAGAGTGAAGCTTGCGAAACTCAGGTGTGGATAGAATTTGCGGCGCGATGCGCTTATCTTGAAGAGGCAACTTGTTCAGAGCTAGATAAAGCGTATGACCAAATAATCGGGCAGATCGTCCGAATGATCGAGGAGCCGGATAAATGGCTGATAAAGTAAATTTTCGACGGGGAAATTGTCTTTATCTCCGTTTCGCCGTGTCCCCGTTTCACCGTTTCATATCTTCCTTATGAAAATACTCAAGGGCACAAAAATAGCACTCAAAACCCTCGGCGCGCACAAGATGCGGACAGCGCTCGCGGTGATCGGCATCGTGATCGGCGTATCCGCAGTGGTCCTGATGGTCGCCATCGGCAGAGGTGCGCAGGAGGCGGTCCTCAAAAAGATCCAGGGCCTCGGCACGAATCTGATCATCGTTACCGCGGGAAAGGTGCGCATTATCGCAGGCAGGCCGAGGCAGACCGGGAACACGACGTCTCTCACGGTGCGCGATGCTGAGGCGCTTGCATCCGAATCATCCGCGATAGCGGGGGCGGCCCCGTTCCAGGGAAAGAAATATCTCGTCAAGTACGCCGAGGCAAGCACCAACACGATCGTTTCAGGCACCACGCCCGATTTCCCCGACATACGGAATTTTCGGCCAGGCATGGGCCGCTTTTTTACCGAGGATGAGGTCAAGGCCTCCATGCGGGTCGTTGTGCTCGGCAAGACCGTTGTGAACAATCTGTTCGAAGGCCGCGCACCCATCGGCGAGACGATACGGGTCAATAATGTGCCTTTCGAGGTCATCGGCGTGCTTGAGGAAAAAGGGGTGAACGCCATCGGCCAGGATGACGACGATCAGATCCTTATTCCGATCACCACCGTCATGCATAGACTGATGAACGTCATTTACGTGAACAACGTCTACGTCGCGGCGCGCGATGTATCGGTCATGGACAAGGCGGTAGCCGACATCGCGTCGATCCTCCGTGAGCGTCATCATTTGAAACCAGGCAAGGAAGACGACTTCAGCATCCAGAATCAGATGGACATCCTGCGCGCGGAGCAGGAAACGTCGGAGACCTTTACCCTGCTTCTCGGCGGCATAGCAGCGATCTCACTCCTCGTCGGCGGCGTGGGCATCTTCGCGATCATGCTCATATCCATCAAAGAACGCACCAAAGAGATAGGACTCCGCCGGGCGCTCGGCGCGCGCAAGAAGGACATCCTGCTTCAATTTCTCCTGGAAGCTCTGGTGCTCAGTCTTGCGGGCGGGATCATCGGCGCGGTGATCGGCGTTCTTGGGTCGCTCATCACCGGCTGGACCACGGAGCTTCCCACAAGTGTATCCGGCCTCTCCGTAATTGTTGCGTTTCTGTTTTCAGCCGCGATAGGAATGTTCTTCGGCATTTATCCTGCCAAGAAGGCGGCTGAATTCGATCCGATTCATGCTTTGCGGTCGGAATAGAAAAAGATGCTGTGTATCAAACGCATTGTTGCTGCAGTCAACTCCATGGTATCATCGTGTTGAACTCAGGGGTAAATCCGAATAAAACAGGGGGAGGAAGAATGAAAAAGAAACAAGTGGTAACGGGCTTAGCAGTGACGGCTATTTTGGCGCTGATCGTTGTAACTGCATATGCGGCAATCGTCGGATCGAAGAAAGAGGGACTGGTCGAGTACGTCGGCGCACAGAAAGATATCTTTGTGAACGGCAAGGCAACAAGCGTTGTTTCTTTGGAAGACCTGGCCGGACGCAAAGGCCTGTACGCCATGGGACCGATAGACGGACTTGACGGAGAGATCACGATCTTCGATTCGAAGCCGTATATCACGCAAGTGCGCGGCTCTGACTATGTGGTGGATACCACGCTCAAGCACGGCGCGTTTTTTCTGGTTTGGTCTGAGCAGACGAAATGGCAGGATGTTCCTGTTCCTAACACGGTGAAGGGTTACGTTGACTTGCAGCAGTTCGTAAAGGCGCAGGCGCAGGCAGCCGGGACTGATGTAACGAAGCCGTTCCCGTTCCTGCTCTCCGGGACACCTGTTGAGATCAAATGGCACATTAACGTGGACCGGACGGAAGGGAAGCCCATTACAAAAGAATCGTTCGCCAAGTCGAAGCAGCCATTCATGACAAAGAACGAGCCTGTTGACATCATCGGTTTCTATTCCGAGCATCATGCCGGTGTGTTTCTTACGGCGACCACCCCGGTGATCAAAGAAGATTCAGGCATAAAGAACGCGATACACATCCATCTCGTGTCGCGGACGAGCAAGGCTGCTGGACATATTGACGATATTACGTTCGGTGACAGCATGGTGCTTCGCTTGCCGAAGCCGTGATGACGGAAACATGATAGAATTCAAAGCAAACGGGCGGGAGTCTCTCCCGCCCGTTTTGTTTGATCCGGATCATCAAAAGTAGTGAACGGCATTATGGAGATGTCGGCATAACGGCAAAGATGCATCGCTGTCCGGCGCCGCAAGGTGGATATGAAGGAAACCATATTATCTGTTAAAAAAATCTTATTTGTCTTTCTCAAGATCGGCACCTTCGCATTCGGCGGCGTCTATTCGATGCTTGCCTTTTTTGAGCGGGAACTCGTGCTGAAAAGGAAGTGGATCAGCCAGGAAGAATTCGCCGAGAGCATCGTCATAGGACAGTTGACGCCCGGCGCGCCTATTGTCAATACCGGCATATTCATCATAGCAGCCGTAGGTTTTGCTATACTAGTGTTTACGAAAGCAGAACCGACATTCGTCATACTCGGCGCAGGTGTTGCGGGCGCGTTGCTCTATTAATGCGACAGTCTGTCCAACGTAAAGGAGAATACTATGAACGGTCAGGCATGCCCGATGACAAAGATGGAGAAGCTTCTTGTGGCAACAGACGGCTCTGCCCACGGTGAAAATGCGGTAAAAGAGGCCATTCTTCTTGCGAAGAAATGTTCAAGTAAACTCATTGCCCTCTCGGTTGTCATAACGAACCTTGAGTTTGAAGTTACGATGCCGCAAGTCGTTGAAAAGGAGGACAAGAAAGCGCGGGAACATCTTGAATCCATCAAGGCGCGGGCGTCAAAAGAAGGCATTGACTGCGAGATAGCGGTGTTCCATGGAGACGAGCCGTACCAGGACATCGTGCGTTTGGCCTCAGAGAACCGCGTTGATATGATCATTGTGGGCAGGCACGGGAGAACAGGACTCGTACGGCTGATGATGGGAAGTGTTGCCGCAAAGGTCATCGGGCATGCTCCTTGTAACGTTCTGGTGGTATCTCCGACCGCGCGTATCGAGTTTAAAAATATTCTTATTGCGACGGACGGCTCACGATATAGTCAAACGGCGATCCACGAAGCCATCGGTATCGCAAAAAGGTGTAATGGCTCCCTCGTTGCCCTGTCGGTTGCTTCCGCTGATGCAGAACGTAAAGCAGCGGAGGATACCGTAAGGTATGCAACAGAGCTTGCGGCAAAAGAGGGTGTCAAAGCGGAAGGCATAACAATTATCGGCAAGCCCTATGAGGCCATCGTGGAAACGGCAAAACAGAAGCGCGCGGACCTGATCGTCGTCGGGAGCCATGGAAGAAGAGGGCTTGAGCGGCTTCTCATGGGCAGCGTGACGGAAAGAGTCATCGGACATACAGAGGCAGGGGTTTTGGTGGTTAAGGCGCGGTAGATTTCGCCGCTGACCGCATTACGGCTCAAGGAGGTCATCATGCCGTTGATCATTGCTGAGAACATTCGGAAGGAATATCAGGCCGGCGAGGTCAGCATTAAGGCGTTGAAAGGCCTTAGTTTCGAAATCGAGCCCGCGTCTTTTGTGTCCTTTGTCGGCCCCTCGGGTAGTGGAAAGACGACGCTCCTTAATCTCATCGGATGCCTTGACAAGCCGACTGAGGGGAAATTGGTAGTGGCGGACACGGATGTTCTTCACCTCGACCGGAAACGGAGCGCATTGTTCAGAGGCAATACCATCGGTTTCATCTTCCAGGATTTCAACCTCATGCCGGTGCTTACGGTGTATGAAAACATCGAGTACCCGCTTCTCATGGTGCAAAACACTCCGGTGGACGAGCGGAAACGAAGGGTCACAGCCCTTCTGAACGCCGTCGGCATGATCGAACAAAAAGACAAATACCCTGACCAGATCTCCGGCGGACAGAAACAGCGGGTGGCCATTGCGCGTGCGCTGGTCACAAACCCGAAGCTCGTGCTTGCCGACGAGCCGACGGCGAACCTCGACCATACGACGGCCTATATGGTCATTGAACTCATGAAAAAGATGCGCGACGAGTTTAACACCACCTTCATATTCTCGACCCACGACCAGAAGATCGTCGGTGAGGCCGAGATCCTCTACACGCTTGAGGACGGTGAACTGAAGGACAGGCTGGTGAAGGGAGGGAAAGGCAATGGGTAATCTCTTCAAAATAGCCGTCAGGAACCTCCTCCGTTATAAGCGGCGGACATTGCTTACAGCCTCGCTCATCACCATCGGCGTCGTGTTCGTCATCGTCTTTCTGGCGGTTTCCGGATCCTTTAAGAACATGATGATCGGGCAGATCACCGATTCCATGCTCGGCCATGTGCAGGTACACCGCAAGGGCTATGTGGCGTCCATCGACAATCTGCCGCTGAACCTGAACATGAAGGCCGGAGCCGCAGAAAAGGTAAAGAGCATGCTCGATAAAGAAGCCGCGATAGAAGCGTATTCTCCGAGGATAAAATTCGGGGGCATGTTCAGCAACTTCGTGGAAACGACGAATGTCAGGCTCGTCGCCGTCTACCCCGAGAAGGAGTTCGCGACCGTTCCGCTTCTGCCCTCTCGAATTACCGATGGAGAGAAGTCGATCAAGAGGGGAGAAATCCTCGTTCCCAACCTCCTGGCAAAAGGCATGGGCGTGAAGGTCGGTGACACCGTTGTTGTGGTTGCGACCAACAAGGACGGCTCGGTCAACGGCAAACAGTTCAGGGTCTCTGGTGTGGTCGAGGGCATCACCGGACCGGGGGGAAGGGACGGTTACATCCACATCGAGGACGCTGTGGAACTTCTCAGGATGGAAGAGCCGGAAGTGAGCGAAATCGCGATCAGGCTGAAGGATTTCAGCAAGCTTAACAGGTTCGCCGAGAAGATCAACGGGCTGCTTGGATCGGAACTGAACAAACAAGGGAAGCCCGCCTTTGAAGTGCATACCTGGGAAAACCTCTCGCCTTTCTATAACGTCGCCCGCATGATCGATATGATGACCTTTTTCATCAAGCTCATGCTCATCGCCATCGTACTGATAAGCATCATGAACGTCATGATCATGGCCGTCTATGAACGGATACGGGAGATCGGCACGATCGCGGCCATCGGGACACTGCCGGGAAAGATACTATCCCTGTTCGTGATAGAGGGTTTCCTCCTTGGGGTTACGGGTGCGGTCATCGGCGACATCGCGGGAATGGCGATCATCTATGTTATCAATCTCTCGAATATAACGTTTAACTTTGGACAGCAGACGGGACTGCTTCTCACGGCGACCATAACCCCGACGGACCTTATGACCATATCCGTTACGGTGATCATCGTCTCGGTTATTGCCAGCCTCCAACCTGCGTTCAAGGCGTCCCGGATGGAGCCGATCAAGGCGTTGAGGCATGTCTAGGAGGTCGTCCATGAAACATATTGTCGCATGTCTCGTCGTGCTGCTGTGCGCTTCGACGGTTTTTGCAGTAGACGGCACGGAACTGCTGAAGCAGGTGGACAGGAATTTGAACCCCGAGTCCTATGAATCCTACCGGAAGCTCATCAACATCGAGCCTGACGGCAGAAAAAAGGAATTTACCCTTTTCACCGTTAAGAAGGGCGTGGACAAAGTCGCATCGCTTTTTATCGCGCCTGCAAGCGAGAAAGGCAGGAGCACACTTCGGGTCGGTGACAACATGTGGTTTTACATCCCGAACGTTGGCAAGCCTATTCGTATCACGAGTCTCCAGTCCGTGGTGGGCGGAGTGTTCAACAACGCCGATATCCTGCAACTCGATTACGCTGCGGAATACAACGTCGAGAAGGTTGAAGAGCAGGGAAACGAATACCTCCTCCATCTCAAGGCAAAGACAAAGACCGTGGCCTATGACCGGATACGGCTCCGGGCCGAGAAGGAGCGAAAGCTTCCGACGAAGATCGAATGCCTGACGGAAGCGGGCATGCTTATCAAGACGCTCTATTTCAAGGACGTGAAGAATTTCGGCAATGGCATCATGCGGCCCGCTGTCATCGAAACGGACAGCCCGCTTTACAAGAACTACAAATCGATCATGATATTGGCGAAGATCAAGTCGCGGGTCTTTAAGGACGAGGTCTTTACCTTGACGTTTATGCCAAACCTGGAGTCCATGAGGTAGAACGAAAAGATGAAACGTATGTCGATGGCCGCACCATCAAAATCAACACTGTTTTTCTCATTCCTGCGACTGGGACTTACCGCTTTCGGCGGTCCCGCCATGGTCGCCTATATACGGGATCTGTCCGTGAAACGCAATCAGTGGGTAGATGAAAAAACATTCAAAGACGGCGTGGCCCTTGCCCAATCAATACCCGGCGCAACGGCCATGCAGGTAGCGGCATATGTCGGACTGCGCGCGCGAGGGACAGGAGGAGCGCTGCTGTCCTATATCGGGTTCGGATTGCCTGCTTTTGTTCTCATGCTGATACTTGCAGCGTTTTATAAGCAGTCCCGGAACATTTCGCAAGTCATATCGTTGTTTAACGGCCTTCAGGTGATTGTGGTTGCGATCATTGCCAATGCACTTTATTCTTTTGGCAAAGACACCGTGAAAAGCTATAAGGAATTCGCTCTCTCGGCCCTGGCAGCCCTCCTTTTTTGGTCAGGCATAAGTCCTTTTCCGGTAATTATCTGCGCGGCCCTGACAGGCATGGTTTTATTTAGAGACGTCGAACCTCTAATTCCGTCAACCTCTTACCACGAAAATAACGGATTGATGGTCAAGCAAATAGCCCTGCTCGTATTGATCTTACTGGCGGGACTTGCGACGCTGTATTTTGTAAATTCGCAACTGTTCAAACTGGCATTGATGATGCTCAGGATTGACTTATTTGCTTTCGGAGGCGGTTTTGCTTCGCTGCCGTTAATGCTTCATGAAATCGTGAATGTGAGAGGATGGATGGACTACCGGACGTTTATGGATGGGGTGGCTCTCGGTCAGGTTACCCCAGGCCCCATTGTCATCACGGCAACTTTCGTCGGATATCTGGCATACGGATTCGCTGGCGCCATAGTGGCGACCACGGCGATCTTCACGCCTTCTTTTTTAATATTGATAATAGTTACCCCCCTGTTCGACAGATTAAAGAGATCATCGCATTTCTTGAAGGCGACAAAAGGGATACTGGCATCCTTTGTCGGCCTCCTCTTCTTTGTTACCGTAAAATTTCTCCTTAACGTTCCGTGGGATATGATGCGGATCATTTTGGGACTGGCAGCATTGACTGCGTTGTTGAAGAAGCTCGATGTGCTCTATGTCGTGCTGATCGGCGCGGTCATATCAATGCTCCTGCTATAGCGCACGCAGAGGTTATCGTGGCATTCAAAATGAATATCGGGTCAGTCATGCGATTCATTCGGTTAATAACAGTTCTGCTTGGCGCTCTTGCAACTTTCTTATTTTCAGGTGTCCTTTATGCGGAAGACTACGCTTTTGACGTCTCGGAAACCGAAAAGAAGCCCTACCATTTCGGCGGCTACGCGGATCTTAGGCCCGTGCTGTACGGACTGGACCGGGACGCGGCTTTGTATCAGCTCCGGTTCTACAACCGGGACGAAGGACATGCACTACCTGAATACAACGCTGCCCTTCAGCTCGAAGGCGGTATTGAAAAAGGCATAACAAAGCTCTTTGTGAGAACGAACACAGCCTATCAGAATTCCTATCTTGGTGCTACTTCCACGACAACGGTATACGAGGCCTTCCTGTCCGTCAAGCCTGCGCCATCGCTCACGATCGACGCCGGCAAGAAGACGCTCAAATGGGGGAAAGGATATGCCTGGAACCCGGTAGGCTTTGTGGACCGGCCCAAGAATCCCGATGAGCCGGACCTGAATCTCGAAGGCTATGTTGTTGCCTCGGCGGACTATATCAAGAGCTTCAATGGGCCTCTCAAGACGCTTTCGATCACCCCTGTGCTCATCCCGGTCTCGGAGCAGGTGAATGAAGATTTTGGGGAGACGAACCATCTGAACACAGCCGGAAAGGTTTATCTTCTCCTTTACGATACGGATATTGACTTCCTATTCCTCACGGGCGCCAGTCGTCCGTCCCGGTACGGCATGGATATCTCGCGGAACATCACGACCAACCTGGAGATTCACGGAGAGGTCAGCCGTATCAACGATTTCACACGGAGTTACATCGGCAGCAGCGGGAGTTCTTCTCAGACCGTGTACGACGCGACAAACTGGCTCCTGGGGCTCCGGTATCTGACCGAAAAGGACACGACGTACATCCTCGAATATTACCGCAACGGGACCGGCTTCACCGGGCAGGAGATGCAGGATTACTTCACGTTTGTGCACAATGCCTATGATTCCTATCTCTCAACAGGAAACGATGCGGTCCTCCAGAAGGCGGCGACAGTGACGGAGAAAAGCTACAGCAGGGCGAATGCCGGGCAAGAGTACGTATATTTTCGCGTGAGCCAGAAGGACCCTTTCGATGTTCTCTATTGGACGCCAGCGCTGACGGCGATCGTGAACGCCGAAGATCGGAGTTATTCCTTGTCGCCCGAGATTGTCTACACAGGGATCACGAACCTTGAAATGCGTCTCAAGGGGACCGTTCTGGTCGGAGACCGGCTGAGTGAGTACGGCGAGAAACCGTACAGCTATCGTGTGGAGCTGAGGGCGCGGTATTACTTCTGATCGTCATGGCAAGTCTGAGCAATAGCCGGAAAGGTGTGAATTTGCGTCGTTAAACTAGACAACGTTAAGATTGACTTACCCGTGACGTGTCATTATAATAGCGCTCATTCCGTTCTCTTTCACGATATCCTGTTCCCCAGGAGGCATTATTTATGGATTTTCTGAACATGACTTTCCCCATATCCGGGGTGACCACTAACCTTCTTTTCCCGCCGTTGATCGCGATGGTCATATCGTTCTTTACCTCCATGGGCGGAATATCCGGTGCATTTCTTCTGCTTCCTTTCCAGATGAGCGTTTTGAACTATACTGCTCCATCCGTCAGCGGTACGAACCACGTCTTTAATATCGTTGCAATACCCAGCGGCGTTTACCGGTACATCAAAGAGGGCCGTATGGCGTGGCCCCTGACCTGGGTGGTCATCGCCGGTACCCTGCCGGGCGTGTTCATCGGATATTATCTTCGCGTCCTGTACCTTCCCGATCCGAAAACGTTCAAGCTCTTTGTCGGCTGTGTCCTGCTGTATATCGGCATCAGGATATTTAAGGAACTGCTGGGCGGCAATAAATCGCAGTCAGCAGGCGCAAAAGCCCTTGAAGAGAAATTCAAGGCCCGCGCGGCGGACATTAAAAAGGAGCAGAGTTCAAGGATGGCTGCGGGCATCCCTGCTGATGCGGTCGTGAAGACGATAAGCGTCTCGATGACGAAAGTGGAGTACGAATTCTGGGGTGAGCGGTTTTCGTTCAACACGCTCGGCATGTTCGCGCTCGCGTTTGTCGTCGGCATCATCGGCGGGGCCTACGGGATCGGCGGCGGCGCGATCATTGCGCCGTTCTGCGTGGCCTTTTTCCATCTCCCCATTTACTCGATCGCCGGAGCCACCTTGATGGGTACGTTTATCACCTCGGTTGCAGGTGCTCTGTTCTTCAGCGTTCTGCCCGCATCGTACGGAGTTTCTCCCATGCCTGACTGGCCCTTGGGGCTTCTCTTCGGCATCGGTGGGTTTGTGGGGATGTATCTCGGCGCGAAGACGCAAAAATATGTGCCGCAGAAGTTCATCAAGATCTTCGTGGGCGCCGCTATTATGTTTCTTGCGATAAAATATATCACTCAATATTTTTAACCGGCTGACGATGCCGCAGAGCTCGTGGATAAATATAAATATATATTGTATCTAAAATAATCATTAAACGGCTTGACAAGTAAGCTCTCCTCGTTTATCATATAAAAAATGGTTTATACGAGGAGGTTGCCGTGCTCAAGGAATTCGCCGACTACATTACCTATACACTGCTGAAACTGGAGTCGACCGGCCATTTAGGCGAAGCGCTTAATTTCTTTATCTACGACACGCTCAAGATATTTCTGCTGCTCACCACCATTGTCTTTGGGGTGGCGATCATCCGGGCATACTTCCCTCCTGAAAAGACCAAGCGCATACTGTCGCACAAAAGAGAATACCTCGGCAATATCATGGCTGCTTTGCTTGGTATTGTCACACCGTTCTGTTCTTGTTCCGCGGTCCCGCTCTTCATCGGCTTCGTGGAAGCGGGAGTGCCTCTCGGCGTTACCTTCTCGTTCCTCATTTCCTCCCCCATGGTAAACGAAATCGCCCTGATCATGCTCTGGGGGCTCTTCGGCTGGAAGATCGCTCTGATCTACACCGGCACCGGGGTCGTGCTCGCGATCGTGTCCGGCATCATTATCGGCAGACTCAAGATGGAAAAGTATGTCCAGGACTATGTCTGGGAAATCAAGGCGGGAACCGGGGAGATCGTAGAGACGACCTTCCGCGATAAACTCGTTTATGCACGTGACTACACAGCGGAGCTTCTGAAGAGGATCTGGCCTTATGTGATCATCGGCATTGCGCTGGGCGGGATCGTTCACGGCTACATCCCTACTGACTTCGTGGTCAAATACGCGGGACGCGATAACCCTTTTGCCGTGTTGGTCGCTGTTTTGATCGGGATCCCGCTTTACAGCAACGCTGCCGGCATGATTCCTGTTGTACAAGCTCTTGTGGGAAAAGGAATGGCGATGGGGACCGTGCTTGCATTCATGATGTCGGTTACCGCGATATCATTTCCCGAGGCGGTCATTCTCAAGAATGTACTGAAGATGCGTCTCATCTACACCTTTTTCGGGATCGTGGCAGTGGGCGTCATTATTGTTGGTTATCTTTTCAATGCAATTTTATAGGAGGATCGGAAATGGAAATCAAAGTGCTCGGACCGGGTTGCGCGAATTGTCACAAAATGGAGGAGCTGGCAACGCAGGCTGTCAAGGAACTGGGTATCAATGCAAATATCGAGAAGATCACCGACATCGCCCGGATAGCGATGCACGGGATACTTTCGACGCCCGGGCTTATCATTAACGGGAAGATCAAACATTCAGGCAAACCGCTGCCGTCGCTCGAGAAGGTGAAGGAAATGATCAAGGCGGAGGCGGTATGAGTGTAGCGTTCGGTGTGCGGAGTTCGGAGTACAAACAATGAAAGAGCTACTGAGTATATTCAAGGCGCTTTCCGACGAAACCAGGCTCCGCATCATAAAACTCCTGGAACAGGGCGAACTGTGTGTGTGCGACATAACGGCTGCACTGGACATGGTGCAGCCGAAAGTCTCCTTTCATCTCAATGCGCTGAAGGAAGCGGGGCTCATCAAGGACCGCAAACAGGGGAAATGGATCCATTACAGTTTGAACGAAAAAGAGCTTTTCAGAAGAATGCTGATTCTCTCCGCCTGTGAGCGGATGCAGGACACTACACTATCAGGGGACAGGAAACGACTGAATATTTTTCTCGGGAACAAAGATGCGGGCGGCAAGGGTGTGTCCCTGAAACAGAAGGTCCGTTGCTGCGGATAAGCGATGTTTTCCGAGGGCTCTATGACAAAAGAACCATATCAAAAGGGGAGAGGAACAATGGATAAGAAGGAGGAGAAGAAACTAACTTTTGTAGACCGGTTTCTTACACTCTGGATATTCGCGGCAATGGCCCTCGGGGTGGGCTTGGGGTATTTCGTTCAGGGAACGGAAGCTTTTATCAACAGCTTTCAGGTCGGCACGACCAACATCCCCATAGCCATCGGCCTCATACTCATGATGTACCCGCCGCTTGCCAAGGTGAAATACGAAGAGCTGGGCGAGGTGTTCAGGAACAAGAAGGTCCTCCTCCTATCTCTGGTACAGAACTGGCTCATCGGTCCGGTGCTGATGTTCGCTCTGGCGATAATCTTCCTTCGCAATTATCCCGACTACATGGTGGGCCTGATCATGATCGGCCTGGCGCGCTGCATCGCCATGGTGATCGTCTGGAACGACCTTGCCTGCGGTGACGCGGAATATGCCGCCGGCCTGGTGGCCTTTAACTCGATTTTTCAGGTCTTTTTCTTTTCCGTCTATGCCTATATCTTTATAACCGTGCTTCCGGTGTGGTTCGGATTGAAGGGCGTTGTTGTGGATGTTACGATCACCCAGATCGCGAAAAGCGTGTTCATCTATCTCGGCATTCCGTTTATCGCGGGAATGCTCACTCGCTTTGTACTCATCAAGATCAAGACCCGCCATTGGTACGAAACGGTCTTCATCCCTCGCATCAGCCCGATCACCCTTGTTGCGCTACTGTTCACGATAGTGGTCATGTTCTCGCTCAAAGGTAACTATATAGTAAAGCTGCCGTTTGATGTCATCCGGATAGCGGTCCCGCTCCTGATCTACTTTGTAGTCATGTTCCTGGTCTCCTTCTACCTCGGGAAGAAGATCGGGGCGGATTATCCGAAGACCGCGACGCTGGCATTTACCGCAGCGAGCAATAACTTTGAACTGGCGATTGCCGTAGCCGTGGCCGTGTTCGGTATCAATTCCGGTGCAGCTTTCGCAGCAGTCATCGGGCCGCTGGTCGAGGTTCCGGTGCTGATCGGGCTCGTGAATGTGGCGCGGTATTTCCAGAAGAGATATTTTTCAGTCGAATATTGTCGGATAAAAGAATCAGCGTCGTTATAAAGGAGAATCAGTCATGAAAATATTGAGAACAATTTTGACGGCATTCATAGGTATCCTGCTTCTGTCAGGCTGCAGCCAGGCGAGCGATGTTGACAGCGTGCTTGATCAAGCAAAAAAGGACGGCAAGGTCGTTATGCTGGAGCTTGGCTCCGTGGGCTGCATCCCCTGCGAGCAGATGAAGCCGGTGATGGATAAGCTCAGGTCCGGCTACAAAGACAAGCTGGAAGTCTATTTTGTCGATGTAAGAAGAGACAATGCAACCGGTCGGCGGTTCGGCGCGAATATGATCCCAACGCAGGTCTTCCTGGACAAGGACGGCAAGGAATTTCACCGGCATGTCGGGTTCTATGCCTATGATGAGATCACGCCGGTATTAAAGAAGGCGGGCTTGTAACCGAAAGAGGGGTATCTGTGATGGCAAATCAAATATGCTATTGTTTCGGATATTCCGATGAGGACATTATCAAGGACGTGCTGGCCAACAGGGGCGTTTCGACCATTCTGGAAAGAATTGTGAATGAGAAGAAAACGGGTGGGTGCAACTGCGGGACCAATCATCCGCTCGGTCGGTGATGTCTTGCTGATGTCCGCCGGGTCGTGGACAAGGCAAAAGAACAGCTCTCACTATCAGAGGATAAGAGGCGAACTCAATGAAAGTCGCTGTACTCGGAGACATACACGGAAACATCGAAGCCTTGAAAACGGCTTATGATGCGGCACGTGATGCAGGAGCCGAAAAGATATATCACCTTGGCGACCTCGGCGGATACTCCCCGTTTGTGAACGAGGTAGTGGCTTTCTTGAGCGAGCATGCCATTGAGGGCGTTCAGGGGAATTATGACGAGACTGTCGCGAATGACCGGGAACATTGCGGGTGCAAGGCCGAAGACCCGGTCCAGGAGGAGATGGCGAACAAGTCCTTCGAGTGGACGAAGAAGCATGCTTCCCCGGAGACGAAAGAGTACCTGAGAAAACTGCCGTTCTCGCTATCGTTCGTTGTTGCGGGGAAAAAGGTTCTGCTATTTCATGCCACGCCCTCGAAGAACAACCTGTACTGGTTCGAGGATCGGCCGGATAAGTTCTTCCGGGAAATGACGGAGAAGGCCGACGCCGATGTAATGATCTACGGACATACGCATAAACCCTATCGGAAGGATTTTAACGGCAAGGTCTTCGTCAATTCCGGCAGCGTGGGCAAACCGAAAGACGGCGATCCACGGGCTTGCGTAACCCTGCTCACCATAACAGCGGACAAGGTGAATGTCGAGTTTCTTCGGGTCCCGTATGATGTGAAAAAGACGGCAGACGCCATTATCGCGAGCGGTCTGCCTTCTTACTTCGCGGACAGATTAAAAGAGGCCAGGTAGAGCAATGGATTCCCTGTTCAACAACATGCAGCACATCATCCAGAACAATCACAGTCTGGCGTTTCTGGCCGTCTTTGTCGGCGGTCTGATATCAGCAGCCAGCCCCTGCGTGCTCGCCGCCATCCCTCTGATCATCGGGTACGTGGGCGGTTACTCCGGTGGTGACAAGAAGAAAGCCGTGATCTACTCGCTCGTGTTCATTCTTGGGCTCTCGATCACCTTTACGCTCCTCGGCGCTGCGGCATCGGCCATGGGGCAGTTCCTGTCTTTCGCGGGCCAGTGGTTGTATATCGGCCTTGCGGTTATCGCCATCACCATGGGGCTCCAACTCATGGGTCTCATCACGATCCCGCTTCCGTTTCAGAAAACGCGGCAAGTAAAATCCCGGGGCCTCTGGGGTGCGTTCCTCCTCGGTCTATTGACCGGCACGGTCTCGTCGCCCTGCGCAACGCCGGTGCTCGCCGTGATCCTTGCCTATGTTTCGACGCAGGGAGATATGCTGTACGGCGGGTCGCTCCTTTTTGCCTACGCCGTGGGCCATTGCGCTTTGATCTTTATTGCCGGTCTTTCCATCGGCTTGACCGAGAGCCTTGTAAGCTCGAAAGGCATCAAGAACTTCTCCATATATTCGAAGCGGTCCAGCGGTGCTATACTTGTGGCTATTGGCATCTTTATCGGCATCGGTGCTTTTTGAAGAGAGGAGACTCGCTATGAAGATCGAGATATGCGGTTCGGGCTGCAGTAAGTGTGCGGAGCTTGAGAAACGGGCAAAAGAAGCCGTAGCGAGTACCGGCGCGAATGCCACGGTGGAACATGTCTATGATATGGGAAAGATCATCGAGCGGGGGATATTCATGACACCGGCGCTCATTATCGACGGCAAGACCGTGGCAAGCGGAAAGATCCCGAGTGTTGAGGAGATCGCTGCATTATTGCGGAGGTAGTATGGACATCTATGCCATAGCATCCTCGGGTTTCGCCGCTGTGTACGATTATGTGCTCGCGCACACGCTCTTCTGTCTTGTCCCGGCTTTTTTCATCGCAGGGGCAATGGCCGCGCTGATCCCCAAAGACCTGCTTCTGCCCTATCTCGGGAAGAACTCTCCCAAGCATATCGCTTATCCGCTGTCCGTGGCTTCGGGCCTTTTGCTGGCTGTCTGTTCCTGTACGGTCCTTCCTCTCTTTGCGGGCATCAAGAAGGGCGGCGCCGGTATCGGCCCCGCGATCGCGTTTCTCTATACCGCGCCGGCAACGAACATCGTGGCCATCCTGTATACCGGCAGTCTCATCGGTTGGGACGTTGCAGCGGCACGGATATTTCTGTCCGTTCTGTTCGCCGTCTCAATAGGCATGATCATCAGCAAAATGTTTCACGAGGATGAGGCGACGCAGGATACAGATACCTTTATTAGAAGCGAAAACAGCCACGACGTCAGGCGGCTGGTCTATCTTTTCAGCGTTCTGATCGGGATCTTGCTGGTCGGCACGCGGGTAAACGTCCCCTGGGTCAAATATGTGATCGTGCTGCTCCTGATCGGCATGAGTATCGTTATCGCAAGGAAGTTCTTTATCAAAGAAGAGATTAAAAGCTGGATGAATGAAACATGGGGCTTTACGAAAACGATCTCGCCGCTTCTTCTTGGCGGTGTATTCGTTTCAGGCATGGTGAAGGTCTTGTTGCCCCAGGAGTTCGTCACGACCTACGTGGGTTCGAATTCCTTTACCGCCTTGCTTATCCCCGTTGTGTTCGGCGTGCTGGTATACTTTCCGACTCTGGTCGAGGTGCCTATGGCAAAAACATTCCTGGATCTCGGCATGGGGAAAGGCCCGCTCATGGCCTATCTTTTGTCAGACCCGGTGCTGTCGCTGCCGAGCATTCTCGTTGTCAGCAAAATCATGGGGACCAAGAGAACAGTCGCCTATGTCGCTTTGATCATCGTACTCACCGTCTTTGGCGGTTATCTGTTCGGACTTTTACAGGGATAGAGCATACCTTATGAAGATCAGGATAAAAAAACGCTTTTCCTTGATTTGCCGCTGCTGGTGGAACGGCTGGTAGATCGTTGAGTTGCGCGTATATTTTTCGGCAAACTTAATAACCTATCAGGAGGACTATCATGCAGGACTTTAAAGAATTACTCGAAATGGGCCTGAAATTCCACGGCCACAAGTGCCCGGCTATGCCCATGGGGCTTCGGGCCGGTATTACCGCGATGGAGAAGCTCGGCGTATCGAAAGCGCCGGACGGCCAGCTTATGGCAATCGTTGAGCTGGACGAAAACCACTGTGCAACCTGCTTCGCTGACGGCGTCCAGGTCGCCACAGGCTGCACCTACGGCAAGGGCAACATCACCCGCACGGGATACGGCAAATGGGGCCTGACCCTGATCGACAAGAAAACAAGCCGCTCCGTGCGCGTCGTGCCCAAGGCCGAGATGATGGCGAAAAACAAGGGATCGAAGTTCATGGAGATGCGCAGCTCCGGCATTCCCGCCTCACAGGTACCTCCCGAGGTCGTGGCCCCGCTGTTCGAGGGTGTGACTACCGCGCCCACGGAAGCGCTCTTCAATGTGAGCGAGATCACAAGCCATCCCTGGAAAGACGTGCCGCACACCTTCGAGACCATGGTCTGCGGCCAGTGCGGTGAGATGGTCGTGGAGAGGAATACCCGCGTCAAGGGCGGCAAGGTCGTCTGCCTTCCCTGTTCCGGATACGAAAAATAACTGCGGCTATCGGCGCATTTCGTTCATATTTGTCCCCGTCCTCTTTCCGGAAAAGGGGAGAGGGCGGGGGCTGTTTTGAGCGAAGGCGTCCCTTGAAAGGAGGCGTATTGTGCCAGTCGTCAATATCGCCGCCGCAGCCCTCGTATTCGTTTTCACCACGGTCCTTACGATCGCTGGCGTGGGCTCGGCGTTCATCGTTATTCCAACGTTCTACTGGCTCGGCGTGCCGCTCACCGAGGCCATGGCTATCGGCCTGCTGCTGAACGCCATCAGCATGTCCTTTGCGTCGGCCAACTATATCCGTTACAAACTTGTTCTGTTCAGAACAGCCGTCCCGATCATTCTTCTCGCCGTGCTCTTTTCTCCCCTGGGCGCGTATTCAACGCGGTACTTCCCGAAGAATGTGCTGATACTGCTTTTTGTGTTCTTTCTGGTCTTTGCGGCTTCGATGATGCTTTTCTATAAGCCGAAGAAGAAGGAGGACGAACAGGGGGACGGCAAGAAGGAACTCACGACCGGCATAGGGCTGGGCGTCGGCGCCGGTTATCTCGGCGGGCTTTTGGGTGTGGGCGGCGGGAACTTCATCGTTCCGGCCCTTGTCTGGCTCGGCATTGATCCAAAGAAGGCTTCAGCCACCACGGCTTTTATCGTCGTCTTCTCGTCGCTCTCGGGCTTCTTCGGTCATGCCGCCACGGGAGCGGTCAACTGGAACCTGCTGGCATTTGCCGCAGTCGGGTCAATAGCCGGGGCGCTGCTGGGTTCATGGCTCATGCATAAAAAGCTCGACGCCAATCAGGTCAAGAAGATCATCGGAGTAGTGCTCTATGTCATTGCAGCGAAGATGGCATGGGGGCTTCTCTGAACCCGGTCGTGAAATGGCGCATTTTGCACCCCTACGTGAAAGGAAACCATGGACGATAAATCGCAAAAAAGACTATTCCTCAGTCTGCTCGTAACCGTTGTCATACTTGTCGCGGAAGTAGCCGGCGGGATCATGAGCCACAGCTTGTCCCTTCTGAGCGACGCGGGGCATGTGCTGACCGACGCCTTCGCGCTGGGCTTGAGCCTTGTCGCGCTCCTGATCATGAAACGGCCCTCCGACCATCGGGCGACCTACGGCTACCAACGGATCGGGCTGGTTGCGGCCCTCATCAACGGCGTCAGCCTTGTGGTCATAGCCCTGTTCATCTTTATCGAGGCCTATAAGCGCTACTATGCGCCTCCCGAGATCAACACTTCGATCATGCTGGCCATCGCGGTGGCCGGTCTCGCGGGCAATCTGCTCATGGTTTGGATTCTTGGGCATAAGCACGACGACCTGAACATGAAGAGCGCCTGGCTCCATGTGCTCGGCGATACGATATCTTCGGCGGGCGTCATTGTCGCCGGACTGGTCATCAAATACACGGGTTGGGTGCTTGCCGATACCGTTGCCAGCGGCATTGTCGGCGTCATGATCATTATCGGCGGGAGCAAGGTCATTAAAGACACGCTCTGGATACTGCTCGAACTGAGCCCCGTCGGATATCACGCGGAGGATCTGGCAAAGACGATTGCGGCGCTGCCGGAAGTGAAGGATGTGCATGATGTCCACGTCTGGTCCATCGGGCATGGATTACCGGCTTTTTCCGGGCATGTGCAGGTGCATGACCAGAAGATAAGCGAAGCGGACGCGATACGGAGAAAAATCGAACAATTGCTGTCTGCGGCGGGTTTGAAACATGCCGTGTTGCAGATGGAATGCGGCGACTGCTGCGATAACGGACTGTTTTGCACAGTGAGCGCGACAAACAGTCATCTCGGCCACCAGCACTAAAAAGTCAATGGCGACCAATAATCGATCGTTCATTGAGAACAACAAGATAGCATAAAACCGGCAGTGGGGAGATAGCGACCATGAGCTGTAAAAACACTATTCTGATTATGGTGATAGCGCTCGGAATTTCCGTTCAGTCCACAGCTTTTTCCGCTGAGAAGGGAAAGGACGTTGCCATGAATGATACTGATGTAAAAAACGAATGGTACTTCCCTGAATGGCTTGCGTCATCTCCCCACGCGCCGGTCTTCGAGGTTCGCGACACGGAGAACAAGTACGGCAGATATGCCAGGCAAGCCAAGACCATCACCATAAAAGACCTCATCAAGTATCACGGCCACTTTTGCGGCGGGCTCGTGGAAAGCGCGGCCTCGCTCCGCGTCGCCTTCGACCTGCTCTTTCCGGATAAGGTCATCGACCGCACGGACTTGCTTATCGTCTCGAACAATTCAGCCTGTGGCGGGGACGTGGCAGCCTATCTCACCGGCAGCCGGGCGCGGTTCGGGAGCCACGTTATCGACAACAGCCTGACGGAGAGTGAATTCTACGTGCAGCAGGTTTCAACCAGCAGGACCGTGCATGTGAAACTCAATCCGGCAGTCTATCCCAAGGAAGTTAAGACGCAGATGAAGAAGATTGAGTCCGGAGTGTTCGAGCCGAAAGACATCGATCTCTTTCAGGAAGTTCAGTGGGCCTATGCAAAGCGCATGGTCAGCAGGCCGCTCAATGAATCGTTTATCATTGAAGAGGTAAAGAATTGCAAATGGCCGGAAGCATCGTGCAAGGATCTGGGCAAACGGAAGGACAACGATTACAAGAACACCCCCCGGATATAGAAAAGAGGCGAATAATGACCATCAATCCACAGGACTTTCCTGCGCTCTACGGTGAATTCTATCCGAAGATCACGCGATATCTTCGAAGGCTCGTCGGCGACGCAGAGGCTGAGGACGTGGCGCAGGAGACCTTTGTAAAGGTAAGCCGGTCATTGAAAAGCTTCCGGGGCGAGTCCCAACTGTCCACCTGGATCTACCGCATCGCCACGAACACGGCAATGGACCATCTTCGAAAACCATCATCCAAACGGTCAGCGCGACAAACATCTGGCGCCGAAGAGGACGAAGAATATTATGAAGATACCGTTGTTGACAGCGCTCCCCTTCACGACACACTCCTGATCCGAAAGGATATGAACGACTGCATTCGCGGTCTGGTGAACGATTTGCCTGAAAATTATCGCGCAGTCCTGGTGCTTTCCGATCTTGAGGGTTTCACCAATGCGGAAACAGGCGATGTCCTCGGTTTGTCTCTCGATACGGTCAAGATACGGCTGCACCGGGCCCGTTTGCAGCTTAAGAAGTCCCTGGACCATGCATGTCATCTCTACCGTGACGGACGCAATGAGTTGTCCTGCGACCGGAAGTCAACGACGCTTGAATTAAGAAAAATGTAAAGATGACGTATCCTTTTCCGGCTGAACTCCGTCTAAGAAAGTAAAAAGAGGAGGTAGTAAACTATGAAGCTGGAAACCCGGATCAAGGAATTAGTCGCAGTGGGAGCATCAGTAACCGCCAACTGTCAGCCCTGTCTCCAGTATCACGTGTCAAAGGCCCGTGAGTCCGGGGCCGATGATGAGGAAATCGCCGTTGCCATTGCGGTGGCGAAGGCGGTGAGAAAGGGTGCTGCGGCAAAGATGGACGATTTTGCGGCCGGTATAGGCGCAGGCGCGGCAACAGCCGAGTGCGGTGCGGGCCAGGGTTGCGGATGCGCTGTCTGAGGAGGCTGGGTCACTTTTATCCGGGCTGGCAGTTGTCATGCCGGCCCATACTGGTTCGCGATCGGCGGTGTTCGAGAGGAAATGACCGGTACTATGCTTGAGACTATTTTAAGCGCTTCAAAAACGGATAGTCGTCTTGCCGCGCTTGTAGAAGAAGCCAGGGAATACGCGCAGATATACCTCCTCGCGAAGCAGAGGCATAAGGGCTGTATGGGGACGGGAGAGTTCATGACGTTGCGCGAGGAGTTCCGGGATACGATCGGGACGCTGGTGAAATATTGCGAAGAGAAGGGGCATGTGTGCGATATCGACGCCGATGACCCCGACGCTACGGCGCGGGCACTGAGGCCATAAGCGGCCAAAGTGAATAGGACGTGATGAAAAGATTGAACGTCGCGTGTTAAACCGGCTAAGAGGAGGCAACCATGAGTTCGAGAACGATCATGGGCCTCTTGGCGGACACGGCAATAGTCCAATCCGGCATCTACCCGAGTATAACAGGGTTTTAGCCCGCTTAGAGCCGCTCCACAACAGCGAAGCATCGGTTTATTCGGAACAGAGGTGAATGACAGCCAAGGCTCTAACGGGCTTTAGGCGGCCGCTGATCGAAAAAAACAGTTGCAGTTCAGTGAATATATTGGTACTATGCACACCTCGAAATTTTTATTTCCGAGGCAGTACGACATCTATCATGACTGAGATCAGACGGCTCAGCATGCAGCCAGGAGGACCCATGGTAAGCTTGACGGACGGTGCGGTAAAACAGTTTAAAACGGTTGTAGAGAAGCAGGGAAAGGCAGGGGACGGTGTGCGGATATTCGTTGTCCCCGGCGGCTGAAGCCCTTCACTGGCTATGGACATAGCCAAAGCAGCAGCAAACGGAGATGCGACGATCGAGAAGGATGGTCTCAAAATCTTCCTTGAACAACGGGCGAGCGAAATGCTGAATACGACCATCATCGATTTTGTGGAAGCTCAGGGATTCGTGCTCACGGGCATGCAGCAGAGTTCCTGCGGTTCATCCTGCAGCACCTGCTAGATCGACCACGCCTCAACCTAAGCAATGATCGGCCATATACTACCGCTGTTCTCTTTTTGAGAGCAGCGTTTTTTTGTGCTGAGCCTCCCTCCGCACTGTTCCTGACTGCCAGGCCCTTCTTCCGTAATTTCTTATAAATCTAAAAAAAGCATTTGGACGCGGATACCAGAAGTAGGCGCTTCTAAGCGAAATCTGATAACATCTGATAAAGGCCGGGAAAATCCAAATTTATATTGATAAAATCCTCACCCTAGGTGGTGAGTTGTCTTTCGACATGATGTTCTGATTTATCCGCGTTTA
>Ga0315272_10000266_pt1 | contig 25671 bp, 22 predicted proteins | sample C3_middle_MG_FD_203918 | JGI IMG/M metagenome (GOLD analysis project Ga0315272, IMG submission 203918) | Sediment microbial communities from Yellowstone Lake, YNP, Wyoming, USA - C3_middle | ecosystem: Environmental > Aquatic > Freshwater > Lake > Sediment | place: USA: Wyoming | collected...
CAGGTGAGCTGGAAGCCGAATACCGAGACCTTTTTGGACCACTACACGGTCTACCGTGCCGAAACGCCGACTGCCTCCTTCAAGGTCGCGGGCGCTACCAAGGAACCGTTCTTCACGGACAAGAACCTGCCGAGCAACAAGACCTTCACCTACGCGGTGACCAGCCAGGCGCGCGAAGGGAATGAAAGCGCCCTCTCTTCACCGGTTTCCGCGGCGACGCCGAAGCTCGTTCCGGCAACACCTCGCAAGATCAGCATCGGGGCGCTGGAGAAGCAGATCACGCTTTCATGGACCCCCAACACCGAGCCGTTCATGAGCTCCTACCGGGTCTACCGGTCCAAGCATCCAACCGAGGGTTTTGAACCGGTGGCCAAGGTCGAGAAGACCGTGTTCATGGATGCTCCACTGGCCGACGAGACCCTCTACTATTATAAGCTTACGGCCGTGGGCAAGGAGGGCGATGAAAGCCCGGCCAGCGACGTGGTTTTTGTCACGACGCCGAAGGCGTCCCTGTCCCTTCCACCGCTCGAGATCGCCAAGGTGGAGATCGGGGAGATATTCGCCTCCTCCTACAAGTACTATGAGTCGCACTCCATCGGGAAGGTCATTATCAGGAACAATTCAGGCAACTCGTTCTCGTCGGCCAAGCTCAGTTTCTCGATCAAGGACTTCATGGACTATCCGTCGGAGATCCAGCTTCAGGACATTGCTTCGAACCAGGAGATCACCCTGGACCTCAAGCCGGTCTTCAGCAACAAGATCCTGGAGGTGACCGAGAACACGCCGATCCAGAGCGAGATCGCGCTCACTTATTACATCGCCGGCGAGGCCCGGTCCGTGACGCGCAGTTTCCCCATCACGCTCTACGAGCGGCACGCCATGGTCTGGGACCAGAAGGCGAAGCTCGGGGCCTTTGTGACGCCCAAAGACCCCCCGGTGGTCGAGTTCAGCCGGTCCGTGGTGCAGCAGTATGTCGATTCCTATCCGAATTTGCATCCCTCGCTGGTCTACGCCCGCGGCATCTACGGGGCGCTGGGCGTGCTGGGGGTAAACTATATCGTCGATCCCACCAGTCCCTTCCAGGAGTTCTCGGAGAACGCAACGAGCGTGGACTATCTCCAGTATCCGCGCGACACGCTTTCCCGCAAGAGCGGCGACTGCGACGACCTTTCGATCCTGTTCGCCGCCTGCATGGAAAACATCGGCGTGGGAACGGCGTTCATCGATGTGCCGGGCCATGTGTTCATCATGTTCAACACCGGCGTTCCGGAGAAGGACCGCATGACGCTGGGCTTCCCCGACGAACTGCTCGTCCGGCATCAGGGAACGGTATGGATACCCGTGGAGATGACCATGGTCGGCTCGTCCTTCACCCGGGCGTGGCAGAAGGCGGCCGAAGAGTACCGGGACTGGGCTGCCAAGGGCAAAGCCGAGATCATCGTCACGCAGAAGGCCTGGGAGCTTTTCAAGCCGGTGACGCTGCCGGGCAATGATATCAAGGTCGGAACGGCGAAGCGGCAGGAGATCGACGCCCGGTTCGCTGATGAGCTCGAAGCGCTGGGACGGCAGCGGCTGAACGCTCTTTCCGCCGGCTATATCGAGCTGCTCAAGAAGAATCCCGATGACCTGGCCGCGCTCACCGAGCTCGGGATCGTGTACGGGGAGAACGGGCTCTATGCCGAGGCGCTGCAGCAGTTCCAGAAAATACTGGCGCTCAATAAGGAGAACGCCGATGCGCTCAACAACATCGGCAACATCAGCTTCCTGCAGGAGCGGCTCGAGGATGCGAAGCAGGCCTACGAGTCGTCGCTCCGGGTCGCCCCGGACGATTCCGGGACCATGGTGAATCTGTCGCGGGTCCTGCTTCGCATGAATAAAAAGGAAGAAGCAAAAAAGCTCTTCAAGCAGGCGGCCTCGATCGATCCGCGGGTGATCCGCCGGAATAACGATCTTGCTTCGGACCTGGGAGTGGTAAAGTAGCAATTCGGATTTCCCGATAAATCCCCGCAAGCGGGACAGGCGGGACAGGTCTCCATGCGGAATGCGGATTGGAAGCGCGAGGGGCGAAAGCAGTAACGAATCTAAATGCGTTTGTGTTAATAAGGAGGCATTATGAACAATAAAATATTTACAGCGGTCCTTGTTGTCCTGTTCGGTTTCAGCGCCATGGCAATCGCCGAGGAGGCGGCAAAAAAGGAGTCCGGTTTTTCAGAATGGCTCAAGAACATGCAGCAGAAGGTGAGCCAGCTCACGCCGAAAAAGTCTGTTTCCATGACCACGGGCGTGGCCGGTGTTCGCGGTGCGAAAGAGGACACCCATGCCAAGCTCTACTGGAAAGGCAAGAAGGGCGACGAGGCGATCAACGAAGAGGAGCTTGCTGAGTTCAAGGAAGGGCTCGACCTTGCTGCGAAGGGTGACACGACAGGGGCGATCCATGAATTCGAGGAGTTCATGAAGCTCTATCCTGACAGCGCCCTGGTGCCGGATGTGAAAAAAGCGCTCGATATGGCGAAGCTTGAGATAAAAGACGAAAAAAAATAGCTGGCGAGCGGTTATGATCGGTTATGAGTGTTGAGCGCTGAGCAGGGCAGGGGCCATATCCCTGCCTGATTTTTTTGCCGCAGGTCCGCCTTTTCCCCTTGACCCCTCTGGTTAAATTCAATAAGATACATTCGCTCAGGGGGAGGGGATGTATGATCGCTCACGTCAACGGAATTGATCTCTTTTACGACTTGCTCGGGCAGGGCACGCCCCTGATGCTGATGCACGGCGGCATGGGTTTTGACCACACGTGCTTCCGGCCATGGCTTGACCCTCTCGGCGAAACAACGCGACTTATCTACTATGACCATCGGGGAAACGGTCGGTCCACGCGACCGACGGAATTCACGGGCATTGATCACGCTACTTGGGCCGACGACGCCGAGGCTCTGCGAAAGCATCTTGGACACGACAGGATGGTTCTCTTCGGCCACTCCTGCGGAGGCTTCGTGGCCATTGAATATGCGCTTCGCTACGGAAAGCACCTTGCCGGCCTGGTCCTCTGCTGTACCGAGCCGGCACTGGATTATCCGGATATTATCCTGGCAAATGCTAAAGCGAGAAGCACTCCTGAACAGTTGCAACGCGTCATAAAGGTTTTTACCGCGCCGCTTAGCAGCAACGACGAGTATCGCGCGGACCTGGAACAGCTGCTGCCCATCTATTTCAAGAACTACGACCCGAAGATCGGCGCACAGCTTGTGAACTCCATGCAGTTGAGCTTCCAGGCACTGAACCATTGTTCCACTACCTGGTTTCCGGCCGTCAATTTCCATTCCCAATTAAAGGACATCACAACGCCTACGCTGATCATTGGCGGCAGGGAAGATTGGTTGTCGCCTCCTGCGCAAGCTGTCGAACGGCTGCATACCGGGATTCCGAATTCGAAACTGGTGATTCTTGAAGACAGCGGCCATTGGCCTTTTGTGGAGGAGCGGGAACGGTTCATAACAACGATCAGTGAATGGATCGCACAATTGAAGTAGCTCTCCCTGTGCAGGTAATTCTGAATCATCAAGCAATAGAGATGCAACTCCATAATGAAACCCATGATCGCAAAACTAACCCGTCCGCGACTCTCCGGGGTCGTGGAACGCGACCGCCTTCTTGATCATCTCGACCTTGTTAGAAAAAAAGGGATTGTCTGGATCTCCGCGCCCGCCGGAGCCGGGAAGACGACACTTGCGGCGAACTGGCTCGATACCCGCAAGCTTCGCTCGTTGTGGTACCAGGCCGACGAAGGCGATGCCGATGTCGCTACGTTTTTCTCGTATCTGAACACTGCCGTTAAGCACGCGGCTCCGCGGTATCGAACTCCCCTGCCTCTTTTTACTGCTGAATATCGTCTCGGTCTTCCCATGTTCACAAGACGCTATTTTGAGGCGCTCTTCAGCCGCTTGAAGCCCCCTTTTTGTCTCATCATCGACAATTATCAGGATGTTATGCGGGAATCACTGTTCCATGAAGTCGTTCGCGACGGACTGACCGTAATGCCGGAGGGGATATCCGTTATCATTGTAAGTCGCACCGATCCGCCCCCGGAGTTCTCGCGGCTTCGCGCGACCGGCAGGCTCGAGGTTCTTGATGGGGGAGAGCTGGGATTCACCTTCGAGGAATCCCGGGCGCTGATAACGTCGCGGAGAAATAAGACGCCCGCTGACGATGTGCTCAAGGAGCTGCACCGGAAAACCGAGGGCTGGGCAGCAGGCCTGGTGCTCCTTGCGGAAACTATCTCCCGGGATGACGAGCTTTTCACCCTGGGTCAGGCGCCGTCCGAACGGATATTCGATTACTTTGCGAACGAACTCTATGAGCGTGTTGATGACGAAATCAGGGACTTTCTACTCACAACCTCCCTGCTTCCGAGAATGACCGTCGGGGCCGCGGAAGAGCTGACTGGCAACAGGCGTGCGGACCAGATCCTGTCCGGGCTGGACCGCACAAACTTCTTCACGGTTCGGCACGAGACTCCGGAGACGGTGTACCAGTACCATCCGCTGTTCAGGGAATTCTTACTGCTTCGGGCCCGTGAGCGCTTCGGCCGTGAGGGAATGCCTCATCTTGCGAAAAAGGCGGCATTGCTCCTTTTGAGGGCCGGGTACGTGGAAGATGCGGCAAGGCTTTTGATCGAGGCTGAAGACTGGAACGGGCTGACCGAACTTGTTCTCCAGTATGCCGAATCGTATATGGCGGCGGGACGATTTCTGACGATCGGGGCCTGGATCTACAAGATACCTGTGGATATCATTGAGCGCACCGGGTGGCTTCTGTATTGGAAGGCCATGTGCCGTCTTGCTACCAGGCCCGCGGAAGCCAGGGCGCACATGGAAAAGGCCTATGCGATCTTTCAGGTCAAGGAGGATGCCGCGGGATCATTTCTGTCCTGGTCCGGAATCGTAGACACGTTCATGTACGAGTGGAAGGATTTTCGGCCGCTTGATCGCTGGATCGATGAGTTCTTCAGACTTCAGCGGCGATACGGAGGATTCCCAGCCCCGGGAATTGAAGAACGCGCGACGTCGTCAATTTTTGCAGCACTGATGTTCCGCCAGCCCCAGCATCCTGACCTGCCGCAATGGACGGAGCGGGTGCGGGACATCATGCTGAGCACCGCCGATATCTCGCATCGCATGTTCATCGGCTATAACCTTATTCTCTATTATCTCTGGACCGGCAGGATCGACGAGGCGGGCTCGCTCGTGACCATGCTTTCTCCCGTTATCAAGGCGGAACATGGCGCACCTCTTCCCAAGCTGATGTGGTACCGGGCGGAGGCCCTTTACTATTTTTATGTCTCACGGTATGAGGACGGGCTCAAGACCGTTGATCAAGGCCTTCAACGTGCGGCCGAAACCGGCGTCCACCATCTCGATCTTATGTTCTACGGCGTAGGCATTTACCATTCGATCACGAGCGACCGCGCAGCTCGGGCGCAGGAGTTTCTGGGGAAGATGGCGTCGTCGCTCAACAAAGGTGCTTGCTATGATTTGATTTATTTTGCCCATCAATCGTCACTGGTCGCGTTAATCACGGGGTGTTACGAAGAGGCAATCGCGCATGCGGAGAGATGCATGCAGCTCACGGAAATCGCCGGTTCCCCCTTCATCCTGAATGGCCATCAATACACGTTTGCGACCATCCTGTTTGAAGCAAAGCACTATGATCTTGTTTTGCCGCACTTGACGGAAATCCGGAGCAGAATACCGGCATTCCGATGCACGCATGTGGATGCATGGTGTTCGGCCATGGAAGCGATGCTTGCGTTGACAAGCGGCGATGCGGCATTGTTTGCCGAACATGCCCGACGAGCGATAGACGCATGCAAAAAAACAGGATTTCGATATTTGATCACCGTAAGAAGCACGCTTGCCCGTTTTTGTTCGAAAGCGCTTGAGCTCGGGATCGAAACAGAATTCATCAAGGAACTGATCAGTCTGAACAAACTCAGGCCGGACGAAGCGTCGGAAATATCAGAAACATGGCCATGGCCGATCAAGATATACACGCTCGGCAGGTTCGAAGTGATGCTGGACGATAAGCCGGTTGTGTCTCCCGGCAGGGTCCAGCAGAAGCCGCTGGCAATGCTCAAGGCGCTGATCGCCTTCGGGGGAAAAGACGTGGCTGAAGAGCGTCTGACTGACGCGCTGTGGCCCGATGCGGATGGCGATGTGGCGCACACGTCTTTCGACACCACGCTGCACCGCCTGCGCAAGCTGGTCAATAATGATAAGGCACTTGTCCTTCGAGAAGGGCAGGTAAGCCTTGATGAGAGATACTGCTGGGTTGACGTGTGGGCCTTCGAGAAAATAATAGCGGAATGCGGATTGCGGAATGCGGAAGGGAGAACAAAAACCGGTATTGCTGAAAGCGCCAGTGCGCAATCCGAAGCAGCCCTGCTCGAAAAGGCCATCAACCTTTATAAAGGTCACTTCCTCCCCGGCGATGCGAGGCAGCCATGGAGCATCTCTTTGCGGGAGCGGTTGCGCGCGCAGTTCACCCGGTCAGTCAACACGCTCGGCGGCATTCGGGTCGAAGCGGGACGCTATGACAAAGCCGCCATGGTGTTCATGAAAGGTCTGGAGATCGACGATCTTGCGGAAGAGCTCTACCAGCATCTTATGGCCTGCTATCACCAGATGGGGCAGCAGACGGAAGCGATCAAAACATACCACCGGTGCCGTGATGTACTCCAAAGCTCGCTCGGGCTTAAGCCGTCTTCGAAGACGGAGGGGGTGTATTACGCGATACGACAGCCGGGTTGAATGATTCTCATCTCTCTTGTTGCCGATGCTACTTTTTTACACGCAATCCTTACAATTCCGCCTTTTCTCAAAAAATAATTATAATTTTAGCCCATCTGTAAGTCTCCTGTAAGCTTCCCTCAATTATTCTTCCTGCGTATCATCAGTAAATTCCTCCAAGAGGTTTATTCGTGGAAAACTATATTGTTCGCATCTATCGGCGGGATGCCGAGGACCCCATGAAACTTGCGGGGCTTGTCGAGATCGTGGGGAAGGAAGAAAATAAAGCGTTTCAAAGTTTTGAAGAGCTGCGGGAAATTCTACAGGATCCCGGTGAAAAGCGGGGTCAAATCCAAAAAAAACAGTCAAAACGAAAGGGGGAAACAGGTCATGAAAATTTTTGAAAAATGTATCACGGCGTTAGTTGTACTCAATTTGTTTGTAGTCCTCTTAACAGGCTGCGGCGGAGGTGGGAGCAGTTCCGATCCAGGCGCCAATACTTCATTATCGGGCGTCGCTTCAAAAGGGTTGATCAGCGGAGCAACGGTGACCGTCTATGCCCTCAATGCTGCCGGCAATCAGGGCTCCGCGCTGGCCACGGCAACGACCGGCTCAAATGGAGCATATTCAGTGAACCTCGGCACTTACACCGGCAGTATTCTGGTAGTGGCTTCGGGTGGAAGTTATACTGATGAAGCAACCGGCGCCACTGTTTCCGGAGCGGATGTTCCCGTGTTGCGGGCGGCGCTTACCGGTGTTTCGGGAATCGTCAAAGCAGCGGTGACTCCCTTGACGGAGATCGCGGTCCAAAAAGCGGGTACGCTGACGGCAGCGAATGTCACGGATGCGAACAATATCGTATCGAGTATGATAGGCGGGGTCGACATTATCGTAACGATGCCTGCGGACGTACTGGTTTCCTCTTCGAGCACCACGGCGGAGAAGAATTATGGGCTAATGCTGGCGACGATTTCGCAGATGGTTTCAGACGGCACGGCAGCGACTGTTGCAGACGCCATATCATCGATAGTCAATGATCTCGCGGACAATCAGCTTGATACGACGGGCGCTGATATTTCGACAGCTTTGGACAGCTTCATGATTTCGACGAACAACAATACCGGGCTGGATGCAGCCACCACCACGCTCGACGACACAATCACTACGGTCACGACCAATGTGATCATGGGCGTATGGGCGCTGAACGGCACCTATGCGTATGCAACGCAAACCGCAGGTTTCTACCAATACGGTACGAGCAATGCCTACACGGCCAGCATGGTGTACACCGGCACAGGAACAATTATCTTCAATGGGAGCGGCGTATGCTCGATTACGCACACAGACATAGGGTACGACATGATGCACACCTCGAATACCCTTAGCGAGGCGCCGGACAATGGATCAGGTCAGGACGCATGCACGTATACGGTTGATGCGGACGGCAACCTTAGCGTCAGCATCGGCAGCAGCGTCGCATTCACGGGCATAGTCAGCGCCGACGGCAACACTATTGTTTCCGGCGGGCCGTATCTCAATGGTACGCTCAGAGGTTCAGATCAGATGATGATGGTTAAAATGGGCACTACCATGAGCGTAGCTTCACTGAACAATACCTACGCTTATGTTGCGCAGACCTCCGGTTTCTACGAATACGGGACAGGCCCCATTTATACGGCCAGCATGGTGTCGACAGGTACGGGCACGATAACGTTCAATGGGAGCGGCGTATGCTCGATTACGCACACTGACATAGGGTACGACATGATGCACGCCTCGAATACCCTTAGCGAGTCGCCGTCAAATGGATCAGGTCAGGACGCTTGCACATATACGGTTAGCACGAATGGAACCCTGACGGTGACCATTGGTGCAAACGTTGCTTTCATCGGGACAGTCAGCACCGACGGGAACACTATTGTTTCCGGCGGGCCGTATATCAATGGTACGCTCAGAGGTTCAGATCAGATGATGATGGTTAAAATGGGCTCTACCATGAGCGTCGCTTCACTGAACAATACCTACGCTTATGTTGCGCAGACCTCCGGTTTCTACGAATACGGGACCGGTCCCGTTTATACGGCCAGCATGGCATCGACAGGCACGGGCACGATAACGTTCAATGGGAGCGGAGGATGCTCGATCAGCCACACAGACACGGGCTACGACATGATGCATACCACGAACATCCTCAGCCCGTCGCCGTCCAATGGGTCCGGCCAGGACGCTTGCACGTACACGGTTGATGCGGACGGTAACCTTAGCGTCAGCATCGGTAGCAGCGTCGCATTCATCGGGACAGTCAGCGCCGACGGGAATGCTATTGTTTCCGGCGCGCCGTATATCAACGGTACGGTTAGAGCTTCCGATCAGATGATGATGGTGAAGACGACTTCTTGAGTACGCCCTGGGTTGTGTCCCGAATGTCCTTTGGGAGTGGGACGTAAAGTGCCAGAATAAATTATTATTAGTGGTGTGGAAATAGAGGTTGCTGGAACCGTTACTCGTCGTTGTTGGTTTTGGTTGAAGTACCTTGTGGCTGAACGCAAATGGCGCCACCTTTCTATGGGGCGGAGGAGGATGGGACAATAACAGTATCGCAGGCGGTGCAACGCCCACCGTGGGCGGTGGGCCAGTTTGGACTGAGCAGGCCATCGCCGTAAAAATGCAGTAGTTTGGTTTGATAAAGTTAGTGCAAAATGACGTGTGCAGAAGGGGCAGGGAAAATATCCCTGCTCCTTTTTGTGTGCTGAGCATGTTCGACAGCTTGGAAGTGCAAGTCCTCTACCAAGTTTGATGGAGACGAGGGGTTAGCGAATCGCAAGGGCGCTGTCGTGAGAAGAGGGTATGCGAGAGCATGCATGATCGTAAAGAGGAAATGCTGCTCGCTTTCATGGACGGAATAAAGTCTGTCTTTTGGAAAAGCTTACGCGACTTGCTCTAAAGGAAGGTTTTCAATCGAAATATTCACCAGGTCGGAAATGTTCATCTTAACGCTTGCATCAAGTATTTCTATGCCGATGATGTGGCCGTCCGCATCCAGGTCGACTGTTACACCCTCTTCGATGTCCCTGGTATCCTCCACCTTCGCTTCTCTCAGCTTTATGTACAAGGCATCAACGCTTTTGCTGTATTCAATCTTCATGGGTTTACTCCTTAAATGACTTCTTTCGGATTGTTACGGTAATCACCAGTCGCTGATCTGTTTCTTCTTTCCAGGTAATTCTCAAGTACCTTCCATGGATAAATTTATAAGAATTGGTTCGCCCTTTTATCGAGGGCACCACGAGATCGGGGTTGTTAAGAGCAAATTCCGTTTCTTCCTCGGAAACCGAACGCTCCTTCATGCGCCGCTTCGCATGCCGGTCATAGGTAACGTGCTTCATATAAAATACCATAGCAAGTTATCATAAAAGAGTCAAATGGTTTCGTCAACAGAAGAATAGGGCGCGTGTGGAAAATTATCAAGCGTTTTTTCTGGACGCTTTCCCTTCAATCTGCTACTCTTCCGGCATGAAAAATCAAACCGCATCCCGAAATCCCTGGCCTTCCAGTATTTTGTTGGCTATCGTCTCCGGCGTCTTTTTCTATTTCGGATGGAATAAATCCGCTGCGGGATTGCTCTTTTTAACCGTTATCAGACTCTTCCTTCGCAATCCCGTTGCTGCCTTTCTGCCGACACTATACTTCACTGAAGGCCTTCCCTACGCGATCATCAATATCATGTCCACGCTGCTATATGTGAATATGGGCGTGCCGAATGACACCATGACCAAGTGGACGTCGTGGCTAATGTGGCCGTGGATACTAAAGCCCCTGTGGGCGCCGCTCGTGGACGCACGCGCGACGAAACGGAGGTGGATACTTACCATGAACGCGGCCATGGTTATCTGCTGCGTGGTAGCGGGGTTTCTGATCACCACGCAGCATTTCTTCGTGTTGACCTTCGTTGCGTTTTTAGTTGCTGCTTTCGTGTCCGCGACGTACGACATCGCGGCGGATGGCTTCTACATGCTTGCCTTGAACGAGCGGGACCAGGCGCTGTACAATGGCTTCCGCGCGGCCTTCTACCGGCTTGCAATGGTGTTTGCATCCGGTGCGCTAGTCTATCTGGCGGGTACAATGGAGGCGTCGACGGGATCGGTGGCGCAGAGCTGGATGGTCGTGCTGTTTGTCGCAGGGGGGATATTCCTCGCGGCGTTTGTGTATCACAGTGTGATGTTGCCGCGGCCGGCTACAGATCATCCATCGCTGGCCACACAGGCGAAGTCGCCGGCTTCGTTCCTCGATATTGTTCGTGCGTACTTCCGTCAGGAGCGGGTCGGCGTCGTGATTGCCTTTATCCTGTTCTACCGTCTTGGTGAGGCCATGCTGCTGAAACTGGTCCAGCCGTTCCTGAAGCAGGGGCGAGAGGTGGGCGGGTTGGGGCTGTCCACGTCGCAGGTCGGCGTTGTGTACGGAACGATCGGGATCCTCGCCCTGATCGGCGGCGGCGTACTGGGGGGGTACCTCATAGCGAAATACGGACTGCGACGCTGCCTCTGGCCCTTTGTGATCGCCATGCACCTGCCGGATCTTTTTTTCGTCTATCTCGCCTATACCCAGCCGTCGATCGAGTGGGCATATCCGCTCGTCGCGTTGGAGCAGTTTGGCTATGGTTTGGGATTCACAATCTTCACGGTCTACCTGATGTATTCGGCCGAGGGCGAGTATAAAACGTCCCACTATGCCATCTCGACCGGGATCATGGCCTTCGGCATGTGGCTGGCGACTTACTGGAGCGGCGATATACAGAAGTATCTCGGGTATCAGAAGTTCTTTATCGTTGTCTGCTTCCTGACCATCCCCGGCATGCTGACGATCTCGTTCCTGCCGGACAGGGACCAGGACCGGAGAACCGGGTGAACGGATAGAGGAAGTTGAATCAGGCGGGGCAGAACGCACAGATAGGGAGACACAGAGCGAAACGCCCAGGGCTTTTGCCTCAGCGTCCCGCTCTGTGCCGCAGCTACTCTTTCCGGGACCCTGCCAGCACATACCCCACGATCACGCCGATGAGCGGTCCGATGGTATCGCTGCGGAGAACGTTCATCACGCCGAGTGCGAGCATCAGCGGCAGAATGAGCACGATCGAAGCGAACTGAAGCGCCTTAAAGTCGATCACAGCGTTTTGCTTGATGACGAGATAGTAAAGCCCTCCCAGACCCCCTGCCATGATGAGCGCTGCGATAACTGCAATCCATACTTGATTCATTCCGTCGCCTCCATTGCTGCAAGATTTTACATCCGGGGCATGCAGCCCCTTTTTAATCAGGCGATAGTATAGTCCAGGCGAGGGGAAGTTGTCAAAGCCTTTAAACTGAAAACTCCCCAATGAGCTCAATATGCGAGTTTTGATCCAGGCAGGAGCAAAACATGATGGCGCGCGACAGGAGGTGCGGTTTATGCGCCCATTTAAATGAAAACACCAGTGCCCGAGGCAGAACGATCAGGAATCTATTGATAAAGATGGTGTTCCTGCTATAATAAGATTAACCAGCGTTTACAGGATGAAAGGTTTTTACCCGATTTTATCCTGTTACCTGTCGAAGTATTTTGGTACCCCGCTTCTTGTAAAAAGTAGGATGCGGGGCACTGGGGGGTAATCATGAACGATAACCACGACCACGCGCATCACCATGACGAGCACTGCGGCCACGGGCACGACGACCATGAGCCGCATGAGCACGGGCTTGTGGAGGTGACGATCCAGCTTGAAGATGAGCACATCCCGGCCCTTGACGAAGTGGCTGCCGAACTTACGAAGGAGCTGAAGCAGCCTTGGGACCGCGGCGCGGTGGTGCGGCTGGCCCTGAGCGAGTTTTTTTCCAAACGAGGGATGATTACGTAAAACGGCAATGCAAAGTGCAAATTGCAAAGTGAAAATCCGACGTCATTTGATCATGTTCTTTGCACGCTAAAGCGAGGTTCCCATGGCCCAGACATCGACTGAAACCAGGCAGCAGCTTATCGATATCCATGTGCACGGCGCGGAGACCTACGACACGCGCACGCGGCGTCAGGACGATATCCTCCAGATGGCGAACATCCACGGAGAACGCGGGACGGCGGTCCTTCTGCCGACGGTCTACCCCGGGTCGATCGAGACCATGCGTGAGAGCATGACCGCGATTCAGAGCGCCATGACGGTCCAGCGTACCGGCGCCCGCATTCAGGGGATCCATCTTGAGGGGCCGTTCCTGAACCCCGAACGGGCCGGTTCGCTTGACGGGACCTGCTGTGCCGAGCCGTCAGTGCAGCTTCTGAAACAGCTGGTCGAGGATTTTGAGGATGTGATCCGCATTATCACGATCGCGCCGGAGCTTCCCGGCGCGCTTCACGTTATCGAGGCCTGCCGGGAGATGGGTTTCCTGGTCCAGATGGGCCACAGCGACGCGACCTATGAACAGGCGGAGGAAGGCAAACGCGCCGGCGCCACGGGCATAACGCATCTGTTCAATGCCATGCGCGGGTTCCATCACCGCGAGCCGGGCCTTGCCGGATTCGGGCTCATGGACGACGAGATCTTTGTCGAGATCATCGTGGACATGGCCCACCTCCATCCGCAGAGCCTGAAGATGCTTTTCGACATGAAGCCGCCGGACCGGATACTGCTCGTATCGGATTCGGTCAAGGGGCCGGGCTGGGGCAGCGGTCCCATCCGCGGCGCCGGCGGGGTGCTGCTCGGCAGCGGCATCTGTCTTGCCGATGCAATAAAGAACCTGGTCACGCTCGGCGTCTCTCAGGAGCGGGCGCTGCAGTTCGCCACGGACAATCCGAGGAAATATCTGGGATTGACGGCTGCATGATCTGATACCTGTTGTGCTCCTCACCTTTACTTTCTCCCCGGCGGAGAGACGTTCATGAAACCTTAACCTAGAAACGGCAGTTAGCCACAGAAGGCACATAAGTCACATAGACAAAACAAGAAGTTGAAGCGACTAGAGTTATCACCAAGTCGGTGAGGTATTTTCAAAGCACGTGTACTTGATTTTTTTGTGATTTTTGTGCATTTTGTGGCTCACCTGATTTATTTATGATCGAGGATGTCATGCCCGGTCCCGCGCTGCACATAAAAGCTGACCGACTCTCCATTCTCCTCAGGATCGGCCTGCGCCTGACGGCCGAGCGCGACCTGGAATCGCTGCTCCGCATGATCATCGAAGAGACCACTACCGTCATGACCGCGGAGCGCAGTTCGCTCTTCCTGGTCGACCGGGAGAAGAGCGAGATGTGGGCCAGGATCGCCCAGGGCGTTGACGTGATCGAGCTCAGGTTCCCTGTCGGCGTCGGCATTGCCGGGACCGTGGGCAGGACGGGAGAGATCATCAATATCGCCGACGCCTATGGCGATCCACGGTTCAATCCCGAGTTCGACAAAAAGACCGGCTTCAAGACGAAGAGCATGCTCTGCGTTCCCATGAGAAACACCCAGGGCGACATCATCGGCGCCATCCAGGTGTTGAACAAACGCGCCGGGTCCTTCAGCAGCGAGGACGAAACGCTGCTGACTGCATTGTCGTCGCAGGCCGCGGTCGCGATCGAGAACGCCGACCTCTATCGCCGGCTGAACGTACTGAACCAGTCGCTCGAGCGGAAGGTGGAGGAGCGGACCGCGGAGCTCACGAGCACGAACGAGCGGCTCACCATCCTGAACCGTGAACTGGAGCAGATATCGATCACCGACGGGCTCACCCAGGTGTACAACCGCCGGTACTTTATGGAACGGCTGCGGCAGGAAGTGAAGCGCGTAAGCCGCTACGGTCCGCCGGCCTCGCTCCTGATGCTCGACATCGATCATTTCAAAAAAGTGAACGACACCTATGGCCACCAGGCGGGCGACGTGGTGCTGAGCAACGTGGCAGGCCTTATCCGGGACACACTTCGGGAGACCGATCTTTTCGCCCGATACGGCGGTGAAGAATTCGTTTTGCTCGCCACCGGGACCGAGCAGGCCGGGGCGTTCATTCTCGCTGAACGGCTGCGCAAACTGATCGAAGACGCAGTGTTCACGCATGGCAACAACAGGATCGCCGTGACCATCAGCATCGGCCTCGGCACCTGGGAAGCATCAATCAAAGAAGATTTCGAGGAACTGATTCGTCGGGCCGACAGCGCGCTCTACCGCGCCAAGGAGCAGGGCCGGAACCGGTATTGCACGTAAGCACATCTTCGCGTGAAGCAAAAAAGCAGTTTCTTATTTTCATTATTCATATAGTTCGATTTGCCGGGTCAGATCTTCATGCTTAATTATTTCATAAATATCCCGACGGAATATTTTATCTATTTCCTCTACGGGTCCGCGTTCCTTTTCCTGAGTTTTGCCATCTTCATTCAAGACATGAAGGGCAGCGACTTAAAGCTTGCCGACAGCCTCTGGCTGCTCGGCATGTTCGGACTCACGCATGGCTTGCACGAACTGTTGGCGATGTATCCGTTGATCGAGGGCGCCCATCTCTCGATGCAGGAGCTCTTCAATGCGAAACTTGTTTCCCTTGCCGTGCTGGTTCTGTCCTTTTTATTTTTGCTTCAGTTCGGTCTGGTCCTGACGCTCAGTACCCGCAACAAACGTCCGCTCTGGTCCAACGGTATACCCGCGGTGCTCGTCCTTGCATGGGTCGCCTTCATAGCGGCGCGCGATTCCACCATGACCATGCGGTTTCTGGGGCAGACAGAGACGAGCGCACGCGTTATTTTATGTCTTACCGGAGCACTGCTCACCGCTTACGGGCTGATGGCTTATTCACATGAGATAAAGGTGTTGAGCCGGTCGGTCTCGCGCCATTTATGGTACGCCGGGGTCGCCTTTGTGTTTTACGGTGTCTTTGCCGGCGTTCTCGTCACCCGGTTCTCGATCATCGCCCTTCCCTTTCCGGTCGAACTTTTGCGGGGGGGCGCCGCCATTGTTATCACCTACTTTATAACCAAGGCGCTGAATATCTTCAACATTGAAATGCGCAAGAGGATCGAGCAGCAGACGAGGCATCTTGTTCAGACGGAAAAACTGACCTCTCTCGGACAGCTCGCGGCGGGGATCGCGCACGAGATCAATAATCCGCTGACCAACGCATCGCTGGGGATCCAGACGCTGAAGCTGAAATTTGCAGCGAGCAGCAGCGGGAGTGAGATTGTCGAAAAGCTCGACGCCGTGGAGCGAAATATCGACAAAGCATCCGTGATCGCCCGTGAGCTATTGCTGTTTTCACGCCAGCGGGAATCGGAATTCTCTCCCGTGAACATGAACAGCATTGTTCGGGGAGCGCTGACGCTCCTGCAATACAAACTCAAGAATATCCTTGTCAAGCAGGAGCTGGCCGATGTCCCGGAGGTGACGGGTGATGCAGGCAAACTGGAGCAGGTTGTCATCAATATCCTGTCCAATGCCGTGGAGGCAATGCCTCAGGGTGGAACGATCACCATCAATACCTCGCGCACAAAGGCGGGTGTTCGCGTTTGCATCGAGGACACGGGGCCGGGCATTCAGGAAGAAAATCTCACCCGTGTTTTCGACCCCTTTTTTACAACCAAGGAACCGGGCTCGGGAACCGGGCTCGGGCTCTCCATCTGTTACGGCATCATCAAAGATCACCACGGAACGATCGAGGTTTCCCGCATGAAGGAAAAGGGAACCATGGTTACGATTACGATCCCGGAGAGGAACCTGCATGAAGCGCATTCTGGTCGTTGACGACGATAAAGAGCTCAGGACTCACCTTGTCGATATTTTAAAAGGCGCGGGGTACCTAATTGATGAGGCGTCATCGGGCAGCGAGGCCGTGATTAAGGCGGCCCCCGGGGCCTACGACGTGATCCTCCTGGACATGATCATGCCGAAGGGCGGGGGCGCTGACGCGCTCGTGGAAATAAGGAAAGCGGCGCCCCGGTCAAAGGTCATCATGATAACCGCTTTTGCGACCATCGAGAACGCCGTGGATGCCATGAAGCGCGGCGCGTACGAATTTATCTCGAAACCGTTCAAGATCAATGAACTCCTGACCACCATACGGCGCGTCCTGGAAGAGTCACGCGTCTCAGAATGCGCCGGGAGCAAAGACCTCGATGCACTGTTGAGCGCTCTCTCGAACCCCATTCGAACGAAGATCATCCGCTTGATCGTATCGAGAAAATCCATGCGGCTCATGGAACTTGCGCGCGAGCTTTCCATCGAGGACCACACGAAAGTGATCTTTCACCTGAAGATCCTGAGGGAGGCCGGGATCATTGGGCAGGACAGCGAAAAGTCCTATGTCCTGACCGGGGAAGGTGAAAAAGCCGCACATTGCCTCAAAATTATCGATAAGCATCTTACGGATCAGTAATCCCCTCATCACCTGCTTAACAACTGACCGAACCTGACTCAGCCGACTCCATTATTTCCCTATTTTCGTTCCGTCGTGTGCATATCCCTCCTGTGAAATATACTTCACATCCTATGAGTATTCCAGAAGAACGCTTCTCTTGCGGGTGTTGCATCCGAGACGTATATTAAGAGCGTCTCAACTCCCTTTTTATCGGGACGGACCAAAAATGCAAGCGAATGTTTTGTCGCCCATGAATCGACTGCAATGTCCAGGTACTCATCGACCTGATCCTCGTTCATGGGCGTTTTCCAAATCGCACATCCGGTTTTTTCCGCCGCTGCAGAGGAGCGGAATGACCGGAAAAGAACTGATTGGTACAGAAAACTCGCTCCTGGCCATTACTCGGTGTATCGAGAATAAACGACAATGGTATGAGAGATGAACCGCATCTTATATTTCGAGATTAAGATAATATGGGGGTGAGAATAAGGAACAAAAAAGGGAAGAATCAGGGCAGTCATCACTAATCTATTTGAAAAGGAGAAAGCTCATGAGTTTATGGAAAAGACACAAAGCAGGCAGTCTTATGGCAGTAGTTATCGTCGCGGCTCTTGCCTTTACGGCGTGCAGCAGCAACGATAACAATGTTGTGGCAACACCTGGCCAGCCGACCTTTGCGGTGAAGGACACGTCGGGCGCGGCTGTCGCCGGCGCGACGGTCTATGCAATTCCCACGGCGGACGTGGCGGTTATCTCTACCCAGACGATTACGCTGGACGGGGCAACCGGCAATTATACTGCCGATGCTAAGAACGTGGATGAGCCCCTTGAAGACTTGATCAACGGCCATTACACGCCGGCAGGCGGCGGCGTCTCGACTTACACGAGCGCCGTGACCGATGCAGACGGTAAAGCCGTGCTCGCGGGCCTTCCGAAAGGCTCTTCAGACGCATTCTTTATCTATGTTGAGCCGGCTGTCGCCGACACAGAACATCTGCCGGGCGGCAGCCTCTGCCGCACTGCGGTCTCGGGTGCGTCCCTGTCCGGCAACGTCACGAACGTCAAACTCTCCACAAAGCCTACGGGATCAGCCACGTATGTAGGAAGCAGCGTCTGTCTCGCCTGCCATACCTCGTACGCGACGGAGAAAAAGACCCTGCACAAGCTTGGCATCATGGTGCCGAGATCGCCGAGCAATATGCAGGACGTGTCGAAATTCCAGGGCGCCACGGATGACGAGAACTTCTATGCGGGCTTGGACAAATTCGATGCAGGAACGACGACGATATATTACTACAACTGGAGCAGCGGCAGCAGCACCTTCAAAACCCTCGAGAGCAACCCGACGGTCGGACAGATCGGCGCCGGCCTGCCAGTGTATTTCACCCTCAGGCTGTTCAAGTCAGGGTCGACCTATAAAGTGGAGTTCAATAATATCATCACGCCGGCAGACCCGAATGACGGCATGGTCCAGGATGTAGTCCTGACTTACGGCGGCGGGCTTCACAAACAGAGGTATTTGACCAAGATCGGGAACAGTATTTACGTAATTCCGCTTCAGTTCAATCCCCAGGGCAGCGACAGCAGTTCCGATTCGAGCCGCACGCAGTGGTCGGAATACAATACCTACAGTCTCGGCTGGTGGAACAAGACAACTCTCGCATTTACCACGCCTGACCAAGATGCATCGCCTGATCATGCCGATAAGAAATACAAAGCCTTTGACGTATTCTGCGCAGGTTGTCATTTTACCGGCTACCTCGTGACGGAGAACACTTCCAGCGAATTCGTTTCCTCGGCCGTGTATGATGCGAACGGCGAGATACACCCTGTTGCCGGTACGAAGATGGAGATGAACGTCGGCTGCGAGGCCTGCCACGGACCGGGTTCCGACCATTTGAACGCGGGCGGCAACGGAAAGTTCATCGTAACGCCGAAGAATATTACGCCTGAGCGCGAAGTGATGATCTGCGCTGCATGCCACACCCGTGGAGAGAGTAAGGGAACTGCGGGTGCCCATGGTTCAGTGGAGGCTCTCCTAGACAGCAACTTGAAGCAGATGAAGCCGGGAACGAGCAGAGCAGACTTCCTGATAAATAATACTTCTGCCGCACGCAATGACGCTAAAATCGGCGACGGTCTGTGGGCCGACGGCAAGCACTCGAAAAAGCACCACCAGCAAGCCACGGACTTCATCCAGACCAAGAAATACCGCAACGGCACATCGCTCAAAACCTGCGCAAATTGTCATGACGTGCACGCTCCGGGCACTGACAAACACCAGCTCTCCGGAACCTCGGATAACAGCTTGTGCGCTTCGTGCCATACAACCATCGAGGTCGTTGCACATATGAAGGACAAGGCAGGGTTCAATATGGGCACAAACACCAAATGTATCGATTGCCACTCCACGAAAACGGCAAAGTCCGGGTCGGGCAATCCGTTCCCGGGCATGACAGGGGCGTCGGGTGCGAAGTATTACCAGAACGACATCAGTTCCCATCGGTTGGACGTGCCTCTTAAGACCGACGCAACGCCGACGACCGGCCCCATGCCGGTGCCTTACACAAGCGGCTGCGGCTACTGCCACAGCAACGGCAGTCCTCTCTAATCGAAGCAGTGCCGGGTTATGAACCGGCATCGCCACTACGATCAGCGCCCCCGGCTATGTCGGGGGCGCAATTTTATGCGCCGAGCATTCAGGCGAAGAAGTTCGTAAGATTTACAAGATTTACGGAAAGGAGGATCGATTGAGAAACGCATCTCATAATAAAATACGTTCCATGGTTGTGCGATGGACGCAGTGCGCGGTCGTCAGTGCTTTAGTCCTCTTAATGTGGCCGGCCGTTGCCCCGGCCGTCGAACTCGACGGGACATCCAGCACGTACCTGATTTCCCGAAAGGCGCTGGACGACAGCAACCTGCTCCCCCTGTACGAATATCTCAATATGTCGGTCAGGGATATCGGCAAGGAGAGCATATCATTCCAGTTCGGGGGATGGCTGCGGTACGATTTGCGGGACGATTCGACGAACAAAAACACGAAAAACGATCTGTCGTATGCCTACCTCAGCTACCGCCATGCGGAATCGAACGCCGTGGTCAATGCAGGCAGGGTCATGGTATTTGAAGGGGTGGCGGCCGAGCGCGTGGACGGGATCTCTGCAAGGACCGATCTGCGGAGCGGCTTCGGCGTATCGGCATTTGGCGGCGCCCCGGTCGAGACCAACGCGGCAGATTTGGGCGGGAACAACGTGATCTATGGCGGACGAGTCTCCCACACGATGACCGACCTGTACACCATCGGCCTTTCGTATCTGAAGGAAGAGAAGAACAGCGCTAAGTTCAGGGAAGAGGAGGGCGTCGATCTCTGGCTCAAACCGGTCAATAAGGTGGAGTTGCTCGGAAAATCCACGTATAACCTGGAAGCTTCCGGCTGGGCTGCCCACACGTACAACCTCCTGCTCGGTCCGTTCGCGCAGGTCAAGCTGAATACGGAAGTATCCAAGATCGATTATGAGAAATTCTTCGTCGGCACGACGAACAGCGCGTTCATGTTCCAGCCCGGCGGACTGATCGATCCAAAGGAAAAAGTGAGCATCTACGGGGAATCAGTATCGTACGAGCTCTCCGAGAAACTGAATGCATCTGTTGATTACAAGAAGTACAGCTACGATATTGCGGGGAATGCCGGCTATTACGGCGTCAGGATCAGCTACTCCGTCCCGAAATCCATGGCCACGGGCGCTTCGATCCACCGGATGAGCGGGAATGCCGATCGACTGAGCTATTACGAATACCGGGCCTTCGGAATGAAAAAGTTCGGCAGCGCTGACGTGACCGTCGATCTGCTGAACGTGAAGTATGATGTGGCCGTCAACGGGGTCACGAATGCATACACGGCGGTACTCGCCGCGGGATACGAGTTGAGCGAGAAGCTCAAGCTGGGCGCGGATCTCGAATATTCAAAAAATCCGGATTATGACAAGGACGTACGGGCTTTCCTGAAGCTGATCTACCGGTTCCAGAGCTCGTATGGCAAAGGCAAGGGGGTGTAGCATGAAAAATATCAAGGGCACCGTGATGCTTCTGCTGCTCCTGCCGCTGCTGGCGATGGTCCTCTATGCCTGCGCCAACACGAAGAGTATCGCCGCCTGGCATCCCGTCGAGGTGGAAGCGCCGGCCATTTGCAGCAAGTGCCACACCGACAGCCGGTCGGCAATGGACCACACGGAGGACTATGGGACGCGCCACCGGTTCTTTGCGATGCAGAACAGCCAGACGTGCAGCGTCTGTCATAAAGAAGCGTTCTGCTCCGATTGCCACGCGCACAAGGAAGAGCTGAAGCCAAGCGACAAATACAAGGATTCACCCGAGCGGGCTTTGCCCCACCGGGGAGACTACCTGACCCAGCACAAGATCGACGGCAGGATTAACCCGGCGTCATGTTTCCCGTGCCACGGCCGTCAGAATAACGAGAGGTGTAAAGCATGTCACCGATAAAAAAAATAACAATGCTTGGCCTGCTCATCATGATGGGCTCGTTGTTCCTCTCCGGGTGCGGGGACCCGAACTCGCAGTCGGCATCGGTCAACGCAGACAAAGGGACCCATGTCGCAGGATGGCTTCCCGCCGGCCACATGACAAAAGCAAACGAGAACAGTGCGGCCTGCGCCGAGTGCCACGGCGCGGACTTCTCCGGCGGGATGTCGAAAGTGGCATGCACGAAATGCCACCTGGGGGACGAAACAAAGATGCATCCGCTGGATTGGGTTGACATCCCGGCTACCCTCACGAAACACAAACAGTACGTGGCCGCGAACGGCGACTCTTCGTGCAGGAATCAATGGTGCCACGGAGTGAGCCTGCAGGGAGTGGCAAATAGCGGGCCGAGCTGCAATGCCTGCCATAGCTATCCCTGATGAACTGAGATTCTACTGTTCTAATTTTAAGAGAGGATGGGCGTGGCTCATCCTCTCTTTTTGTATAAAGTGCCGACGATGGCCGTCAGACTGCCGGAGGCCGGATTATAATGTAGAAATATTGTGAATATCCGCACAACCTAAAAAGAGAGTGAATATGAAAAAAGATTGTTTCCGAGTTGGAATTGCCTGCCTGATAAGTAAGAAAAACAACAGCAATCATTTCCCCTCACGCGCGCCTCGCTGGGCAAAGATAATTGCAGCAGCTCTGTTTATTCTAACTATTGCCATCAGCTCATCCTGGGCCGGGCCGCCCTTTCTTACTGACGACCCGGAGCCTGTTGATTATAACCATGGCGAGTTTTATCTTGCCACGCAATATGCTAAAGACAAGGGCGTGACGTCAGGCACTGCCCCGCACTTTGAACTTAACTATGGAGTGGCGCCGAATACCATGCTTCACCTGATTGCGCCGTTTGTATACAATAAGCCGGAGGGGGCGTCCTCGCAACATGGCTATGGTGACACGGAGCTTGGGATCAAATATCGATTTGTTAACAATGAGGATGCTCACGTTATGGTGGGGACATTCCCTATTGTTGAATTATCCACCGGCGACAGTGATAAAGGCTTAGGCGCGGGGCATACCAGATTTTTTGTACCACTCTGGCTGCAGAAGGCCTGGGGGCCATGGCAAACCTATGGAGGCGGAGGGTACTGGAGAAATCCGGGTGCAGGCAACAAAGACTACTGGTTTTTCGGGTGGCAAGCCCAGCGCGCGATATCAAAAACGTTGACCATCGGTGCGGAATTGTTCGACCAGACCAAGGATGCGGATGACGCAAAATCACGGCTTGGTTTCACGATAGGGGCAATCATGAACTTCACTGATGACCACCATTTACTTTTCTCCACCGGGCGTGATATCAACGGCGACAACAGGTTCTCTGCTTACCTCGCGTACCAGTATACTTTTGGCTCCCATGAGGGGACAAAGTAAGCACAAATCGGGGAAGGGGGCTTATGCTTATGAAAATCTTGGGATTCCGTGGCGAACATTCCAGGCGAGTGTTGCTAGGTCTCGGAGTTCTCCTCGCTCTGACAGTGGGGATTCTTGATGTCCTTACGGGTAAATCGGTTATTTTTGCAATCCTCTATTTATTGCCTGTCATGTTGATTGCCTGGTTCGTAGGAGGTTTTCCCGTCGCTCTCATGTCAAGTTTATGTGGTATGATCTGGATCGCGGCTGATGTGGCTTCCGGACATTTTTATTTGCATGTTTCTACAGCGATTTGGGAGTCCTTGGCGGTGCTCTGTTTGTTTTTGATAGTAGGGTATTCCATCGCAACCATGAAAAAAATCTGGTGAGAGAATGAATCTCCCTATTGACAGGTAGTAGTGAGAACTCACGCGGCAACGTTGCAATGACGATAATGCGACAAAACGCAGGGACTGAGGGCCTATGGATGTGCTGCTGTTTCTTAAGGGGTTGCTTCTCGGTATCGTAGAGGGGGTCACCGAGTTCATCCCTGTTTCATCGACCGGTCATCTTATTCTCGCTGGAAACCTGCTGGGACTGGATGATGAGAGGGCCAAGGTATTTGAGATATTCATCCAGTTGGGGGCGATATTATCGATAGTCTGGCTTTACCGTGATAAATTATCAGGTGTAATCCGAGAGATGCCGTGGCGTGGCACTGCACGGAAATTTGCCGTAAACCTCATGGTGGCTTTTCTGCCGTCGGCTGTTTTTGGGCTCATATTGCACAAGGCGATCAAAGCATATCTGTTTAATCCGGTCACAGTGGCGGCGGCTCTGGTAGTCGGAGGGGTTGCCATCCTCTTGATCGAACGGAGGAAGCAGATCAGTCAGGTGAACAGCACGGATGATATAACTCTAAGGCAGGCAGCCGGGGTCGGGCTGGCCCAATGTCTCGCCCTTTTCCCGGGAGTCTCCCGCTCAGGTGCTACCATAATGGGCGGGCTGGTCATCGGCCTTGACCGTAAGGTCGCGGCGGAGTTTTCGTTCTTCCTGGCGATCCCGACGATGTTTGCGGCAACCGGCTATGATTTGCTCAAGAACAGGGGCATCCTTTCGGTGACGGACATCCCGCTTTTTGTCGTCGGTTTTGTTACGGCCTTCCTTTCTGCGCTTATCGTCGTAAAAGCCTTTTTAAAATACGTTTCAAAACATGACTTCAAAAGCTTCGCCTATTACAGGATTATATTCGGTCTGGTGGTGCTGGGCGTTTACTGGCAAAGGGGCTGGCAATTCTGACTTTTATTCCTTCCCCTCCCGGCATTATCACCCTGCGGGAAGCTTGGCCGAGCCTCGGCCGCTCCTAAGAACCTGGATGAATTTGGTCTTTACTATTCCCGCCTGATTGGTTAAAATGGGTGCGCTGAGTTGCGCACAATTGAAAAGTGAAAATTGGAAATTAGAAATTTAAAATAGATGGTGTTAAACTTCCTATTTTAATACGATCTTAAATCTCCAATTTCCAATGAAGGAGTTTCTCAATCATGTCACATCCCCCTATGACCACCCCGCCTGACGGAATGAGCCATCCCGGCGGCCCTAAAAAACACCTGCCGAGGCTCATAGCCTGGGAGGTCACCCGGAGCTGCGTCCTGAACTGCGTCCACTGCAGGGCAGCGGCCAAGTACGGCCCGTATCCGGGCGAGTTGAACACCGAAGAAGCGTTCCGGTTTCTGGACGATGTCAAGTCCTTCGCCGATCCGATCATCATCCTGACCGGCGGCGAGCCCATGATGCGGGCGGACATCTACGATATCGCCAAGTACGGCACCAAGCTCGGCCTGCGCATGGTCATGGCGCCCTGCGGACTGCTCGTTACCGAGGAGCTCGCCCAGAAGATGAAGGACTCGGGCATCATGCGGGTGTCGCTTTCCATAGACGGACTGGACGCCAAGAGCCACAATGCCTTTCGCCGCGTGGAAGGGGCTTTTGAAGGCGTGATGAAGGCCATCGAGAACTTCAAAAAGGTCGGCATGGAGTTCCAGGTGAACACGACCATCACCAAGCACAATGTAAAGGACCTGCCGAAGCTGCTCGAGATGGTGATCGGATTGGGAGCCGTTGCGTACCATCCGTTCCTGCTCGTTCCCACGGGGCGCGGCAAGGAGCTGATAGACCAGGAGATCCCGCCTGCGGAATATGAAAGCACCCTCAAATGGTTCTATGAGATGCGCGACAAAGTGCCGATCCAGTTCAAACCCACCTGCGCCCCCCACTACTACCGCATCTTCCGCCAGGGCGAGAAGGAAAAGGGAAAGATTGTCACCCCAGCGTCCCATGGCTTCGACGCCATGACCAAGGGCTGCATGGGCGGACAGAGTTTCGCTTTCGTGTCGCACATGGGCAAGGTCCAGATCTGCGGGTTCCTCGAAGAAGAGGCCGGCGATATCAGGAAAGAGCCTTTCTCAAAGATCTGGGAGTCGTCGAAGTTGTTCCTGGAAATGCGCGACCTCGATCACTACCACGGCAAGTGCGGCATCTGCGAGTACCGCAGGGTCTGCGGCGGCTGCCGCGCCCGGGCGTTCGCCATCTCCGGCGACTATCTTGCGGCGGAGCCGTTCTGTACGTATGAGCCGGTGAAGGCGAAA
>Ga0315272_10000267_pt1 | contig 25652 bp, 24 predicted proteins | sample C3_middle_MG_FD_203918 | JGI IMG/M metagenome (GOLD analysis project Ga0315272, IMG submission 203918) | Sediment microbial communities from Yellowstone Lake, YNP, Wyoming, USA - C3_middle | ecosystem: Environmental > Aquatic > Freshwater > Lake > Sediment | place: USA: Wyoming | collected...
CGCTTAAATCCCAGTTATCTTTGTAAACAGGTGTTTTAATTGGTACATTATCAGTATGCCCTTCAATGAGAATATCAATGTCGGAGTTTTTATCAAGAACGCCGGCTAACAGTTTTAATGCGTCTTTCCCCTTGTCTTCTACAGATGAACTCCCCGATTTGAACAGGAGCTTATCTGACATTGAAACGTATACTTTACCATTTTTTATCTCAACTGATAATTCATCAGAATTAAAACCAAGAAGGGCATTTCTTAAGATGCTGTTAAGGTTGTTCGTGATTGAATCCTGTTTTGCTATTATTTGCCACATCTCATTGAGCGTTTTTTCTCTTTCTGAAAGCAGTTTTTCCTTTGTATTCAGATCCTCTGATTTTGCTATGAGCGCTTTGCTTAACTTGTCTGTCTCTGAAAGACTTTGATTGATGAGGGTTTTGTATTTATCCTGCGTATCCTTATATAGAGTTGAAAGTTTGTTGTTCTGATCCGAAAGCTCTTTGTTTTTGTTTATCTGATCGGTAAGATTATTTTTTAATCCTTCATTCTCTTTTAACATTGAAGCCAGGTCAGCACATAAAATATCTCTTTCATTAACAACTGTTTTTAGCCTTTTGCTCCATGTTGCAGGTTGTTTCAGTGGCTTAGGGTCATTGCATTTGTAAACAGCAGCACATGAGCACATAAAAAGTATAAGTACTACAGCAATAATCAAATAGGATAACTTTTTCATTAGTTCTGTTTTTCGATCTATACTAAAGTAATACAATTTCATGAGAAATATGTTCTGAAAAAATTAACGATATATTACTTCGTGCTGAACTATAGGTCCATTTGTAATTCCGCATGACGCGATGGAATTGTCTTTCCTGTAGAAAAATATATTGCCTGGTTTTGCAGTATCCATGGCAAATCCGTTAGTGAATTTAAATCCAAAGGCAGAAGCCATATCGCCCGCCGCTCCGCCGAATGGCATATGGTCAGCAATGAGAAAAAGTGAACCGCCCGACTTGACCCAGGTGCGTACTGTTTCTATCTCATCCGGAGAGAAGGCGGATGGAGTCGGAAGATACCAGTTTTGAATATTGATCTTATTAAGTGCGTTGGCAATGACAAGTATCCGGATATTTTTCAGCTGTGACCCTGTGAATTTTCCCACAAAGCTACTTACAGTATAGCCATCTGTCCTGAGGAGTCTGGCAAACGGTAGATATCTGCCATCAGCGGTATGGAAATTATTATGACCTTCATCGAGTGCTACAACCGGACCTTTTCCCGCAGCATATTCAGGTTTTCCAATTACCGGATTGAAGCTTGTGTCGGCAACCTGCTGAGAGAAGAGATTCATTGAAATCATTCCGAGAAAGACGAATACCAGATATTTATTTTGCTTCATTTCAGTCTGAATTATGGTTGTGTGTTATATGTTCAGACAAAAATATCAAATCTGTGGTTTGAGGGGCTGGTCATTTTACCTTCCTTTCAATTCAATTTACCACTGAACAAAAAGTTTATCGTTTATCCTCACTTAGCCTTCTTTCTAAACCTGGAATCATTTCTTTCTACCCCCAAGCCACCCCGATGGGGGGGTTAATTCAGGAGATAAATAGTCCCCCTCGGGGGATTTAGGGGTGGATTTTACAGAGAGCAGATATTAGGCACCTCGATTTATATTTCATTGCAAGTACCAGAAGAATCGTATATTTATTCAACCTTAATAATACTCACATGAAAAGATTTTTTGTTCTGGCAGTGCTTTTATTTCAGCTTCTGTGTGCTGAGGGCCAGCAGGTTGTTAAGCAGTCCATGGAGATAATCTATGGACGTAAAGACGGAATGGCTCTTACGATGCTGGTTCAGCCGCCCGTTGTGGCCTCAAATAAGAGAGCTGTTATCTGGGTTGTTAGTGCCGGGTGGACATCCGATTTCAACTGGATAAATATGTTCAAAATATTTACAAAGCCTTTCTCTGACAGAGGATATACGGTTTTTTTCGTTACTCACGGATCCACCTCCGAAAAATCCGGTTATTATCCTTGCGGCAAGCAGAAAATAATAATTGGTGGCTATCCCAGCAAAGAAATGTACCTGCAATAAAGCCTGTATAAAAGAAAAGCAGCAGTTTCTTTCTGTCAAATTTATCAGCAAAGCCAGCAGCAAGAAGTCCCGATAGCCCGGCACTAAATGCATATCCCGATACGGCAAGACCAAACTGAGATGTTGTAAGGTGGAGCACCTTCATTAATTGCGCACCAAGAGGTGACAATACCATGAAATCGAGTACCACCGTGAACTGTAATACAGCAAGCAGGGCAATAATGAATATTTGATATCTGGTGAATATTTTCAAAATATAAAAAATGTGAATTTAGTCGTAAGTTCATGAATCAGACAACTATTAAGAAGGTGAAACAGACAATATCAGAATTTGTTTAGGACTTCATTATGATATATAATAGATACCAGTGAGGCATTTATTTCTCAGCCCCTAAATCTCCCCTTCTCCCTTTCCCCCTTCTTTGCTCTCCTCACAAAGATAAAACTGGCAGAAACATAATAAATTGATAAATCAGATCATAATCCTTTTAATAGCCGTATATTGTACTAAGATGTTCTTGTGTCTGATTCTCAAATTGATAGTAAAGTCTCATTAACAGAAAGGTTAGTAAAATGTGTTTTTCGCCGGAAGCAAGTTTTGCTGGAGGAGCAATCATCTGCGCCATTGGTGCCGTAACCATAAGAAAGGTGCATAAACCTTCTCAGATACTGTTTGCAAGCATACCTTTTTTCTTTGGACTGCAGCAGTTTGCTGAGGGACTTCTATGGCTGACAATACTGCTTTCTCAATACCAGGGCGTTCAGAAAGTTGCGACATATATATTTATGACAATGGCCCAGGTAATCTGGCCGGTGTTGATACCTCATTCGGTGCTGCTTATGGAAGGGCAGGAGAGGAAGAAGAAAGTAATAAAAATTCTGCTGATAGTTGGTGGTGTATTGTCATTATATTATGTAATCTGCCTCATGTCGTTTCATCTGAATCCGAAGATTGTCGGCTATCATATCAAATATTACAACGATTTCCCCGAATCACTGGCAAATGTTGCATTCCTCTTTTATTTAATCGCAACAATAACACCGCTTTTCATCTCAAGTGTAAAAAGAATTAATTGGATGGGCATTCTCATGAGTTTATCGTGCCTGGTTACTGCCATCTTTTTCACCCAGTATCTTACTTCTGTCTGGTGTTTCTTTGCGGCCCTGATCAGCGCAGTTATCTATTGGATCCTAAGCGATCTTCAGAAGGAGTTTTTGCTAACACGATTCAGATTGATGAGGATTCATAATGATGAGGCAGATCATCACCAGTCTGCCGGGTGAGACTATAACTAATTTTCTGTAAAATATCGGTCTTTTCTTCTCTGACAAACGGGAATAATTTCTAATTTGAGCTCATTAATTCTGAGACAATGAGCGATGCTGAAATACTTATAGAAGAACTCCAGAAGTTTCGTGATGCCCGTCACTGGGATCAGTTCCATAACTCTAAGGATCTTGCACTTGCTATCTCCATTGAAGCAGCTGAGCTGAATGAGATTTTCCTGTGGAAGACCACAGAGGAATCGGAGCTTGTCGACAGGGAAAAGCTGAAAGAAGAGCTTGCTGATGTTTTCGCATTCAGTCTGCTTCTTGCCGGCAAGCATGGTCTGGATGTTAAAGAGATTGTGCTCGAGAAGATCAGGAAGAATGGGGAGAAATATCCGGTTGAGAAATCGAAGGGGACGGCGAAGAAATATAATGAGTTGTAGGTATTCAAATTTTGCCCCCCAACCATAGTGCGCCAGAGGGGCAAATTATTTTTACTTACACTTCAGATTATTCCTTTTTACTTTCGAAGGCTCAGCAAAAACTCCGAACGACGAATTCTTGAATGTCTCGCAGGCTTCAGCTGTCTGACCCTTACCTTCCTGTGCCAGGGCAACCTGGAAGTAGAATTTTGCTTTGGCTTCAGGAGCACCTGCCTCAAGGGCGAGACCTTTCTGGCCGTACTCTAGTCCTTTATCGTAATTCTTCTGTTTGTTATAAACCTCGGCAAAGTAATAAAAGAGGTCCTTGTCGTCGCCGTATTTAGCAGCTTTATTTAGTGAGGCAAGGGCATCATCGAGTTTGTTTGCCAGATCAGCCTTTGAACCAGCAGCACGGAAATATCCAAGAGCCATGGTGGAAGCCTGTTTTATTTTCGGATCATCAGCACCTGGTTTCATCTTGGTGAGGTACAGATCGATGGTTTTTTCAAAATCATCAGAATTGGCCTGTTTCATATAGATCAACGACTTATTATATATAGTTGAGGCGTAGTCGGGATTGATAGCAAGTACGCTGTCAAAAGATGCAAGTGCATTGGCGTAATCATTTTTCGAGAAATAATCGCCTGCGAGGGTGTTATATCCCTTTATCAGAATTGTATTGGCATTCTGTTTGGTGGTTGGGTTTTCATATTTTTCCGCGGCGGCAACTGCATTCTTTGCGGCTTTTATTACTTCAGTTGCAGGTTTTTTCGCTGTAAAGGCATCTGAGGCAACGTTATAGTACAAACTTGGGAGAACCTTAATTGCTTTCTGCCTGAGGTCTGCTGCAGAATCACCAACTTGTTTTGCAAGTGTTACCGCATTTTCGAAGGCTTTTATCGCTGCAAGCGGATCAGTCTGGACCGTACTGGCCCCTTCATTATATGCTTTAATAACATCATTTTTCGTCTGGGCATTAAGAGCTGCAGTTGAAAGAATAAACACTACAAGAAGGATGACTGTTTTAATTAAGTCTTTAAGTTCCATCATAATTCTGTTTATATAATTAATAATTATTCAATTGAAAAAGTTAAAAATAAAAATATTAATCGTTTTGTCTAACATTTGTGGAGAAAAATTGATAAATATCAGGATTTGTAAGAAAAGGCTTCAGGCGACGGGCTACAGGCTAATTATTTAAACCGCAAAGCTGCAAAGGACACACTGTGAAACTCCATTTTAACTCTGTGTAACCCCGTGGTTAAATATCGCGTGAAGGAACATAGTTGAGGAGGTGAAGTATGAAGCTCTATTTCTCTAACATATCCTTTAGCGCAGAAAAATCTATAGATTTAATAACATCTGCCATTACTTTTGAGGCAACCGGATCTTTTTCGCTTCCACTCATATTAACCAGGAAAAACTGAGGAGATGACCGTGGCAGTTTGCTGTTGAAATACTCAGGTTTTGGTTTGATAAGCACTTTACCAAATGCATCATCATCATTTGTAAAAAGGAATGATAAATAATCATTTGGGTCCTGTTTCACGATGGCCGGCTGACTTGATTCTGCCGCTGGCATTTTCAGAAGTGTTTCAATTTTGGAAATTGCTTTATTAAAATCCTGTTCCGTTTTCGCTTTATAGTTAGTGTTTGCCCCATCTATCGCTTTCGGCATAGAGAGTACCAGCATATTTTTCTGTTTTTCAAGGAATTCCTTTTTTGTAACATATGCATATGGAAGCTTGCCGCCGGCAGTTATCAACCAGTTACGGCTTTTCCCGGTTTCTCCGAAACCAAGACTGGCATTCTCCTCAAAATAAAAATATCCGTCTTTCTCAACAGGCATATTCTTCATGCTAAAGAATCCTTCGGGAATTGATTCAACGGCTGTTTCGAATATATTCCAGTCAACCCTGTTAGATGTAACAGAAAAAGTCGTGGATGTTTCATGAGCAGTTTTCATGACATTTTTCTCGCAGAAATATGGCATAAAGTAGATCTGATAGCTGTAATTATTAACAGGAATCTCCGGATCGGGTCTGTCATATGAACCATTAAAATCTGCTTCAACTCCTGTCGGATTATACTTTGATTTTATCATTATGTGCAGTGATGCAATGACTTTCTTCTCTTTCTCAAGATCAGCTGCCGGAATACCCGATACCGAACCTTTCATCCCTTCTTTCCAGATACCAGGTTTTTGTGATGCGGATGTCGGGTTACAGTCCTGGGCATATGTATTCAGTGATGCAATAAGTACCCAGCATAATAATATGTATTTCATGAGGCTGTTTTTAGTTTGAATACTGACAGGTCCTGAATTTTTATGTATAACACAAAGGGATACAATTTGTTTAAGAGCAATTCAAATCTTGGGGGAATGGGAGAATAGGAGAGTGGGAGAAGGGGAGAAGGGGAGAAGGGGAGAAGGGGAGAAGGGGAGAAGGGGGGAACTAAGGGACTAAGAGACAGAGGCACAAGGATTTGTAGTGTGACGCCTACAGCCTTATGCCTACAGCCTTACGCCCTCACATCATAATAATCATCTTGAGTAATTCTTCCTTACTCTTGCCAAGCTTCGTGCTTAGAGTTGCCAGCATGGCATTTTCTTCCCCGATTTCAAAATCCAGGTCCTTATGGGTCAGACTTGTATACATTTTAAGGAGTTTTTGCTTCCTGGACTTCCAGTATCCTCCTTTATCCGGTTTCATGGCTTGAATGAGTTAAGTTCTTTAATAAGAAGACCTTTATGCTTATTACGTACCCTCGTTAATAAATGTTGTCTGATTTGTTGAGTTTTTGACGAACAGATAGTTTGAGTTGGAAACGCACTGATCTCAAATGCAAACATGCCCAGGGTCCGCCTTCATCTCCGGTACTCTATAAGAACCTGCTTATACTTCATTATGAAGGAACTGATGTGAGGTTTATCATTGCCCTAGATAAATCAACCGGAAAGACTGTATGGAAAAACGACAGGCCCGAAGAACCATATCAGCCGCTTGCGCCTATAGGACGGAAGGCATACATAACCCCGCTGATACTTAATGTTGAAGGACACGACGAGATGATATCGAATGGATCTGCTGTTTGTATAGCTTATAATCCCAATGATGGTAAGGAGATATGGAGAGTTGTTGCAGGAGCCGAATCGACAATTGCAATGCCTGTTTCAAAAAACGGAATTGTTTACTGGTATACCGGATTTTATGGGAGCGGGGACGGCAATAAATATACTGATATTCTTGCTATCAATCCGAAAGGCAAAGGAGATATTACCGCCACAAATGTGCTCTGGAAGAAAAGTGAAGAACTCACGCGAAACCAGAGCCTGAAGCCTGTCATTAAAGACGGATTGATATATACAGTCAATACCAATAATCAGATGATGTGCATTGATGCAGCAACAGGAAAAGAAGTATGGGTTGAACGTGTTAATTCACATTATGATGCTTCACCGCTCTATATAAACTGGAATATTTTCTTTTTCAATGTGAAGGGTGAAGTCCTTGTTCTTAAAGCAGGACGCAAATATGAGGTTGTGGCCAGGAGCCAGATGGATTCAGGGATCTGGTCAACGCCGGCGGTGTTACGGAATTCAGTGATACTGAGGACACAGAAGTATCTGTATCGGATAGGGATTTGACCCCCTGCCACCGTCCGTGAGTCGTGCGTCGTGAGTCGTTTCTCCTGAAGTAGTTCCTTGTATGGTCCACTGATCTGTATTAAAATAAACTTGACTTTTCATTTGCTCTGTTTTAATTTTGATAAGAAATCAGGTCGCCAGAAATATTAGCTGACTGATTCACTGATGAAAATTAATTGACTTCTTTATCATAGCCATGAAGAAAAAGATTAATGCCGTTATCATCCTACAATTATTAGTATTCTTCCTGCTGCCACAGTTAATCACTGCTCAATCGGCAGGTTCAAAATACGGAAAGAGTTCTCACTGGTATTTATTATTTCAGTATTTGGGACTGACCTATCATCCTGACGGAGGGACAACGCCCGAAATATATCCACTTAAGCTGGATAAGAAGGCCTATTTCGATCTGAATGTGGGTATGGCAGCTAATCTTGATTATAATATAAATAAATATTGTTTTCTGCGATTCACAACATCACTTTACAAAGACTTTGCATTTGTTACTGCAGGATGTTTTCATGCCGGACCAAGAATACAATACAGCTGGAAGAAAAACAGGATTAATTTAGGTATCGGGCCGATCTTCAGTTACAGGGAAGACTGGTATCAGTTCCCTGAGTATACTACGGACGATTTTTACGGCGATCGCGTTTACGGGAAATGGCAATACAGGTTTTTCCCTTATTTGGTGTATGCATACGGAAGATTCGTTTTTCCCAGTTTCTCCAGGATACTGAAATGCCAGTCTGTAAGAGGACAATAACCTAATGTCCCGACAATCAACCCGAGGAATAACCAGGAAGCTCCTGTAAGTGAAAGCACTATCAGATTCATTTTCCTGGTCCTTCTCCATATCCAGCCAAAAAGGTTGAAGAAGATCAGGAAGGTGTGGAAAATCAGGAAGAATATGTCGAGGATGCTGTAGATCATCGCCGGAGGAGTTTAGGTAAAGGTCGGTAAAATTATTAAGAGAGCGCGGGTGGCATAGGGAAGAAGGAGTGAGGGGTGAGGAGTGAGGAGTGAGGAGTGAGGAGTGAGGAGTGAGGAGTGAGGAAGAATGACTCAGGGACAATAACTTTAGACAATTTAGTGGCCTGAATCGGGAACCACCCCAACCTGATGTCACAATTTGTGATCTCAAGTGTAAACTCGAATCAGGTTATCAAATCGTGATAACCTAATCGAGAAGAACTCACAGTGATCCACAAAGTCCAGATAGCTATTTGGACCACTAAGGGGATAAGTGACCTGAAGCCACCCTTGGAGGGGTTGGGGGTAGAAATGATGGGGAGATGTGAAAAATTGGGGGATATGTGTAAAATCATGCAGTACCAAACATCCAGCAACAATTAACATTCTCTGTTAATAATTATTAAATTCTTTAAACTCATGATTCTCATAACAGAGATGAATAATAGCTATTTTTAGAAAAAATTCGAATTTAAAAATCCGAAATCGACAATCCGAAGTCCGAAATAGTTATAATTTGTTTAACCAGTCAATAACTGTAATAATCATGGCACAACAATATCTTGATCATGCAAAAGCAATTTTAACTTCCAAACGTTCAAATTTTAAAGGCGGAAGCAAAGAATCAGGGATCATCTCCTTATTCGGCTACCAGAATGAATATGACCTCAGGGAAGGATATCCGCTGCTGACTACCAAAAAGATGGCTACACGATCGATGTTCCATGAAACTATATGGTTCCTGAGAGGGGATACAAATATTAAATATCTTGAAGATAATAACGCACCTGTGTGGCGACCCGATGCATTTCAGGGCAACCTTCCCGGAATGCAGAAAGCAGGTATTTTCTCTGAAAAACTGGCTAAGTATTCCCCTGACTGGGACAAAGCTATGGAAGAATATGGCCAGAGGATAAGAGAAGATGCTGAATTTGCTGAGAGATGGGGCGATGCCGGACCAATATACGGGAAACAATGGAGAAGATGGGAATTTTTTGATCATGACAAAAACAGGTTTATTGAAATAGATCAACTTTCAAATCTTATAGATGGTCTGAGAAAGAAACCTACCGGGAAAAAACATATCGTTGATTCTTGGAATCCCGGAGACACTCCAAAAATGTCCCTTCCACCATGCCATGTTTTATATCAGGCAACAGCAAATGAGGAAGGCGAGCTGGAATTGCAGCTCTACCAGAGAAGTTGTGATCAGTTCCTGGGCGTTCCTTTTAATATTGCCAGTTATGCTGCTCTAACCCAGGTAATCGCCCAGGAAGCAGGGATGATTCCTAAAACATTTATCCATACTTTCGGAGATTCACATTTTTACGCTGGTATAGGAAAGAGAACTGAATGGCACAAAGAGAATTTCAAGGAACTGCAAAAAAGAATAAGAAATGTCTCTGCTAAAGCAGAATATCTTGAAGTTGTTGAGTGGATCAATAAAAATGCTCCAAGTGATGGCAATGAGGAAAAATATGATCATGTCACTGCTATTCTTGAACAGCTGTCAAGGGAACCCAAGCCTCTGCCAAGGCTTCACATTACAAAGAAACCATTCGATCAGCTGACTATCGATGATTTTGTGGTAGAAAACTACGATCCACATCCGGCGATAAGAAGGAGCATGGCGGTTTAATGGGCGCCCCCAGCTGCTACGCATTAGTCCCCCTAAAGGGGGATTAATGCGGTGTCCATGATGAGATAATTTAATGGCTGAGAATTTATCCCGCTTTGGCGGGAGAAGGGGGGCTGAAAATAAGAAGAACATGGAGGAGTTAGTATTCGCATTCCCAACAGATGAGTTATGGAAATTAATTACCTATAAGGAAAAAGGGCTAATAAGGGGAAATAGAGAAGTACTAAAAGAGATAGTTCAAAATGGTCTGTTCCTCAAAAGAAGTGAAGTAGAAGAAGATTCTACTTTTAAACAGATAATTTCCTATGCAATTATCTCTTGCGGAGACTCATTTTATTTATTCAGAAGGACATCGGGGCAGACTGAAAAACGATTACACAATAAATTCTCTCTGGGAGTAGGAGGTCATATGAACCCCAACAACTCCTCGGAAACAAAAGAACAATACCTTATTAATGAATTAAAAAGAGAATTACTTGAAGAAGTCAATTTACTAAACGGATGTCGGATAGAGAATATTGAATTTATTGGCTTCATAAATGATGATACAATTCCGGTTGGCAGGGTCCATATCGGACTTCTTTACAACATCCATGTTTCAAATAAGGAAGTCTATATCAATGAAACTGATAAAATGACTGCTGAATGGGTGAAGAAATCAGATTCTGCTGAGTTTTATGAAGAACTGGAGACATGGAGTAAGATTGCGTTTGATTACCTGATTAAGTAGTCTTGCGGTCTTGCGGTCTTGCAAGGGGGGCAGTGGGGCAATCACAAGAGGCAGGGTGGCAAGAGTCAAAGAGTAAGAAATTCAATTTATTAACCATATAAATATCCGTTGTGCAGTACTACTCCACCATGATGATTGTCCATCAACTCCGATTTCCACAGCTGTTCAGTATCGAATCCTGTCATCGACGGCTTAAGCCTCAGAAGCAAGCTGCCTTTTCCGTATCCTGAAGTAATGAACACGTAGTTCTCAAAGCATACTGCATCAGTAAGGTTGAGTTCACGCTGGTTCATAAAATTAAATTTCCATAGAAGTTTTCCTGATATTGAATCGATCCCATAAAAATAATCTGAGCTGGCACTTATCAGTTGGCGATACCCTCCGGTTTCACGAATTACTGCGGAATTATATGCCATCGTTCCCGGAATATCAGTATTGACCCACAAGGTCTTACCAGTAATCTTATCAAGACAAACCTGATATCCTTTTTTCCCTGCAGGTTTCACGTAAAGATTGCTGCCATCAACCAGCACTGATTCCGAATATCCGTATTCAGGCATTTCAGCCTCAAAATCTGCTGTGAGTTCTCTTGCCCAAATTTCCTTTCCTGTTTTTGCTTCGTATGCCGTGAGCCGGCCTTCTTCACTTAGACAATAAACAGTTCCATTATCGTACGTTGGTGTACCTCTTGATCCCTTATAGGAAGATGCCCACGACAGAGTCGTATTCCAGGCCTGACCGTTAGGCTTTTTCCATACCAGTTTCCCGGAAAGGTCAAAACAAAATACAAAAGATTGATTATCAGAGTGTCCCTCGGTAAATATCAGTCCATCAGCAACCGAAACTGAACTATAGCCATCGCCAATACCGGTAGCCGTCCAGATAAGTGCAGGTCAGTGAAGGCCATTCCTTCAGAAGTTCAGTCTCTGCAGATTTGTTTGTACGGTCTGCACCATGGAAACATGGCCAGTTTTGTGAATATGCGGCTGAGGAAGGGAAAAGCAATAAAAATATTGTTGCTACTGAATTTATTTTTCTGAACATGGTTCTTTTATTAAGGAGGTTCCAAATATATTAATTTATTCAGGGGATGGGAAAGGGAGAGCGGGAGAGTGGGAGAGCCTCGTCAATACGCTCGTTGATTTTATCAATGACAGGCTTCACATCAATATGCCTGTGACCGCCTTTCAGATGATGCACTGCGATGTTATGTTTTGTGAATTCTTTCTTCTCAAACTTTTTTTCATCTTTCCCCCAGAACACTATTATCTTCTTGTCGTCGATCTTAATTATTTCATGAAGCACATCATATGGCCATTTCCTGGAGTTAATGCCAATCTGATCAAAAAAATGGATCTTAAAATCGGAGTTGTACGAAGGTGAAAGCAATACAATAAACTCCACTTTCTCTTTCCACTCATCGGTCATCAGGTTATATAAAAAGGGCACCAACTCTGAGCCAAATGAATACCCGGCAAAAATAAACTTCTGCCGGTTAAACTTCTTTAAGTTCCGATCAATGTAAGGAAGGATACTGTCAAGAGTCTGCTGCGGCGTTTTGCGTTTCCTGAAAAATTTATAGGAGTTGATGCACATCAACGGGATATTGTTTGCGCATAAGCTGTCGGTTAATTTTTCATCGAAATGACTCCTTCCCGAATCGCCTGTAAAAAATACTACCAATGGCTTATCACTGCTGGTTGTGCAAAAAGGTTGAATAATATAATCTGACTGTGCATGCACGGTGCAGGTAATTACCATAAGCAGGAATATCAGATACTTTCTGAACATGATAGTTAAGAGAAAAAACAAAAGACAAAAGTAAAAAGATAAAAGTAAAAAGGAAACAGTGATCAGTAAACAGTAAACAGTAAACAGTAAACAGTGAACAGTGAACAGTGAACAGTAGACTTAGTAGCCAGTCGCCCGCTTTGCCAATCGAAGCATTCTTTAGCCGACGAAGTTTACTTTGACCGACGAAGCTGCAGCGTAGTCGGTAGCGCGGTCGGCAGTGTAGGTTGTTTGCGCGACGCCTGTCTCCCGATGCCCGTCGCCCCAAAATATTTCAACAGTCAAATCTTCCGTAACCACGGAAACTTTCTGCTCCGGTCAACATTTGTCTATTAATATTGTTCTCACCAATAAACATAATCATTTTTTAAACCTGATAGTGAATTACTAATCCGGACTCCTTTTGATATTTGAATCGACGCTTCACAATATAATGTACTTTATATGAGAAGAATACTAACATTTTTGCTTCTGATTTTTTCAGCACAGCTGATCATTGCACAAAATGAAAAGCTTGATAGTCTGTCCAGACTCATCAGCAAAACAAGTTCAGATACGGAAAGAATAAAACTGATCTTAAAAAAGGTATACCTTTTCAGCAACATAAACCTTGATTCCTCAATAAACCTTGCATTAAGGACATTACAGGAAAATAAAAGGATAGGATACTACAGGGGCGAGGTTGATTTAAGGATCAGGCTTGTATATAACTATTCATATAAAGGCAATCAAAAAGCTGCAAAAGAGCAATTGGATTATCTCAGAAGCTATGTTAAAGTGGCAAATGATTCTTCCGATTTTGGTCTCGTTTTCGCCAGCTATGGTATCTTTTATGGCATGCAAAGCAAATACGATTCATCAATCTGCTTTTATGAAAAGGCAATTCGTATTTATGAAAAGAGCAGAAGTGTCAGGCAGTTAGGCTCTTCCTACGCAAACATTGCCATTGGTTTCCAGCAACAATCAAATTTCCCTATGGCTTTGTTTTACTACCAGAAGGCTCTTGAAGTTTCTGAAGAGCTGAATGATGTACTTCAGCAGGCTTATACGAATCTTAATATAGGAAATGTTAATGTTACTACAGGTGATTCTGTAAGAGCTGAAAAGGCATTTCTGACAGCAATTACACAGGCAAAGAAGTTGAAGCTGAACATTGTTGAATTATATGCTTATACGAATCTTTCAGCCATGTATATGGATGGAAAAAAATGGCAGAAGTCCTATGACTTTGCAATTAAAGCATCCGATCTGGCCCATCTGACAGGTGACCAGGGAATAGAATCCGCCAGTCTTGCAAAAGCAGCAAGCGCCATGGCTAAGCTCAATCAACCTGAAAAGGCTCTCGTAATAGCGGATAGAGCAATAGAGGTAGCTGATTCTTCAGCTCAACCGTATAATATCTGGCAGTCATATGGAAGTAAGGGATTTGTTTTATTGACGCAAAAAAGGTGGAAGGATGCCATTCTTTTTTATGAGAAAGCCATGTCCGCTTTAAAGGATGCGGATGCATATACTTTGGATTATGGTGCAATGCAAAGTGAATTGTCGGAGTGTTATGAAAAAACGAGGCAATATACAAAAGCATTGGTGAGCTATAAAAAATATGCAATGATTGCAGATTCGGTGAGACGTAAGGATAATATTCAAAAGACCACTGAGCTTACCATGAATTATGAATTTGACAAAAAAGAGCAGGCTGCCAGAGCTGAGCAGAAAGCCAAAGACTCTGTTACGCAGGCGAAGCAACTGGCTTTGATTACAGGGTTAGTGCTGTCTCTAATCATTATTGCAGGGGCAATTGCAGCTTATCGGAACAAGAAAAAAGCTAATATTCTGCTTCATAAGCAGAAAATTGAAATTGAAACTCAGAAGAATTATCTGACTTCCGGGATTAATTATGCACGACGAATTCAAAAGGCTGTCTTTCCATCCGGTAAAACTCTTTCTGATAATTTTCCCGAACATTTTATTCTTTTCAAACCGCTTGATGTTGTCAGCGGTGATTTTTACTGGTATAAACAGCATAAGAATGAGGTATTTATTGCTGCGGCCGACTGCACCGGACATGGAGTGCCGGGGGCCTTTATGAGTATACTTGGAATAACTTTTCTTAATGAACTCATCAACGAAACTAAATCAAGTAATCCGAATGAAGTATTAGATAGGCTGAGGGAAAATGTTATCAAAGCCCTTCATCAATCAGACGGAAAAAACAATGTAAAAGATGGTATGGAACTTGCTCTTTGCAGAATTAACCTTGAGACCAGGATATTACAGTTTTCAGGAGCTTTCCGGCCACTTTTTCTTCTGAGGGACAACAATATTCAACACATTAAAGGCGACAATATTCCGATAGGAGTTTATGAAGGTGATGATGCGCCATTTACCCACAACGAAATTCAGCTTCTCAGGAATGATATTGTCTATATCTTTACCGATGGATATGTTGACCAGATCGGAGGCCCGGAAAGAAAAACTTTCAAAACAAACAGGTTAAAGGAACTTTTGCTCGACATTTCAGGACTCTCAATGTGCGAACAGAGAAGCATCCTGGATGAGAAGATTAAGGAGTGGCAGGGAGGACTTGACCAGATTGACGATATCCTTGTTGTAGGAATAAAAATACTTGATTGACAAACTTAGCTGAAGAATTTTCCATGCTTTCCGAAGGTGCCGTCTTACAGAGAGCTGCCTGTTCTTTTACATGCCGTTGACTATAAACATTTTCAGTAGTAGTCTGTTTAAGTATATGGATAAAATTGTTAAACCCTGCCCGATAATTTCTGATCCATGTTACACACATATAAAGCAAAACAACTAATCAGGAGCGATATCCACAGCGTATGGAATTTTATCAGCTCCCCATCCAACCTGACAGTGATAACACCAGGATCAATGCAGCTTGAGATAATTGAGGATGATTACCACATGGAGAAAATGTATGCCGGACAGATCATTGAATATCATGTAACACCGATTGCCAACATAAGAATGCACTGGGCAAGCTGGCTAACTCACTCTTCATCAGAAAAAAACTTAAGTCAATTTTTGACTACAGGTATCAGAAGATTGAGGAGATTTTTAATCACAGGTCTTTCTGACAGACCTTAGATGACCAGCCACAAACTTAATATCGCTCCACGAAACCTTATCGCCCAATGCTGCTTTTACAGGTCCTGTTTTAAGATCATCACTTCCTTCAAAATAACCAGAAATCAGGTCTGTTATTTCCTGTGATACAAATTTACTGACTGGTATTTCACCGGTACCTACATAATGCGCCAGGTGTGTTTCAATTGTAGTTACACTCAACTTCCTTTCAGCCGCGATTTGTTGTATTGTCATTCCTTCATTATAGAGATCGTAGCTAATTTTCTTTGTATCTTCTTTTTTCTTTTTCCTGATCTTTTTTTCAGTAAGTACTTCGGCAGGAGCTTCAATATTTTCTTTTTTGCAGTAGGATGCGATAATTTCAAGAAGCTCTTCCCCGAAATTCTCAGATTTCTTTGTCCCCATTCCCTTTACCATTTTAAGAGCATGCATCGACTGAGGCATAAAATTGGCAAGTGTAACCATGGTTTTCTGGGGCAGTATCATGTAATGGGGAAGGGACATTGCCTTAGCTTTTATGTTTCGCCATTCCTTCAGCCTTATAAACAAGACAGTCTGTTCAACAATGCCCAAGGTATCCTCAACTGATTTTTCAGAATGAGATTTGGCTTCAGGAATATCCATAGTTGCTTTGGCCCTGGCATCGAGATATTTACTGATCTCAAAACCTGTTTTGACAGAATAAAGACATGCCAGCTTTAAAGATCCTTCTTTTCTTATCCGATCAAACGCTTCAGAAACCGATTTCCTGACTGTTTTGTTGTCCGTTTCCACTTTAATGCCTGCAAGTATATCTTTCAGTGTGGCCTCAAGTTTGCCAGAAAAGAATTCTGCTGCTTTTTTCACCCTTTCCTGCAGAAGATTATTTGATTCCGCATCAATGTCGCCGTTCAATAGTCCAGCCAGCTGAGGATGGAATTTTTCGGAGACCTCAGTAAGATCCGTTCTGATAGTGGCAATAGTATTTTCGAGAAGTTTCCCCGGACCTTCAAGAATGCTGTCGTGATGCTCATTGACGATTCTAAGACAATAATTGAGTCTGTTGGTGAGTGAAGTAAAATCAAAAAGTTCTGTAAGCAGCTGCTGCTGATAGGCTTTCTTCGATTCTGCCAATTGTTTCTGTCCGGGCTGATTTTGTGCTGATCTATTAACAAAGTCAGAAATTGCAGGATTGTCTATTATGCTATTCTGATTAATCCGGCTGCTTAAAACCAATCCCTCTAAAGTCCGGCACCGGCTGAGAGCTACGTACACTTGTCCATGTGCAAAGGCAGCATATGCATCAATGACTGCCCTGTCGAATGTGAGCCCCTGACTTTTATGAATTGTTATTGCCCAGGCCAGTTTGAGAGGATACTGAGTAAATGTCCCTATAATTGTCTCTCTGATCTCTTTGGTATCTTCATCAAGAGTATATTTCATGTTTTGCCATTCTGCCATCTCCACCCTGATGCGGAAATCGTCATCCGGGCATCTTACAACGATAATATCATCATCAAAAGATTCCACTTTCCCTATTTTCCCGTTGAAGAAAAGCTTTTCGCGCGACAGATCATTCTTGACAAACATGACCTGTGCCCCTTCCTTCAGAACCAGTTCGCTTGTATTTGGATAGGAGAACTCAGGAAATTCATCCTTAATAACGGCTGTAAATGAATGAATTTTACCAGGAAGCTTTGCGAGTTTTGAATCATTTAAACTATTGGCCTGATTATTATGAGTGGTAAGTGTAATATAACCCCCGCCGGAATCAGGATCAAAATCAGGAATATACAGTTTGTTTAGTTCGTTCAGCACCTCTGAATCCACATGATTGTCGCGGATTTTATTAAGCAGGTTGATGAAATCCTGATCATTTTGCCTGTAGATATGTTTCAGCTCAATTGTTACGTAATCGGTACTGCAGAGTGCCCTGCTGCCGAAAAAGAAGGGTGTTTCATAATATTTCCTGATTAATTCTCTGTCATCATCTTTTACAACAGGAGCAAGTTGCTGAAGATCACCGATCATCAGTAGCTGAACTCCTCCAAATGGCAGGTGGCGGATCCTGTATCTCCTCAATGCTGAATCAATGGCATCAAGAGTATCAGCCCTTACCATACTTATCTCATCAATAATCAGCAGGTCAAGGCTTTTTATTATATTGATCTTTTCACGGCTCATCTTATAACCTTCAGCCGCATTCTGATCTGAGGTGTTATGATGATTATTTTCAGGCAGGTAAAATGACGGAATAAACGGGTGAAAGGGCAATTGAAAAAATGAATGTATAGTAACGCCTCCGGCATTTATAGCTGCCACACCTGTCGGGGCCACAACTATCATACGTTTTGGAGATGCTTTTTTCAGGTCGCGCAGGAATGTAGTTTTGCCTGTACCGGCTTTCCCTGTGAGAAAGATGTTACGGTCCGTGTATTTAACAAAGTCAAATGCTAACTGCAGATCCTGATTAGTGACAGTCTCCATAAAATGTTCTGAATTTTTCCATAAATGTATTAAATGCTGCTCAGAATATCAGCATCTTAATTGAAGAGTACAGAGCATGAAAACAGTATGAGGTTAAGGTTGAGGTTGAGAGGGATGAAACGAGATACATTTTTTTACCACAATGGGAACGCAAAGGATACAAAGGAAGAACAGATGTTGAGTCCTGGATGAGGTCAGGGAATAGACCAATAGATAAATAGATTTGGGTTAAAATCAATCACAACTGTGATCATTTGAACCAGAGCGAATGTAACTTGGTCATCTGACGATTGATCTAATCTTCTACCTGCAGTTTATATTCTTTTTGACGAAGTATATTGATCTCGGCTATGACAATCATTCGTCTGCATTTTGATGCATTTGTTTTTAATAATGTTGTAGTTCTCATAAGGCAAAGATAGCCTGGCCCATCTCCTTATCTGTTATACAATTACAGAAATATATTACATTATTTCCACATAAGTAAAAAAGATTTTGTGTCAGAATGCTGCCTACAGGATGCACATTTCCTGCTAACCAATCTTTCCGAAGAATGTTCTAATATCATGAGCCAGCAGATCAGGGTTTTCCATAGCAGGGAAATGTCCGCCTACCGGAAATTCCGACCAGTGCTGAACATTGAAGCCGCGATCTATGAATCTTCTTGGAGGAAATGGGTCCTCATACCTGAAATGGGCTATCCCTGTCGGGGTATTAATAAACGAGTCTTTGCCGATAACTAGTGGATTCTGACTGTTCTCTGTAAATAGCCTCATAGAGGAGTGTATCGTCTCAGTTACCCAGTAAAGAGTAACATTTGATAAGATCTCATCCATAGTGAATACATTACCGATATACCCACGGCAATCAGCCCATCCATACATTTTTTCAACAATCCAGGCGCATAGTCCTACCGGCGAATCAGTGAGCCCGTATGCCAGAGTAAGAGGTTTTGTGTTTTGCTGAAGCAGATAACCACCCTCTCTTGAGTACCACTCTTCTTCGAGGTCGAGATAACTATTCTCGTCCTTTGTAAATTCCTCACCTTCAGTAAGCACCGGAACATAATTACCCGGTATATAAGTAATGTGCAGACCGGTGATGTGATCGGGATATTTCATCGCCAGTGCGGTAGAGACACCTGCACCGAAGTCTCCACCCTGAACACCATACTTGTCGTATCCCAGTTCCTGCATCAGTTTCTGCCACAGGTCAGCAATGAATGTTACATTGCATCCGTACTGCGTTACTTTTTGCGAAAAACCATATCCGGGCATAGAAGGAATGACCAGGTCGAATGACAGGTTTTCATTCTCTGTCAGCAATGGAATGATCTTCATCATCTCAAAAAATGAGTAAGGCCAGCTATGGGTAATGAGCAGCGGGACTGATCCGGGACCTTTGCCTTTAATATGCAGGAAGTGAATTTTAAATCCGTCAATGTCTGCAATATAGTTTCCGTACTTGTTAATTTCTTTTTCAGATTTTCTCCAGTCGAAGTAATTCAGCCAGTAACTGGTGAGGTCTTTCATATAACTCATGCTTGCACCGTAAGTCCAGCCTGAACCATCAATCTCATCGGGCCATCTGGTGAGGTTCAGTTTTGCTTTTAAGTCATCGAGGTGTGACTGAGCCAGTTCTATTTCAATCTTTTTAATCATTTTGTTGAACGTTTCGCTTTTCTGTTACCAGAAATCATCAATTAAGCCCATAGGCAATCAGGTGCAAAGATGGTAAAGAATTGACGATGTACGAATGTTCGCAGGAATTTTATTTCATGCTCTTCAATATCCTTAAAGCCTCCTCAACATGTTTTTCAGCCTGTGTCTGTGAATTGAAAATGTATACTACCTTTCCTGTTTTATCCACGATATAGGTTACTCTTCCCGGCAACAGGCCAAGGAAATTAACAGGAACCCCGAACAGATTTCGGATCTTATCACCCTCATCGCTGAGAAGTATAAAACTCAAATGATATTTTTCCGCAAACTTTTTATGACTCTCAACTGACTGTCCACTGATACCTATTATAAGGGCATCCGCCTCATTGAACACTTCAAACTGGTCACGGAAGGCACAGGCTTCTTTTGTACAGCCCGGACTATCATCCTTGGGGTAAAAATAAATCACCAGATTCTTCTTGTTGAGTACCGAACTTATTGAAAATGAGTTCCCATTCTGATCGGTAAGAGTAAATTCAGGCAGCAGGCTGCCGACTTCAATTTTCTTCATATTTTTTTCCGGACTAGTGAAAACATAAATGCTGAAGAGTAAAACATAAACAGATAAATACATACGATAGAAATTTCGGGTTTTGATATAATTTTCATTATCAGGATAGATATTACCAAACAGACCTCTGATCTCTTTTAGGAAATAAGGTTTGATATTAATGGTCCAGCTGTCAGTCTGATAAACAATTTTCCGGAATCTGCTTCTGTATATTGAAAGAGGCAAGCTCCATATAATGAATGAAATGAGTGCAATTTTATAATTCATTGGCAATATCTGGTACTCAGCGATTCTGTTAATACAGAGTTCTGCATTTTAAAAGATAATAACATACAAATACAAATAAAGTTTAAAGAACCTGAGTCATTGGAAGGAGTTTTCCTGGAGAAGTTGACCCGGGTCTAAACGGATTCAATAAAAAAAGATCCCGGACAGAGATATGCCCGGGATCTTTTTCTTATTCATTATAGCTTTCGGATTTGTTTATTCCGCAATCCGCAATTTCTTCTATTTCGCAGTAGTTATTACGATATTCCTGTATTCAATAGTCCCATGGTCACCCTGTAATAATATCGGACCTGGTTCTCCTTCTTTACTGTCTATTGCTCCGCCGGTTATTCCGGGAATGATGGCATCGCAGATAACGGTTTTTCCATTTGCAACTACACTAACCCGTCTTCCTATGAGAGTGATGTCATATGATTGCCATTCTCCGGGAGCTTTAGCCGCATCTTCATTCGGGGTGAGGAAACCATAGATCCCTGCAAACAGAACAGAGGCTGGTTCCTGTCCTTTGCTGTCAATAACCTGCAGTTCATACCTGCCACGTAAGTAAACACCGCTGTTGCTGTTGGCAGGGTAACGGAATTCAATATGCAGTTTGAAATCGTTGAATTTCTCTTTGGTAAGCAGGTTGGATCCTGGTCTGGGGCTTTTAAGAATACCATTTTCAGCAACCCACTGGTTGTCGGGTTTCTGGGATACCCATCCGTCAAGGTTTGTTCCGTTGAACAGCTTGACAGGCTTATTCCAGACCGGAGCTTTTTCTCTTACGAGACTCGGAGCCCTTTCTCCAATAAACGTGTGTTTTTGCCCATCAGGAGTAGTTATTGTTCCAGATAGTTTATTATTATCGAGGGTTCCTTCAAAGATTAAATCATTATTACCTGCCTCCCATTGCGGGGGAATATTGAAGGTAAGTTTTTGTCCCTCCATAGTAATTTTTGAAATAGGTCTTGCACTGCCTGCATCGGCAACGAAATATCCGACAAGCGTTTTAAATCCTGACAATTTCACTTCAAGCCATGATGGCACCATTTGGTTATTTCCCATGTCTACTGTAAGATCCCAATGACCTATGATTGGTTGTTTCCCGACCTGGGCTTTAAGGCTGGTAAAAAATACCGGTAATAGTAATAGAGTTGTCAGAACTAATGCTCTGAAGATTTTGATTTTTGAATAGTTTATGATTTTCATTTGTATCTTTTTTAGAATGATAATCAAAAGTAGCATAATTATTTATTTTTACCACAAACGTTAACCAGAGGCATTTTGACTTTTCCTGTATGTCTTGCTGTTTATTTATTTACATTTGAGAAAAATAAAAACCTATGAAAAAGCTTGTAATCCTGTTTATTTTAATAACAACCTTTCAGACGCTTAGCGCCCAGAAATACGGATATTTGAACAGGGAAGAAATATTTAAATCGATTCCTGAATACGATTCAGCAACAGTACAGGTTGAGAAGTTGAGGAAGGAATATGAGAATATGCTTGCCTCAATGCAGGGAGAGTACAGCAGCAAGGCGGCCAGTCTGAATAATGAAAGCGCCAATATTTCTGAGTATTTGCGCCAGACAAGGCAGGAGGAGTTGAAGAATCTGAATGTCAGGATCCAGTTGTTTTCTGTCAGGGCTAATGCCCAGCTTGATGATAAAAAAAATAAGCTGCTTCAGCCAATTATAACCAGGGTAGACGATGCCATCAAAGCCGTTGCCACAGAACAGGGATTTATATTTGTTATCGACAGTGGACAGATGCTTTTTACCGATGAAAAGAAATGCACTAATATCCTTCCACTGGTGAAAGCAAAGCTGGGTGTAAAGTAGTGTAAGGGTAAGTTAATTCCTGTAGCACCGGTTTGCCTAAAAAAATTTTATACCCCGGATCCGGGAAATTTCAAAGTGAATTTCGCCCCTTTAGCGGGCACGGAATTGACCGAAATACTCCCGTTATGATTCTGCATTATCTGCTTCGACAGACTTAATCCAATACCCGAACCATTTTTCTTCGTGGTATAAAATGGAACAAATATGTCTTCTATGATATCATCAGATATTCCATTGCCGTTGTCGGTTACCTGAATAATAGTATTGTCATCAGAAGAGAAAGACTGAATATGAATTGTTCCGTTTTTCTTCCCCGACAAAGCTTCAATTGAGTTCTTTATCAGATTAATAAGGATCTGCTCAACCTGTGCATAGTCCGCAGCAACTGAGATATCTTCAGGATCAGAACTTACAGTAATTTCTATATTGTCAGGGATATTGGATTCCATCAGTAATTTACATTTCAGGAGCAATTCATAGATCCTGAATTTGCAGATATTGGGTTTAGGTAAAGAGGTCAGGCTTCGGTATTTATCTACAAAATCAAGTAAACCTTTTCCGGTTTCCTCAATGGTATTCAATCCGGAAAGTGTTTTTGCAACGATCTGATGATCAATGGCCTCTGGTTTGATCTGTTCTTCATGATTTTTCTTTTTAAAATACCCTGAAATCACCGATGTGAGTGAAGTAATCGGACTTATTGAGTTCATTATTTCGTGGGTTAATACCCTGATAAGTCTCTGCCATGAATCCAGTTCTTTTTTATCAAGCTCATTGGTTATATCCTGGAATGAAATGATTTTTATTGAATTATTTTCAAATCTGAGTTCAGTCGCCTTAATAATGACACTCTGCAGCAGATTGTCAATCTTCATCTTATGAAGGACCTCCTGTCCGGGTTTAATAGTGCAGATTATTTCAAATAATTCATCATTCATTGTTTTCAGTGCTGACAATAACTGAGGCTGATTGTTTTTTAAATACTTTTTTGCCGCCTTGTTATAAATACCTATCCTGCCATCTGCATCAAAAGATAATAATCCGATGTCGACATGGGCAACCACACTCTGCATAAACTGGCTGGTTCTCTCATTTTCAATTTTAACGTTCTGGATAATTGTATTCAGATTATTCATTCTGTCGTGCAGTTTAGAGAATGAATTATCGGAAGCTTTATCAGGGAACCTGACAGAGGAGTCGTGGTTATGAACTGAGGAAAAGAATTTTTCCAGATCGGAATTTGTTTTATTAACCTGATTTACCAGCAGCCATGTTTGAAGAATGATCAGGAAGATGATACCCGACATGGTGTAATATAATCCCTTGTCAATATGCTGCAGAACAATTCCCAAAACAACACTGGTTAGTACAATCAAAGTTACACGTACAAAGACATTAATGAAAAATCTGTTTAATATCATGGCAGTAACTTTCTAAAGGTTATACTTTTGCATCTTGTTATACATTGTCTGTCGCGCAATGTCAAGCTCTTTTGAGGCTTTCAGGACACTCCCGTTATTATTGTTCAGGGCAGACTGTAATGCCTGTTTTTCTATTTCTGCAAAAGTTGGTGGGTTTTGCCCGGCAGAATTTTGCTGAGGTGAGTGTGAGATAATGAAATCATCGGGAAGCAGGATATCTGTTTCGCATAATATTACTGCTTTTTCTATAGTATGGCGAAGTTCCCTTACATTTCCCGGCCAGTTATATTTCATGAGCTTATCGAGAGTTTTGCTGCTGAATTTCAGGTGAAATTTTTCGTATTTGGCTGCATACTCTTTAAGAAAATGTTCAGCAAGCAGAACAATATCTTCGCCTCTGTCGCGCAAGGGAGGTATTTCAATCACTATCGTGTTGATCCGGTAATACAAATCTTCACGGAATAGATTATTTGAGACCATTTCCTCCAGGTTCTTGTTTGTAGCGCAGATCAGACGTATATCGAAAGGTATCGGTGTCTTTGAGCCAACCTTATGGATTACCCTGTTTTGGATCGCTGTCAGCAGTTTGGATTGCATGGTGAGGGAGAGATTGCCAATTTCATCGAGGAACAGGGTGCCTCCGGAGGCAGTCTCAAACCATCCGGTCTTATCTTCCCTGGCGTCGGTAAATGCACCTTTGATATGTCCGAACATCTCGCTTTCAAAAAGTGTTTCGGTTATTGTTCCAATGTCGATGCTGATAAATGCTTCATCGGCTCTGCTTGAACTATTATGTATCTCTTTTACAATCAGTTCTTTGCCTGTCCCGTTCTCACCTATTACCAGGACATTTGCTTCAGTTCTGGCAACCTTTTTAATTACCTGCAGAACATTTTCCATTGGCTGTGACTTGCCGATGAGAGGATCAGACTGATTAATGATCCCCTTATTTATCTGCTTTTGCCTGTCGCGCAGCTTTTTGTTCTCGATCTTCGTTTGCCTGAGCCTGAATGCTGACTGAAGTGTAATGATGAGTTTATTATTCTCCCATGGTTTTACTACAAAATCGGCTGCCCCTTCTTTTATTGCTTTAACAGCCAGATCAACATCGGCGTAAGCGGTTATCATTACCACTGAAGCCAGGGGATCTGATTTGAGTATACGGTTAAGCCAGAATATTCCCTCATTGCCGGTATTGACTCCGGCAGAAAAATTCATGTCGAGGAGGATTACATCAAATTCCTCTTTGGACATATTACTGATGATCTGATTGGGATTTGACAATCCGGTGACAGTATCAAATTCCGGTTCAAGAAGCTGGATAAGTGCTTTCAGAACCTGTTTATGGTCGTCGACGATAAGTAGTTTTCCTTTCATATTTGGGTCTTTAAAGTACCATGCTCGAAAATCAATTTATTTACCCCTTCCCCAAGGGGAGTAAATTGATTTTCTTCGCTCCCCTTGGGGCCGGGGTAAACGAAGAAAATCAATGGGCAGATAAATATAATGTCTATAAAATGGACAAAATATGTCCTTATATTAGGCAAATATAAATAATATTATTTTGATTTAATTACTTAAATGATTAATTTTCAAAGAGTAAAAATTATTGGTACGGGAATTGGAAGTTGAAAGAGAGGAGAAGAAGACTGAGGGACATAGAGACTTAGTGACTTAGGGACAAATCAAATGCCTGACGCCTGTCGCCCGACGCCCGACGCCTGGTGCCTGACGACATGATAATGGGAGAG
>Ga0315272_10000268_pt1 | contig 25538 bp, 20 predicted proteins | sample C3_middle_MG_FD_203918 | JGI IMG/M metagenome (GOLD analysis project Ga0315272, IMG submission 203918) | Sediment microbial communities from Yellowstone Lake, YNP, Wyoming, USA - C3_middle | ecosystem: Environmental > Aquatic > Freshwater > Lake > Sediment | place: USA: Wyoming | collected...
TGCAACGTGCTGTATAAGCTTTTCTGACCCGAATGGGACCTCAATAATATTAATTGAATCACCGATACCCTGTGCAAAAGGGAAAAGCTTTCCGGCATGGGTTGAGCCGGCCTGAACATAGATAGTCTTTCTTGCTAGTTCCCTCTGGTTTCTTATCAGATTCCTGTCAAGATCCTTCTCAGTGAGTGCTATCCAGTTTTTTGGTTTTCGCTGTACCAGTACCTTTCTTGTTTCACATATAGGAGTTGTCAGCAGAACAGCATTTCCCATCAAGGGATTAACGGTAAGGTTCGTTGCCAGAAGATCGGCTTCTCCGGAATTAAGCATTCCGATTGCCTTATCTATATGATTTTCCGAAACTACTTCCAGGTCAATTCCTATATTGTCGGAGAATGCTTTCAACAGTTCATAGTTAAATCCCATCGGCTCGCCTTTGTAGATAAAATAATCTGTTGAATTAAAGTCAGTCACAGCTATCAGTTTCCCTCTTTTCCTGATTGAATCAAGATCACAGGAAACCATTGCATTATTCAGACTTTTTGACGGGCGCTTGTGTTCCAGACAGTAAAAAGCTACTGTTAAAACAACTATGAATAAAAATATTAGCCTCTTTATCAAAAGAAAAAGTTTTGTTAAACATTTAGTTTTAAAAATGGGTGCAAAGATACAACAAAATATCTAATTGTAAAAAGTCCACGACAGGCCGTACCGTAACATTCTGACATTCATTGGATAAGAGGGTACCATGAAATAGTTATAACGGATACTCTGACCCATTAGTTTGGCATTTGCGTGATCGAGCATTATAAAGACACGGGTTCTCTTGACTTTGAAATTCAGGAAGAGATTTATGTATGGATAGTCACCTGCTGTAACCTGATCCTGTCGGTAAAACCTTCCGGTTGCGGGCATATATGAATAAGGATGGTAGAGAGTATTATAAGTTACGTCGAGACCCAGCTGTGCATAAAGCCGTCCTCCTGTCTTCTCGAATTTGAAAAGATGCTCGAAATAGCCAGCTGACCTTACTGTAGCCAGAGGCAGATCGAGAATAGCAGAATTTGAGCTTTTCTGAATAATCAGATCTGTTGCCAGATGAAATTTCCAGAGCCTGAGTTCATTTTTCAGTGTGACTGCAGCTACAGAAAGACCCCCGGTGAATTGAGATGGTAATGCTGTTGAATCAAAATCAACGTAATTTTTAAGAATAGCATAGTTGAATCTGATTTCTGTCTTCCTGGCAGGGATACTGAAAGTGGTACCGAGATCTATCCTGAATTCCTTCTTAAGATTAGTATTCCACACAAAATTATTGCTCCCCCATTGCTGGTACCAGAAAGATGGCTGCCGGTTCATCATTGACCCCGTGATAAGCCAGAATGCCTTGCCACGCTTCCAGTCAAATGTTTTTGCAATTTCACCATTAAGGTTAAAATCACCGGCTCTGTAACCTGTCAGATACAATTCGCCGGTAGCAAGCCACCTGAACTTTTCTCCGATATTATTAAACAATCTTCCCAGAAGAACATTATTGCTTTTGTTCCAGTTTGCAATTTTCGATGATGAAGAATCAACCATAGGCACAATAAATGTTGGGACAATTTGTGCATAGTGGAACAATTCATTTCTTATCCCTACGCCTCCCCCTAGTCTGAACTTACGTGTTTCATCGGTTGCAAAATCAAAGCGGATAGTATTTTTAATGCTCCGGGAAAAGAGTGAATCACGTGTTGTTTTAGTGCTTATGTAATCGAGTGTATCATAAAATCCTGAACGTGAATAAGCATCTACATAACTTCGCCTGTTACTTTCAATTGTAAGGATATGCGAAATGGTCCCGCTTAATCCGAAGAGACCTGATTTTTTGTGAGATGTAGTGTCAGATTTTCCAATTGAGCCTTTGCCTATTGTATATCTCTGAACCAGTAGAAGGCTTCTGTTTCTCAGTGAGCTCTTGGCATTGTTTACTCCTCCAAGATTAACCTGGATATCGCGGGTGGTGGTAAGAGTTAACTCTGAGGGGTCCTTGATGCCACCGTTTTCGAACGCTTTGAGATTATTGATACCTGCAGAGAAATAGGCTTTATACTTGGTACCTGTATATGAAGCATAAAAATTGAATGTTTTATCTTCCGCTCTCTGGTAGTTATACTGTCCCAGGTCATATGCAATATCATAAATAAGTCCAAAATTCAGAAACCTGTTCACATTCTGTGAGTGGCGAACCCTGAAGACCTGTTCCGATGTTTCCTTTGGTCCCGCAAAACTCCAGTCAACTTCGGTGTAGGGAACCTGGGTATTCATGAACAATGAATTTGACGGAAGATGCATCAGGGGATAATAATATGCATACAGGAACTGATCAGGATCGGTTATCCTGTCAAAGAAACTGAGCTGATAAAAAGGAAGTCCATAATTCCCCATGTTTGCATTTACAGGAGAATATTTATCAGCCAGTTTAAACCTGTTAGAAAGCGAAAAAGCTGTATCAAACACAATCGGGACCTCTTCGGAAAAATCCTTTGAGAGAGTCCATTCCCTGAGAATTCTGGGCTTCTTTACAGAATCCTGCTTTCCTGTTTTAAACGACCTTGTATTTTTAGTAGAATCCTGAACCGGAATACGCTTCCCTGACTGTATATCACCTGGTTTCTGGCCCGAAAGGGCTGAATTAATTGCCAGCAGTAGTATTATAGAAACGTATCTGATCATCAGGTGCAAATATAGATATTATGAACAAAATTTCACTCCTGGCGATATAAAGGTTTGCTGAATGACGTCAAAGAAGGCAATAAAATTGTCCTCCTGCTATAAAAATATGGATTTAAACAAGCAGCTAAACGAGACCTTAAACTTAGTTTGTTAGGCTCAATCAATATTAAATTAAAAGTGGATTGAAAAATATAATTAGCGACCAAGAATACCTTTGTGTTCCTTAGTGATGTACTTAGTGATGTACTTAGTGACCCTTTGTGGTAAAATCTCAAATATTTAAACACAAAGGAACTCAAAGGCTTATACGAAGGACTCAAAGGACTTTATACACTTTTACAACAAAAACTTCGATCAAAATCTAAAGTTGATCAGTCAACATTATCATTCAGATAGGCATTGTTTTCTCTAAGCACAGGTTCATCATTATCATCCGATGTTAATGTAAATTTAGAGAGTTTGCTTTCAGACCCGCCTTCCGGGGTACCGAGTGTAAGATTCCTCCTCACATATGCCGGCACGTCTTCGAATGTATCAATATTCTCTTTCATTGTCTTGTTTGAGAGACCTTCTCTTTTCAGCAGGTTCTGCATATGCTTAACCTTTCGCAACGTTGCTTCAGGCTTTTCTGCCGAATCTTCGTTTTCAGGAGCTCTCATACTTCTTATCTCATCCATTCCATGGGAGTTTTCGAGACTGAAATCAATCACTCCCTGGTCTTCCTCAAAATCGGTAATAATTGATTTTTTGCCTTTTTCGTGTACAGAAAATACATCATCACCCTGTTCCGGTATTATTCTTTGCGGGATTGCAGTTTTATTCGTCAGCAATTCGACTTTGCTTGGTTTTTTGGGTTTATAAGGCTGGAAGATACTGTTCGATTCAAATCCGGTAGCAATAACGGTAACACTTATCTCATCACTAAGATTTTCATCTCTCGACAAGCCGCGGATAATCAAAGCATCATCAGATGCAGCATCATACATATAGTCGGTTATTTCACCCAGCTCATCCATAGTCAGCTCATGCTCACCGGTACCCGATGAAATATTAATAAGAATGCTCTTAGCTCCTGTAATATCGTTTGAATTGAGAAGTGGAGATGACAGTGCATCTTCGATTGCTCTGTGTGCCCTGTTTTCGCCTGCTGCCTTACCCATACCCATTATCGAAACTCCTGAGTTTTTCATCACGGTTTCAACGTCAGCAAAATCAACATTTATATATCCGGTCACTGTAATAATCTCCGCGATGCCTTTAACTGCAGTTGTAAGTATATCATCCGCTTTTGCAAAAGCGGTTGATACTGGCTGGTTTCCATAGATCTCACGCAGCTTTTCATTATTAATAACCAGCAGGGAGTCTACGTAGTCCTTCAATTCCGTGACACCGTCAATTGCCTGTCTGATACGTACTTTGCCCTCTGACTTGAACGGAATTGTCACAACAGCGATTGTAAGGAGTCCGGCTTCCTTGCAGGCTTTTGCAATAACCGGTGTAGCTCCGGTTCCGGTTCCTCCGCCCATACCTGTTGTAATGAATACCATTTTCGTGTTACCCGAAAGTGCCTCCATAACGTCATTGATATTCTCAATGGCAGCCTGGCGGCCTATCTCGGGTTTGCTCCCCGCGCCTCTACCCTCGGTAAGGGACTCTCCAATCTGAACCTTAATAGGAACCTGGCTCTTTATCAAAGCCTGGTGGTCGGTATTGCAGATCACAAAATTCACATCAGTGATGCCCTTTTCAAACATGTGATTAACAGCATTATTACCGCCGCCACCTATTCCAAGAACTTTAATAATCGACGATCTCTCAACGGGCAGATCAAAGTTCATTATATCGTCTGACATAGCGTTTGTATTTAAGTAATTATGAACAGCTTATTATGAAATAACCATATTTATTTATTAATCGGCTGATCTTCAACCTCAAACATTTTTGAAAGCATTATTTTGATTTTATCAGTAAGAGAGACCTTTTCCTCTTCATGAGAAAACCTGGTGAATGTGTCAGCTACTTCTTCCTCCTCCTCTTCTTCCTCTTTTACTTTAGCTTCCTCAGCTTTAATTTTGCTTTCATTAATCAAATGTTCCTGAGCCTCTAAATCTTCTAAGGTGCCGGCGACGAATGTCTTTTTATATGTTTCAAGATATTCGAATCCTCTCATGATCAGTCCAACGCTGGTTGCATACATGGGCTGATTGATCTCATTTTTGGCTGATCCTGCAAGATGTTCATTCGGAAGGCCAATTCTGACATCCATAGCCGTTTTGAATTTCATCAGCTGGGGAAGATGCTTCAGCATTGCACCGCCACCTGTTATAACCACACCGGCAGCAAGTTTATCAGCATAACCTGAATTCTGAATCTCAAAATTTACAGCATCAATTATCTCTTCCATTCTTGACTGGATAATGTAAGCCAGGCTCTTGAATGAGATCTCCTTCGGCTCTCTGCCGCTGATACCCGGGATTGAAACGACCTTGTCTTCCGGCGCTATATCGCCAAGTGCAGAGCCATACTGAATTTTCAGCTGTTCTGCATGTCTCTGGAGTATTGCACAGCCTTCCTTGATATCCTTCGTAACCACATTGCCTCCAAAAGGAATGACAGCCGTGTGACGGATAATGTTATCATAGTATACCGCAACATCGGTTGTACCTCCACCAATATCAACTAAAACCACACCGGCTTCTTTTTCATCATCGGTAAGAACTGCATCAGATGAAGCCAGAGGCTCAAGGATCATATCCTTTACAATCAGATTTGCCTTACGGATACACTTCTCTATATTTTTAGCAGCTGCAACCTGACCGATCACAATATGGAAATTGGCTTCCAGGCGTCTTCCGCACATGCCAATAGGACTTTTTACCCCTGTTTCATTATCAACAATGAAATTCTGGGGAATGACATGAATTATCTCTTCACCTATATCGATATGAATTTTGTGCATATCTTCAATAAGCTTGAATACCTCCTCCTTCTGAATTTCATCATCATATGCCTCACGTATTATATAGCCTCTGTTCTTCATGCTTTTTATATGCTGGCCGGCTATTCCTACAAAAACTTCGGAGAACATGATACCTGATCTCTTCTGAACGTCCAAAACGGTAGTCTGAATGGCATTTACAGTCTCCTCAATATTGAGGACAACGCCTCTCTTCACACCTTTTGAAAGAGCTTTGCTAAGTCCGAGAATTTCGATCTTTCCATTCTCGTTTTTCTTACCGACAATCGCCACTATTTTAGTGGTTCCAATGTCGATAGCTGCTACATACTGTTCCTTTTTGTTCATAACTTAAATATGGTTATTTCTGATTATCTCTCTTTTTACAAACTATCTGATCCTTGAATTCAAGGTTTATCACTGAGTATTTATTCCATCCTACTACAGGAAGCACCTTATCATAAAAATCTTCAAGGTGTCTGAGTTTCCCTTCATAGTTTTCAGTTGATCCGAGATGAATCACCTGATTTCCGGCGCGCGGAATGAGATCAATTTCATCATCCCCGTCGACGTATATCTGATCGATCTGGGCAGACCAGAATTTATTGTCATTTATATAATTCACCAGCGGGAAAATATCTTTCAGTACTGAACGCTTAATACTGGTGTCCAGCACGCTGACTCCCTTAAGCATGGCTGAAGAGATATTGACATTGCCTTCGACAATATGCAGCCGCGGATTATAAAGATTTCTCCTTCTCACAACAACTCCGTCCTCATCAACAAAATAGTCTCCGCCATCGCCGGGCATCACTCTCATAACAGGGTTACGCTGTTCAACATAAATATGTACCAGGCCATCGATTGACATATATACTTCTGCTGTTTTCAACTCCCTGAGAATATTGATCCTGTTTTCAATTGCTGCGGTTGATACCTCTTTTACAGGTTTCCCGGCTATTCTTGAGGAATTCCCGTATGCCAGGTTTAAAAGCTGCCTTTTTGTTACGAAATGATAATCTGAAGAATCGTTTATATCAACCACAACGCCTCCGCAGGGTCTCGAATTTGCCGAACTGGCAAGAAAGACCGGTATTACCACCAGGTATAATACAGGAATAATGATCAATATCTTAACCAGCTTCCTGATCATGTTCTGTCCCTCCTCAACTTATTCTCTATGGGCGCAACAAGTGTATCAATATCTCCGGCGCCGATTGTAAGCAACACATCTATGCTGCCTGAATCGATTTTCGCTGGAATGTCTGATTTTTCAAGCATCCTTTTATTCTTCGATTTCATTTTTTCGAAGATCAATCCGGAAGTGACACCTGCAATGGGTTTTTCACGTGCCGGATATATTGGCAGCAGTATTACCTCATCCAGTTCATCAAGAATTTTCGCGAATCCTTCTGCATGATCGAGCGTCCGTGAAAAGAGATGCGGCTGGAATATGCCGGTGATCTTCCTTCCAGTAAAAAATTCCCTTACACATGTGATACAGGCCCTTATTTCCTCAGGATGATGAGCGTAATCATCAACAAAAGCGAGTCCCGGTAAATTAACCCTGATATCAAATCTTCGCTTTACTCCCTGGAACAATAATACTGCTTTCCTGATTTCCTGTTCTGTCACACCGCACATCAAAGCAACTGCTATTGCTGCTGTGAAATTCTCAATGTTGACTATTCCGGGAAAGGCAAAGTGAAGATCCTCAATAGTTAATTCGGGTGATTTAAAACTGAAACTGTAATAATCTTTGCAATGCTTTATATTATATGAAACAAAATCAGCATCATTTTCAAGCCCGTAGGTATGGCATGTCACACCTTCCGGAACAATAATGTCTTTTATAATCTTGTGATTAACAATCAGATCTCCGCCTGTCCGTATCTTTGCACAGAACTCATTGTATGCAGCAATCATAGTTTTGTGATCGCCATAGATATCAAGATGGTCGGCATCGAGGGAAGTCACCACTGCGATAAGCGGACTCAGCCTGTGGAAAGAGCGATCGAATTCATCGGCTTCCATAACCGTAAACCTGCTCTCTCCAAGAAGAAGATTGGAATCGTAATTCTTTGATATCCCGCCAAGGAATGCGGAACAATCCACATGCGACTGTTTCAGAAGATGCGCTGTCATAGTCGAAACAGTAGTTTTACCATGAGTTCCTGCAACGGCAAGCGTATCGGTGTGCCTTGAGATCTCTCCTAGTATTTCTGATCTTTTATAAATCAGGTATCCGTTATTTCTGAAAAATGCGAGGATGACGCTATCAGCGGGAATTGCAGGAGTATATACGACTATGACTTTCGATTTACCCGATATATCACTGAAGATCCCGGGTAACATTTTAAGCTCATCATCATAGGTAATCTGGCACCCGTTTTCAGTCAATGAAACAGTAATCCTGGTTTCAGTTCTGTCATATCCTGCCACAACAAACCCGCCCTTTGAGAAATAAAGGGCAAGGGCGCTCATTCCGATGCCACCGATACCAACAAAGTAAATTCCTTCTATATTTTTGAAGTCAATCATTTTCCTGCCAGTTTTAATACTTCCTCAGCAATTTTTAAATCTGCATCCCTGTCAGCCATCTTCAGAATATTCTGCGAATATTCTGCTCTCCTGGATTTGTCAGAAATCAGTCTGATAGCCTCATCAACGAGGGTTTTATCAGCCTGGCTGTCTGTTATAAGCATAGCAGCCCTGTTCTTTGACAATGCTTCTGCATTCCTGGTCTGATGATCCTCTGCAACATTCGGAGAAGGGATAAGGATGACCGGTTTCCCTACGAGACATAATTCTGATATCGTTCCTGCTCCGGCTCTCGATATGATGACATCAGCCGCTGCATAAGCATAGTCCATACGGTTAATAAATCCATGTACGGAAATATTCCCGTTAAATGACAATGAGACGAGCGCGTTTACATTTTCAAAGTAATATTTCCCCGTCTGCCACAACCATTGACACTCTGAGTCCCTCAGAATATTTATGCGCTGCGACAGGCTGTTATTTATTGATCCGGCACCCAGCGAGCCACCAAGGACAAGAACAACAGGAAATTCCTTTTTAAGATTAAAAAAGCCCAGAGCTTCATCTCTAAGACTTTTAATGTCGTCGAAATTCTGACGTACCGGGTTGCCAGTCTTAATAATTTTTTCTTTCGGAAAGTATTTCTCCATGCCGTCATAAGCCACGCAGATAGTTGCGGCTCTCCTGGCAAGAAGTTTGTTTGTAACACCTGCATAGCTATTCTGTTCCTGTATCAGAGTTGGTATTCCCATCCGGCCTGCCTGCCTCAGTACAGGACCGCTGGCATATCCGCCGACACCAACTACAACATCAGGTTTGAATTCTTTTATTACTTTTTTAGCTTTATTGAGGCTCTTCAGGAGTTTTATCAAAACTGAGAAATTTTTCAGAGTAAGGCTCCTGTAAAGGCCAGCCACGGGCAGTCCGACAATTTTGTAGCCGGCTGCAGGTATCTTCTCCATTTCCATTCTTCCTTCAGCACCAACAAAGAGGATCTCAGTCTCAGGATCTATCTTCCTGAGAGCGTTAGCTATGGATATCGCCGGGAAAATATGTCCGCCGGTACCGCCGCCACTGATTATCACTCTTTTATGCTTTTGCAGGCTCATATATTTTTTCTCCTTCGTCAGTTTTTTCCTCTTCCGGAAGTTCTTCCTTTTTAATACGTGCATTTACGACCCGGCTTACACTCAGAATTGCTCCGATCGAAAAACTCATTACAAGTACCGATGTTCGTCCCCAGCTGACCATTGGCAGAGTCTGACCGGTTACCGGGAACAGTCCTACTGCAACCATCATATTTATCATGGCCTGAAAGACAATCATGACTATCAGGCCTAGCACCAGAAAGGCGGGGAATGCCGTTTCACATTTTTTTGCAATTGTAATTCCCCGGAATAGCAGGATCATATATGCCAGAATCAGGGGTATTGCTCCGAATAAGAGACCGTACTCTTCTATAATGATCGCAAAAATAAAATCTGAATTTGATTGAGGAAGCATATTTCTCTGCGCGCTCTTCCCGGGAGCTTTCCCGAATAGTCCTCCGGTCGAAATGGCAATTTTAGCCTGGTTCGACTGATAATCTCCATCCTCATCTCCTTTTGAAGAAAAGAAATGCTCTATCCTGTTCTTCCATACCTGTACCCTGTTATTATCCTTTTTAATAACCGTCAGCATAAGGGCAAGAATTATTACACCTGCAACCCCCAGACCTATATAAGAAAGCAGAAATCTTATCGGAACTCTGCCGATAAACATAATAACCATACTCATACCGAATACCATAACTGCCGTTGAAAGGTTTTCAGGCATTATGAGACCGCATATTACTGCGACAGGGATCATGAAATATTTAGTTACCAGCATGAAATTGTTGAGATCCTTCTGATATTTCGCCAGTGACCTGGCAAGGTACATTACAAGAGCTACTTTAGCCACATCTGAAGTCTGAAGCCTGAATCCTGTTCCAGGGATAGCTATCGATCGCATGGCCTCATTTACCCTTGAACCAAGTGCAAAGGTGAGGACCAGTAAGCCTGCCGAGGCGATGAGTATAAGTCCCGCCGTCGAGAAGTAGATTCTGTATGGCAGGTAATGGACCAGTACAATTATAACCAGACTCAATGCGAGCATAAAAATCTGACTCTTAAGAAAATATGTTGTATTGCCGCCATATTTCATGAAGGCAACGCCCACTGATGAACTGTAAACAGCCAGCAGGGAATAAACCATAAACAGAGCTACAAGGCCCCATATAGCCCTGTCTCCTTTAAATGTCTTTGTAAGCCAGCCCTGTTGCATTTTTCTTCTTCTTATAAATTCCTGACTGCCTGCTTAAACTGACGTCCCCTGTCTTCATAGTTCTTGAAAAGGTCAAAACTTGCGCATGCGGGTGAAAGAAGAACCGTTTCACCCTTCTTCGCCAGATAATATGATGACCTTACCGCTTCCTCCATCGATGTAGTCTCAACTATTGTAGGAACCAGGTCTTTAAAAGCTTCCACTATTTTCTTGTTATCTTTTCCAAGACAAACTATTGCCTTAACTTTTTTCTTAACCACCTGGAAAAGCTCAGAATAGTCATTCCCTTTATCGACTCCCCCAACGATCCATATAATGTCATTTTCCATGCATTCTATCGCATACCATGTTGAGTTCACATTTGTGGCTTTGGAATCGTTTATGAAATTGATACCAAAGACAGTGATTACCGGCTCAAGGCGGTGTTCCACTCCCTGGAAATCTGCCAGACTTTCCCTGATTACATCCTTGCGGATGTTCAGGATCTTTCCTGCAATGGCTGCTGCCATTGAGTTGTAGGTGTTGTGACGACCTTTAAGCGCAAAATCATGAATGGTCATAAGGCTGGTTTTATTTTGGTAATCAATAATCAATTCGTCGTTTTTGATATAAGCTGTCATGCCTTCGCTGACTTCATCAGAAAAAGGCATCAGGGTCATTCCGTATTTTTTCTTCGATAATTCCGTCCTGATAACAGGATCACCTTCCCAATAAATGAGAAAATCAGCTTTCCCCTGGTTTTGGGTTACCCTGAACTTGGAATCAATATAGTTCTGAAAATTGTGGTCATACCTGTCTAGATGATCAGGAGTAATATTCATTAAAACAGCTATATCGGCTTTGAAATCATACATGCCGTCAAGCTGAAAGCTGCTGAGTTCAATTACATAATAGTCATATGAACCTTCAGCCACTGCCATAGCGAAGCTTTTTCCCACATTTCCGGTCATAGCTGCATTCATGCCCGCTTTTTTGAGCATGTGATAAATAAGATTTGTCACAGTGGTTTTTCCATTGCTGCCGGTTATACAAATCTTTTTCCCTGTAGCGTACCTGCCTGCAAATTCAATTTCAGAGATAACATGAATCCCCTTCTCGCGAATTTTTTTTATGATAGGGGCGCTTTCGGGGATACCCGGACTTTTTATGATTTCATCCGCTGAGAGGATTATTGATTCATTATGATCGCCTTCCTCCCAGGTGATACCATTATTATTAAGGATCTCCCTGTATTCTTCTTTTATCTGGCCTTTATCTGAAACAAAGACCTCAAATCCCTGCTTCTTTGCAAGTACTGCTGATCCTGCACCACTTTCTCCTGCTCCCAGTATTACAATCTTCCTGTTCATTTTATTATCTGATCTTAAGTGTCACGATACTTATTACAGCCAATATTATTGCCACAATCCAGAACCGTGTGACAATCTTCGGTTCGGGAAAGCCCTTTTTCTGATAGTGATGATGGAGTGGAGCCATCAGGAAAATCCGTCTTCCCTCACCATATTTCTTTTTGGTTCTTTTGAACCATGCCACCTGAAGTACAACCGACAAATTCTCCACGAGGAATATCCCGCAAAGAATTGGAATGAGTAGTTCTTTCCTGATAATAAATGCAAATACTGCGATTATCCCTCCCAGTGCAAGACTGCCGGTGTCTCCCATAAAAACCTGGGCCGGATAAGAGTTATACCACAGGAAGCCGATCGTTGCCCCGATAAAGGCACTGGCGAACACAACAAGTTCTTCAGTACCCGGGATATACATGATCTGAAGATACTTGGCATAAATCAAGTTACTGGATACATAAGCCAGTATCGCAAGGGCCGTTCCCATTATTGCAGATGTACCTGTGGCTAGACCATCGAGGCCATCAGTCAGATTCGCCCCGTTTGAAACAGCTGTAAGTATAAATATTACGATTATTACAAAAATTATCCAGGTAAAGGGTCTGCGGTGATCTTCATTGATAAATGAGACCAGCCATGCGTAGTCGAACTCATTGTTCTTTACAAAAGGGATTGTGGTTTTCGTCGACTTACGTTCCAGGGTAATTATTCCCTTCTCCGGAATTTTTCCGTCAGGGTTAATAATTTCAGTGCGTTCGCGCAGAGTCAGATTAGCTACATTTACTTTCTCTGCTATTTTTACTTCACTGCTGAAGAACAGGGTTAGTCCAACGCCTATTCCAAGGACAATCTGACCCGCAATTTTAAATTTTCCGGCGAGGCCCTCCTTATTTTTTTTGAATATTTTAATATAGTCATCAAGGAAGCCGATCAAACCGAGCCAGACTGTGGTAATGAGCATCAGGATAATATAGACATTACCTAGTTTTGCGAACAGAAGAGTCGGTATGATAATTGAAGCGAGTATTATGATACCGCCCATTGAAGGGGTACCCTGTTTTTTGTACTGACCTTCCAGGCCAAGGTTTCTCACTACCTCTCCTACCTGTTTTTTCTGAAGAAACAGGATGATTCTTTTTCCTATCAAAAGGGAAATGATAAGAGAAGTAATAACGGCAGCAGCTGACCTGAACGAGATAAAGGTAATAAGCCTGGCTCCCGGGAAGTTAATTGATTCAAGATAATGAAATAAATAGTAAAGCATTTCCCTTCGTTTTATTTAAGCAACAATGCATCAGATAATTCTTCCCTGTCATCAAAATGATGTTTGACACCCTTTATATCCTGGTAAGTTTCATGTCCTTTACCTGCAACGAGTATTACATCGCCCTTATTTGCCATCATTACGGCAGCTCTTATAGCCTCCCTCCTGTCGGATATCCTGAGAGTTTTTCTTCTGAGTTCCGGTCCGATCCCCCCTTCCATATCGTTTAATATAGCTTCAGGATCTTCGGTCCTTGGGTTATCTGATGTAAGAATTACCTTATCACTTCCAATGGCTGAAATCTCAGCCATTTTTGGTCGTTTGGTACGGTCACGGTCGCCACCGGCACCTACGACAGTGATCAGGTGAACACTTCCCTCACGGATTTTATTTATAGTATCAATTACATTTAAAAGTGCATCAGGGGTATGGGCATAATCGACAATACCTGTAATGCCGTAATCTGATTTAATCACCTCAAGCCTTCCGGCTACCGAATGAAGATCACTGAGGATTGTAAGGATTTCCTTCTTTGCAGCACCAAGAAGCTCAGAAGCAGCATAGACCGCAAGAAGGTTGGATGCGTTGAAATCTCCAATAAACCTGGTCCAGACTTCTTCTCCCTGAATTTTGAGCTGCATCCCTTCAAAACCCTGTTCAATTATGCCGCATCTGTAGTCGGCCATTCCTCTTACTGAAAAAGTATAGTGTTTAGCACTGCAATTCTGAAGCATTACTTTGCCGTTCCTGTCGTCAATATTTACAAGGGCAAATGCCTCAGCGGGCAGTGAATCAAAGAAGCTTTTTTTGGCTTTCAGATAGTTCTCGAACGTTTTATGATAGTCGAGATGATCGTGTGTAAGGTTTGTGAATATTCCGCCTGCAAATTTAAGCCCGGCAATACGTTTCTGATCGGCCGAGTGCGAACTTACCTCCATAAAGGCATAATCGCATCCTGACTCAACCATCTGAGATAAGAGCCTGTTAAGCTGAACCGGATCGGGAGTTGTATGTGTTGCCGGGAGTTCCTTTTCATTTATATAATTGCAGACAGTTGAGAAAAGACCGCATTTGTATCCGAGCTGCAAAAACATTTTATAGAGCAACGAAGCAATAGTTGTTTTCCCGTTAGTACCTGTTACGCCAATGAGTTTTAAGGAAAATGATGGATTGCCGTAATAATTTGAAGCGGCGATACCGAGTGCTTTTGCAGAATCACTTGTCTTTATCCAGCAGATATTTTTTTCGGGTTTCGCAGGAAGCTTTTCACATATTACGACAATAGCCCCTGAGGAAATAGCAGAAGAAATAAACTCATGTCCGTCAGAGCTATATCCTTTTACCGCAACGAACAGAGAATCTTTAACCACTTTCCGTGAATCAAATTCTATCCCGGCAATAAGCCTGTCAGTGGCGCCTGTTACAGAAATAACATCGACCCCTTCCAATATTTTTTCAATCTTCATCATATCACATACTCATCTCAAGTGAAACGACTGTACCTTCGCTATATCTTGCTCCATGTTCAGGAGACTGCCTTAAAACCCTCCCTTTACCAGTGTAATGCACACGAATACCCGAGTTCTCGAGCAGGAATAATGCGTCGCGCAGGCTCATGCCTCTCACATCAGGGACCAGGCCTTTCTGTTCTTTAATACCGGCAAGGCGCACTGTATCGCCACTTTCGCGTGTAGCTACCCAGTCATCGTCAGCAGTACGTTTATATTTTACATCAATATTTTTGAGAACTTCGTTGATATCAGCACGATAACCGTTACCTATGTCGGGTGCAGAAGGTTTTATATCGTCATCGTTTTCAGGCTTATAATCCTTGAAAAAACGGGTAGCATAAACTTTATCGGAAATCTCCTTAAAAACCGTACCTGCCACTATATTTCCAAAATAAACGCCGTTAGACGGGGAATTAACCACAACTATACAGGAATAGAGCGGAGCCTCGGCAGGAAAATAGCCGACAAATGAGGCAGAATATACCATACGGTTACCTGATCTGTACCCGAATTTGTCATGCGCAATCTGTGCGGTACCGGTTTTCCCTGCAATTTTATAATTAGGATTTTTGAGATTTGTTGCGGTACCATTCTCCACAACGCCTTCCATCATCTTTTTTGCTTTCCTGATTGTTGACCTTGAAGCTATTGAGTTTATAATAACCTCAGGGTCATAGCTTTTAATAACACTCCCGTTGCGCATTATTTCTGATACAAACATAGGCCGCATCATCTTGCCGTCATTGGCGACAGCGTTATAAAATGTAAGGATCTGAAGTGGTGTCAGCTGTACTTCATAGCCATATGACATCATTGGAAGAGTAAGACCCGACCAGAGCTTATCGCCGGGATATCTTATCAGAGGCTCTCCCTCTCCTTTCAATTGAATTCCGAGAGGCTTATTAAGCCTCATGGCGTAAATCCGGTTTACAAAATCCTTCGGATTGTTTTTATAATGCTCATAGATAATTTTTGAGGTACCCACATTCGAGGATTCTTCGAATACCTGTTTTACCGAAATTCTTCCATGAGGTTTGGTATCCCTGGTGATATGATCATAATATTTGGTTGTTCCATCCCCAGTCTCCACCATATCACTTGTATCAACAACACCATCTTCAAGTGCAGCCATTAGTGACGGCAGTTTAAAAGTAGAACCCGGCTCGGTACTCTCACCTATAGCATAGTTGTATGCTTCATGATAATCGCCATCATCCTGCAGACCCAGATTTGCTATTGCCTTGACATAACCTGTTGAAACTTCCATAAGAACAACGCAACCATGGTCGGCGTTGTTTTTCTTAAGCTGATTCAGAAGGGCAGTTGTGGCGACGTCCTGCAGATCAAGGTCAAGCGTAGTTACCACATCATTGCCATCTTTTGAGTCTACGCTGTTCGGCCCATCGACAATAATCCAGTCGCCTCCGGTAAGTCTTTGCTTCACAGCAACACCATCTTTGCCTGCCAGATCTTTATCAAAAGCTCCCTCCACACCGACTTCATTACCTTCGATTCCCAGATTCAGATATCCTATTGTTCGTTTCGCCAGATCACTGTTTGGAAGAATCCTTTTGTTCTCGGCCTGAGCAACCATTCCTCCTTTAAACTGACCTTCCCTGAATATGGGAAGCTCTCTCAATTTTCTGAGAGTTTCATAATTTACTTTATGCTGAATAAGGAAATAGCGGTCTCCCTGTTTCCTGGCTTCCGTTATCACTGATTTCCAGCCTGCTGCAGAATGCACTCCCAATATCCTTGCAAGTCCGGAAGAAAGCCCGTTTATGCCATTTGACCAGGTTGCTGCAGTCATTCCGCTGCTCCTGGTATCCATATATATTGTATAATAGGGCACGGAGCTTGCCAGGATCTGTCCGTCGTTCGTCAGGATATCACCTCTGCTTGCAGGCAGTTCAGCAGTTTTATAGACAAATTTTTCGCTCATTGCCGCCCACTTTCCATGCTGGATATACTGCAGGATAATAATACGCACAAGTATAGCTACGGCCAGTAATCCTATTACAAAATACACCAGTGCACCACGCCATACTATTTCGTCTCTTGTAGCCATCCCTGCTATTTCTTGTCAACTATAAGCTTATAAGGCGGAGCTTTCAGTTCTTCCAGATTAAGCCCTTTCTCTCTCACCATTGAGAAAACAGCTGATTGCCTGCTGACAAACATCAGATCAGCTGTTGTTGAGAGTGACTCTGCTCTAAGGTCTTTTACCTCACGCTGCAACTTCGCCGATTCCCTTGTTATTTTTTCAGCATTGAACCTGTTCCCTATATAAACTGCGGTAAGGAAGGTTATAAGGGCAATGTATCCCAGGTTTTTGAGAATCAATTTCTCGGATACCATGCTGCCGCTGAGAAGCTCCCTGACAAAATTTCCGGTATTGTTTTGCTTCTTAGGGCTTTCCTTCGGAGCTTCTTTGGATTGCTCATTCTCTGCCTCGTTAGTAATTAACCTGATATTTCCCTTTTCCTCTTCCATTGGTCAGATCTTTTCAGCGATTCTGAGTCGCGCACTTCTTGCCCTGTTATTTATTGAAATCTCCTCTTCGTCAGGTGTTGTTCCTTTTTTGTTTATGATCCGGAATGGAGTTTCCACATTGCCATAAAAGTCTTTTTTCTCTTCTCCTTTAAAATTGCCCGCCTTCATAAAATTCTTTACCAGCCTGTCTTCAAGCGAATGGTAGCTGATAACAACCAGCCTGCCTCCTGATTTAAGCATTTCCAGAGACTGTTCCAGCATTTCCTTCAGGTAGTCAATCTCATGGTTTGCTTCAATTCTTAATGCCTGAAATACCTTAGCATAGAATTTGTGTTCCTGCCTGAAAGGCGCCAGTTTCCCGATTGCATCGATTATATCATTAACCGTTGCTATGGGTTTTATAGCTCTGGCTGATACAATCTCACGTGCAATTCTCCTTGATGTGGTCAGCTCACCATATTTATAAAACACATCTGCCAGGGCAGATTCATCCATGGTATTCAGGATGTTGGCTGCAGTTACGGATCCCGATTTGTTCATCCTCATATCGAGCGGTACATCCTGTCTGAAGGTGAATCCTCTTTCAGGTTCGTCAAACTGGTGAAAGGAGACTCCCAGGTCGGCGATTAGACCGTCAATCGAACTGATATTATTAAACAGGAGATTATTTTTAAGAAACCTGAAATTCTGATTCAGAAAAAAGAATCTGTCATCAGCAGGAATATTGACTGCTGAATCTTCATCCTGGTCAAAAGCAATAAGTTTACCTGTTGTGAGGTTTTTTAGAATTTCCATTGAATGTCCGCCGCCTCCGTATGTTACGTCAACATAAATCCCGTCAGGCTGGATGTTCAGCCCGTCAATACTCTCCTTGAGCAATGCGGGTATATGGTAAACCATTATTATTCAGGCTCATTATTAACACCACCCAAAAATTTCTCCGCCTGGTTTTCAAATTCAGCTGCAGGCATATCAATATTTTCATAACTGTCAGCTGCCCAGATCTCAATTCTCCCATCCTGCCCCGCCAGAACAACATCCCTTTCAGCACCAATCAGGTCCATCAGTCTTCTTGGTACAAGGATCCTGTTGTTATTATCAAGTGAGAGTTCGGCAGTTCCCTTAAAAAAGTTCCGCATGAACTTATTCTGTTCACGGTTATAGGGATTCAGATTTTTCCTGATCTTCACCAGCTGCCGGTTCCAGTCCTCCATTGCATAAAGCACCAGACAGTTGTCGAAGATGTCTTTCCTTACCACAAAATGATCCTGTGCATCAGCAGGCATCTGCTTCTTGAATGCCATCGGAAGTATTATCCTCCCTTTGACATCAACTTTGCACGCGTAATCACCTATAAATGTGGCCATCGTTGATCTTTACAATTAAAGGGCTAAAATAATGAAAAAATATCCACTTTACTCCACATAGCCCCACATTTTTTATTTTTTGTTGATAACTTTCAAATAAGAATTCCCTCAGAATATTATAACCCAAAAAACGGAATGCTTTCGCAATCCTGATTTTGCTTAGTTATTGCCCTCATTTCAGGTAGTCGTTTTTCCTTTGAATACACTTCCTCATTTTATCTTTTCATACTCACCCCCATGCCCCCTCTCTACTTCGCAAAGAGGGGGCAGATCACCGATAAATTGAGCTTTATGAATCAACAAAGAGGCTTTACTATTATTCATTTTATTTGCTCTGATTTAAAAATAAAAATCTCAAATAATTACCTACTCAATCATAATACTTGAACCTTATAAGGAGCACTCCCCTCTTTACTTGTAGCTAATCTTTATACACATCTTTTTTATTTCGATGAATTGAGCAATAAAAGATCTCATAATTAATTGATGAATAGATGTTTGGCATTATTCACCTCGTTACTGTTTCTAATAGTAAAACTTATAATAAATTTAAGTACAGCTTATTGAGATCCTTCACTTCGTTCAGGATGACATGGCACGTGGGATCGCAAGGGTTGGAGAGGGAAGAAGCGGCGAGCCGTATTAGTAATTTCTCACTTTTATAACTTCAACCAGCGGCTCGCCGCTTCTTCCCTCTCTGCTACCACAACATAGCACTCTGTCATCCTGAGCGTCAGCGAAGGATCCCTGATTTTATACAGGAATTCTATCAGGTTATCTGACCGTTCTTTTTTGAAGGTAAGCGAACTTTTCCATCAGGATTAAGATCTTCCCACCCATCATTGAATGCTTCGATAAGGCATATTTTCTTTTTCCGAAGGAGCCCCTTTACTTGCTTTTCCCTTGCAATTGCAGCATCAATATGATCGTATACTTCAAAGTAAACCAGCTTATGAATATTATATCTACTTGTAAAACCTTTTATTAAATTATTCTTATGCTCCTGACATCGCCTCTCCAGGTCATTGGTGACACCTGTGTAGAGGACATTGTTGGTCCTATTTGTCAGAATGTATACATAATATCGATGTGTTCTCATTCCTATATCATTATAGCTCTTATACGACATTTAAGTTATAAAATATTTTTTAATCAGATTCGTATCAACTGTCAACTGTACACTGATTTATGAGTTATTCATATATTCCTGAGTTGTGTATAAAGATTAGTACTTGTAGAGAGGGGACCGGGGTGAGTTTATGAAAAGATCCGCTAAAATCTCAGATCTGCGACTGCTTTTTTCCTTAAATTTGACTCTCAGTAATCTAAATGGATTTGAGTTATGGAAAGCATTCCGGGAGCAAATGAAAATCAGAAAATTGATGTCAGGAGTGTTATTTATTCCAAGAATCCAACACTCGCCAGAACGATTCCCCGGTTTGTCATAAACTACCTGGAAAAGATTGTGCATCAGGATGAACTGAACGGTTTTCTGTTGAAATATGGCCACCTTAAGGATGCGGAACTGATCGCCGCGGGCTTAAGTCATTTTGAGATCAAATACAAGGTTTACGGCACAGAAAATATTCCAAAATCAGGCAGGTACATTTTTGTCTCCAATCACCCGCTTGGAGGGCTTGATGGACTAGTCTTCATTCATGAACTGTCAAAACACTTCGCCAGGATAAAGTTCCCGGTGAATGACATACTCACCAATATAAAAAATCTCTCAGGAATATTTCTTCCTGTAAATAAGCACGGTTCACAGGCAAAGGATGCGGCAATCCTGATTGAGAAGTCATACGCATCGGATGACCAGATCCTGTATTTCCCGGCAGGACTTTGTTCAAGGAAGAAGAAAGGGATTATAAGGGATCTTCAATGGCATAAAAGTTTTATATCCAAGTCAATCCAGCATAAAAGAGATATTGTCCCGGCTTTTTTTTCCGGCAGGAATTCCGACTTTTTCTATAATCTGGCCAATATCAGGAAAATGGCAGGCATAAAAGCTAATATTGAAATGCTCTACCTGGCGGATGAAATGTTCAGGCAAAAAGACAAAGAAATCAGTCTGGTTTTTGGAGAACCTATTCCCTGGAGAACGTTCGATAAAACGAGGTCGGCGCCCGAGTGGGCAGAATGGGTAAAGTCCAATTCGTATGAACTTGAACATTTATTGCCCGATATCGGTTAAACAAAAAAAAGTGCTAAATTGCATCAGTTTTTAAAAAGTCAGTATTCAATTTTCATACCCCAATTTCACTATCGCAGATGAAGCCAGTTGTCGCCCAGTTACCCAAGGATCAGATTATGGCCGAGCTTACAAAAGATAAGCTTCTGCGAAAGACCAACAATGGCAATAATGAGGTGTATCTTTTCGATAATAACAACTCACCGGCATTAATGCACGAGGTGGGCAGGGTAAGGGAACTTACTTTCCGGCATGCAGGTGGCGGTACAGGAAAAGAGATTGATATAGATGAATTTGACACCGCACCCATTGACCCACAGAAACAACTCATTGTATGGGATCCTGAAAACAAGGAGCTCATCGGCGGATACAGGTTCTATTTTCCTGAAAAAGGATGCAAGGACTGCGATATAACAAAACTCGCCTCTTCAGCCTATTTTAATTTTTCTGATAAATTCCTCAGCAAGTATTATCCTCATCTGATGGAACTCGGGAGATCATTTGTTCATCCCGATTATCAGTCGCGTTCGATGGGCAGAAAAAGCCTGTTTGCTCTCGACAACCTGTGGGATGGACTTGGTGCAATAATCATTGACAATCATCATCTTAAATATCTTTTCGGGAAGGTAACAATGTATACGCATTTCAACCCGAAAGCGAGAAACATGATACTCTATTTCCTTAAGAAACATTTCGATGATCCTGACGGTCTGGTAATACCAAAGGATCCTGCAAATATTGATCTGCATTCAGAGGAGATGAAAAAGATCTTCAGGGCATGGGGTTGGAGAAGATATAAGGAAAATTATAAGATACTCTCGAGGGAGGTAAGAAATCTTAACGAGAACATTCCTCCTCTTATAAATGCCTATATGAATTTATCACCCACGATGCGGACATTTGGAACATTCATAAATCATAAGTTCGGCGACGTGGAAGAAACCGGGATCATGATAACGCTACGGGATATTTATGTAGAAAAGATCAACAGGCATCTCGCCTCTTATAAAAAGGATTTCGAGATCACATGGTTCTCACACGAGAATCAATAAGCCCTTATATTCTTGCCTTCAACGTAATTTACAAACGACTGATTGACAACCTTATTCCCTCCTGGAGTTGGGTAATTTCCTGTGAAATACCAGTCACCAAGGTGACCAGGGCAAGCTTCATGCAAACCTTCAATAGTCTGGAAAACGATTCTGACATCAGATTTTATATCGTCAGATTTGAGCATGCTGGAAATCTTGGCTGATATCTCATCAGTTGTGAATGGCTTGTAGATCTCACGGACCAGGTTTTTCATCTCATCCACAGGTTTCTTCAGTTCTTCCTGCGCATCTGCATATATTTTTTGGATCAGGCTTTCCTTCCCTTTATCTTTTAATAGCTCAATAGCCGCTTTGAAAGCTATGAAATCCCCAAGCTTCGCCATATCTATGCCATAGCAATCGGGGTATCTTAGCTGCGGAGAAGAAGAAACAACAACAATCTTTTTCGGGCCAAGCTTGTTAAGGATCCTTATTATACTCTTCTTTAGCGTGGTACCCCTTACAATAGAATCATCAATAACTACCAGGTTATCAACGCCTCTCCTTATTACACCATAAGTTACATCATATATATGTCCGACAAGATCATCCCGGCTAGTATCCTCTGTAATAAATGTCCTGAGCTTGGCATCCTTTACAGCTATCTTTTCCACTCTTGGACGCTGGTTTATGATTTTCTCAAGCTCCTCTCTTCCCAGGTACTTTCCGCGTGACAGAATATGATCAATTTTTACCTGGTTAAGATAATTCTCCACCCCTTTGATTAATCCGTAGAAAGCGCTTTCAGCAGTATTCGGGATGTATGAGAAGACCGTATTATCAAGATCATAATCAACTACTTTCAGGACACTGTCGGCCAGTATCTCGCCAAGCTTTTTTCTTTCCCTGTAAATAGTTTTATCAGTTCCCCTTGAAAAATAGATTCTTTCGAATGAGCATTTTCTGAGTTCGGTTTCTTCCCTTATTTTTTCGATGGTTGTTTCGCCGGAAGCCTTTATTATAATAGCGCTGGCGGGAGGGAGTTCATTTACATCATCAGTTCTTACATTGAATATTGTCTGAATAACAGGTCTTTCCGATGCAACAACTACTACTTCATCGTCAATATAGTAAAATGCGGGTCTTATGCCGGCAGGATCTCTCATTACAAAAGCATCGCCATGTCCGACCATTCCTGCCATAGCATACCCTCCATCCCAGTTACGGCTGGCTTTTTTAAGTATTGAAGTAACATCGAGATCACGTTCAATTAGCGGTGAGATCTCCTTTTTGGAGTACCCTTCATCTTTGAATTTTCTGAAAAGTCTTTCATTTTCCTCATCGAGGCGGTGACCTATATTTTCAAGAATTGTTACTGTGTCGGAAAAGTCCACAGGGTTCTGACCCAGTTCCACAAGGCTGCTGAATACCTCACCCACGTTGGTTAGGTTGAAGTTACCCGCCATGACCAGGTTCTTGGACTTCCAGTTATTTTCACGGCTTACGGGATGAACATAATCAATATTATAATTTCCATAGGTACCATAACGCAGATGTCCCAGATAAATATCGCAGGCAAACGGGACATTTTCCTTTATAAATCCCGGATCCTTGAAACCATTAGGATGTAACTGAGAGAGAGCATCGAGATCCTGATAAATCATCCCGAAAACTTCCTTTATCGGGTTTGCCTTGTTCGATCTCTGTCTGAATATATATCTGTTCCCCGGTGGCACATCAAGTTTTATTCCTGCAATACCAGCTCCGTCCTGGCCCCTGTTATGCTGCTTTTCCATCATAAGGTACATCTTCTGCAGGCCGTAGCTCCATGTACCATACTTATCAATATAGTATTTCATCGGCTTACGCAATCTTAACATTGCAATGCCGCATTCGTGTTTGATATTATCGCTCATAATTATTTTTTATTCAGATCCTGAAGATTAATTATATCAGGCACGAGATCTGCGTTTTTGAACTTCTTGCTGACAATTAAAAAAAACCTGGTTGCCTCAGTTCTTGATCTGAAGTTTCCGACCCTGACTTTCCAATAAGCCGGTTCCGCGAAAATAAGGTATGTAATAAGTTCCGGATACTGATTTTCAGGGAACTCATTCATAAATTCCTGTCTGACTTTTCCTGATTCTGTTTTGGCATTTCTTTCGGAACTATTGTAGATCTGTATACGGAACCCTTCAACGCCTGTAAAACCATTCTTTTCTTCCAGATTTTTGTTAGAGAGAATATACCTGCTCATAAGAGTGTCGAGGGCAGGATCCTGAATGACATTCAGCTGCCCGGTACCGGCGCTGGAATCGGTTCTTTTAAAAAGCTCTGCGGTTGTGACAAAAGTCTGTGACCGGACAATAATTGAGAAAAAGCCCAGTAAAGCTGTTACTAAAATAAGTCTTTTGATCATCGTCGCAAAGATAGCAAAAATTTCTATCCCAGCTCTGCAGCCAGTTCATCTGTCATTTCAAGATTATGATATACAAACTGAATATCATCATCATCTTCGAGAGCATCGATAAGTTTCAAAACCTTCTTGGCAGAATCCACATCAAGCTTTTTGGTGTCATTTGGAATTCTCTTCAGACCAGCTTCTGTGGGTTCTATGCCCAGTTCATTCAGCTTCCTATTCACACTGCCGAAGTCTTCCTTGGCACAGGTCACAGTCAGTATATCTCCGTCAACCTCAAAGTCAGAGGCGCCGGCATCTATCATCTCGAGTTCCACTTCCTCTATGTTCAGGCCTTCATTTTTTATTGAAAAAACACCCTTCCGTTCAAAAAGGAATGTCAGAGACCCGTTTGTTCCAAGGTTGCCTCCATGTTTATTGAAAGCAGACCTGACAGATGCAACAGTTCTGTTATTGTTGTCAGTAAGGCACTCTACAAATACAGCAATTCCGCCCGAGGCATAACCTTCGAATGAAGTTTCAATAAAGCTCTCCGCATCGGCTCCTACAGCTTTCTTGATAGCCCTGTCAATATTATCTTTCGGCATGTTGGCACCTTTTGCATTCTGTACTGCAAGTCTCAATCTGGCATTGGATTCAGGATCACCGCCGCCCTCTTTTGCTGCAATTATAATTTCTTTGATGATCTTGGTAAAAATCTTTCCCTTTTTAGCATCAATTGCACCTTTTTTACGCTTAATTGTTGACCACTTGCTATGTCCTGACATATGTTAGATTTTTAGAATACAGAATGCAAAATTAAATAATTCTTTCAAACCTCGATCATACTTTATAGATTTGTGCGATCAATTTAAGGCGACGGGCATCGGGCAACAGGCGTCAGGAGTGAGGCGTCAGGCGACAGGCGTCAGGCGTGTGGCATCAGGCTTATAAGGTTATATAGATTTATGCCCGTAGCCTGTAGCCTATTGCCTGTTGTCTTTTAATACTTAGAGGAGAATTTGCAATGTTAAAAAAAGTATATATAGAAACATATGGCTGTCAGATGAACGTTGCTGACAGCGAGGTGGTTGTTTCTATTCTGTCGGAGGCAGGATATGAAACCACTGAAGATATAAAGGAAGCCGGATTGATATTAATAAATACATGTTCGATCCGCGATAATGCTGAACAAAGGATATGGGGACGTCTGAAAGCAATCAGCCATCTTAAGAAACATAATAAGGAGCTGAACATTGGCATAATAGGCTGCATGGCTGAAAGACTTAAAGAGAAACTTATCGAGACCGATCAGCTTGTAGATATAGTAGTGGGTCCTGATGCATACAGAGAATTGCCGCTTCTGGTGGCAGAGGCAGATGCAGGACACAAAGCTGTAAATGTTCTTCTTTCCCGCGAGGAAA
>Ga0315272_10000269_pt1 | contig 25514 bp, 27 predicted proteins | sample C3_middle_MG_FD_203918 | JGI IMG/M metagenome (GOLD analysis project Ga0315272, IMG submission 203918) | Sediment microbial communities from Yellowstone Lake, YNP, Wyoming, USA - C3_middle | ecosystem: Environmental > Aquatic > Freshwater > Lake > Sediment | place: USA: Wyoming | collected...
AAGGTCCTTCAATCCTCCTCTCATAGGGCTCAACATAACCTTCAAGCACAACCTGCGAGTTTGCCGGAACTTCAAGAGGAACGGTCAAGCATTTCACAAGCTCAACGGGTTTACCCCTTAGGAAGCCTGCAAGCATAAACTCGTCGATATCTTCCGGAAGGGGAGCGGTTGCGGCGTAGATGACCGCAGGGTCAGGTCCGATGGCCACAGCCACAGGAAGCCTCTTTCCTTCCCTTTCTGCCTTTTGGTAATGCTTTGCGGAAACCTTGTGCATCTGCCAATGCATGCCCGTCTTATTCTTTTCAAAAACCTGCATGCGATACATGCCTACATTACGAACCCCAGTCTCAGGGTCCTTTGTGATAACGCAGGGAAGGGTAATGTACCTTCCGCCATCCTCAGGCCAGCATTTCAGGATTGGGAGCCTAAAAAGGTCAACCTCTTTTCCCTGAAGGACTACCTCTTGACAGGGAGCTCGGTCAACCATCTTCGGAAAAACATTCTTTGCCTGAAGAAGCTTAGGGATAAGTTTAAGCTTATGCATCAAGCCTTCACCAGGGCGAACCTCAAGAAAATCTAAAATCCTCTGCGAAAGCTCATCAAAGGAGCTAACCCCAAGGGCTAAGCAGACCCTTTCTTCGCTGCCAAAGAGGTTTGTTACAACCGGAATCTTGCTTTCTTTTACCCTTTCAAAGTAGAGGGCTGGTCCTTTTCTTTTTACTATCCTTTCGGTTATCTCGGTGATTTCAAGCTCGACGGAGACTTCTTCTTTTAGGCGAAGAAGTTCTCCCTTTTTCTCTAAGGTTTCTATAAATTCCTGAAGGTCTTTATAAGCCTTCATTATTTGACCTCGGCAAAGTCTTTGCGGAAGGGTTGCTGGACTGGGATAGGATAGTCTCCGGTAAAGCAGGCGGTGCAAACCTTGTCTGAAAGGTCTTCTACTGCAGAGAGCATGCCCTCAAGGCTAAGATAATAAAGGGTGTCTATATCAAGGAATTTTCTTATCTCCTCGATTGAGTGCTTTGCTGCGATGAGCTCCTGCTTGCTTGGGAAATCAATACCAAAGAAGCAAGGGAAACGCAAGGGAGGGCAAGTAATGAGAAAATGAACAGCCCTTGCTCCAGCAAGCTTTATGCTCCTTATACGGTTTTTGCTCGTTGTCCCCCGAACGAGGGAATCGTCGACCACAACCACCTCTTTCCCGCGGATCAATTCTTTTACCGGATTTAGCTTCATCCGGACTGAAAGGTCCCGAAGCTTTTCTGAGGGCTGAATAAAGGTGCGCCCGATGTAGTGGTTCCTTATCACGCCAAACTCAAAGGGGAGACGAGCCTTTGCCGCATAACCAATTGCAGCATAGTTTCCAGAATCTGGAAAGGGCATAACAAAGTCAGCAGTTAGCGGACACTCCTCATAGAGCTTCTCTCCAAGCCTTTTTCGGACAAGGTAGACATTCTTCCCAAAGATGGTGCTATCAGGGCGGGCAAAGTAGATAAACTCAAAGATACAATGGGCAAGGCGCTGAGGCTCCTCAAGGGGGAAGAAGCTTTGCGGACCGTTTTCATCGATCACTAAAATTTCACCCGGGGCAATGTCTCGCAAGTACTCGGCAGAAAGCAGGTCAAAAGCGCAGGTTTCAGAGGCGATGATGTATCCTCCGTTTAGCATGCCCAAGGATAGGGGGCGAAAGCCTTGCGGGTCTCTAAAGGCTACCAAGCTTCCGTCAACGAGCATCACAACTGAATAGGCACCTTTGATCCTCTGCATAGCCTTAGAAATAGCTTCCACAAGCCCTTCTTTGAGATGCTTCACGATAAGATGGACGATGACCTCGCTATCCATCGTAGTCTGAAAGATGTGCCCCTCCTCCTCAAGCTCACAGCGAAGGCTTTCAGCGTTTACTAAGTTGCCGTTATGAGCAAGGGCGATAGTCTTTTTAGCGTAGTTTACGCAGAAGGGTTGAGCGTTGATGATGGTTGATGAGCCGGCAGTGGAATACCGAACATGCCCAATGGCTATCTCACCTGGAAGCTCTTGGAGTATCTTTTCATCAAAGACTTCGGAAACAAGCCCCATGCCCCGATAGTGTCTAACTTGCTTTCCGTCAAAGACGGCAATTCCAGCGCTTTCTTGCCCTCTATGCTGAAGGGAGTAAAGACCAAAGAAGGTGACCTTTGAAGCTGAGTGAACACCGTAAACACCTATTATCCCGCACATGCTTCTTAGCCCTCCCCTCCTACAGTAAGCTCGGGTATCCTTAGGGTTGGCTGTCCGTCTGAAACAGGAACTCCTTGCCCATCCTTTCCGCAGGTCCCAGGGTCAAAGTGCAGGTCATCCCCTACAAGGTCTATTATCTCAAGGACTTTTGGTCCATTTCCCACAAGGGTTGCTCCCTTAACCGGAAAAAGAACCTCTCCCCCTTCTACATAGTAGCCTTCCCTTACTTCAAACACAAAGTCTCCTGTCAAGGGGTTGACCTCACCCCCACCCATCTTTTTAACAAGTAGCCCCTTGTCTAAGCTTTTTATAATCTCTTCAGCCGGAGTCTCTCCCTTAGCAATGAAGGTGTTTGACATGCGGGGTATGGGTATGTGCCTAAAGGATTCTCGCCTTCCCCTTCCGTTTGAAGTCTTTCCCCATTTCAAAGCCTGATATCTATCGTAGAGAAAATCCTTAAGAATTCCTTTTTCAATGAGAACAACGGGTTTTGCCTTCGTTCCCTCATCATCATACTGATAAGATCCGTAGAGAGGGGAAAGGGTTGGGTCATCAATGACGGTGATTAACGGGCTTGCTACCCTTTCACCGACCCTTCCAGAGTAAATGGATAGACCTTCCTCGGCGTGGTCAGCTTCAAGCCCATGCCCTACCGCCTCATGGATCAACGTCCCCCCAGCTGAAGAAGAAAGCACTACGGGCATGACCCCAGCCTTAACCCTCCTTGAGCTAAGCATAAGCTCAACCCTTCTTCCAGCCTTCTCACAAAGCCTCTCAAGCTCCTCAAGCTTTATCTCTTGAAAAGGAAAAGCATAAGCAAGCACCTCGTAGCCCCGCTCAAGCCTCCCATCCTTCTCAGCAACGCAAAAGGCTATCCCGCGGGTGTAGAACCTCTCTTCAAAGACTAAATTTTCCTCCGTCGTAAGGATTCCAATCCTTTTTTTTACGGAAGCTACCTGTAGCCTATAGTGCTTTATATGCTGAGAAACTAAAGAAGCTTTAGCTACCTCGGTTAGAGATTGCACAAGGTCTGAAACCGAAGGGTTTAAGCTGGAAGAAGGAGAAGATGCTAAGGATAAAAACTCACCTAAGACTTCTTTTTGAAAATATTTTTCCCTCTCTAAGACAAAGCTTTCTATATTTTCTCTACCAGTTGTGTAATGGAAATTTATACTAAGCTCATCGGTAATGAGCCTTAAGCTTATTCCCTCTTCCTTGGTCCAAGAGATGTCTTCAACGCCAGAAGGTTCAACCACTACCTGAAAAACTTCCCGCTCCTCAAAGTAAAAATCTCCAAACCTTATCCCCTTCATGACTATTCACATTTTAATAAACTTTGCCCATTTATAAATAGGATGCCCCTTCTTCCATAATCAGAAAGACTTAAGCTTGCAAGAAGGGCGCCAAGATACAAAGCCTTATCAAGGGTTTTTCCAAGCATTAACCCAGCTAAGACCCCAGCGTTGAAATAGTCCCCAGCTCCAGTGTTATCAACGATCTTTTCTTGCGGAATAACATCTTGCGAATACTCAAAATCCCTGGTCAATGCTTTAGCACCCCTCTTTCCCCTCTTTAGAAAAAGGGCAAGGACTGAGTGATTAAGAACCTCGTTAGCCTTTAGCCCAGCCTCAAAAAGCTCACCCTCAGTAGCAAAGAAAATATCTACATAGGGGAGAAAATCTAAAAGAAAATTTCTTCCCTTCTGAGCGTAGACCTGCCCTGGGTCAAAGGAAACAAAATGGTCTAATTTTTCTTTTGGAGAGAGCTCAGAAAGGAGCCTTTTTTGAAAATCCTGCCCTTCTAAGCTTGCAAGGGATGAGAGATGAAGAAGGGCTCTTTCTTTTAAGAGCCTTTCTTTTACCCGTGCAAGAAAGAATTCTTCTTGGAATAAGGCTTCAGCTGAGCCAGGGCTTACAATGATAAAGCGGTCCCGTGAGGCATCAAGGAAGATCAAGGCTAAGCTTGTCTCTCCATGTCTTTCAACAAGGCTTAAATCAACTTTAGCCTGAGAAAGCTCCTCTAAAACAAGCTTGCCAAATTCATCATCCCCGCAAACCCCAATAAAACCAGTTTTAAAACCAAGATGGGATAAGGCAAAGATAGTGTTTGCCGCTGATCCCCCTCCGCAAGAAAAAACTCTTTTACCCTGTTTTTCAAGGTGAGAAAGGATCTTCAAAAATTTTTCTCGGCTTACCGCAACCTCGCCCCCAGGCTTTACCTCAAAATCAACTGAAGGTATGTTTTTCAAAGCATCAAGGGATGGCACCTCAAAGAAAATATCCCAGTTTAAGGCTCCGCAACCATAAACCTTGTCAAGCCCTGTCATCAAGGCAAGGTCTTTAGCCTTGGACATTGCAAATCGCTCCTCCAGTTTTTGAAAATTCTATCCCTTTCTCCATGACAGGACAAACAAAGCCCAACCTTTAGGATCCGGTCTAACTCCTCCTTGGTAAAGGGTCTAAGTTCCTCTCGGTTAAACCTAACCAAAGTCCTTCCTTCACGGTCACCCACCCGAGATAGCCTATCCAACCCCTCTACATAGCCAAGACCAACTACCTTTGGGTTTTGATGGCAATCTTTGCAAGACCTACCCTTCCTTTGCGTTGAATGGGGCTCAATCTGAGCAAAGGTAATGCTCTCAAAGTAGCGTGCCAACTTCCCCTCCTCTGAGAGGATGGACACAAAGTCCTGTCAGCCAGGTGTCACCACGACTATCTTTTCCTTTTTTACCGCAAGGGTTGGCTCATCAATTCGGCGATAGGATTCATGCTCCTCCCAGAGCCCCTTTGTTTCTTTTCCAAGGATCTTATCAAGATGTCTCTCCCTTGGGTCATGCCGGACATGACAGCCGTAGCATTGGGGGACATACTTGGCATGACAGGCTGTGCAGGATAGCCTCCTGTGGAACCTATCCTTACAGTCCTTTGAAGGAGCCTTAACTACATGCCACTTTTCATCAAGCTTTCCCTTCTGAAAAACCTTACCTTCCCTTTCTACAATGTTTGCAAGCTTTGTTCCAGCCTTAGTTAAGCCTTTTCTCACATGGCAAGCTTCGCAGTCAACCTGAAGGGCTTCTTCTATGTTGCGATAGAAAGTGCCGTTCCCCATGACCTCATCCCTTGTATGGCAGTCAATGCAGTGAAGCCCTGCCTTGTAATGAACATCAGGCTCAATTCGTCTCAACTTCCTTCCGTCAATGAAGGTCACTTCACCTTCTCCGCTCTGCTCATCCTCGTAAAGACCCTGATAAGTGAAGCCGATCCTTCCGCTACGGTTGTGGCAAAGGACGCACTTATCGAGAGGTATCTTTGCGGAAAGCCGAGGATGAAGCTTGCGAGTTTTTAAATTCTCCTTCTTTCCAACGAGATGGCAGGCTGAGCATCCACCCCCTTTTTCAGCTAAAAAATCAGGGAGCTTTCCCTTTTCCAAAAAAAGATGGCAGGACCCGCAGAGCTTTTTGAAGTAATCTATGGCAAAGGATGAGGTCTTAAGATGGTATAAATCTTCTACGCGAATGTTTGGATGTTCTTTAAGGACTGCTTCCTCGCCAAAAACCTTAAGGAGCCTTGCAATGAGGCCGTGGTTTGTAGCCATGAGGCTATTTTTGACCTTGTTTAGGTCCTGTGGGTGGCAGTTTGCCTGACCGCAGGTCCTGTGGACTATTCTTAAGTCTGAGGGGTTTCTAACCACGCCCTTATGAGCCGCTCGGTAATCCACTGTTAGAGGGTTGCCAAGATGACAGCTTGAACAACCAAGCATCTCCCGGGCATGAGCCTTCTCTTCTACCTTCTCTTCGTGGCAGAAAAGGCATCCTTCAGGCTTCCCTGTAGTTAGCAAAGGGACTTCCCTTCTTTGTCCGCCTTGTTTAAGGGATTTTAGAGTAAAAGGGAAGGTTTGAGAAAGGGCTAAAACAAAAATCACCAAGATAATAAAAATTGAAAGGGCATAGATGGGTCTTCTAAGAGACATTCAATTTTCTACTGGGCTCTTGCTGAATAGTAACAATTATATTAAATCCCCCTACTCCGTCGTGCCGAGCGATAGCGAGACATCCCTCACTTCGTTCGGGACGGCGTCCCACAGGGAGACCCCTCGACTGACGCTCGGGGCGACAACAGGAAGCTTGTTCAAAACCATCTTTTGAACAGCCCCCATTAAATATCAATATCTAAAATTTCATAACGCTTTTCACCTGATGGGGTCTTCACCTTAACCTCGTCTCCGATTTCCTTGCCGATCAAGGCTCGGGCTAAAGGGGAGTTGATGGAGATTGTCCCCTCGGATGGGTCTGCCTCATAGGGACCAACGATCCTATAAGAAACAATCTCCTCAGTATCAAGGTTTAAAAGTTTGACTACCACGCCAAACTGAACCTTGTCTGGAACCTCCTTCAAGGGTGGTTGCACCTCAACTTGAGAAAGAAGGCTTGAAAGCTCTTGAATCCTCCCCTCGATAAAAGCCTGCCTTTCCTTTGCGGATTCATACTCTGCATTCTCTGAGATATCTCCGTGAGCCCTTGCCTCCTCAATTGCCTTCACCACTTCTCTTCTTTCAACCTTGATTAGCCTTTCAAGCTCTTTTTTAAGCTTCTCAAGACCTTCAGGCGTAATGGGTATCTTCATGGCTACTCCCTCGAAAAAATTTCTTGGTGATCGCTCATTTTATTTTGCCAAACAGATTGTTCATTAGATTTTCGACATAAAAGGTAGGGGCAAAGGATGTTTGCCCAATTCATAAAAGGGGCGAGCAGCTGCTCGCCCGGATATTTTATCTGAAACCTATTACACAGTCGCTTAAAATTATAATTTTAATTTTAGTGTTTAAAAGCCCTCTGTCCGGTAAACATCATAGCTACGGGAGGATAAGCTTCATTGCAAGCCTGGATGACTTCCCAGTCTCTAACTGAGCCACCTGGCTGGAGGATGGCTGTGATGCCCTGTCTTATGGCTACATCAGCAGCATCCCTGAAAGGCAAGAAGCCATCAGACACCATCACCGCGCCGATAAGCCCAGCCTTGTTCTTCCTTGTCTCTTCGTCTATCTCCTCCTTCTGCTCCTTCGGTCTAAGCCCTTTCTCAATTTCAAGCTCAAGCTGTTTGTAGGAGATACGGTGCTTCTGATAGCATAACCAGTCTGAGTAGTTTCTGTAGGCTTTGAAGATGGCGATCTCCGTGCAACCAACCCTGTCCTGCTCACCCGTTCCGATAGCTACCGTCCTTTCATCCTTAACAAAAAGAACGGAGTTTGAGGTTACTCCAAGCTCGACAGCCCAGCCAAAGATCATATCTCTGACCTCTCTCTCGTCAGGCTCTCTTAGGCAACGGTATTCTACACCATCCTTAACCGCAACTGCAGGCTTTAGGTCTTCTTTACTCCTTATCCGGTTCCTCTGGGAAACCTGAAGAACAAGACCTCCGTCCATCAGGCTCTTGAATTCTACCACCGGATAGTTAGCATACTCCGCAAGGCGGTCCATCCTCTTTATGCGGATGATCCTTAGGTCCTTCCTTTTGGTCAAGATCTCTATGGCTCCCTCTTCAAAATCAGGTGCGGCAAGGACTTCAAAATAGTGCTCAGCAATGGCTTCTGCCGTTGCCTTATCTACCGCGCGGTTTAGGGTTATAGCCCCGCCAAAGGCGGCAACCCTGTCAGCACTAAAGGCTCTCAGAAAAGCCTCTTCAAGGGTCGCCCCATAGGCTACTCCGCAGGGGTTGTTGTGCTTAACAATTATACAGCAAGGCTTTTCCATGAGATAACGCATGATGTTCAGAGAGTTGTCAACATCGGTAAGATTAGTCTTGCTTGGATGTTTACCAAATTGAATAAAATCAGATTCCTTTAGGCTTGAGACCAAACCTAAGCCTGGCTTAATAAACTCACATTCTCCAAGGATAAGGTTTCCAGCCACAAGCTCGTAAAGGGCTGCCTCCTGGTCCGGGTTTTCACCGTAGCGCAAACCCCTTCTTTCAACCTCACCTGGTGCTACCTCAAGGTCCCAGGTACGCTTCTTGTAGATTAAGGTCTGATCCCCGAAGGTAATACGAAGCTCGTTCGGAAAATGGTCGGTAACGATGGTCCGGTACATCTTCTTTAGGTCTTCAGCCATGGTATACCTCCTTTGTCGAGGTTTATTCTTAAGTATCCTCGTTTCTTTTAGCCTGTCAAGGGACGACGTTGATGTTTAATAAGTTCAATAAAGGTTATAAAATCTTCGGCAATTCGCCAAATTGCTCCTGGGGGTCCAACTTCAATCGGGAGCCTCGCTAAGGCTTCCTTCATCTCCCCTCGCTTCTCTTCATCAAAAAGAAGCTCCTCAACCACCTTTGCCAACCCTTTAAGTCCTTCCCTTTCCACGATAATCTCAGGATAGATAGCCTTCTGCAAGATAAGGTTCGGAAGACTGATAAAGGGGACCTTCACCAACCGTTTAGCTAAATGATAAACTAAAGGCGGAAGGCTGTAGACCACAACCGATGGAGTACCGATTAAACCGGCTTCAAGCGTAATGGTGCCTGATGCTAAAACCGCCAAATCAGAATGTTTAAGCACATCATACTGGACGCTCTCAAGAACTTTGAAGGCGCGCCTTGCCTCTTCCCAAAGGGGGCTCTCCTTCAAGCCCAAGGCTTTTACCATTAACCCCTGAACCTCAATATTCTTTTCCTTTAACCTCCGATAAACCTCAAGAAAAATTGGTATATGCCTTGCAACCTCCGATTCCCGACTTCCTGGAAAGAAGCTAATTATAGGCACGTCCTCTTTAAGACCATAGACTTCATAAAAAAGCTCTGCTGAAAGATGAGGCTTTACCACATCAAGTAGAGGATGTCCGAAATACTTCGCCCGAACCCCCTGGCTTCTAAAAAATTCCTCTTCAAAGGGTAGGACCACATAGAGAAGGTCTACATACTTTCTAAGAAGGTTGATCCGCCTGCGATACCAAGCCCAAACCTGAGGGGCAACAAAGTAGACAACCGGATAACCAAGTCCCTTGGCAAACTTGGCAACCCTTAAGTTAAAACCCGGAAAATCAACAAGCAAAACCAGGTCAACTTGCCTTTTCCTCAGAAGGTCTTTAATCCGGTTTAAGACAAACAAATACCTCTTTAGTCTTGAAAAGTCTGGTATACCAACTAAGGACAGGGGTTCAGCCGAAAAGAGAATGTCTACATCAAGGCTCCTCAATCTTGGACCACCAATCCCTATAAAATGTAGAGAAGGAAGCAGTTCTCTTAGCTTTTTGACCAAGAGATAGGCGTAGAGGTCTCCCGAGAGCTCGCCGGTTATGACAAGAATTTTCATGAGGAAGCGCTCAATTTTTTAAGATTTCTCTCCACTTCAGACTTAATTCTTAAGGCTACCTCCAAGGATGCCAAAGTATCCTTAGCTTGAGCCCTTGGCTCCGCAATCCCAACCACAGCCTTAGCAAAGGCTATTACTTCCTTCAAGAGAGGGTCATCATCGGGAAAGTGAAGCCTTTCTATGCGGTAATCGCGATTTTTCTGGTCTACAAGCACCTGAACCAAAGACTTCTCGAGGGTATCTACCCGAAAATAAGCTCCTTTAGCAAAAACTCGGAATTTCCTCTGCTTGGAGAGGGAAATTCTACTTGCGGTAAGGTTGCAGGTTGTTCCATCCTTGAAAACCAGCCTTGCGTTTACAATGTCTGGCTTTTCGGTAAAAACTGGTGCTCCAACAGCATGGATAAACTCAAGGTCTTGAGGATTCTTAAAGAGAAATAGTAAATCAAGGTCATGAACCATTAGGTCAAGAACCACATCGATGTCAAGGTTCCTTTCGGTAAAACTACCGATCCTATGCGCTTCAATGAAGATAGGGTCCTTAACCCTCTGGCAAAGCTCCTCTACCACCCTTTGAAAACGCTCTACATAACCAACCTGCAGGATTAACGCTTTCTCTTCAGCAAGCTTAATGAGGTCTTTTGCCTCGGTTATATCAGCGGTTAAAGGCTTTTCCACAAGGACAGCCTTCCTTTCAAGCAAAGCTTTTTTAACGATCTCATAGTGGGTAAAAGTTGGTGTAGCAACTATTACAGCGTCAACAAGAGGCAAGACCTCTTCAAAGTTCTTTGTTTTAAAAGGCTTTAGTCCATAACCTTTTAAAAGAAGGTTGGCAACCTCATCTAAGCGTTCTTCGTTGATATCGCAGATAGCTTTGAGCTCAACTCCTCTTTCTGTCATCCCGAGACCAGCGAGGGAAATTTGAGCAACCTTTTCTGCGTGATACCTTCCGAGATGCCCAAGCCCAATTATTCCAACCTTAAGTGCCTTGATCACGCTTCCCCTTCTCCGTCCTTTACCCCGCAGATGGCTATACCGTGTTTGTTAGCAAGCTCAAGGGCTTTTTCTCTTTGCAGAAAAAAAGTTTTTCCGGCAAGAAGGGCTAAAACCTTAGCTTTGGCTTTGATCATTGTCTCAATGGTTTTATACCCAACGACAGGAAGGTCAAGCCGTGGGTCTTGTCTTGGTTTGGCAATCTTAACCACGATGGCTCCAGAAACAAGCCTTCCTCCTCTTAGGATGGTTTCGTCAGTCCCTTCCATGGCTTCAACCGCAACGGTCATTCGGTTCTTAACTACCACACACTGCCCAATATCGAGGTCACCAATAGCCTTAGCAACCTTTAACCCGTAGCGGATGTCTTCCCATTCTTCTGTCGAGGGCTCACGCTTAGTCAAAACTCCTTCTGGAGTCAAGTAGTCTGAGAGGAACTCTGCTGGACTCCTTACCACAAAGCCTGAACTCTCAAGCTCTTCCACCAAGGCGGTGAGCAAAGAGTTATCCTCACGACTTCTTAAAGAACGCCAAAGCTTTAGGGCTCTAAAATCAGGAAGGTTAAACCGCAGGGCATGGCTCTTATCAACTTTGCCTAAAAACACAAGGTCTCTAACCCTATCCTTTTTAAAAGTCTCTATAAGCTTCCCCAGCTGACCTATATAAATCCGCGTGACCCTTTCGGAAAGCTCTTTGAGGTTCTTCTCCTGCTCCTTGGAAAAACAAACGGCATAAACAGAATAGCCTTTACTCTTTAAACTTTTAGCAAGGATGAGGGGAAATTCCCCTTCCCCAGCTATAAGCCCTATTCGCGATGATGATTTATTGTCCATTCCCCAATTGTAGGGCGACCGGCAGGTCGCCCTTTTTACTACTCCTCGCCTTCAAAGGGCTTTCTTCTCATTATACCTTGTCTGGAAGGATTTTCCAAAAAAGTAATAAGTTCAGCTATCACCGGGTCATCCCCAAACACATCCTTTAGCTCAACGATAACTTCTTTTAAAGTAGCAGGACCGTCAAGAAAGATGCCAAGGGCTTGCGAAAGCTTCCTTATGTCCTCTTTAGTAAAGCCAGCCCTCCTTAAGCCAACAAGATTTAGCCCTTGAATTTTCGCCGGTATCCCGAAAACTTTTACAAAAGGAGGGACATCCTTATCAACTCCGCTCATTGCCCCGATAAAAGCATAAGCTCCGATGCGACAAAACTGATGGACGGCAGAAAAACCACCCATCACCACCCTTTTCCCTACCCTAACATGCCCGCCAAGCGTTGCCCCGTTCGCCATGATCACATTGTCCTCGACAAAGCAATCATGAGCAATGTGCACATAGCTCATAAGCATGCAGTTATTTCCTATCCTTGTAAGACCCTGGTCTTTTGCTGTGCCCCGATGAATGGTTGCGAACTCCCGAATGATGTTACCGTCTCCTATCTCCACCCAAGTTTCCTCACCTTTATATTCAAGATGCTGGGGCGGTGTCCCTATCACAGCATAGGGACCGATGATATTGTTTTTCCCGATTTTTGTGTTTTCTTCGATGTAGGTGTGGGGTTTGATAATTGTTCCTTTCCCAATGTAGACCTTTGGTCCGATGTAAGCAAAGGCTGAAACCACTACAGCTTCGTCAAGCTCTGCCTGTTTATCAACAAAAGCTGTCGGATGAATATTTGCCATACCACTCACCTATTCTTGCCAATCTACCATGGCTGCGGTTATCTCAGCTTGAGCAACGATTTTATCGTTTACCGTTGCCGTAACCGTAGTCCAAATAAGCTTTCCCTTGCGATGAAACTTCTCGGCAAAGATAACAAGCTGGTCCCCAGGATAAACCGGTGCCTTAAACCTTACCTTGTCAAAGCCAGCAAGCACAAAGAGCTTATCCTTAAACTCAGGATAGGCATACTTAAGGAAGATGGCACCAGTTTGGGCCATGGCTTCAAGGATTAAAACCCCGGGCATGATGGGATAGCCAGGAAAATGCCCCTGAAAGAAGGGCTCATTTATGGTCACATTCTTTATCGCTTTGATGTATTCCCTCTCAATGTCTATCTCTAACACTTTGTCCACAAGGAGAAAGGGGTATCTATGGGGCAAGAGCTTCTCGACCTCTTTCACATCTAAAGATTTCTTTTCTTCAGACATGTCGTCCACCCCCAAGCCCTCTCAGTATGGCAACTCCACGGTTGCTTACACAAATCATAACATAGCTTGCTAAATTTTAAAGAATTGCTTAAATTTAAAAGTATTATGAAGCCGAAAAAAGAAGACTTTGAAAAACCCTACAGAGACCTCTTAAACCTTATTCAGGAAGAATTCCCTCTCCATCCTCAACCCTTTAAGGTATTAGCTGAAAAGGTTGGCTTAACTGAAGAAGAGGTTTTGAGCTTTCTCAAAGGACTAAAAGAAAAGGGCATTTTAAGACATCTTGGGGCAAGCCCAGACTCTCACAAGTTAGACCATTTTACTTGCCTTTGTGCTGTAGAACTTCCTGAAGATAAGCTCAACCTTGCCTATGAGATAGCCGAGCTTCCCGAGGTGACACATGCCTACCTCAGGGACCATAAGCTAAACTTCTGGTTTACCATTGTCTTACCTAATGAGAACGACCTTGCCCCCTACCTCGAAAAACTTTCCCAAACCTATGGTCTAAAATTCTACGCCTTTCCAGCCAAGAAAAAGTTTAAGGTCAGAGCAGTTTTTTCACTCTAAAATGTTTACTTTATCGGGAAAGTTTTATTTTTTCATTCTATTGACTTTTTTTGTTAGATGAATTATGTATATATTTACAAAATTACTTTTGCAGGAGAAACAGGATGAAATTTTTAAAGAAAGAGCTTCCTGCAAACCTTAGCGTTGACATCGTGCATTTAATGTGTCCTATACATCTTTTGGAGCTTAACGAAAGCATAAAGAAAATAGAAGTAGGGCAGATACTTGAGCTAATCACCGATTATGACCGAGCCCTTGAAGATGTGCCAAAATGGTGTGAAGTCTTTGGACAGGAGTTTCTTGGCGTTTATGAGGATGGAGAAACCTATAAATTTTACATCAGGAGGCTTAAGTGATGCGAAAGGTCTATTTAGACAACTTAGCAACGACCCAACCAGCTGAAGAGGTGTATCTGGCAATGCTCCCCTACCTTAGGGAAAAATTTGGTAACGCCTTAAGCCCTTATGAGCTTGGGACAATAGCCAGGGAAGCTATTGAGGCAGCAAGGGAAGAAGTAGCAAAGCTCATAAACGCATCCCCAAAAGAGGTCATATTTACCTCCGGTGGGACTGAATCTAACAACTTCGCCTTAAGAGGTTTGGCTTATGCCAATAAAAAAAAGGGGAACCATATCATAGTTTCCACTGTAGAACATCATTCCATTACCAACCCAGCAAGGATTCTTGAGAAGGAAGGATTTGAGGTTACTTTCCTTCCCGTTGATAAGTATGGGGTGATAGACCTAAATTTTTTAGAAAGAGCCTTAAGGGATGAGACAGTTTTGGTGTCCATTCAGCTTGCTAACCCTGAAGTTGGAACGATCCAACCTATTAAGGAGGTCGTAAGGCTGGCTAAGAAAGTAGGGGCTCTTGTTCATACCGACGCGGTTGCAGCTATCCCTCAGATGAAGGTTGATGTGGAAGAGCTTGGAGTTGACGCTCTCTCCCTGTCAGCTCATCTTTTCTACGGACCTAAAGGAGCTGGAGCCCTTTATGTGAGGAAAGGAACAAGGATTCAGCCTCTTATCTATGGTGGAATCCAGGAAGGCGGGCGCCGAGGAGGGACTGAAAACGTTCCCGCTATCGTTGGGATGGGAGTTGCGGCTAAGCTTCTTAGGGAAAATTTGGTAAGCTTAATCTCTAAAATGAAGCCTCTTCGTGATAAATTGATAAAAGGGCTTATGGAAAGAATTCCTCACATACATTTGACAGGGCATCCTGAAGAGCGTTTACCTGGGCATGCAAGCTTTATCGTAGAGTTCGTTGAAGGCGAAGCCATGCTTCTTATGCTTGCCTTTAAGGGGGTATATGTTTCAAGCGGCTCAACCTGTACCTCAAAAGCCCTTAAAGCCTCGCCTGTTCTCTCCTCTATGGGATTCCCTGCCCATCTTATCCAAGGCTCAATCCTCTTTGTCCTTAGTAAAGACACTGAGGAAGAAGACATAGATTATGTGCTAAACACCATGCCAGAGGTGGTTGAGAAACTAAGGGAGCTTTCACCCTTCAAAGAGGGGTGGAAGGATATGGAAAAGTGGGAAGAATCTACCTGCCCACACCATTAAAATTGAAGTTAAAAGGAGGGATGAGGTTATGTACAGTCAAAAGGTCATAGAACACTTTATGAACCCAAGAAACGTGGGTGAAATCCCAGATGCCGATGGGGTTGGAATAGAGGGCAACCCTGTTTGCGGAGACATGATGTATCTTTACATTAAGGTTAAGGATGATAGGATAGAGGATATAAAGTTTAAAACCTTCGGATGCGCAGCAGCCATTGCGGTGTCAAGCATCCTTACAGAGATGGTTAAGGGTAAAACCATCGAGGAAGCCTTAAAGATCAAGAAGGATGACATCGTTGAGGAACTTGGTGGGCTTCCACCTCAGAAGGTTCATTGTTCAGTGCTTGGGCTTGATGCTTTAAAAAAGGCCATTGAAGACTATCAAAGCAAAAAGGATCAAGGTAAAAAGGAAGGTTAGTGGGGAATTACTACAGCAAAAGGCTCATTCAAGAGTTTTTATCCGCAAAAAACGTAGGGGAATTACCTAACCCTGACCTTGTAGTAGAAATTTCAAACCCCGTTTGTACGGCAGACTCTCCACCCTCCCCCTGCCTTTTAAAGGTTTATTTTAAGTTAGATGGCTCCATGGTTAAGGATGTTAAGTTTAAACTGCAGGGGTGCGTGCCAGCGGTTGCCTTCATGAGCGTCCTTACCGAAAAGCTTAAAGGTAAAGACCTAAGAAGTGCTCTTGAAGAAATTTCTAAAGAGGAAATCATAAACGAGCTCTGTGGAATCCCTGAAAATAAGCTTTTCTGTCCTATAATAGGACTTTCAGTAATCGAGCTTGCTCTCCAAAAATTAAGCTCCGAAAAATGAAAGAGGCCTTAATTTTTATCCTTCTAATCCTCAACTTTATCGCTTTAGTCTATCTTTACTTGAAGGTAAGAGGCCTTTTTGAAGGAAGGATTGACCAATCCTTGGACAGGCTTGAAGTGAGGCTTGAAGAGAGGCTAAAGGACCTTCAGGAGATAAAAAGGGATTTAGTTAAGCTCTATACCGCGGAGGAGCTCGGGAGAGCCATATCAGAAGAGGTAAAAAAGATCTCAGGGGTCCTTGTTGGCAGGCGTTCAGGGCAGACAGGAGAACGAGCTGTAGAAGAGATCCTTTCCATCTTTCCCCCGGGGATGATTGCTCGGAATGTTAAATTATCCTCCGGGGTTGTAGAGTTTGCCCTACGGTTAAAAGGAGAAAGGTTTGTTCCCATAGATTCGAAGCTTTCTTCACCGGAGATTTTAGCAAAGTCTGAGCTTACCCCTGATGATGAGCGGGAAATTGTCCGCCGAGCAAAAGAGCGAGCAAAGGAGATAACAAGCTATCTCAAGGATGAACGGTCTGCAGGCTTTGCCCTTATGGTTATCCCAGATGGTTTATATAGGTCTCTTAAGCTTCGCATCTTTTCTGACCTTGAAAGAGAGGGAATAATCCCTGTCCCCTATCAAGCCCTCCCCCAAACCCTGATGATGGTGCTTACTCTTTGGGAAAGGTTTTTCTTTAGCCTTGACCGAGAAAGATTGAAAGAGGCTCTTCCAGTCTTAGAAAAAAGCCTCGCAAACATAGAGCGAGACTTAGAACAAACAAAGACCGAGCTAAAAAGCGCATCAAACCTCTTAGAACGAATGAAGGGCACCTTAGTCTTCATGCAGAGGTATCTTTCCAATCTTAAGGATTTAGATTAGAATTTGTAATCAATGACCGAAAAAAGGCGATTTCAGCGAATTCCTTTTCGAAAACAGCTTGCCTTTAAATGCGTTAAAGGAACTCACTTTGGCGAACTAAAGGACCTATCTCTGGGAGGAGCTTATATCGAAAATCCCACTAATTATCCCTATCTTCGTGAAACGGTAGAGATTGCCTTTTATCTCGATAGCGCTAGCAATGTGGTAATTTTTATCAAAGGGGAAGTTATAAGAATAGAGGAGGGAAAGGGCTTTGCGGTAAAGTTTGTAGAGATTGACCCTAAGAGCTTTACTCATCTAAAAAACATCATCTACTACAATTCTCCAAACCCAGAAGCAGCCAAGAAGGAAATCTACGAATTTCTCGGAGAGGCTTATCCCATGTTCCAAACCGTAAAATACCTTGCCGTTCAATCTCTAAAAAACGAGCTTATCAAATATCTTTTAAGTAGAGCCTTCCTTTATAGCCCAGACAAACCATTTATCCTAAGCAGCGGGAAAGAAAGTCCCTACTACCTTGATTGTAGGAAAGTTACCCTTTATTCTCCATCCTTTCAGCTTATCGGAGACCTCTTTTGGGAGGAGGTCCGCTTTTCCTTTGTAGATGGGGTAGCAGGCATGAGCATCGGGGCAGACCCTATTGTTTGCGCTGTCCTTGCCTCAGCCATAAAAGAAGGGGTTAAGCTTGAGGGGTTGCTTGTTCGAAAGGAGCCGAAAAAGTACGGAACTCAAAAACAGATTGAAGGGAATGTTAAACCAGGAATGAGGGTTGTCCTCGTTGAGGATGTGGTGACAACCGGTGGGTCAGTGCTCAAAGCCCTGTCAGCCTTAAGAGAGGCTGGAGCGCAGGTAGTTAAAGTTTTGGCTTTAGTTGATAGAGAAGAAGGAGGGAGGTCTGCTATCGAGGAAGAAGGGGTTCCATTCCACGCCTTCTTCACCATAGAAGAAATCCTTTCAGCTTACAAAGCTCAAAAGTCTATATTTAGTAAATTAACCTAAAAAACTTAGCTCGAACTATGAAAGATGATTTATTGGTGGGGGTTGTCCTTTTTTCATCAGCTTTAATCCATGGGCTTGTTGGCTTTGCCTTTGCGACAACGGCTCTTCCCCTCTTATCTTTGGTAAAAAGCGTTAAGTTTTCCGTCCCCCTTCTTTCTCTTCTATCCTTTGTGGTAAATATGGTCACATTTTTACTCATGAAAGAAAAGGAAGTAACAAAGATTCCTCTTCGGTTCTTGGTGGCTATATTCTTTGGGGTCATCATAGGTGTTTATGGTTTTAAAATCGCCTCGGAGTTAACTTTAAGGACCCTCCTTTTCATAGCCATACTCTCTTACTTTATCTGGGAGGTGTTACATCACTTTACCGGAAAGGAGGAACCCTATGTTCAACAAATTAACCCTGAGGTGTTTAAGACCGGAAAAGCCTTAGGGGTAGCCTTTATCGTTGGCTTCCTTGGTGGAATCCTCTATACACCTGGTCCACCCATTGTGATTTACTTCTCTCTTCTTAGGCTTAAAAAGGATATTTTTAAAGCAACCCTTCAGCTTATCTTTATGATTACCGCCTTTTTTACCATCATCAATCATACTCTTCAAGGAAATGTCACCAAAGAAACGCTTTCTACTTTCTTCATCAATCTACCCATTGTTCTCCTCGGGCTATACCTTGGGCAGAGGCTTTATGTGAGGCTCTCAACCAAAGCCTTTTACTACCTTGTAAACATCTTTTTACTTATCTCAGCGGTGCTCCTTTTGTTAAAAAACAACTAAACTGGGGGTTAATTTATGGTTAGCGTGCCAGAAGGCTTTTTGTTCTCAGCCGCATCCTGTGGAATAAAAAAGGAAGGAAGGCTTGACCTTGGGTTGATCTTCTGCGAAAGAAAGGGGACAGCCTGGGGGGTGTTTACTAAAAACACCTTAAAAGCTGCCCCAGTCCTCATCGGAAAGACGAACCTTAAAGAACCCTTCCATCGAGCCATAGTTGCAAACAGCGGTGTTGCCAACGCAGCAACGGGAGAAGAGGGAATAAAGCGAGCAGAAGCGGTTTTGAAGAACCTTGCAAGCCTGCTTAAGGTTAAGCCCTTAGAGATCCTTCCGGCAAGCACAGGGGTAATCGGGGAGCAGCTTCCCCTTGAAAAAATCATTCCAAAGCTTTCTGAGCTTGTAGCAGGGCTCTCTCCTGATAGGGCTGAAGATTTTGCTAAAGCTATCATGACAACTGATACTTTCCCAAAGATCGCTCAAAGGACAACGAAGGATGGAGTAAAGCTCCTTGGGATCGCCAAGGGAGCGGGCATGATCGCCCCAAACATGGCAACTATGCTTGCCTTCATCTTAACAGACGGATACCTAAAAAAAGAGGAGATGAAAAAACTTCTGACAAAAGCGGTTGACCAGAGCTTTAACCGCATAACCGTTGACGGCGATACCAGCACCAACGACACCGTCTATTTTTTAGCAAGCGGAATAAAAGAGGTCAAAGACGGCACTGACTTTGCAGAAAATTTGATTTCTCTTGCTAAAGAGCTTGCCTATCTCATTGTTAAGGATGGAGAAGGGGCAACGAAGGTGATTAGGGTCGAGATAAAAGGGGCAAGGAACAAAGAGGAGGCACGAGCTTTTGCCATGTCTATCGCCAACTCTTCCCTTGTGAAAACCGCCTTTTACGGTGCAGACCCAAACTGGGGTAGAATTTTTTCCGCCCTTGGCAAAACTGGAATAGACTTTGACCCGCAGTTAGTCCAAATCTTCTTAAACGACAAACCCTGGGTTAAGGAGCTTTCAGTTCAGACCAAAGAAGAAGACCTTCGAAAGGAAATGCAAAAAAGCGAGGTTTCTCTTGTTGTTCATCTAAAACTTGGTAAAGTTAGCTACGAAGTTTTAACCTGCGACCTAACGGAAGATTACATTAGGATTAACGCCTCATACAGGAGTTGAAGTATGGAAGATAGAAAGGAGCATACCCCTAAGGACCCAAATCCTGAGGAGAATAAGCTTTTTTGTGAAAAATATAAAGAATGGGTGGACGAAGGGGAGGGTTGCCGACATAAGAGAGATTACTGCCAGTTCCGTAAGCAATGCCTCATCTACCTGAAAGAAAAGTTTAAAGATTTTTAGCAGAAAGCCCAGATGAAGATCCTTTTAACGAACGATGACGGAATTTACGCTGACGGGCTTTGCGCGTTGAGCGCTGCCTTAAGCTGTGAGCATGAGGTCTACATCGTTGCCCCAGAGGCTGAAAGAAGCGCCGTTGGGCATGCTATCACTATTCACTATCCTCTCCGGGTAAAGGAAATAAGAAGGGGTAAATTCTTCTGGGGTTATGCTGTGTCTGGCACCCCTGCTGACTGCGTAAAGCTTGCTATATACGAGCTTGTAGGTCCAGTAGATTTAGTGATCTCTGGAATAAATCGCGGGGCAAACGTGGGGATAAATGTTCTTTATTCTGGCACAGTATCTGCCGCAACGGAAGCCAAAATTCTTGGCTATCCAGGGATAGCAGTATCGATCGACGCTTACGAAAATATAGACTATTGCTTTGCCGCAAACTTTATCGCAAACTTCATTAAAATCCTTCCTTCTTTGCCTTTAGAAAAACCCTTCTGCTTAAACATCAACATCCCCCACCTCAACCCAAATAAGATAAAAGGGATAAAGTTCGTCAGACAATCAACGGCACCGCTAAAGGAGTTCTTTGACAAAAGGCTTGACCTACACGGCAAGGTTTACTATTGGCAAGGGGCAGAAGAACACACCGAGACAAGCCCTGACACGGATGTCATCGCCCTACGAGAGGGGTATATTACGATTACTCCAATTCAGTTTGACTTGACAAATTATGAATTGTTAGATAAGTTAAAAAAAGTTAATTTGAATTTAAATAGTATCGACTAACTCAAGATAATACTTTACTATTATAGCTCATAATTCCTAGCAAGATTTTTATATTTTTTAGCAGTTTTTAATTGAAAGTCTTGATTGAGTATAAAAAAGGTAGTGTCTCATTAATTGTGTAAAGACTTAAAAGGACAGGAAAGGCATGGTAGCTTCCCCAAGAAATACCGACCCAAAATCACTAAAAAAGGAGGGGAAGCTACCATGAAACAACCAAACAAATTAAACTTCCAACTCCAACAGGAAATTTTAGACTCTTTCCAACAGTTAGACAATGCATTAATTGGGGCTGTTCAAAAAATATTATAAGACCTTTTATCCCCTCCTTCCCACTCTCAATACTATCACAAAAAACCAAAGCCTCTGCAGAATAATCATATAGAGATTCCAAAGAATTGCACAGGCAATTGCCATCTTCTTAGCTAAATCCTCTCTTACCAAGGTAAAACTTGAACCTACCTTCAACTTCATCGAACCAAATACCCCTTCTATCCTATATCTCCTCTTCCTATACCTCTCCCAATTCTCAAAACTCATCCTCCTTAACCAATTCCTTATCCTCATCCTCCAACTTTGTTTCATCCCTATCGCCGGTTCACATCCAAACTTCATAACTCTTTCTATTACATCCACCGCATCGTACCCTTTATCAGCTATAAAAGGCCCTCTCGGAAGTTTCTCTAACCCTTCAAAAATTTTCCTTAACATATTCACTTCTGAAGCGTAAGGTCCCCCTACCTCCCATCCCAAAATTATAGCCCTCCCTTTCTCATCTACTGCCACTAAACTTACCAATCTCACATGAGAACTAACCTCCCTCACTTGAGTACCTCTCATCCAATTGAGGGTATATTTACTTCCAAAACCAAATCCAGTCCCATCAACTATTAAATACTTAAAATCCCATTTTGCCCGAAAAAAATGTTTAGTACTTTCATCCAAAATTTTCTTTAAAAGCCCCTCATCAAGTTTTTTAACCCTATAATGATAATCACCAAGAACTGACACATGAAAACCTTCATGTTTAGCAATCTCAAGCACTTCTCTGTAGGAAAGTTTATAAAGTGTTTGATATACCCATAGAGTAAGAATAAGAGCGTCCTCAAAAGTTTTAGGCCTCCCACGCCTCTTAACAGGTTCTATGTTTTCAATCCTCTAAAAATAGGACTTTATAAACCTATATAAATGTTTCAAGGTTAAAACACTTCTCCTCATAATTTAATGATTAATCCTAATTAATATTTTTGAACAGTCTCACTACCTCCTTGACATTTTTTGATTTAGTAATTATATTATATAAAAATCTAAAGAGTTTTACAAACATGAAAGTAGCACAAGTAGGTCCTCTTATCTATCAAATTCCACCGGAAAGATATGGTGGTACTGAACTTGTAGTTTACAATCTTATAAAAGGTCTTAAAGAAGAAAGGATTGACTGCACTCTTTTTGGACCAGAAGGTTCAAAAGTAGATTGTAAAATTGTACCTATATGTCCTCCTTTAGGTTGGAAAGATGAACAGAAGATAGCTTACTACGAATATTTAGAAGCTTGTCATGTGCTTTCAAGACAGGAAGAATTTGATATTATACACATACATTTTTATCCACATAATCCTCAATGGTTCTTTTCTCTTCCTCTCTTTAAAACGCCAGTAGTCTTTACTATACATTCCATATTAGAAGGTTTTTTAAAACTTTATAAAAAGTTTCCTCATTTAGCAAACGCACCTATAATATCTATATCTAACAACCAAAGAGAGCCTTTACCTATTGCTAATTATATAGCAACAGTTTATAACGGTATAGATGTAAAGCTATATCCATATCAAGATAAAAAGGAAGATTTTTTAGTATACACAGGAAGGGCTGCATATGAAAAGGGAGTTGCAGAAGCTGTACAAATAGCTAAAATTCTTGGAAAAAAACTCTATTTGATAGTAAAAGTAGATACACCACAAGAGGAAGAATATTTTTCAAAATACGTAAAACCTCACATAGATGGGAGGAACATAGTTTTTCTTGGAGAGTTAAGTTTTAAAGAAAAGGTCGAATACTTGAGTAAAGCATCTGCATTGATATTCCCTATGCAGTGGAGGGAACCTTTTGGCTTAGTTATAATAGAAGCTATGGCTTGTGGAACCCCTGTCTTTGTATCCGACAGAGGTTCAGCAAAGGAATTGGTCATTCACGGAAAAACAGGGGTCTTAGTAAAAGTAAGGAAAAAACCTCGCTTTATGGATGAAGAACTTATACAGTCTTTTATAAAAGCATATAAAAAGTATGCAGATAAAATAGATCCAAAAGATTGTAGAAAGCATGTTGAAGAAAATTTCACTTATCAAAAAATGGCAAAAGATTATCTACAGGCTTATCAAAAAGTTATTACAAATTGGGAATCAATAAGAGAAAAAATTTTACATAACATTCCGTCTATAATACTTAACAAACTTTAGTTTCTACATCATAAAAAACTAATTTCTTATTTTTGGCTTATGGAATGGATATTTTTTCTTATTGGTTTAATACCTTATCTTGTGGAAATGTACTTTCTGAAATATGCACTAAAGTATAAAAAACCAGAATCAAATAAGTTTATTAATGAACCATTTGTAAGTATCCATGTACCAATACACAAAGAACCACCAGATGTAGTAATATCTACACTTGAAAGTCTAAAAAGGCAAGAATATAAAAATTACGAAGTGCTTTGTCTTGTGAACAATACACCTGAGGATACATTAAAAAAACCTGTAGAGGACTACTGTAAAAAGGAAGGTAAGATTTTTAAGTATCATTATATAGAAACCATAGGATACAAAGGTGGCACCCTTAATAAAGCGATAGATCTATGTCATCCCAAAACAGAAATAATAGGAATAGTTGATAGTGATTATCATGTATGTTCAGATTTCATAAGAAAAGGCGTTTCTTATTTTAATAATCAAATAGCTATTGTTCAATTTCCTCAAGATTATAGAGATTTCCCAAAAACACTCTTTTACAAAGCCATGTATCTTTCTTATAGATACTTTTTTGCTGTAATAATGAGAATGTGTCATACTTTGAATGCTGTTGCTTTTATGGGAACTGTAGGCTTTATAAGAAAAAAATCTATACAAAAAACAGGTGAATGGAGCGAACAGATACTCACAGAGGATAGCGAGATGGGTCTTAGGATGAATTTAAAAGGGTTTAAAGGTGTATATGTAGATGAAAGCGTAGGAAAAGGTTTGATGCCTTTTACTTGGTCTTCTTGTAGGAAACAAAGATTCAGATGGGCTTATGGAAATGCTCAAACTCTAGTAAAGCATCTCCCTGCTCTAATCCTTACAAAGAAGCTAAATTTCAAACAAAAAATAGCTTTCTTGATACAGAATACTGTTTGGCATACCCCACTTATCTATTCCTTAATTTTTACCTATACAGCTAGATGCCTTAGCTTTTTGGGCGCGGGTTTATTAACAGGCTTTTTAATTTCAAGGTTTTACAGTTTCTTATGGCTTTTCAGAAAAATAGATAAGCTAACTTTTTCAGAAGCTATCTTAGCTTTAGTATTCTATTTTTCACTGTTTTTCCCTATGAGTTATGCACCTATAAGAGTCTTAATACCAATTAATATTCCCTTTTATAGAACTCCAAAATCAAAAGAAAAAGAAAAAACACTTTATATTGGTGAAATATTTATAATTCTTTTTACACTTTTTGAGGCTTTGGTGTGTATAATCGAAAAAAAATGGATAGGTATTTATGTTTGTTTCTTATCTATCTTGTTCTTTGTCTGCTTTCTTTGGATTTATAAGCAGTCTAAAGTTTCTAACCCCTTTACAATTCCCCTTTCTTTAGCTTCTGCTAACTAATTTATTTGTTCTGTATCATTATAACTATAACAATCAAAAATTTAAAACACTATCATTAAGCTTAAGATAAGGTTTCTGCATCATTTTACCCCTTTAAGTGCATGCTCTAATGCTTCCACAAAATAGTCTATTTCACGGTAGTTTAGGGTCAAGGGCGGGGTAAGCCTTATAATGTTAGGCTTTGGCATGGTAACAAGCACCCTCTTTTCCAACAAACCTTTGAAAATTCTCTCAGCAGGCTCATAAAACTCTATGGCTAATAACAAGCCTATCCCGCGCACCTCTTTAATCAAATTGGCATGCTCCTTTGCCAGCCCCTCAAGTTTTTCTTTTAAAACCCTGCCCTTCAAAGCCACCTCTTCAAGAAAACCCTCTTCAGAGACGATGTTTAAAACTTCTATAGCAACGGCGCAGGCGATAGGGTTTCCTCCAAAGGTTGAGGCATGAGACCCCGGAGTGAGATGAGCCATAACCTCCTTTTTCCCAAGAAGAGCAGACAAGGGAAGACCGTTTGCCAGAGCCTTTGAAGAGCAAAGAAGGTCTGGCTCAAGGCCAAAGTGCTCATAGGCAAAAAGCTTTCCCGTCCTCCCGATCCCAGTCTGCACCTCATCAAAGATGAGAAGAGCCTTATGCTTTTCGCATAGCTCCTTGGCAAGAAGGATAAATTCTTTGTGCAAAGGGTAGACCCCACCCTCACCTTGGATAGGTTCAAGGATTATAGCGCAAACCTTTTCGGAAAAGGCTAATTGCAAAGCTTCCATATCGTTTGGTGGGACAAAAACCACTCCGGGGACAAGGGGCTCAAAGCCCTGCCAGTATTTTGGTTGACCGGTCACAGATAAAGCACCCATCGTCCTTCCATGAAAGGAGTTTTCAAGGGCGATAAAGATATGCTTTTCTTTGCTAAAGTTGTCCTGGGCATACTTTCTTGCAAGCTTTAAAGCTGCCTCAATAGATTCCGCACCGCTATTTGCAAAAAAGACTTGGTCGGCAAAGGTGAGCTCAGAAAGCTTCATGGCAAGCCTTGCTTGCGGCTCAGTATAGAAAAGGTTTGAGGTATGCCAAAGTAGCTCGGCCTGTTTTTTGAGAGCTGAAACAAGACGAGGATGAGTATGCCCAAGGTTGCAGACGGCAATCCCTGAAGTGAAATCAAGATACTCAACTCCATCCTCGGTAAATAGCCTTGCCCCTTGACCTCGGACAAAGGCTAAGGGTATACGCTTATAGTTTGGAGCAAGATAAAGCTCTCCCATCTCTACGATATACCCCATCTCTTTTCTCCTTCTTCATTTATCTTCACGGCTAG